>Ga0209625_1000236_pt1 | contig 14022 bp, 11 predicted proteins | sample JacPin_JW_Ref_M2_FD_187960 | JGI IMG/M metagenome (GOLD analysis project Ga0209625, IMG submission 187960) | Forest soil microbial communities from Algoma, Ontario, Canada - Jack Pine, Ontario site 1_JW_Ref_M2 (SPAdes) (version 2) | ecosystem: Environmental > Terrestrial > Soil > Boreal...
AGGTTTCCGACGTTGCTCCGATTCCTGTTTGTTCGACGAGAAGTATTGCCAGGGCAAAAACTAGAATTGTTGCGAGCGAACGCTTCACCATTCCCCCAAGTTTCAGTCGCGGCCCACGCCGAGTGCATCGGCCGCGCGATTGATGTAGTTAAACCAGGACGCGATCAGCGTGATCTGCAGAATGCCGCGATCATCGAAGCCAGCGGCGCGCAGCTTGATGTGATCATCCGGGCCGCATCGTGTGGCGTCTTTCGTCAGCTTCACCACATAGTCCAGCATGGTGCGATCCTGCTCGCTGATTGGAGCAGTCCGATAGTCGCTTTGCAGCGCATTGACCATCGTTTCATCCAGCGTGACCCGACGCAGAAACTCTGCGTGTGACTCGATTCAATAGTGGCAGCGATTCGTCACCGAAACCATGGTGGCGATCATTTCATGCTGATGCCGCTTGAGAGGCAAGTCCGGCGACATGAGCGCACCAAACGTGCTGAAGGCATGGAAGAGCACTTCGGGGAGAAGTGTATGGCTCGCCACGATGCCGGACGTTTCGCCGTCATTCACGGGATGGACGGGGGTAGCGTATTCGATGGGATAGAGCTTGCGCTGAGCTTCCATCGCGCTTTTGACACGATCGTCTTCATCCATTCGAACAGTCTTGATCCACGTCATGCTTCGCAGCTCCTTGAACCGGCCATCATCTTGAAACTTATTTCGAACCGCCGGAGCGCGTTCGTTCCCGGGTTACACTTTGCGTTGACGCCCGCGCGGTAATCGCCTTTTTGGTCCGCGCCGGTGCAAGGGCGACGCTGACGTGTTCGTGAATCGCCTGCCGCTCGTTGTTGTCCTCGGGATGAGTTTGGCGGTACGGCCCGGTGATGGCTTGGGCCGATTCATCGGCCTTGAATCGCAGATAGCGCGCCTTGTGTTCGTTCGCTTTGGCGTCATCACCGAGGCCGTTGTAGCACAGCATGAGGTTGTAATGCGCCTGTAGGTCTTCGGGATCGATCGAAAGTGTCTGTTCGAATTCCTTAACCGCGTCGCCGTAACGCTTCTGAAGAAAAAGAACGCGGCCAAGCTCGTTGCGCACAACTCGGTCGCGGGGGAATTGTTCAAGCACGGTCCGCAAGTGAGTCATCGCGCCGTCGTAATCGCCATCTTCCTTGAGGGCGCGCGCGTAAAAGAAATTCGTCCGCGCCAGCCGCGGGTCGATGGCCAGGGATTTCTCGAGCACTTTTCGCGCGCCCGCGGTATCGCCCTCCTGCACCAGCACACGGCCAATGTTGGTCCAGCCGTCAGGATTCTGCGGGTCCGCTTCGGTGATTTTTTCAAACGCAGCGGCGGCGGCTTTCAAATCGCCCTGCAAGAAGAGCCCGATTCCGTAATCGTTCCAGCGAGTCCAATCTTCCTTGGTGCTCGCTGTCTTGGGTTGGGGAGCGGCGGCAGTTCGCGGGAGAACGCGCAGAGTCTTGGTGTCTTCGGCAACGATGGTAATCGGAAGATCAGGAATCGTCTTGAGATTGCCGGACACATGCGACGTGTCGCCGTTGAGCTCCCACTTGCGATCGTCGTAGTCCGGTGTGGTCGGCGTGAGATTGTACTGCACATTAGGTTCGACCCCCGCAAACGAGAAATGTGTATTGAACCAACTGAATTTCCGGTAGTTGAGCCGAGCATGCAGAGTAATTTTATCACCCGCATTTTCCGGAATGTGGAGACGATAGTGCGCCGTGTCCGCCGCGCCGGGAGGAATCAGATGGACGTAAACCACGGAGCGCGTCGCCCATGCGTTTCGTTTGTTGATGGGATTGCCGTGCCCATCGATCTGCAATGAACGATAGAAGTGCGCCCCAGGCTCGACCGGACCTTTGCCATCTTCCTCCACTTTCCCGCTCCAGAAAATCGTTTGCCCTTTTTCATCTGTGGCTTGCAGCTCCAGCCACACATCGAAAGCGTCCACCGTGCCGCCGGGAAAGAAGTGCCCGACCTTGCGGGTGCGCACGACCACATCCACGCGAGCGTCATCGCCCCGCCGCACTGCCGCATCGGTGCGATCAATGGGAGCGGTGATAGGGCGAACCTCGCCGGAGGGGCCTTTCGGCAGTGAAATATCAGATTCTTCGCCGACGGCGAAAGTCGTCGAGAGTTCGGGCCTTCCAATTCCGCTGCGTACGGGCGCACTCGTTTCTTTCTCCGCGGGCGAGATCGCAAAGATATCGACGCTCAGTTGTTTGTCCTGAAGAAACTTTTTGGCGAACTCAAATTGCGCCTGGTCCTGATTGGCCGTGGGCACCGCCGTGTTCGCGCCGGGGAAGCGATGCGAATGCACGAGACCGTCAACGTTGCCGTCGTCGTTCGAGAGAACTTGCGGCATGTGGCAATCCGCGCAATTCATGGGCGATTTCGGATAGTAAAAGGCGCGCGCGCCCTGGCCGGAAACGCCGCTGGCCTGCCAGTTGTCATATTCATTGAAGCCGCGAATCCAGCGGTAGTGATTCACCGGGACGTCCAAATGCACCTTGTGGCACGAAGAACAAAACTCCGCGGTGTCCGCGCGCATGAACGGCTTCAGAAAAGTGCGACGGTGCGGCTCCGGATTGAGGCGGACCACAAAGTCGTGCAACCTGCGCACCAACGGATTCTCGCTGGCCGCCAGCTCGTGGAGCTTCGGGTACTCCAGGAAAAAGTCGCCCTGGCCCATGGTGCTCTTCACTTCCACAATGCTGTGGCACATCAGGCAGCCGAGACCGGCGCGGGCTTCCGGGCGGTCAACGATTTGCTTGATGGGCGTATCGAACAAGCCGCTGTACAACAGCGCGGGATCGTGGCACCCCGCACACCACTTGGAGGAACGCACGCCGGCGACTTCCTGCATGTACTCGATGCTCTTGCGGTACCACTGATTGTTGAAGGACGAAAAATGGTGCATCGAGCTGTCCCACTGCCTATAAATATCCGCATGGCAGCGCTGGCAGGCGTCGGATTTCATGAAGTACTTGGAGGGAATGTTGCCGCCGTGTTTGGTCTGCGCGGAGCTGGGGAAAAATTTCCCCTTAGGGCCGTCACCTTCGCCATCCATTGTTTCCGCCGGCATCAGCGGATTGGAAATGCGATTCGCGTTCTTCCAAGCGACCTCGCGCGTCCACCACGTTCCCGACACGATGCCTGCCGTCACAAGCGTCAGCGCGGCAAATCCCAAGCCGCGCCGGAGGCCGCCGCCGCCCAGCCATCCTTTTGAAATGAGCCAGGACGTTGCCAGAAAAAACGTGCCAAGAACGCACAACGCGATATGCGCATAAAGCCATGGCCTCAGCCGAAGAGGCGTGCCGATTTTGAACAACACGATTCCGAGAAGCGCTCCCAAACCCAGCGAGATCCAGCCCAGACGAGCCAGCAGCGATTCGTGGCGGAGCAACCGTACAACGTAAAAAAAGAGAAGAATCGTTAAGACGATTCCGATCGCGACATGGAACAAGTCCAGAATAAAGTAGGAGATAGTGGCCGAGGGATATCCGTACAGGTAAACCGCGCTGACCGTCAGCGCAACCAGGATTCGTGATAACCACCGCTTTATAAAATCAATTTGCATCATCTCCACCTGGGCGCGCGGTTTGCGGCTATCAAAACAGCGGCCGGATGTGTGAGTAACATCCGGCCGCAATTCAGTTTGGGGTGCCCCGAAGCGAGCCAGGATCTGGCGGAGCCGGAGGCGATGTTGCTTGTGAGCACACTTATATGTTTTAAGGTGGAGGCTGGCAATAATGCAAAAGCATTAGAAGTTAGGCTCGGCATCTATCCCCCGCGTTTCCAAGCAGTTGTATGTTTTTCCGACGCGCAGATCTTTGTACTCTTCCGTGCGCCCGCTGGGCCAGTCGATTACCACACGGTCGATTTTTTCACGCAAGCCGAGGCCGAACGTTACCGGCAATTCCGATTGAGAAAGATAACTAGAGCCCCCCCGGACCATCCTCGATTGCGTCTGCCCCTCGTAGTAAATGCGGATCGACGAGCCGATCGCATCGCGATTCGACTTTGTACCTTTAAGCCGAAATCGAATGCCCCGAGGATGCCCCTCTTGATCGTTCCGGTATAAGTACGCTGGCCCATTGTTGGTAGTCATCAGGATGTCCTGGTCACCGTCGCGGTCGAAATCGCCGTAGGCCAATCCCCGTCCAACTTTCGGAGTCTCAAATCCTCCTCCGATCGCTGCTGCGACGTCCTGAAATTTTCCACCGCCGCGATTCAAAAAGAGTTGCGGCGGTTGAGCGTATCCGGTGTTACCGCGGATATTCCGGACGGTTTCATCGATGTGGCCATTGGCCACCGCCAGGTCCAGAGCGCCATCGAGATCCACATCGAGGAACATGCATCCAAATCCGAGAGTGTTCCGCGATGCCGCCCCGATGCCGGATGCAATGGACACGTCGTCGAAAACTCCTGGAGCCGTGGCGCGATACAGACCGATCATTTCGTTGTCGAAGTTGGTGATGGCCACGCCCGGCTTGCCGGAACCATCGAAATCTCCGGTGTCGACGCCCATGCCTGCGCGGGCTTTCCCTTCCGTGCTGAACGCCAGGCCGGCCTCCACCGCGACGTCCTTGAATTTTCCGTTCCTCAAATTGCGGTACAACTTATTCGGTTGTGTGTCGTTGGCTACCAGCAGGTCCGGCCAGCCGTCCTGGTCATAGTCGAACATCGCCACTCCGAGGGATTTTGAGCTGCTGTCAAAAATGCCGCTGGTGGCGGTCACGTCCTCGAAAGTTCCGTTGCCGCGATTGTGGAAGAGCCAGCAGGTATCCCCGCGATACGCTTCCGGCGTGCAGTACGATTTGTGCGAACCATCGAGGCTGCAGAAGACATCGTGCTCGGGGGACCAGCGCACGTAGTTGCATATAAAGAGGTCCAGCAATCCATCCCGGTCATAGTCAAACCACAGCGCGGAAGTGCTGAAGCCCTGCCGCCCAAAGAGGCCGCTCGCACGCGTGGCATCAACAAAAGTTCCTTTGCCGGTGTTGCGAAAAAGCCGGCTCTGCCCCACGCAAGTGACGAGAATATCCGGGAAACCATCGTTGTTGTAGTCGCCGACGGCCACTCCCATTCCATACATCTCAACGTCCAGGCCAGCGCTTCGCGTCACGTCCGCAAAGGTGCCATTGCGGTTGTTCCGGTAGAGCCGCAGCGTGGATCGCCGGCGCTTGTGTCCGGGCCAGTCCATGCCGTTCACCAGCAGAATATCTTGCCAGCCATCGCTGTCGTAATCGAGGAACGCGCAGCCTGCGCCCAGCGTCTCCGGGAGCAATTTGCCGCCATAAGCGCCGCTGTTGTGCCGGAACTGGATCCCCGCCGCGTTCGTAACATCGGTCAGACGGAATCCTAGGGGAGAGGCTGGATTAGCGAATGTCCAAGGTAGCGCCGCCGCTGTGGTTAGTCCTGCGCTGATTGTCTTGAAAAGGAAGTCTCGCCGGTTCACGGCAGATTCACCAGGCCATTTCGAATCGCGTAGACCACCAGCTCCGCCGTCTTGTGGATCCCCAGCGTATCCATGATATTAGCGCGGTGCACCGCGACGGTGTTCGCGCTGAGTTTCAAGTCTGAAGCGATTTCCTTGTTCGACTTGCCGGCCACGATATGTTTCAGGATTTCCAGTTCGCGCGGCGTCAATCCTCCGCCGCGCTCCCCTTTGAGCGTGTTTGGGCGGGCCACTTGCGGGTCCAGCACCGTCATGCCCGCCGCGATACTCTTCACGGCGCTGACTAGGTCGAGGTCCATAGCATTTTTAAGCACGTAGCCGCGAGCGCCCGCTTCGAGCGCCTGACTCACCAGCGTTTCCTCGGAATGCATACTTAACATCAGGATTCCTGCTTCGGGGAATTTTTCCAGGATTTTGCGCGTCGCTTCGATGCCGCTCAGTTCCGGCATCGCGCAGTCCATCACGGTGACTCTGGGCCGCAGCGCGCAGGCCAGGCGCACGGCCTCTTTACCGTCGCTGGCTTCTCCAACCACGGAGATGTCCGGGTCATCTTCCAGCATGCGGCGGAATCCGCGGCGGACCAGCGCGTGATCGTCGGCCAGCAGAACCGTTATCTTAGGCGCCATTGGCATCCACTTTGATTCGGGGAATCTGGAGACGCACCCTGGTCCCGCCTTGCGGCCTGGGTGAGATTGCCAGCGTGCCGCCAACCAACTCGGCGCGCTCCCGCATGGCCACCAACCCGATCCCGCGCTGCATCTTTTCTGGCACGAAACCGGTGCCGTGATCTTCCACTTCGAGCTCCAGCGAATCCGGCGAGAATCTCAGCCAGATCCAGGCGTCAGTGCCACCGGAGTGCCGGCTCACGTTATTCAGGGCTTCTTGCAGCACGCGATAGATATGGACGCCCGCGCTCGTCTCCACGGGAAATGACCGTCCCGACTTCTCGTAATGCAGCGCCAGGCCAGTTTGCCGTCCCACCGTGGGAATATACCAGTCGAGAGTGCTCTCCAATCCAGCCTCATCTAGTAGCACAGGATGAAGCGCCTGAGAGAGTGTCCTGATATTGTTCAATGTCGACTGCGCGATCTCCTGCACCTCTTTCAGATCTTCGCGCAGGAGCGATCCTTCCGGAGCATGCTTGCCCGCACGGCCCAGCATCGATCCGATCGCCGTCAAGACCTGCCCGAACTCATCGTGGAGTTCGCGAGAAATATGCCGCAGCGTCGATTCCTGTGTGGAGATCAATTTCTGCGCCAAATCGCTGCGTTGCTCGGAAAGCTCGGCCAGGCGCGCAAAAATCTGGCGGTTACTGCGAATCAGATACAAGCTCGTCAGAAGAATCGCGATGAGCGTTGCGGCCAGGAAAAGATAAAGCTGCAGCTGCACACCATCGTAAATCTGCGCGATCCGCGCGGCGGCCTGCTCTTCGCCTTCGTTATTTCCCACCAGAAGCCGTGAAACGGCGGTGCTGAGGGCTTGCTGCCGCGCCTGGAGCGACAAGCGAATCTGTTCCCGCGCTTCCGCCTCCTTGCCGTTCTGCGCCAGTACGAACATCCGGTTCACGGCGTCCCAGAACTGCGTCACCGCTTGCGAAAGAAACAGCCGCTGTTCCGGAGTGCGGTTCGCCCCGGCCAGGCTCTCTTCCAGTTTCAAGCCAGTGTCCAGGTCCTGGTGAACGCGTTCGAACTGCGCGGTCCATGCCGTCAGTGGATAAGGTTCCGTGGTGTCCAGCATGTCCCGCATGGCCAGGGCGATGGAATTGAGGTCGTTCTGGACGCGCAACAGTTGCAGCGAGTCTTTCCGGTTTCGATCCACCATCTCGCTCTGAAGTTTTCGAAGACCGGTGAGCTGAATGGTGATGTAGGATGCGTAAGCCAGCACGGCGGCCAGCGTAATCACGAGTCCCAGCAGCAGTCCGTTCGTTGGGGAGCGTTGCGAGGATGGAGCATTCTGCACGGGCTAAGAATACCTCACGCCGCCGTTTGCCGCCGCAGCGAGAGCACCAGGAAAATCAGAATCGTCGCGCAGGCCAGCGGCACGAGTAATCCTACTCGCAAACTGCCAGAGTATTGCGAGACCGCTCCAATCAACCCAGGGCCTGCAGACCCTCCGAGAGAAGCCAGTGCGAAGAGGATGCCCCCGACATGCTTCGCGCGCGCGCCATACCATCGCGAGAGCCAGGCAATGAAAATGGGGTAAACGCTCGCGCATCCCAGGCCGGCCGAAAAAACCGCCACGGTGGCAATCTCGAGCGACCTGGATGCGATCAGCAATGCCGTTGCTGCTGCCGCCAGGCTTAGAGCGGCCAGCACTATTTTTCTCTCGGGCAGGCGCCGTAGAACCAGCGGTGCGCTTGCGCGGCCGGATGTGAGGCCGGCATAGAAAAACATGGGCGCGAGCGTGGTCATGCCGGTAATGCCATTCGCCAGCCGCTTGGCGTACTCTGCGGACCAGATGCCGATGCCGTTTTCCATCGCGACATAGATGAAAAACATGGCGCCCATCGCAATCATAACTCCCAATCCGATGGCGGGGGATGATGGTAAGGCCGTACTCACATCCTTTTCGTGCTTCTGCGCGCCGAAGGAGACGAACAACAAGCCCAGCACGAGAATTCCACCAAAAACTGCAGCGCCCGTCAGCAGGATACCCAGCCCATTGCGTTTCAGCGCCAGGGCGATCAACGGGGAACACGCCATCGCTCCCGCGCCCCACGCAAAATTAAGCTGGCTCAGTAGCGACGCACTTTTTGCTCCTCCCAATTCCGCAACGAACAAATTTGTTCCCGGAGTGATCAACCCGTAGCCCAAGCCGAAAGCTGCCGTGGCCGCTAGAGCAACGCCGTGCGTGTCGGCGTTAAGAGACGCAAGACCTCCTCCCATTAGCGCATAACCCAAAACCAAAGGCGGCCTATATCCGCGCCACGCGGCGATCGCGCTGGAGGCTAGTGTGCCTCCCAATGCCGCCAGGAATTGAATCGAAGAAAAAAGACCAGCCTGCCCATCATCGAGAGACCATCTGCGGATAAAAATAGGCAACATCGGACCAACGATCGTGGTTGCTATTCCGCTCAGCACAAAGCCTGCGAAAAGCAAGACAAGCAGGTTGCGGTGCCCTTGCGCTGCTGTGATGGCTGGATTTTGTTCGTTCATGGGCAACCTGTCATTCTGAGGGACACTGCCTCTTCAAGCAACTTCGCGTTTGCGAAAAATCATTCTGCCTGAAATTCGAAAGTTCGATACTCTTAGCGTTCGCTTTTCTGGAAAGATGGACGCCATGATTGAAGTCGGCCTCGTGGGATTCGGTCTTGCCGGCCGCGCGTTTCACGCGCCGGTGATTCGCGCTGTGCCTGGTTTGCATCTCGCCGCTATCGTGCAGCGTAGCGGCAGGGAGGCAGCGGAGAAATATCCCGGCGTTCGAATCGTGCGGAGCCTGGACGAACTGCTTTCGATTTCCGAGATTCGCCTCGTCGTGATTGCCACTCCTAACGAGACGCACTATTCCTTCGCGCGGCAATGTCTTGAGGCGGGCCGTGATGTGGTCGTCGATAAACCTTTCACAACAACTCTTGAAGAGGCTGTTTCGCTCGTGCAGTTTGCGAAGGACGTGAACCGCCTGCTCACCGTCTATCAGAATCGCCGCTATGACGGCGATTTTCAGGCCATTCGAAAGCTTGTCGCGGACGGAACCCTGGGACGCATCGTCCGGTTCGAAACGGCTTACGACCGCTTCCGCCCGCAACTCAAGCCGGGCGCCTGGCGTGAGGCCGCGCGCCCCGGCAGCGGAATCCTATTCGACATCGCACCACATTTGATCGATCATGCCTTGGTTCTTTTTGGCCTGCCGGAAGCCGTCACCGCCGACGTTCGAACGGAACGTGAAAACGCAGCCGCCGATGATGCCTTTGATATTACGCTTCACTATTCGAACGGCATGCGCGCGGTTCTGCGATCCAGCATTCTTGCCGCCGCGCCGCGTCCACGCTTCGTGCTATTCGGCACGCAAGCCAGTTTCGTAAAGCAAGCATTTGATCCGCAGGAAATGAATCTCCGCCTTGGACACATTCCCACGGACACGGCGTGGGGCGCCGAGCCGGAAGAAAATTGGGGCGTCCTTACCGTCCCCTCAGGAGATTCGTTCGAACAGCGGCGCATTCCCTCGGCCGTCTGCGATTACCGCGACTACTATTCGAATGTACGCGATGCGATCCTGGGGCGCGCGTCGCTGGCGGTCACGCCGGAATGGGCGCTGGATGTGATGCGACTACTCGAGCTGGCGCGCGACAGCAGCCAGAGGCGCCGTACGATTCCGTGGTAACGCGCGGATTCTCGTTCGAAACACACTTTTCAGCAAGCATCGAAGAACTTCCGCGTATAATCTGTTTTCTCCGCGGATAAGGAAGGAGCGGCCCGCTGCCCATGACCATCGAACTGGCACCTTCGATTCTTTCCGCAAACTTCGCGCGGCTTGGCGAGGAGGCGAAAGCGGCGCTGGACGGCGGTGGCACAGTGCTCCATTGCGACGTGATGGACGGCCACTTTGTTCCGAATATCACGATTGGGCCGCTGGTCGTGGCCTCGCTGAGGAAAGCTCTTCCCAACACCATCCTCGATTGCCACCTTATGATCGAACACCCTGACGAATTCATTCCTGCTTTTGCGGAAGCCGGCGCCAGCTGGATCTCCGTGCACCAGGAAGCCTGCGTTCATCTTCATCGCACGCTGCAGCAGATTGAGTTGCACGGATGCAAATCAGGCGTGGTGCTGAATCCCGCCACGCCAGTGCATATGGTGGAAGAAGTCCTGGATATGGTTCACCATGTTCTGGTGATGTCCGTGAATCCGGGATTCGGGGCACAAAAATTCATTCCTGGCGCTCTTCGTAAGATTAAGACCCTCGCGGAGGTCCGCGAAGAGCTTGGCCTTTCGTTCCGCATCGAAGTGGATGGCGGGGTGGCGCTCGATACGGTCGGTGATGTGGTGCGCGCAGGGGCGGAGCTGCTGGTTGCCGGTAACGCGGTTTTCGGGAAAGGCAACGTTCGCGAAAACGCGAAAAAACTTCTGGAAGCGGCGCGTGCCGCAACCCTCACTCGGGCTTGAACGAGATAGCGCCGGTAAGAATTTCAGAGCCACCGGAAGGTCTGTTTTTTTTCTACTGCTCCTGATAGTTCCAGGTCAGCCCACCGTCAACGAAAAAGGTCGTTCCGGTCACGTAGTCGGATTCGGAACTCGCCAGGAATGCCGCCATTGACGCTACATCTTCCGGTTTGCCCAGCCGCTTCAGCGGAATGTTTCCGAGCAACGCGTTCAGCTTGACCGGGTCGTTCAATAGCTTCGTGTTGATCGGCGTTTCGATAGCTCCCGGGGCGATGTTGTTGATGGTGATGCCGAGCGGGGCAAGTTCGATCGAGAGGTTGCGCGTAAGCATTTTCACGCCGCCCTTGCTTGCGCAATACGAAGTGAAATGGGGGAAGGGAAGCTCTTCATGCACCGAGCTGATGTTGATGACTTTGCCGCCGGCCTTCGCCTGCATGCGGTGTTTCACGAATGCCTGCGTGATGAAGAAAAGACCTTTTAGATTGACGTTCAGGACCGCGTCGTAATCTTCTTCAGTGGCGTCCCAGAAATCGGCATGGCGTTCGAGTCCCGCGTTGTTGACCAGGATGTCTATCTTTCCAAACTGCGCCACGGTATCTGCAATGAATTTCTGACCGTCCGCAACGCGGCCTACGTCGCATTGGAATCCAACAGCTTTTCGCCCCAGCTTCTGAATTCCCGCGGCTACTTCCTCCGCTCCCGCCTGGTTTGAGCGGTAGCAAAAGGCCACGTCCGCACCTTCCTGCGCGAACCGCTGCGCGATGGCCAAGCCGATTCCTTGGCTCCCTCCGGTAACTGCCGCTACCTTTCCCTCCAGCCTGTTTGCCACGATTTTCTCCTTACGCCGTGTTTAGAAGTGTGATGCGCGAGGCTGGCTTTTGTTTCAAGGATCGGCTTACGATGCCGCACTCCACCATCCTTGTGCAACTCCCTTCGTCAACCGGTTGAGCGGAGCACCCGCCAGTTCCGCAGGGTGTGACGGACCCTGTCCGAGAGGCCAGTTAATCTTCTGTGTGTACGGTCAATTGACCGCCCCGCGGACTCCGCAGCAAGCTATTCTGTGAGGAGGAGAATCGCGATGAAATACATACCGTTTGCAGTGGTTCTTGTGGCGCTGATTCCCTCGCCGGCTTATGCGCAAAATACGCAATTCTCGGACTGCCGGACTCTTGAGGCCGCAGGTAATAATATCGAGTCGGACGAAGTTCTTGTTAATGGAATGGTTTGCAAGGCCGTTAAAGCCAAAGCAAATCCGTCAGTTTCCACAACAGCTGCCGGAAAAACAGAGACTGAGAAGCGCATGGCCCTCCTGGGAATTATCGAGCCCGAGACGCTGCGATCCAAGATGAAAGCCGATGCAATCCCGCCAGAGGTTGTCCGGACACCTGCGTCGGCTTCCGGAAAAACCGCGGAAACTGAGAAGCGCATGGCCCTCTTGGGAATTATCGAGCCCGAGACGTTGCGGTCCAAGCCGAAAGCAGAAGCAAACGCGGCAGGGGATGTGGCGACACGCCGAACAGGCACTGAGCCTGAGCCCGATGCGGAGCCAGGAGCGAATGTAACGCCGCAGTCTGCGCAGTTTGAGATGAAGCACAATGCGAGCCTGGGAGATATTGCGCGGGCATATCAAAAAAATTCGCAAGCTCAAGCAGCCGCGGCGCGGGAGGACATCGTAGCGCCAAAGAAGCTACCCACTGAGGTGAAAGTCACGGCAACAACGACGGCTACCGCGCCAGAAATGGCTACGACTACGCCGCTTCAGCCGGACAAGAAGGCTAACGCCTTGACAGTAGCACAAGCACCGACGTCTAAGTTGACTCCGAAAGAAACCCCGCCACCTATTACACCAGCTTCTGTAACGCCCACCAAGCTTCCGACCGCAGCGAAGACTGAAGTTCTTGCAGCGCCACAAACGCCAGCGCCTGCGTTGAAGGCCGAAACCAATTTGCCAACGGTTGTGGCGACACCGGTCATAACTCCCGAGCCTCAGCCGCCAGCGAAGACTGAAGTTTTTGCAGCGCCACAAACGCCGGTGCCTGCGGTGAAAGCCGAAAGTAATTTGCCAACAGCTGTCGCGACACCGGTTATAACTCCGGAGCCTCCGTCAGACGGGAAGGTGGAAGCATTTGCATCAGCAGCAGCACCACCATCTCCAGTGAAGCCCGAAGCCAGTCCGGTGGCGGCTCCAGCGGCAGAAGAAGTCGCAGAAATTGCGCCACAGAAAAGCGTCATGCTAGGAGTGTTTGTCGAGCCCCGGACGTCATCGTCGGAGATAACTCGCGCGCCCGAAGTAGTTTCTTACGGTAGCGCCCTGGAAGATGGATTCAATGATGGGCAACGAGCGGGGTGCAGAAAAAACGTATCCTTGGGAAGTCTGGATAAGGAGAAGCTATTTCTGGCCATTCCGGAGTGGGCAGCGGGCTGGTATGAAAAGAATCAGAAGAAGTTTCCCGGGATGTGTTTCTCTGACGCGCCCATGCCCGGAGCACAAAATTACCTGATTGTCTTTTACACTTCCGCGCCGGCCGTTTCTGGAACCGAGCCACTGAAGAACATCTCTGCTTCGGCCGACATGTCGCCCGACTCGGGGGTCGGAACTTTCACGACGAGCTACGGCTCAACGTGGCACTACACCTATGACCGAACAGCGACGCCCACGGTCACTACCGTCTTGATGGAAAAAGTGCCCCACAACCTGCAACCAAATGTTCTGTATGCCACTGCGTACTCCGAGCAAGGTATTCCGATCTCTCAGCACTGGCCCACGCCCATAACCAAGAAGAGCAAGGAAACATCTGGAAAGCACGGAAAGAAACGAGATGCGTCGCTCCCGGCAGTTCACATCATGGGCGAATTGCTGAACCAAATGGCGGAAGACATCGCGAAGCACTAGCCCTTCCAGACGTACTTACCGCAGGTGCAGGGGACTGTCTCGGTGGGAAGCTTCTTTTCCATCAGTTGCCGGCAAACTGGACACTTTTTCTGCCACATATCGATACCCGTCTTTTCTTCTGACTGGGCCTTCTAACAAATAAAGTCTACTCCCCGGGTATTCGGCTGTCTGTCGCAATAGGCACAAAAGCAAACCTGTTCCTTTTTGCACAGATGCTCCTGTCTCGACGCGTTAGTCTGCTCAGGAATACGGATTCGCCGGAATTTCACGATTCAGCTTGCTCGAGTCTGGGACGTAAATCCCGGTTCGCGGTTTCAACATCAGTTTCGTTCAAAGCGGCTGAGCAGACGGCAAGCCAGTCGGCCAGGAAGAGTCGGGCACAGAAAAATCGGATTGTCTCGCTATGGAAAAGACCAATCAAATCGTTTTCTTGTCCTTGTTGGTCGCTGGCAGCCTCTTGTTGGGTAAGGCGAGCCCCGCGCTGTCTGGAGATGCGGCGGAGGAATCCGGCGGGCAACGCAGTTCCCGCGCGGCGCACCGGGGCGCATCTCCCGCCACAGAAC
>Ga0209625_1000237_pt1 | contig 14013 bp, 12 predicted proteins | sample JacPin_JW_Ref_M2_FD_187960 | JGI IMG/M metagenome (GOLD analysis project Ga0209625, IMG submission 187960) | Forest soil microbial communities from Algoma, Ontario, Canada - Jack Pine, Ontario site 1_JW_Ref_M2 (SPAdes) (version 2) | ecosystem: Environmental > Terrestrial > Soil > Boreal...
TGGCCATAGTGATGATGTCGCGGACCTTGGGGATATTGCGGAGATGCAGCGGCTCATTTGTGAGCAGAGCGGCTGCCATCGCGGGAAGGGCGGCATTCTTCGCGCCGCTGATTTGCACTTTTCCTTCGAGCCTGCGTCCGCCTTGGATTTTAAAACGATCCACGTTACATGCTCCTGCTCTTTGTTCGAGCCCGCAACGCTTGCGACGCTTCGAGAGCGGCGCGTACGTTGCCGCCGGAATTCGCCAACAAAGACTTGGCATCGCGCGCGTTTGTTCCGATTTTCAACATGATGAGCGCCGCTGGTAGATTGTGTCCCGCTTGCCGCAGCGCGCGTTTGGCCGCAGACGCGCTCACGCCAGTGGCTTCCTCGAGAATCCGTGCGCCGCGGCGCCGTAACTTCTTATTTGTGAGCGCCACGTACACCATCCAATTCTCGTAAACGCGACCAAGGCGCACCATCGCGGTTGTTGAGAGCAAGTTCAGCACCATTTTCTGGGCGCTGCCCGCTTTCAGACGCGTCGAGCCGGTGATGACCTCAGGACCGGTCTCCGGCACGATCGCAATTTTCGCTCTGCGAGCCAGCGGCGACCGCGGATTCGACGTCACACCGATCGTGATGCTTCCGCGTCGCTGTGCGAACTCGACCGCGCCGAGAACGTAAGGTGTCGTCCCGCTTGCGGCCAGCCCGACGACAACATCTCCTTGTGAAACACCCGCAGCCGCAAGATCGTGAGCGCCATTCATTGCGGAATCCTCAGCCCCTTCGTCTGCTCCGCGCATGGTCCTTGCGCCGCCCGCAATCAACGCTTGAACCAAGTTGGCTCGCGTGCCAAAGGTTGGAGGACACTCAGCTGCGTCCAGGGCTGCGAGTCGGCCGCTCGTTCCCGCTCCTACATAGAAAAGTTTCCCGCCGCTCGCTATGCTGCGAACGATGGTATCGACTGCTAGCGCGATTTGCGGTAATTGTCGCTGGACCGCGAACGCCACGCGCTGGTCTTCGCGATTCAGCAAGCGAAGAATTTCGAGCGTCGACCTCTTATCGAGCCCCGGCGAGCGAGGATTCCTCTGTTCGGTTCTGGCTGGCTTCAACCGCGCGCCTCAGTGCGAGTCTACAGTATACCGATAAGGTCACAGGCTGTGAGGTCGAGCAGGAGATCCGTTGCCCGATGATGCAAGGAAGTTATCGAGTGACGACCGGTGGGGAAGTGAAGCCTAAGGCCTCATAAATCGAGTCGTGTAGTGCCGGGCGAACCTGCCGGATCTTGATGTTGTCGACGGATGGATTCACGCGGTTCGTCAACAGGATGATAAATAGAGTCCGGTCAGGATCGATCCAAAGTGACGTTCCAGTGAAGCCGTAATGTCCGAAAGTGCGCGGCGAGAAAAAGCGACCAGTGGCGGCCGGATCAAGAACCACGTCCCAACCGAGCGTGCGCGCGGAATTGCCAATGGCCTGGTGCGCACTGAATTCGGCGATCGTCGCGCGTGATACAACGCGATGATGCGCGTAAATACCTCCGTTCAAAATCATCTCCGCGAATATGGCAACGTCGCCAGCCGTTGAAAACAGTCCCGCATCACCCGCGATTCCGCCCATAGCCCAGGCATTCTGATCGTGGACTTCTCCTTGAATCAGGCGTTTGCGGTAGGTCTGGTCATTTTCGGTAGGAGGTATCCGAGCGCGGAGCGAGCGCGGCGGATTGAACAGCGAATCTTTCATTCCGAGTGGCGCGAAGATTTCTTTTCGCGCGAATTCGGCGAGTGAATTGCCAGTGAGACGTTCCACGATTTCCCCGAGAAGAATGAAACCGAGGTCAGAATACTCGATTTGTTTACCAGGCTCATGAACCAGAGGTTCAGCGAAGACGTGGGCGAGGATGGCATCATGTCCTTTGGCATCTCTGTAGAACTCACGATGCGCCGGAAGACCGGAATCGTGGAGGAGGAGCATGCGCGGAGTTACACGCGCTCGCCACGCAGGGTTCGGGTCGTTTTTTGCGGTGGCGCTCCACTCGGGCAGCAGCCGATAGAGCGGCGCGTCGAGATCGAGCCGTTTCTGCTGCGCGAGGATCATCACAGATGTCGTCGTGACAATCGGCTTCGTAAGCGAGGCGAGATCGTAGATCGTGTCTACTTTGACAGGGGCTGCTTTGGCGTCTCGCGTGAATTTTCCAAAAGGGTGCACGATAAGCTGATCATTCAAGCCCACGGCAAGAACGCCGCCAGGGAACGCTCCGTCCACGACATCTCGATCGAGCAGCTCGAAAGCAGTTGAGAGCCGATCGGAAACCGACGCGGGAGCTGGTTCGAGCGTCATCGGATTCGCCGCAAGGTGTATTCCGTCGCCGCGCTTTGCCGCATCGGGCACGGTTACCGGAATCCGGCCCCCGATTGCGGTTTGGCCGAACAATGCGCGGACGGCGGCGCGCTGCGACACATCATTCGTTGAGAATTCGCCGATCCAGTTTTTTGCACCGGAAAAGCTCGAAATCAGATAGGGGCTGCCGAACGCAAGCACGACGCAAGGCTTTCCGGCGTCCAGCAATTGATTGACAAACGCTCGCTGATCGTCTGGAAAGCCGACGTTGCCTTTGCGATCAGCGACACGGACAAACAGCGCAGCAATGGCAACGTCATAGGTGTCGGTCGGCGGTAGCTTGAGGGTGCCGACGTTTACAAACTGCGTATCAGCACGAAGAGACTTGAGCGAATCGACGCGCCAGCGGATTTCACTCTCGAGCGTCGCACTGGGATACGCATCTGGGTCGGCCGAGAGTGAGACAAGCAACACGCGAAGCGGCCGCGCGGCGTCCAGAGGCACGAGATTTTCGGAATTGCGAAGGAGGGTGACGCCGCGATCGGCGATATCTTGCGCGTCATCGGCAAACTTCGGCAATCCAAATGTTCGATTTAGACGAGGGATATCGGCAAGACGATTCTTGTCAAGGCCGAGGCGGGCCTTGGCTTGAAGAATTCGCCGGACCGATTCGTCGATGCGCTTTTGTGAAAGGCGTCCGGACTTCACTGCGTTTTCAAGACCGGCCAAGGCGGCGTCTGGTGCGGGTGGCTGGAGCACGATGTCCGCACCCGCTTCGACTGCGCGAACCGCTGCTTCGCCCGGCGAGTACATCGACGTTACACCACCCATGTCCATCGCATCGGTGACGATCAGCCCGCGAAATTTCATTTCGCCGCGCAGAAGGCCCGTAAGGATGTTGCGCGAAAGCGATGCAGGAACGGTAGCGTCCGGTTCGAGCGCGGATACGGCAAGATGTCCGGGCATGATCGAGCTAACGCCAGCAGAAATTGCGGCGCGGAAAGGTACGAGCTCGTTTCTTTCGAGCTCCTTACGATCATCCGGAACAACCGGCAGCGAGAGATGCGAATCAGTAGTCACATCGCCGTGGCCGGGAAAATGCTTTGCGGTCGCAAGCCCACCATTTTCTTCGATGCCGCGGATGAATTGCGTGGCGAAATCGGCCACCTTGTCAGGATCCTCACCAAATGAGCGGATGTTGATGATTGGATTCGCAGGATTGTCATTTACATCAGCGTCGGGCGCAAATATCCAGTGAACTCCGGCGGCCCGTGCTTCGATCGCACTCTCCTTGCCAACTATGTAGGCAAGCTTCGGATCGCCCGTCGCGCCAATCGCCATCGCAGAAGGAAAGTTGGTTCCCTCATCGAGGCGCATGCCGGTGCCACTCTCAAAATCGGCTCCGATCAGAAGGGGTACTTTGGCGTGCGTCTGCAGCGCATTCATGATAACGGCAGTCGGGTAAACCTGGCTGCGCTCAATTCCCAGCGGACCGCGTATCGTGCCGAGGATGAACCCCCCGACGTGATTCTCTTCCACCTGGTGAAGCAGGTCCTTGTAAGCGGAACTTTCCGAGGACTCAAAAACGCCGAAATAGTACGGCATTAACAGCTGGCCGAGCTTTTCGCGCACGGTCATTTTTTTCAGCGTGGACTCGACCCACACTGAATTGCCGGTTGAGGCGCGAGTGTTTTTGGGCGAGGGCTTTTGGGAGCGGGCGGAAGGTGTCATGAGAAGGAGCAGCGCTACCGCGGAGAGCCCGAGTGTCTGCAGGGAAGCTCTTCGGGCGTTCCATGTTGACGACCGCATCCCACGGCTGTATATAGCACACGGCTTCATGCGGCACAACCGAACCTCCCAGCCGATGTTTCGTTTCCGTTTACTCTCATTCTTTTTGCTAATCGCTGGCGCTGCACTTTTTGTTGTTGCGCTCAATTTGGAGAGGAAGCCCGCCGCGCCCGCGCGAACCTTCTTCGGCGATGACGCTCGCAAGACGGGCGATCATACGAAAACAGGCATCGACGTGCTGGAGACGGAGAAATTCGCGCCTCTGCGTGGCAAGCGAGTAGGGCTGATTACGAATCAGACGGGACTCGATTCGTACGGCCACCGGACGATTGATCTTCTGGCGCGTGCGGACGGAGTTAACCTGATTGCTATTTTCAGTCCCGAACATGGGATCGCCGGCGTGGCGGATGCATCAGTTTCCAATCAAGCGGATGCCCCGACGGGGCTTCCAATCTATAGTCTGTATGGCGCCACACGACGGCCGACGAGCGACATGCTTCGCGGCATCGACGCACTCGTGTTCGACATTCAAGATGCGGGCGTGCGGTTCTACACTTACATGACAACGATGGCTTATTCAATGGAGGCGTCGGCCCAACAACATCTCGCCTTTTTTGTGCTCGACCGGCCGAATCCGCTCGGCGGCGAGGCAATCGAAGGACCCATGCTCGACCGGGATCGAACTTCTTTCGTCGGTTACTTTCCAATGCCCATAAGGTACGCGATGACCATGGGTGAGCTGGCGCTGATGTTCAATTCCGAAAATAAGATCGGCGCAGATTTGCACGTGGTTGTGATGCAGGATTGGCACCGGCGAGACTTCTATGACATGACGGGGCTCGCGTGGATCGCGCCGTCGCCAGCACTGCGCACTTTGCGCGAGAACTTTCTGTACCCAGGCGTTGAAGTCTTGCAGGCCGCAGGCGTGTCGGTGGGACGTGGAACACCAACTCCATTCGAGTTGGTTGGCGCGCCATGGATTGATTCGGCGACCCTGATCGCCGAAATGAACCGTCGTGAGGTGCAAGGAGTGCGGTTTGCCACGACAGAATTTGCTCCAGCAAGTGGTCTTTACAGCGGAGCATTGTGCAAAGGGATTTCGATCGATTTGCGAGACCGTGACACGTTCCAGCCCGTTTTGATGGGGCTCGAAATCGCGTCTGTTTTGCATCATTTATACCCAATGCAATTCCAAGTCGATAAAATGATCGAACTGCTCGGCTCGCACTTGACCGTCGAGCGGCTGGCGCGTGGAGACGACCCCAGGGAAATCGAAACCGGATGGGCTGGTGATCTCGACAGATTTCGAACGATGCGCGAGAAGTATCTCCTGTACCATTGAATCGCTTGATTGAAAGATCCAGCACTCACGATGGCAGACCCACCCAAAGCATGGCTCGCATGGAGCAGTGGCAAAGATAGCGCGTGGGCGCTGCACACGGTGCGTAAAACCGGCGAAGTGGAGGTGGTCGAGTTACTGACGACGATTAACTGCGACTATGCGCGAGTTGCAATGCATGCAGTGCGCGAAAACTTAGTCGAAATGCAGGCTGCTGCGGCCGGTCTGCCCCTCGTGAAAGTACCAATTCCGGCGCAGTGCAGGAACCAGGATTACGAGCAAGCGATGAGTTCAGCAATGGAGCGCGCCAGGGCAGAGGGAGTCTTTCACATCGTATTTGGTGATTTGTTTCTCGAGGATATTCGTGCTTATCGCGAAAATCATCTCGCGGCGTGCGGTATGAAAGCGGTATTTCCGCTTTGGCGGAAAGATACCCGCCTTCTTGCAAAGGAAATGCTCGAGAGTGGCCTTTCGGCGTACATTACTTGCGTCGATCCAACAAAGCTCGATCGCGCCTTCGCCGGGCGCCGATTCGACGGGGAATTGCTCGGAGAATTGCCTCGTGAAGTGGACCCTTGCGGCGAAAACGGAGAATTCCACACGTTTGCGTGTGCTGGTCCAATGTTTCGACGTTCGCTTCCAATAGATGTAGGAGAAATCGTCGAACGGGACGGATTCGTGTTTGCGGATCTTCTTCCTGGAGCGGAAGTGACCGCGAGGTCTTTTTAAAGTCTTGGCATTGAATTTTGACTGAGGTAATTGTGCAGATCTGCTCACTCCTGCCGTCGGCGACAGAAATTCTTTACGCCCTCGGCCTCGGCGACGCCGTTGTGGGTGTGACGCACGAGTGTGACTTTCCGCCGGAAGCAGCGAAGAAGCCGCCGCTGATTCGACCGCGAGTCGATCCTCAGGCATTGCCCGCCGTAATCGATCGACAAGTGACGGGGCTTGTTTCACGAGGCGAGAGCATCTATTCGGTGGATGCGGACCTGCTCGCGTCACTTGCTCCTGACCTGATCATCACGCAGGATCTCTGCCACGTGTGCGCGGCTTCGCCCGATGATCTGGCTACTGCCCTTACGCGTTTTTCGAAGCGGCCTAAGATCCTTTCTCTAACGCCGTGCTCGCTCGCGGATGTGTGGGACGACATTCGCCGAATTGGCGAGGCAACCGGTCGGCGAAGAGATGCTCAGGGACTTGCGATGTGTCTCGAACTGAAGGTCGCTGCAATCGAAATGAACGTAGCAAACGCGCGCCGGCCACGTGTGTTGTGCCTTGAATGGATGGACCCGTTTTATATCGGCGGGCATTGGGTCCCGGAAATGGTGGCGAAGGCAGGAGGCGAGGACGTGCTAGGGCGTGCGGGTGAACCGTCGTTTCGCGCGACGTCGGAGCAAATCGCAAACACCGATGCAGAAATCATCGTCGTGATGCCTTGCGGCTATAGCTCGGGGCGGGCGATAGCGGAATTTAGTTTCAAAGAGCTGCCGTCAAGCTGGGATAAGCTGCCCGCGATACGCGACCGGCGTGTTTTCGCAGTTGACGCGAATAGTTATTTTTCGCGTCCGGGCCCGCGACTTTCGGATGGAGTTGAACTCCTCGCACATTTATTTCATCCTGACGCCGTGCCCTTAAATGTTCCCGGCGAAGCTTTTCAAAAGCTTTAGCTCGCTTCGACCCCGCGACTATTTGCCGTCCGTCTGCTCCAATACCGATAAAAAATCAGGCCGGAACACATCAAAGCCAGGCCAATTGATGAACGCACAGGCCGCTGAACCCAAATGCTGATGGTCAGCGCCATTGCGCCGCCGATAAAAATGAGTGGCACTGCCGGATAACCCCAAGTCCTGTAGGGCCGCACCAAACTAGGTTCCGTGCGGCGCAGACGGAATAACGCGACAACAGCTAAGCCGTAAAAGATCCATCCGGCGAAGATAAAAAGAGAAGTGAGGTCTTCGAATGTTCCCGTTAAAGCCATCACGCTGGCGAGGCAGCATTGAAAAATCAACGCATTTCCGGGAGTCCGAAATTTGGGGTGGATGGCTCCCGCAAATCGGAAAAAGATTCCGTCTCGGGCCATGGCGTAATCTACGCGGGCGCCGCTGAGTACCGACGAGTTCAGAGTACCGAGCGCGGAAATCACCATCGCGAGCGTGACCCACACGGCGGCACCGCGGCCCGCGAAGCTTTCAACGACATCCGACGCGACGTGCTGGGACGCTGCGACGACGTCGAACGGCAGCGCGTAAAAGCAGACTGCGCTAAAGACGCTAAAGAGAAGAATTACCAACGCGACGCCCCCAATCAACGCGCGAGGAATGTTTCGACCGGGATCCGTGATTTCCGATCCGACCAAGTTGAGATCCTCCCAGCCGTCAAACACCCAGAGCGCGGCGGCGAGAGCGGCGAGGAAACCGGTGGCTGTGCTCCAGGACAGCGAAGTCGGCCAAATCGGTTGAAAATTCGACGCGCGCCCATGGGAGAGAAAGAACCCGAAGCCGATAATCGCGACGACCGAAGCGACTTTGATAATCGTGAGGCCGATTTGGACCTGGCCGCCCAGCCGCACGCCAAGATAGTTGATGAAAGTCAACAGGATGAGCGCGACGACGGCAAGCGGCTGCGCCCAGGTAAACGCGAAATCGGAATGATGGCTCGCGGAAAAAGGCAATTGCAGGTGGAGCGTATAGATCGGCGCGGCGATAGCCGGAAACAAAAAACCAACAAATCGCATCAGGCCGGCTGCAATCGAAGCGGTTGACGACGGACGGCCGACGATTGAATGCGTCCATCCGAATAGGAATCCCCATACGGGACCGAACCCGCGCCTTAGGTATGCGTACTCGCCGCCTGCTTCGGGTATTTCTGCCCCGAGTTCAGCGAAGCTAAGCGCGCCAAACATCGACAGTACTCCGCCGACAATCCAAGCTGCAAAGACGACAGAGGACGACCCGGCTTCGCGGGCCATCTCCGCCGGCTTCAGAAAAATTCCAGTACCGATCATCGTGCCGACGACAATCGCCGCAGCGGCCCAGGCACCGAGCCCGCGAATTAATTCGAGGCGCTGTGTCGGTTTCGTTTCCACAGAAATGACATCTCTCCGTTGTCCTCAGAAATTGACGCCTAACTTGATCGCGAATTTGACGCTGACCGTGTCGTGCCGCCGGCAGCGAGGCTCGCGAGCCCGCCCACGGAGTATGTAATGATCGTGCCGACGAAAACGTACCAAGTCCATGCCAGCGGCGTAAACCGCGCAACGCCGACCATCCATGCCAACCCCACTACGAAGCCCACGAGCGCTCCCATCTCATTTGCGCGCGGGTTCCAGGTCCCGAGCAAAAATACGCCCAGCAAAGCCCCATACGTAATCGACGTAATTGTGAGGCCGGCGACAAGAACTGGTCCCCAATGAATTAATCCAAGGAACGCGAGAATAACGCCCCAGGCGATTGTCATGATCCGGGAATGACTCAGCGGCTGCGCTCCCTGATCGATCCGCCGCTTTCCGAGGTCTATGATGCTGGAGGAAGCCAGCGAGTTCAACGAGCCGCTGGCGTTTGACATCGCAATCGCAAAAATCGACGCTAAAACGAGTCCGGTGAGACCGATCGGCATATGGTGCACGACGAATTGGGGATAGAGGCGATCGGGGTCATTGCCGGGATTCTGAAGCGCTCCGTGCTGACCGAACACGAACAGCATCACGCCCAGCACGAGGAACAGGGCAAACTGCGCGAATACGATCACTCCGCTTGCGAGCAGCGCTGTCTTGCTGTCCTTCTCACTTCGCGCCGCCAGTAAGCGCTGTACCATTGTTTGATCCGTTCCGTGGCTCGCCATCGTGAGAAACGTGCCACCAAGAATCCCGGCCCAGAACGTGTAGCTCTTTGTGAGGCTGAACGCGAAGTCAAAAATAGTGAGTTTGCCACCCGCTGCAGCTGCGACCTGCGCAACTTCGGGCCAGCCGCCCGGGATTTTGTGAAGCAGCAGCAAGAATGCCGCAACTGAACCCGTAAGGTAGAGCCCGAGCTGGATCACGTCGGTCCAGATGACAGCGCGCATACCGCCTTCAAACGTATAAAACAAAGTCAGAAGCGCGATAATCAAGATCGAGATCCACTCGCCTGTTCCGAACACTACGCTTACGACCTTACCGATGGCCGATATTCGAACGCCTTCCGCAAGTGCGCGCGTGACAAGGAACACAACCGCCGCGGCCGAACGCATTCGCGTCCCAAATCGCTTTTCGAGAAGCTGGTAAGCCGTGTAGAATTCGCCTTGGAAATACTGCGGGATCAATACAACGCACAGAATCACGCGCGCGACAAGATAGCCCAACACAATTTGCAAGAATCCGAGATTTCCGCTGTAGGCAATACCGGGGGTGCTGATGATTGTTAGCGTCGAGGTTTCGGTGGCGACGATGGAACACGCAATTGCCCACCAGGGCGCTGTGCGGCCACCAAGAAAATAATCACGAAGATTGTTTTGACCGCGCTTGAAATACGCACCGAAAAGCGTGATGGCGATCAAATAGAGAATGAGGATGGCGAGATCGGCTGGGCTGATTTGCATCGCGCCCGTTTCTAATGAAGGTCGTCGGGTCGCGCGATGCTAACTGCCGCCTTCGAAGCCTGTCAAGCACAGCGAGGATGAATGTCGGAAAAGAAACAAATGTCAAACGGTGAATATTTCCTGGGACTTGACGGCGGCGGCACGAAGACGGATTGCGTGCTGGTGGATGCCTCGGGCAAAACGCTAGCTCGCTCGACGGCGGGCCCGTCAAATCCGATTCGCGCGGGATACGCGAAGGCGTGGTTCACGCTCAGCGACGCGGCCGATGTAGTGCTCGAGCACCATCACATCAAAGCCCAAGATATTTGCGGCATTTACGCTGGCATCGGCGGAGCAGGAAGAGACGTGGTTGCGAGGCGGATTGCCACCTTCCTAGAAAACGCGTTTCCGGAGGCAGCGGTAACGGTCACGACGGACTTGGCCATCACACTCCAAGCGGCTGTGGGCGACGGCGAAGGAATCGCACTAATTGTTGCAACGGGATCGGCCGCCTACGGACGCGATGCCCGGGGCGAGACAGCCCGCGCAGGAGGTCGAGGACCTTGGTTCAGTGATGAAGGCAGCGCGTTTGACATCGGACGGCGCGCTCTTGCTGCCGTAGTGCGTGCGGAAGAACACCGCGGGCCCAACACGGCGCTTTCCGACCGGGTGCTTAAATGGCTCGGGTGCGCGGAGTGGAATCGAGTGCTCGATTGGGTGGTTAAGAATCCCGACGACGTGTTTCCCCGGATTTTTCCGCTCGTCGCAGAATTGGGAGATCGAGGTGACCCCGTTTGCTGTGAGATTTTGTCAAACGCCGCTGACTCTTTGTGTGAACTGACTGCCAGCGTGCTGTCGCGGCTGAAAATGGTCGATCGCGAAATTCCCATTGCCAAAGCAGGCGGGACCGTTGGCCGCAGCAAGTATTTTGACGCGGCAATCGACGACGGATTGAGGCGTGTGGCACCACGTGCCCGGCTGGTTGGTCTTACGATGAAGCCAGCGGAGGCGGCTGCTCAGCTCGCAATACGCTCGGGGCGACATAAGGCCCATGCTGGATGATGCTTCCCTGACCGTCCAGCACGCGCGGTCAGCAACTGCCGCAGAAATCAAAGTTCTCGTTCACGATGCTAACGAAGCGACTTTGCTCGCGCTCCTCGAGAATCCCAATTTCGATGAATCCAACGTCATTCAGTTGCTCGAGCGATTAGATGTTTCGGCGAAGGTCCTCTCAGCCATTGCCGATGCAGGGAAGTGGACCTCGAGCGAGGCGGTGCGACTTAGACTTGCGCGCAACCCACACACTCCTCGGCGCATCGCGCTCACACTCCTGCGCCAGCTGTTCCTCTTCGATCTGGTGAGCGTGAGCTTGCAGCCATCCGCGCCGGCGGATGTGCGGCGCGCGGCCGAGGGAATTATTCTCACGCGGATCCCCCATCTGCCAGTAGGGGAGAAATTGACGTTGGCGCGGCGCGGACCTTCGAGAATTGCGGGCGCAGTGCTTGCGGAAGGGCATCCACAGGCAATCAAGCTGGCGCTCGGGAATGGGTTTCTTACAGAAAGCCAGGTGTTGAAGGTGCTTGCGAAGCCGGATGTGCCCGAGCGGGTCGTGATCGCGATTGCGCAACACCCGAAATGGTCTTGCCAGTGCAATGTTCGTCTTGGGTTGATGCGAAATGCTCACACGCCGGCACCCATCGTATTGGCAATACTTCCGAACCTTACGATTCGTGACCTGAAAGAGATTGCTAAGTACGAGCCCCTTGCGCCGCATCTGAAGAAATATATCCAGCGTGAATTGGAGCGGCGGGTGACCGGCGAACGGGATAATCTAGACTAATCGAACAGCGGGCAACGCAGACACAGCATGGCAAAGAAATCCACACAGATGCGATGGATCGTGACGCTTGGCGGTATCGCATTCTTCGGCGTGCTGCTCTATTCCACCAAGCAGCAAACACGGAAAGAATACGAAGTCTGTGTGAATTTCAAGGATCGTTCGCATTGTGCCACCGCGCGAGGCTCGACCGCAGAGGAGGCAATCCACAGCGCGAAAGACATCGATTGCGGGCTGATCACCAATGGCCGCGATGAAGTGATGGCTTGCAACGACGTGCAGCCGGCGAGCGTACGCCAGATCAAGTAGTGAATTTCGTCGTAGCTACTTCTTGCCGAGCTTAAGCGCGACGGGTTTCCCGAGCATCCTCAGATAGGTCATGAGCTGAGCGCGATGATGAGTCTCGTGTTCGTTGATCCCGAACAACATCACGGCAACCTTTCGGCGGAATCCAAGATCCGCGTGCGCCCGTTCTTCGTCGAACACAGTTTCGGGCAGAGCTCCCACGGCTGCGAGCGTTTCCGCGTGTACCCGCTCGATATTTTTCAGCTCATCTTCGAGTAACCCAGGTTTTCCCATCACCGCGTGCAAGCCTTTCGGCACGCGAATTTCGTAATAAGAGAAATCACCATCGAGCGCGCACCGCCGCACTCCCTCTTCCGCAACCCACAAGTGCCGAAGCAATTCTCCCATGCTGAGGGCTCCATTCTCCGGCTTCCAGTCCATATACTCGGGACGGAGCATGGCGAATACGTCGCGCGTGCGGGCGCGTGTGGCTTCCTTCTGTTTCAAGAAAAATTGCTGGAGCGTCATTTTTCGATTATACGTCAGCTATCACGATGATTCTCGGTGTCTATTCATGAGAGTAGGTGTGCGCCCGAATTTGACACTTTATGGGATGACGCTTAGCATAAATTCTAGCTGAGGTGGGCGCGGACAAGAACATGACGCGGTGCTTGAACTGCGGAGCGGACCGGGACGCGGACGTCTGCGAAGCCTGCGGCCTCGGTTCGTCGGCTGCGGAATTTTCGCTTCGCAGCAAACTACTGAATCGCACTGCGTTTTTCCTGCTCGGCGCCATCGCATTCGTCGCGGCAAGCGGACGCTATCCCGCCCTCGATCTCGATGGAATCCTTATTTTCATCGGCGCGCTATTCTTCCTGACACTGGGTGTGGCTATTTGGGTCGAGCGGCGCGCGCTTCGGCACGCCGAGGTCGAGGCGTTAAAGCGCGTCTATTACGGGCTGATTCCGATTCCTTGGCTGCTTGCGCTATTGCTCTTGGCGAACGGGGCGCTCGAACACTCTCCGTCGCAGATTGAAACCACTCGGGTAGTCGGTAAGTTTGCGATGCGCGGCCCGGTTCCGAGCCGCAGGCTCATCGTTAGCTCCTGGCGGGAAGACCGCCGCTTCGAGCGGGTCCCTGTGGATCCCGGCGATTTCGATCGCTTCGCAGTCGGCGATACCGTTGAAGTGCATGTGAAAGGCGGCTTGGTGGGAATACCTTGGGTGTCTGGCGTTTCGCGGCCCTGATTCCAAGAAAATCAACCGCGATTAGATTCTTGCTGGGTTCTCGCGTTTTATAAACTCGCCAGCGCCGGGCTTTCCCACGAATTTGCCATTCTCGATAAGGGTGCGCCCGCGCGAGAGCACGATTTTGGGCGCGCCTTTCACTCGGATTCCTTCAAACATCGAGTAATCCACGCGCATGTGATGTGTTTTCGCACTGATCACATGCTCCGCGTTGGGGTCGAATACGATCAGGTCTGCATCTGAGCCGACCGCGACTGTTCCCTTGCGCGGGTAAAGGCCGAAGAGCTTTGCGGGCGCGGTGGAAACGAGCTGCACGAACCGGTTCGGCGAAAAACGGTTTCCGTGCACGCCGCCGCTATAGACGAGGCTCAACCGATGCTCGATTCCGGGACCGCCGTTCGGAATCTTCGTGAAATCGTCTCTGCCGAGCTCCTTTTGTTCCTTGAAGCAGAACGGGCAATGATCGGTTGAAACCACTTGCAAATCGTCTTGTACGAGCCCCTGCCAGAGCTTTTCCTGGTGCCACTTTTCGCGAAGCGGCGGAGTAAAGACGTATTTCGCGGCCTCGAATCCCGGGGCTTCCATATTTTCGAGGGAAAGATAAAGATACTGCGGACACGTTTCCGCATACGCGCGCAACCCCC
>Ga0209625_1000238_pt1 | contig 13973 bp, 12 predicted proteins | sample JacPin_JW_Ref_M2_FD_187960 | JGI IMG/M metagenome (GOLD analysis project Ga0209625, IMG submission 187960) | Forest soil microbial communities from Algoma, Ontario, Canada - Jack Pine, Ontario site 1_JW_Ref_M2 (SPAdes) (version 2) | ecosystem: Environmental > Terrestrial > Soil > Boreal...
TGGACGATTCGTTCATCGATTCGAAGCCTGCTCCCCGGCAAGAAGATGACGGTACTTAATCACATTATTATTGTGCTCCGCCAGCGTGGCGCTGAAGAAGTGTCCACCCTGGGTGTTGGCGACGAAATACAGATAATTGGTGTGCGCGGGCTGATAGGCGGCGCGCAGAGAGGCTTCGCCAGGATTACCGATGGGGCCGGGAGGCAATCCGGTATGGGTGTAGGAATTGTAGGGCGAATCGATGTGCAGGTCAGCGGTGCTGATTGTGCCGTTGTAGCGGCCTTGTTGTTCGAGCGCGTAGATCACGGTGGGATCGCACTGCAAGGGCATGTTTTTGTGCAGGCGATTTTCAAAGACGCCGGCGACCAGCGGGCGCTCCTCGGACCTGGGCGTTTCGCGTTCGACGAGGGAGGCGAGTGTGACCACAGCGGCGACTGGGCGGGTGCTGCGCGGAGCGTCATCATTGACTGCATTCGCTCCGGTTGGAGGATCGGCGGGAGTCGATTGAGTGGCCTCCGTGAACGTGCCGGAAGTGGTCATTTTGTCGCCAGCAGAGGCGGCGGAGGTGACGGCGGACCATTCTTCTTTAAATTTTCTGACCATGTCGGCGGTGAGGGCCGTGGCGGAAGGGTGACGAGATAGATGATAGGTGGCCGGGAACAGGAAGCCTTCCAGGGTTGCGGCTTTGGGAACGATGTCCTGTATTAAAGTAGGATCTTTTGCGGCGCGCAGGAAATCGCTGGCGGGCATAAACTTTCCGGCTTCCAGGTCGTGAGCGATATCGAACATGGTTTCTCCTTCGCGCACGGTGAAAGGTTGCTCGAATATCTGGCCATTGGCTAGTTTCCAGAAAACGTCGTGAGCGGAAGTAGTGCCATCGAAGAAATATTCGCCGGCTTGCAGGGAACGACGCGGGTGGCGGCGAGCGTAAAATTCAAAGGCCACGGCGCTGCGGACGACACCCTTTCGCTGGAGAAGGCGCGCGACGCTGCGACTGGATGAACCGTGCGGGACTTCGACGAAGACGCCCTCGGAGCCAAAACCCTGGTAGGGATAATTAATGGAGTACCAGAGCCATGCGGCGGCGGCCGCAGCGATCAGGAGAATAAAAAGTAACAACTTGCCCACAGCTGAAACTCCGCAATGGAACGCTCGTTAGCGCTCTTAATTTAGATGCTCTGCACATCCGAGAAAGCTACCGCTGCAAATATTCTTTCAACATAACGGCGGCGGCAAGGGCGTCAACTGACAATTTGCCTTCCGTTTTGGGTCTGCGCTTTGGCATATGCAGGTCTTTACCCGATGCTGTGCGGGCCGGAGGATTCATGGGCCTGCCGCCTTGCTCTTCCAGCAGACGCTGCGCTTCCCAGCTGGTGAGACGTTCGTCGACCATTTCGACGGGCACGCCGATTTGTTTGCGGACGCGTTCGGCAAAACGGGAAGCTTCTTCGGCCATTTCGCCGTGGGAGCCGTCGAGGCGCAACGGAAGACCCACGATGATCTGCGTTACACCTTGCTCGCGCGCGAGTTCGCGCAGGCGGCGCATGTCTTCATTGCGATTGATGCGTTCGAGGGTGGCTAGCGGCTTGGCCAGGCGGGCTTGGGCGTCGGCAATGGCCAGACCGATTCTCGCGCGGCCGTAATCCAGCGCCAGAATCGTGGCGGGTTGATTTTTGGGAGTGAGCAACTGCGGCACCTTCTTAGTATACCGGGTGGCGTTCGATTAAGAACAAATCTACGGCGGTGTTGGAGTTCTTTAGTTACGAAATGAGTAGAGGCAATCGAGGTGATGTGAAGACCCATCAGCGTGTGAGAAGACGTTTTGTTTCGGCGAATCAGGGTTGGCGGCCGCGAGCGCCTTTTTCCCAAGCTTGCCAATAACCCATGGATTTCATTTGCTGATCGAGAGCAGTTTCTTTCATGAGGGTTTCGAGTTCGGCGCGGGAAAGACGCTTGCCAATGGGATTGGCGCGATCGGCGAGCCCCCAGGCGGTGAGCGCGGCGATGGTGGTGTTCAGCTTTAGCTCGCGAATATCAACCTTGTCGAGAGTGTCGGACGCAGCGTGGTAGTTGGGGAGGTAGTTTGCTTCCTCCTGATTGGCGACCAGAGTGGGCAGGCCTTCGAGCAGGAAGTCGAAATGGTCGGTGCCGGTCTGGGCGTCGGTGGTGTGGCGATTCACGTCCCAGGAGTCGAGGGGTTTGAGGACTTCGCGCACGGCGTGTGCTATATCGCTGCGGCCACCGAGCGAATATCCAGTTACGCGACCGATGCCAGAATCAAAAATAATTACGGCGCGAATTCTGTCGAGCTCGGCGCGATGAGTTTTTACGTAGGCCCAGGAGCCGAGCAGACCTTGCTCTTCGCCGCTGAATAAAATGAAGCGGATGGTGCGGCGCGGGCGCAGACCGGTGGCTTTCAGGGCGCGAGCGGCTTCGATTACCAGAGCGGCGTTACAGCCGTTGTCGAGAGCGCCGGTGCCCAAGTCCCAGGAGTCGAGATGCGCGCCGAGGATTACGCTCTCCTCAGGCTTTTCGTAGCCGGGAATTTCGGCGATGACATTTTGTTGGTCGATGGGAGGGCCGATGCTGTTGGGCATGGAAAAACGCACGCGAATTTTTCCAGGGTACGCGAGCACAGTGCGCGAAAGCCGGAGAGCGTCTTCGCGCGCGAGTATTGCTTGAGGGATTTTTTCGAGTTGGCCGTCGGTGGTATTGGTATGGCGATAGAGGAGAAGGCGTTCGCGGGCGCCTTCCCAGAGGATTGCGGCGGCGCCGGCTTTCATGGCCCGTTCTATGATTTCCGGGGGACGAGAATATTCGTTGAACAAATCGGCCCAGGTAGTGCCGAGGTCGGTGTGGACGAGGAGGATGGCGCCTTTGATCTGAGTGGCGGCAGCGGCGAAGTCTTGGGGCGTGCCGTAGGCGATGTCCACGATGTTGGCGGCGATACCGCCGTGGGGCGAGGCGGGCGACCATCCGAGACTTACGGTGCGAAGAGGGAATTTTATTTCGCCGAGTAATTCGAGGCGCGTGTCGCCTTCGCTCCAGGTCAGGGGGAGTTGATATTTTTCGGTGTGTACATCGACGGCGGCAGCGCGAAACGCGGAGGTGGCCCATTGGACGGCGCGGTCCAGGGCAGGAGAGCCGGTTACGCGGCCGCCGATTTCGTCGGTGAGGCGGCGGAGGTTTTCTTGTAGGGGGGAAGGGCCGAGGATTACGGGGAGGATTTTTGCGGCTACTTCCGCGCAGGAGGAAGAGGCGTCGGTGGTGCAGGCCGCTGCGGAAGCTTGGGCGCGATGGAGGGGGTCGTTTTCGGGGATTTGGGCGCGGGTGTGGGATGCGAGAGTTAGGGCGCAGGTGAAAAAAATCAATGAGGCGATGCGGCGGCGCATTCGTGAGCCTTTTTTTGATGTGGAACTAAAATTTGGACGCCGCGGATTATACCGAAAGAATGAGACTGGTGGGTAATCTAACAAATACGCAGGGGAAAACACGCTTTAAAAATCGGAACGCGCTTCGCATGGAAGTGATTGTTAGTGGATCCGATGATTGGACAAAAATCGAAGACTCTGCAGGACCCACCCTACAAATCGAGGGCGGGGCACCGCGTTTTTTTGAGTGGAGAGCGGCAAGAAGCGCGGGTTTTGATCGGGGGAATATAGCCGATCTATGACGGGGGTTAGTTTTTGGGGGCTTGGGCGGGATTTAGGATGCAGTCGGCAACGCGGGCGACGAGGGCCATTTGGGTTACGTCGTGGACGCGGACGATGTGGGCGCCGTGGAGGATGCTGGCGGTGACGGTGGCGGCGGTGCCCCAGATTTTTAGTTCGGATGCGATGGTGGGGGGGCGCGACGATGGCGCGAGGCTGGCGTTATCGGCGAGGGTTTTGGCGATGAAACCTTTGCGGGAAGTGCCGACGAGTAATGGGAATCCGAGTTTCGCTAGTTGGGGCAGATTGGCTAGCAATCGGTAATTCTGAGTGTAGCTTTTTCCGAAGCCGATGCCGGGATCGAGGACGATCTGAGAATTGTGCACGCCGGCTTTGCGGGCGATTAATAGGGATGCACGCAGGCCGTGGATTACATCTTTCACCGCGTCACGCGCGAAAGACTTTTGCTGCATGGTTTGCGGGTCTCCGCGCATGTGCATGAGGACGAGCGGCACGCGGGCGCGGGCGGAAATTTCGGCGATGCGGGGATCGTGATTCAGACCGCTGACATCGTTAATTATTTCCGCACCGGATTCGATGGCTTTGGCAGCTATTTCGCTTTTGCGCGTGTCGATGGAGATGGGAATTGTTAAGCGCGTGCGTAAGGCCGCCAAGACCGGCGCGAGGCGGCTCCATTCCTCTTCGGCGGTGACGCCAAGAGAACCGGGACGCGTGGATTCAGCGCCGATGTCGATCAAGTCCGCGCCGTCACGCTCCATTTGCAAAGCATGTTGGACGGCTTTTTCCTGTGACAAGAAATTGCCGCCGTCGGAGAAACTGTCGGGGGTCACGTTCAATACGCCCATGACGAGGGTGCGTGGGCCGAGAATCAGGGTGCGGGAGCGGAGTTTGAGGCGGAACTTACGACGCGGAATCATTAAATGGCAGTGTAATGCAAAGGCAGCTGATGGTGTTTAGACGAGTGCGAAGACACGCGCACTGTTGTGCAGCTGAATTAATCCAAATCTATGTCGCGCAGGGGCTTTCCTGCCGGGGCGTCCTTGGCTTTCTTCATGGCCTCTTCGAATTTTTTGGCGAGGATGTCTTCTTTGTTGTGTTCCAGGTTCCAGGAGTCGCGGAATTTATCTTCGCGGTTACGTTGCTGCTCGTTCAAAATGCCGGCGGCGTCGGTGAGGTCAACGTTTGGGCCTGTTTTAGGGGGCGCTTCGTGAGAAAGCACAGCGCCAAAAACGGAATCGACCACCAGTTTCGAGTGGCAGCATGGGCAAGTGACATTCAGGTTGTCTACATTTTGCTTAACCATGCAAACATTCTACGCCTTTTTGACGGGGAGGTAGAAGCAGGGATGACAGCGCCCTAGTAAGGGGTCAAAAGATGCCGGGCCGATAATTCCGCCAGTTTATATAACAAATCTCGCTTTGTTAATAATCATTTTCACCCTGTGTCTATGCGGTATTTTCTATCCGTGCACAGGCTCTATGGCGGCCGATTGACGCTTTTGATGTCTATGGCAAGAATAAATGCATGGCTGAGCCGGCAATTGATATTGAAAATCTGACCAAGGATTACCCGTACGGGTTCCTGCAACTGAAGAAGAGGCGCTCGCTGGAAAGCCTGACCATGCAGGTGCAGACGGGTGAAGTGTTTGGTTTTTTGGGCCCGAATGGCGCGGGTAAGTCGACGACCATAAAGCTGTTGATGAGATTGATTTTTCCCACGGCGGGATCGGCGCGGATTCTTGGGAAGCCGATCAGCGATATCGCCATGCATCGGAATATCGGCTACCTGCCGGAGCAACCTTATTTTTATGACTACTTAACCGCGGCGGAGGTGCTGGATTATTTTGCACGCTTTCACGATTTCGACGCGACCGAGAGGCGCGAGCGCGTGCAGCGCATGCTCAAGAAAGTGGGTCTGGAGTCCGCGGGACGGATTCAATTGAGAAAATACTCGAAAGGCATGTTGCAGCGGGTGGGAGTGGCGCAGGCGATTTTGCATGATCCGGCGGTGGTGGTGCTGGATGAGCCGATGTCCGGGCTGGACCCGGTGGGGCGGCGGGAAGTACGCGACATTATTCTGGAATTAAAAAAACAGGGGAAGACGGTTTTATTTTCCACGCACATTTTGTCTGACGCGGAAATGTTATGCGACCGGGTGGGCGTGATCGTCGGCGGGAAATTGCAAGGAGTTGGCGCGCCGAGCGAACTTGTGGGATTGAAGGTGCAAGGGATGGAGATTCTGTTTGAGTTGCCTGGGAGTGTTGAAAGCGGAGGCGAATTGCTGGCGCAAGCTACGCGAACCGGGGATCGGTATCGGCTGCAGGTTGCAGAGAGCGGGTTGTATGCGGCGATGGAACGGCTGGGCGCGGCGGGCGCGAGGATACTGTCGGTGACGCAGGTTAAACCATCGCTGGAAGAATATTTTATGCATCTAGTGGAAGCGGATCGCGCGCAGGCTGCGGCAGTGGAAGTGAGAGCAAAGTGACACGCGTCGGAACGGTAGCGCTAAATACATTTCGCGAAGCGGTGCGCGATCGCGTGCTGTACAACCTGGTGTTTTTCGCACTGGTGATGATGGCGTCGGCGATTCTGGTGGGGCAGATTTCCATTGGTATCGAGCAGATTGTGATTGTCAGCCTGGGATTAAGCGCGATTTCCATTATTGGATTGCTGATTTCGGTTTTTATTGGCGTGGGATTGGTATCGAAGGAGATCGACAAGCGGACTCTGTATGCGTTGCTGGCCAAGCCGTTGCGGCGCTGGGAATTTATTTTAGGAAAATTCGCCGGGTTGGCGTTGACGTTAACGGTAAATACCGCGGCGATGGCTGCGGGTTTATTTCTGGCTTTGTTTTACGTGAAGCATTCGATCGAGCGGGCGGACACGGCGGTACTGGTTGCGGTGTATTTCATTTTGTTGAAGCTGGCGCTGGTGGTGGCCCTGGCGATGCTGTTTTCGTGCTTTACGACACCGTTGCTGGCGATTCTGTTTACCGCGGGACTTTATCTCGCGGGATTATTCGTTCATGAGATGCGTGGATTGCAGGGAGGCTTGATTGATCCGGCGTTGGGGCGTTTGCTGCGGTGGGTTTCTTACGTGCTGCCGAATTTCGAAAATTTCGATGTTATGGGTGCGGCAGCGCACGGGCGGATTATACCGGCGACGCTGGTGGCGCAGAATACATTTTATGCGGTGCTTTACTGCGCGATTGTGTTGACGGTGGCGGCGGCGGTTTTTTCGCAGCGTAACCTGAAATGAGTGCAAAGGGCTACATTGCGTTGTTACTGTTCGTGCTGCTGGGCTTCGCCGGTGTGTGGCGCTTACAGGAACGCATTGATGTGCAACAAAGCGCAGTGGCCAGTGAAGACGACCAGGTAATGTTGCGCTCCAGTAAACTGGTGAAGGGTTTGAGTCTGGAATACGCGCCGTTGGTGGCGGACATCTATTGGACGCGGGTGGTGCAATATTTTGGGAACAAGCATGCGGGGCAGCAACTTGATTTGCGGCTGCTTTGGCCGCTGCTGGATGTTACGAGTGTGCTCGATCCGCATTTGATGCCCGTTTATCATTTCGGGTCGATGTTCCTGAGTGACGCGGCGCCGCGTGGGGCTGGGCGGCCCGATCTGGCTGCGGAGTTGCTTGAGCGCGGGCTCAAAGCGAATCCCGACGAGTGGCGGCTGTACTATGATTTGGGGTTCGTCTACTACTTTGATATGAAGGATTATCCGAAGGCGTCTGCAGCGTTTTACGAGGGCAGCAAAAATCCTAAAGCTTTGTTCTGGATGAAAATGATGGCTGCGAAGATCGCCACGGAAGGCGATTCGACGGAGACTTCCAATTTTCTGTGGCAAGACATTTACAACACTACTACGGATGCGTCAGTGAAAGAAAATGCGTTGACGCATTTGCAATTGCTACGGACGCAGGAAGATTGCAAGCACATTGATGTGGCGGCGGACGAGTATCAGAAACAGTTTGGAAGGCGGCCAGTTCGCATGAATGAGCTCGTGCTGGGCGGGCTTTTGCTGGGAGAGCCTGTCGATCCACTGGGGTATCCGTATGTCTTGTCGGAAGCTGGGAAGGCGGAGATTAGTGCGGAGAGTCCGCTGAAGAAGAAGGCGGCTAAGATGCCCGGCAGCAAGTAGCGCCGAGTGATCACGAACGGCTGAGTGGCATATTGTTATTTGCGGCTACTGGGTGGTACAGAGAAGAGTCATCTGTGGGTCGATGACGAGCTTATGGGGCGGTATGGATGAGGTGAAGTGAAATGGGGTTTCCGGGCCGGCGGCGACGACCGTGCCAAGAAGAACCGGATGAGCGCCGGGGACCGCGGCGTATAGCGGGACACGGGCGATGAAAGATTGCGGAACATTTTCTTGAAAAAGTTTTCCTCGTATGGAGTAGCCGGTGCCGCTATCGTCTTTGTGAACCGTGAATTCCGCGCGGTAATGGGGGATGCCGGTACCCTGGACCCATTGCTCGAAAAACCATTCCATTGAATGACCACCTTCGAGGTCCATCGAGGGAGTCATCACGGCTTCAATTTCATGACGCAAATCCTGGGTTGACAAGGCGCGGTACGCGTATTTTGTGACTAGCGTGTGGAGCAGAGCGTTGAAGCGCGCGTCGGGATTGGGTCCAGGCTGGCGCAGCATTTCACGGAGTACGTGTATTACCCACGTACCTTTGGCGTAAATGAGATCTTCGTAAGCATCGGGAGACTTGGACGAATTGAGGCGGGAGCCGAGGGCTAGTGCGCCGATTTCGCCGGCGGGTTGATCCGCGTTCGGTGCTTTTTCGATCAGCCTCTGGCGATAGCGCTGGAGCCACACGCGTAAAGTGTGATCGGGATTTTTGTGCATGTCGGCGAAAAGCAGCGCGAGATAATTGGCGATGGCTTCGTCGATCCACTGATCGCGGTAGCTCGACCATCCGACAATGTTTCCCCACCATTGGTGAGCAACTTCGTGAAATGGCACCAGCTCGCTGAACTGTTCCTGGCTGCTGCTGGAGAGGCCGGCACGGCGCTGTACGTCCGCGGACAAAAACGAGTAGGTGGAAATGTAGAGGAGGCCGGGCCAGCCTTGCCCGAAAGTTCCGGGAATTTGGGAGACGCTGAGATTACGAAAGGGGAAAGGGCCGCTGTAGGTTTCGTAAAAGCGGATGGAAGCGTCGATGTCTTTGCCGAGTTGTTTGAGAGCGATGGCGGGGTTGGGGGGCAAGGGTTGAAAATCCTGATTCATCCCCAAGCGCGAGCGACTAGCCCCCGCGGGTGGTATTTCAGCGGTAACGCTGGTGGCCAAGCGTTTGGCGAGCTGTTGCTCCACCTGACGATTGGCGTATACGTCGATGGAATAATTCGCAGAGGTGACGGATGAGGATGCGTATTCACCGAGGTTAAAGCCGGCGACTGAGACGGGCTTTTCTGTTTTCCAATGACCTATGTGGAAGTCAGCTTCTTCGTGTTCGTCGAGTTTTGCGCCGGTGGCGACCAGGCGCAATTTTTTTGGCCAACGCATGGTCAGATCGTATGGAGCGAAATCGGCGGAGTCACCGAAGTGCGGATACCAGCTTTCGCGAGCCCCGACGAAGAAAACGTCATTGCCGGCGTCGGTGATGATGTTGCCGCGATAGTGAAATTGAATAGAAAATTCGCTGTCGCGAGCGAGGGGTTGAGGAATCACGACGAACAGAAAATCGTTGCCGCGGACGCTGCGCTCTTGCGGGGTCATGTCTTCGTTTTGAAAATATTCGAGTTTCTGGCCATCCGCGGTGCTGACGGAGTCAATGTTCAAGGCGCGGGATAAGGCGAAAATTAAAAAACGATGGCCCGCGCCAAGGGCGCGGAGATTAACGGTGGCGGTAGCGTCGAGCGAGTGATCCGGGAGGATGGAAGTGTCGATAGTGTAGTGCAGAGCGCGAAAGTCCGGCGACACGGGGATGGCGTCAGGGATTTTGTAGGAGGCCCAAACATCGTAGAAGTTTGAACCCGCGGCGGTGCGCACCTGGCCTAACAGAAAGGGTTCAGCGCGCATGATATCGAGCACTACGTCGAACGGGCCGGTGGCGATGCCGTCGAGACTGGCGTAAAAGTAGGGCTGGGGTGTGGGGAGCAGAGTGCCACAAAAAATACGCAGAGAGTGAGTGGGATTGAGATGAGAGAGAATTGGCTCCCAACGGGAAGCGGCAGCGCTGTCGGATTCCGGCTTGAGTCCCGCGGATTGGAGTTGGTGCAGGAGGTCGGCGGGAGTTGTGTCAGTGAAGCGGATGTAGGCGCTGGCGAAATCCTGGTCGAGGATGGGAGAGTCGAGGAAGCGAGCCATTTGCTGCTTTTCGATGGTGTCGCGGGGAAGAGCGAGAATGTGGCCGCGGCCGGAAAAAACAGCGCCGGTGATTTCGTTGTCGAGAGGAGCAAAAAAAATCAGCTCACCCTGATCGAAGGAGATTTTCGCGTCGCCGCGACGAAGCTCGATGCGATGCTCGGGTTTAATGTGATAAGCGGAAGCGGAGTCGAGACGCAGCGCATTGAGGGCATCGTAGAGTTGATGGGCGGTGCGCGGGATAGAACGCGAAGGTTGGGCTGCTGTAAGGCCGCACAACACCAAGACGGTTGCTGCGAGCCTCAGGTACAAACGTATAGTCATTTTGGGAGATGTTGGACAAGAGTACACCGGGGTGCGACGATTTTTTGGATCGCGTTTGCTAATGGAACAAGCGTGCGTGGCGGAAAAATTTAAAGTGTTGTGGCGCGGGTAAAATGAGGGCATGGGGTTTCCCTCTATTAGACGCGGCTACCGAGCCGGGGTGTTTAGTGTTGCGTTGACGCTGGGGAGCGCGGGAGCGTGGGCGGACACTATAGTTCTGAAGAATGGGCACAGAATTTCCGCCAGCAATGTCACGGAGATGGGCGACAAGATTCGTTATGAAACCAATGGGGGGGAATTGAGTCTGCCCAAGTCGATTGTGGATCACATAGAGAGAGGCAGTTACGTTTCGAATATGGCGATTACTCCGCCGGCGATGGATGCGGCGCGCGGCAACGGAGGAGAAATCGAGCACGCGGTAATACACGGCGGCGCGATTGACCGGGAATACATTGCGAAATTGGAGTCTGAAACGCGTAGCGGTTCCGCGGCGGCGGGAATGGATGCCGCGGTGGCGCATCATGTGGCGGCAAGCTTTGAGCTTGCGCACGGAGACATGGAGCATGCGCTGGCGGATGAGCGGACGGCTCTTACTTACGCGCCGGGGGAACCGCTGCTGCTGATGGACGTCGCGTATTTGCACTTGCGCAGAAGCGAGTACAAGCAATCACTCGATTACCTGGAGCGCGCGCAGAGGGTTGCTGCGAACAACCCGGACGTGGCCAAGCTGTCCGGCTGGGCTTATTACGGGATGAATAAATTGCCGCAGGCGGTGGCGGAATGGAAGCGGGCGTTGGCGCTGCGGCCGGATGCCGAAGTGCAAGCGGCGCTGGAAAAAGCGGAGCGGGACAAGGGAGAAGAAGAAGGCTACAAAGAAAATGAGAGCGCGCATTTTACGCTGCGCTATAGCGGGAGCGCGGAACCGGCGCTGGCGCGAGAAGTGCTGCGAACGTTGGAAATGCATTACACGAAGATTAATTCGGAGCTGAATTTTGCGCCGCCGGATTCCATTGGCGTGATTTTGTATACCCAGCAGGCTTTCGCGGATATTACCCGCGCTCCTGGATGGGTAGGGGCGCTGAATGATGGAAGATTGCGCGTTCCGGTACAGGGGTTGAGCAGCATGACGGACGAGTTGTCGCGGGTGTTGAAACACGAGCTGACGCATAGTTTTGTGCAGCAGAAGACGCACGGGCGGGCGCCTACGTGGATACAGGAAGGATTGGCGCAATGGATGGAAGGGAAACGCAGCGGGGAGAATGCCGCAGTGTTGCTGGAGATTTATGGTGACGGGCACGCGATTTCTCTAGGGAGTCTGGAAGGACCATGGATGGGATTTCCGAGTGACGCGGCGGTTTATGCGTATGCATGGGCGCTCGCGAATATTGAATATATTGTGCAGGCTGATGGCATGGGGGACGTGGAACGAATACTGGAGCGGATTGGGTCGGGAAGTTCGACGGAAGCGGCGTTGCACGATGTGTTGCATAGCGATTACGACGATGTGATGAGATCGAGCGCGGATTATTTGCGCAGGACCTACTGGCGCTAGTATCAGCGATTTTTTTTTGAACATAACAACAAGTTCAGGATTTAACTGGTGGCGAGGAGCGCGGCCAGCAGCGCTGCGCGGATGGGCATGGCAGCGGTCAGGATGTGCTCATGACGGGAGTGCGCGCCATCTCCTACCGCGCCAAGGCCATCTAGTGTGGGAATTCCCAACGCGGCGGTCAGATTCCCGTCCGAGCCTCCGCCTACTACACACTCTTCGAGCGACAAATTCATTTGGGCGGCCAGCGATTTAGCGCGTTTGAATAAGGCTGCGCTCATTGTGCGCTCCAGGGGAGAGCGAGAAAAGCCGCCGTGAATCTCGAGTCGCGCGCCACGGAGATGTGGTTTCAAGGCGTGCAGCTGGCGTTCGAGACGGGTCATTTCCGCGATGCTGGTGGCGCGAAGGTCGAGCACGGCGCGGGCACGATCGGCAATTACGTTTGTTCTAGAGCCACCCTGGATGATGTCGGCGTTTACCGTGGTGCCGCGATACGGATTGTTCCATTTTAAAATGTGCGACAGCTGGTGGCAGAGCTCGTGGATGGCATTGATGCCTTCTTGCGGCGCCAAACCGGCGTGAGAAGCGCGGCCGTGAACGATGATTTCGGCTTCTCCGACTCCTTTGCGCGCGGTTTTTATCATGCCGCGCGTGCCGAAGGATGGCTCCAGAACGAAAACGGCATCGCTGCGGCGGGCTTCGGTTTCGATTAGTTTGCGGGAGGAATCGCTGCCGATTTCTTCGTCGGAGGTCCAGAGAAAAACAATGCGTTTGTTGGGGGCGAGGTTTAGTTTCTGAAGCGCGGAATGGGCGAAGAGCGCTTGTACGATTCCAGCCTTCATGTCGAAGGTTCCGGGGCCGTAGGCTTTACCCGCTGTGAAGCGGAAAGGCATTTTTTTTAAGGTGCCAGAGGCGTACACGGTGTCGTAATGGCCGAGCACGAGCAGTTGACCAGCGGGACGAGAGGAATTTGAGGGCGATACGACGTGCAGATGATTACCGCGATTTTTTTGCGCGACGAGACGGACTTGCAGGCCATATTTGCGCCATTCGGCGGCGATGATATCGCAACAGCGGTCGGCGTGGGCTTTTTCGAGGCTGGGCGATTCGGCGATTACAAAACGGCGGAGCGTGTCGATCATTTGCGGGAGGGCTGGTTGAAGGAAGTTTTTGATTTTCTGCGCGGCAAAGGGAGCGGGCATTGTGCGAACATGCTAACAATGAGGGGGCGAATGGGCAACGCAGCACGAGCCATAGGCTTCCGGGATCAACCGAAGACATAGCGAGGCATGCGGGACGGATAGGCCGGATATCGCGGGATATTGCATTTGAGGCACAAGATACGCGGCCCTTGTGGGTGCCTGGTCGCATATAATTGTAAGTTTGCCGGGTGAGCCCGGACGCCGCAGAGCTTGAAGTATTCGCGACGGGGGTGCGAATGATTCTGGATACAACGGAAATACAAAGGATTTTGCCGCACCGTTATCCATTTCTGATGGTGGACGCTATTGAAGAAATGGAACGCGTGAAGCGCATCGTGGGAATCAAGAATGTGACTATTAATGAGGCGCATTTTCAGGGGCATTTTCCTGGAAAGCCGATCATGCCGGGGGTGCTGATTATTGAGGCGATGGCGCAGACGGGCGGGCTGCTGTTACTGATGGAGGTCTCGGAGCGCGAGCGCGAAAACAAGCTTTTGTATTTTGTGGCCATTGATGGGGCGCGATTCCGGCGGCCGGTGGTTCCCGGGGAGCAACTGAAGTTGGAAGTGAAAGTGATTTCGTGGCGCGGGGATTTTTGCAAGCTGGATGGAAGAGCGACGGTGAACGGGGAGTTGGCCGCAGAAGCGATATTGATGTGCAAGATGGTGGATCGGGAAGATCTGGAGAAGCCCAAAACTGTGGCGAAAATGAATGGGCCGGGGAGTTTGCGGGATTGATGGAAGGGAGATTGAGAGGACTCGGCGTCGGCATGTCGAATTTGAACTGAAAAACGACGACCGCGGATCGTGGTGGATGTCTTCACTCGACTAGTTTGCGCGTGGATTAGAGCAACTCACCGGCTCGGGTTGCCGAAGGGCAGGAGTCGTTCGATAAGCCTGCTCGGCTAT
>Ga0209625_1000239_pt1 | contig 13962 bp, 11 predicted proteins | sample JacPin_JW_Ref_M2_FD_187960 | JGI IMG/M metagenome (GOLD analysis project Ga0209625, IMG submission 187960) | Forest soil microbial communities from Algoma, Ontario, Canada - Jack Pine, Ontario site 1_JW_Ref_M2 (SPAdes) (version 2) | ecosystem: Environmental > Terrestrial > Soil > Boreal...
CTCGTCCGTATATTCCATGCGTGTGCCCGGTGCAAATGGTTCGCCGCCATTTTGAGCGACGTTAACTGATCTCGCTACGCCGCCAATGGCATTGTTGAGAAGGTGCGCGCCGTCCGGAACAAAGAAGTTCGCATAGTCCGGAGCGCCGCTCGCGGTGGTAACGACGCAAGGTGCACCGGCGGGGGTTCCTAACGGGCATCCGACCGTCGTTGAGGCCGGCGCAAAGAACGGATTCAGGAAGTCCGATTCCGTACTAAGCGACCGGATCGCAGCATCGAGCGGGAGGACGTATGCATAACGGCCAAAGTTTGCATAGATCTTCGATCTGCGGTCACCCTTGGGATCGACGATGATGCCAATGCGCGGCGACCACATATTCACGAAGGTGTGAAAGTCCGTGTTGCCAACAAGGCGCTGCTGTTCCCAGCGGATGCCTGCGTTCAATGTGACGTGCGTACCGATCGACCAAGCATCGTTGGCATAGGCAGCGTGATACTTGCCACTGCTCCTTGTCACCTTGCTGTCAAACCGGCCACGCACTTGCTGCAAAACCACTTGCTGGGGGGTATCAAACCCCGGCACTGTCATAAAGGGGCAGAGAGAGCAGGCTCCTGCGCCCGTTGTCTCGCTGGCGAGCACCAAGATCAAGGCCGCATCGCTCGGGCTGCCAACAACTCCGGGCCTCGTGGCGTACCCTGGGTCCTTTCCCGAGGCATTGACCGCGGGAATCGGATATGTCGGCCCGGACTCTCTCGTAACGTCGCCGTATGTCGGGTATTGCCAGTTGTATCCCACACTGAAGGTGTGTTGACCGGCGAGGTGGTAAGTCTTGGCAGTATCGGCTGAAATTGATTTGGTATTCGAATCGTACGGCTCGAAGAAACCGAATCCGATCGGGAAAAATGATCCGCGCTGGCCGGGTAGACCATCCACCTGGGTCTGGTCCTCAATCTGCGTGATATCCTGCGGAGCCTCCGTAAAGTGGTTAAAGCTCCACGTAAACGCCGCGTCGATCGTCCACGTCGGTGTAAGGGCGCCATCATAGCGAGTATCCCAGTTGCGGGTGCCGTAGTTCCAACTGGAATTGACCGAGGTACCGTCTGCGTTCAACAAATTCGGTGACGGTGCGAAGTTTCGCGCGTTCGGATCGCCGAATACGGAACTCTCGATCGTATGAGAATTGGTGATCTTAAAGGTCAGTTTTCCGGCGTAGTCCTCTGAGAGGGTTCGATACTGAAGGTGGGTGCCGTAAATACCCTCGAGCCCCGAACCCGCCGCAGGCGCCCAGCGAGCCTGGTTCCACGTTGGATTGAAAGTACCGAACCAGAAGAGCCGGTCTTTCAACCCTGCGAGAGGAAAGTAGCCGCCCATCTCCCCGTCGGCCTCGTAACGGTTGTCTTCGATATGACGACCTGTCAGATTTTGGACATTAAATACCGGATCGTCGGCGTTGAGATACGTATCCTGCATGCCCGCCGTGTTGGCGTACCCGCCTATGGCTCCGTGAAAAGACGTGCCGCCCGATTTCGTAACGATCTGAACAACACCGCCGCTCACGTGGCCGTATTGCGGTTCGAACCCCGCCGTCTTGACTTGGACTTCCTTAACGAACGAAAGGTTGATGCCGGAACCGAGCGCACCGTAGGCTCGCGCCCAGACGCCCAAACCACCGAAAGCCGGATCGTTGATCGAGACACCATCCGCGACGTACAGGTTCTCGAGGCCGGTGGAACCGGAGATAGCCGGGTTCGAATTTCCGGTCTGGATGCCCGAAACAACGCCCGGGGCTAGATAGAAGAGACTCGCGACGTTTCGTTGGACGGGAATATTCGTGTAAAACGTGTCGGCCAAGTCGCTATTCACAGATGAAGCCGACGTGTCCACGGTAAGATTCGCAGATGCGACTTCGACGACCTGAGTAACCGCACCGGGCTCGAGTGTAACCGAGACGCTGGTCGTCTTGTTAATCAAGACTTCGACACTGCCGACTTCTGAAACTTTGAATCCGGGTTTCTGAACTCGGACGGTGTAAAGGCCGGGGATCAGGGTCGAGAAAAGGAACGAGCCCTGTCCGCTGGTGTTCTGGGTCAGGCTGCCGATCGGTCCCGTAATCGTGACCTCGGCGCCCGGAACCAAGCTCTGCGACGAGTCGTAGACGAGTCCGCTCAAGTTGCCGCGAGCCGAACCCTGGTCTTGAGCGAGCGTGGGCATAGCAAACACCGCACAGAGCGCCAAGACGAGAGAAGTTAGGACAGCCTTTTTCAAGAAGCTCATAGTGCTCCTTTCACCCCGATTAGGATCTGAGGGAATCCCCAATACCGAGACAATCACTCGCAAACACCACACCCCGGGCTGACAACACAAAGATTGAGACCACGCGCCTACACCCAAGGCGCGAATACTGTAACGACTGTATGCATTGCGAGGGCCAAAATGCGGAAAATTCTTCCCCCATGCAAGTCGCTAATACTTGGGGACTTATGTGGAAACAGACAGACCGGCAGAAAAACACTGGCCAGATTCTATTTTATTTCGAGGAGAATTGTACGAAAAATAATATATATCAATTAGGAGGATACGGATAGTCGTATCACCCTAGGGCGTCGAGGACTGTGGTGTTGCGCTAACGTACGACCGGCCCTTCTGCGTCATCTCTGCGGCTTTCTTGGTATCCCCCGCCTGCTCGTAACACTCAGCGAGAGCTAGGTAGAGCCCTCCATCCTCGGGGCGCGTATGAAGCGCTTGCTCCAACAGAGCAATTGCCCGCTTTGTGTCCCCGGTCTTCACCAAACTCGAAGCAATACGAGAGAGCGTTTCGGAGTCGGTTTCGTCGGTCGCACCAGCGTCGTTATAGAGGCTTACAACAGCGGAGTAATCTCGCTGTGAGTAATAGGCGTCGACAAGCCGAGCGCGAGCGATTTCGTTTCCGTGGTCACGGTTTAGCGAGCGGCGAAAATAAAGGCGCGCTTCCTCCACTTGGCCCAAGTTGAGATAGCAAAGGCCTCGCTGCTGATCGAGAACTCCTTGATCCGCATCTTTGACCAACGACGGGTCCGAGACGTCCCATGGTTTAGGAACCAAATCGCCGCCTACCGCTCGAAAGTTCAACATCGCCGAAGTGTGCTCTGAAGTGCCTGTGTGGCTTACCGCAACAGTCAGCATGTAGCTGCCGATCCATTGTGGGTTCAGCGGGAATTTCTTTCCGTTCACCAGCGATCCGGTTGCATTGAACTGTCCCATGCTGATTAGGTCGTCTACCACCGTGGACGTCCCAATATTGGCGGGCTGCCCGAGAGCGTAATGGACCTGAAGATTTTGCCCTGCTATGGATTGCAGGTCTTTCGGCAAAATCCATATCTGATAAGCCACCTGAAGGCTCTGGCCCGGATTCATCATCAGAGGCGTGCCCGCCAGGGGAGTGAACTTGACACCGCCCATGGCAAAAGGTGTGGAATCCACGGCGGAAGGATTCACTGTCTCTGCCGTTGAGAACGGCAGAACAGCGGGAATCACAAGGTTGTCAGCGTCCACTACTGGGATTGTGACTTCGCGCTCGGCGTGGAGTCCCAGCTTTTTTTGCCAGTCAGTCAGCAAGAAATCGAGACGATATTTACCGGGCGGCAAGGGCAGCGAGCCTTCATATCCGAAGACTTTGTCTTTAATCCTAGCGAGGCTCGTCTTGTCCATGGAATCAGTCACAGGCCTCTGCTGCGTAAAGATGAGTTTTCCGTCCGGCCCGAAGACGCGTACGCGGACCTCGATCGCATACGTGTAGCGGCCATTGCCGCCATCCGTGACCGTCAGGTCGCTCGGATTGCGCATACGGATTGCGTAATCCAAACGGGTCAGACCGTGAGAATCCCGAACAGGAAGGGTAACGATGTCGAGGTTTCGTCCCTCGACCACGATTCGTGACGAAACGTCTTCCAGCAATTTCCGGCGACGTTCCAAAACAGCTTTGTAAGCAGGCTGATTTGCAAGGCTCTTGACCTGAGAAAGCATAATGTCGGACGCCAGACTGATGCGCCCCTGCTGATCGATCGTCTCATCGGGCAATAATGTTTGTGCGAGGCGCGCGACTTGCGGCCCAACCGAATCTTGAATCATCTTCAAAGCCGCAGTGTTGTCGTTGATTGCCTCAACCCCTGTGACGAGTTCTGTGGGTCCGTTGAAGTAGGGGCTGTAAAACCGAAAATCGCCAATATTGTCTCTCTGATAGAACATGATATAGAAAAAGGGCGGAAGCGGCGGCATCGTATTCGAATAGAACCAGATTTCCAGGGGCCTCAGATTCCCGGCGCCGTAATGAGTCTCTTTGTGAGCTGGAGGACCCAGCGTAATATACGTTTGGCCACGGGCGGTACGCCAGCCCTCGCCGCCAGAACCCGTACCGAAGTGAGCATCTGCATATGCGATCCTCTGGTAGATGTCGTCCTTATAGCTATTCGAAGGCGAACCGGGATCCGGGTTACGCAGTGCCCAAAAGCGGTCGATGAACTTGTCGCGGGCTTCGTCAGAAGTGAGCTTAAGGAAGGCATCGCGCTCTTCCTTGGTGATGATGTACACAACATCGCGGTCGAGCCACTCCCGATGCATTTTCGGAAGTTGCTTTTCGCTCAATTTCTGGGCGTGTACGGATATATTTCCCGTGAAGCTGAAAGCAAATGCACAGAGGAGCGCGAACGGCACTAGACGCATGATCCCTGGGCGGAACAAAGCATAACGCCGTTGGTCGCGCGTGAAGTGATGCCAAGCGGCGAAGATCCCACATTCATTGCGATTCATTCGAATTTCCTTCGTTACCGCGAGCGCGTAGGGCATCGCAGTCAAAAGCATTCGCTGATTTTTGGATGAGAATTAAGAAGGTAGAAGTACCGAGAAAGTTGCCTTCTGGGTTGGAATGGTGGCCAACTGATTGTCGAAGTACGATCACGCGTTTCAGCCCGATAATCTTAGCCGCCACGCAGGCCAGCGTCAAGAACTCGACTAAAATTGGGTTTTAAATAATTTCAAACTCGAGTTCTAGCGCCTTAGAATTGAGCGTCCCAGGCAGAACTCGACGATGCGATTTTCGGCCCAGAAGCGCGCGTCGCCGGGTTCATTGGATATGAACGCACAGTGACCGCCGTGTTTCGACGTGACGAGTTGGATACAAGGATTCTCGTGGATGGCGGAGTGGCTAAAGGACGAGATTGGGACGAAGGGATCGTCTTCGGCAGTGAGAATTAGGGTAGGTTTGCGGATGCGCGCCAGCACATGTTGTGCGCTTGAGCGTTCGTAGTAATCATCGGCACCCGTGAACCCGCAGAAACGAGCTGTGATGACTTCATCGAACTCCCGAACGCTCCGGATCCCGCGCATTCCGTCGATACCAAAGACATCGGGGAACAGACTTGCTTTGAGCCGCATGCGGCGCTTCAGACCCTTCACGAAATGACGTTCGTAAATGAAATTTCGCGGCTCGCCGAGAGCGTCAGCGCACGCTGCCAAATCGAGCGCGGGGGCAACGGCGACAAACCCCCGGATTTGCGAGGGCGCCGAATCGCCCAACTCGCCAGCCATTTTCAGCACAAGGTTGCCACCCATCGAGAATCCGACGCAGAAAATCTCCGGCAATCCGTCGCGCTCGATCAGCTCGAAAATAACGGAACGAATGTCGCCGCTCAAGCCGGAATGATAGAGCGTTCGTGTGAGTCGTTCGGTGCCGCCGCAATTCCGCTGGTTCAGCCGAACAACGTTGAATCCGGCCACCCAGGCCTTCTCCGCGACCCCCAGCATGTAGCCGGAGTCCGACGAGCCTTCGAGCCCATGCAAAAGAACGATCGTCGCACGTTCGCGTGGATTTTCGTGCATGTGACAATCGGCCCGAACTTGCGTTCCCGGCTCGACGTCAAAAAGCCGGGAGACGCTTGCGGGAAGGCCCGGGAATTTTCGCCGCCAGAAAGTGGCCGCAATCGTCATCGCGTGCGGATTGCGAAACCACCGTGATGGCACGAACTCTTTCATTGCGTCCATGTTAGGCAGTCAGAGGCGATCGCGCAACTCAACGGACTTGCACACTTCTTGATTTCGCCTCACGATACGCCTAGAATGGTTTTTTTAATCATGAGGGTATGTTGCGACAATTGAATCGTGGTCGAGCCCAGCGAATCCGGCTGGGCTGAGTTGTTTATAGGCGCATTTTCGGCGCGACGCGAAGACGCAAAAATATAGGAGAAATTGATGATTGACGGCGCCATCCCAGAAGGGCTGACCTTTGACGACGTCCTACTGCTGCCAGGCAAGTCTTCGGTGATGCCGACGCAGGCCGACACACGTACGTGCCTGGCACGCAACGTCCCGCTCAATATTCCAATCGTTGCCGCTGCTATGGACACCGTGACCGACTCGCGCTTGGCGATTGCGATTGCACGCCAGGGTGGAATCGGCTTCATTCACCGCAATATGAGCATCGAGCGGCAAGCGGAAGAAGTGGATAGGGTAAAGCGCTCGGAAAGCGGGATGATAGTCGATCCGGTGACAATTGCTCCTGAAATGTCGGTGCGGCAAGCGCTCGAAATTATGACAAAGTACCGTGTCTCGGGCTTACCTGTGACGCGCGGGACGCGGCTGGTCGGGATCCTGACGAACCGCGACCTTCGCTTCGAGCGCAACCTCGACCAGCCTGTGAGCGCGGTAATGACGAAGGATAATCTCGTCACCGTTGCAGTGGGCACCACCCTGGACGAAGCTGAGCGAATCTTGCAGCAGCATCGGATCGAGAAGCTTCTGGTTGTCGACAATGAATTCAATCTGAAAGGGCTGATCACCGTAAAAGACATTCAAAAGAAGATCGAGTTCCCGAGCGCTACGAAGGACGAACAAGGCCGACTGCGGGTAGGGGCCGCGATCGGGGCGACAGGCGACTATCTCGAGCGGGCTGAGGAACTTGCGCGGGAGAAGGTGGACGTGCTTGCGATTGATACCGCCCATGGGCACACGACGCGGGTAATGGAGGCGATTCGAGTTGTGAAACGCAAATTCCCCGAAATTCAACTGCTGGCAGGAAACGTAGCAACTGCCGAGGGCGCGCGCGATTTGATTTCGCTAGGCGTCGATGGATTAAAAGTCGGCATTGGACCCGGCTCGATCTGCACCACGCGGGTGGTAACCGGCGCAGGCGTCCCGCAGATTACTGCAATTCTGGAATGTGCGCGGGCCGCAAAAAACTCCGGCGTGCCGATCATCGCCGACGGCGGCATCAAATTTTCAGGCGACATCACAAAGGCGATCGCGGCGGGCGCTTCCACCGTGATGATTGGTGGCCTCTTCGCAGGCACCGAAGAATCGCCGGGCGAGACAATTCTCTACCAGGGCCGCACGTTCAAATCGTACCGCGGCATGGGATCGCTGGGAGCGATGGAAGCAGGTTCCGCCGACCGTTACTCGCAAGAACTCGCAGACCGCGGCAAATCCGTCCCCGAAGGAATCGAAGGCCAGGTGCCGTACAAGGGCCCTCTCTCCGCCCTTGTTGACCAGCTCGTAGGCGGACTACGAAGCGGAATGGGCTACTGCGGTGCAGAGAATTTGAAAGAGTTGCAAGAAAAGAGCCGCTTCATACGCATTTCATCGGCGGGCCTGCGCGAAAGCCATGTCCACGACGTGATCATCACCAGAGAAGCCCCGAATTACCGGCTTGAATAACGAGCAATATTCGGGAGATCGTCCCGTGCCGGTGTGTCCCGTGTGGTGGCAATAGAGTGCGCTGGCTCAAGTATTGGTGGCCGGCGCTTGTTTGGGCGACTCTTATCTCGATTTTCTCGACTGGAACCTTTACCACCGAGAATACCTCCCGGGTCATCATTCCGGTCCTGCACTGGCTCCTTCCCCATGCGACACCGGAAACACTTTCTTTGATTCACCACGTCATACGTAAATGCGGCCACTTCACTGAGTATTTTGTCTTGAGCCTGCTGTTGCTGCGTGCGCTGCGAGCCGGAACCCGGGACTTCGGCCTGCGTTGGGCGCTGATCGTGATTCTGATCGTCGCGGGCTATGCGGCGCTTGATGAATTCCACCAGTCATTCGTGCCAGGGCGCGGAGCGGCGGTGTCAGATGTGCTGCTCGATGCCACCGGGGGTGCCACGGCTCAGTTACTCGTCGCATTGCTCGTGCTCTGGCGCGGCGTTCGAAAGCGACAGCGAGAGAGCAGCTCAGGACGCAGCGAGACCAAAATTCGGCGCGCAAATTGAAACACCAATTCCAACAGGGAGGATGTGAGGATGTTTGATCGCATCGCGAAGTTATCGGTGATGCTGTTAACGGCTGTGGTCTTGCATGTTTCGAGTGCTGCGGCTGCAGAGCCGGTGCGCTACGAGCTTGGTTTTGAGCCTCCCAGCACCCATTTGATGGACGTGACGATCCGCGCTTCGGGCCTCGAAGGGGCAACGGCCGACTTCGCGATACCCGATTGGGCGCCCGGCTCCTATTACATTCAGAACTACGCGGTGAACGTGCAGCGCTTTCGCGCTTCGAGCGTGAATGGAAAAGAGCTCTCTTGGCGAAAGACCGATAGCCAGACGTGGCGCGTAGATCTTTCAGGGGCGAACGCTGCGACGATTCAGTATCAAGTATTCGGCGACACGCTTCGCAATAATCAGGCTGACTACGACGAGCGGCACGCGTTCATCGGCGGCCCTTCGGTGTGGATGTATCTCGTGAACGGCAAGGATCGGCCGATTGAGCTGTCGATAGCGGTACCCGCCGGCTGGAAAGTGGCGACCGGAATGGAACACACGTCAGACCACACATTCCGTGCGGAGAATTACGATTGGTTTGCCGATGCGCCGTTGGAGATTTCGGATTTTGCCGAAAAAGATTTTCAAGTAATGGGCACCACGTATCACGTCATCGTCCACGACATTGAGGGACGCCAAGATTTTTCACAATTTACGGCGGACACTCAGAAATTCGTCGAGAAAATCGTGCCGATATTCGCTTTCGTCGCAGGCAGCGGCTCGCAAGCTGCTCCATTCAAGGATTACTACTTCTTGTTTCATATCTGGCCTGGAACCGGCGGCGGGCTCGAGCACCTCAATTCGACAGAGATCAATTTCCAAAAAGATTGGAACGACAAAAGTCCTGTGGAAAATTACGGCACACAATACGATTTGAAACTGTTTGTCGCATCGCACGAATTCTTCCATGCGTGGAACGTGAAACGGTTGCGGCCGCGCCCGCTTGGTCCGTTCGATTATTCACAAATGGTGCACACACCGTCGCTCTGGATCTCCGAGGGGCTGACGAGCTACTACGGCGCGCTCGCCCTCGTTCGCGGTAGATTGATCACCCCGCAGCATTATCTCGATGGGATCGGGAAACTGTTAACAAAATTCGACTCGGAACCCGGCCGCAGCGAGCGCAGCATCGAAGACACAAGCTGGGACACATGGTTTCCCAACGCTGGCGTGGTTCAACAGAAAACCAACCTCGCGAATACGTGGTATTCGTATTACGACGGCGGGCAGGTGGTGGGCCACATCCTCGACTTCGCGATTCGCGAGAAAACCAAGAATCAGAAATCGCTCGACGATTGGATGCGGCTGCTCTACTCCCGCTACGCGCTGCCGAAACCGGGATTCGAGCCAGAGGATGCGGTTCGCGCGGCTTCAGAAGTAGCCGGAGCGGATTTGAACGACATCTTCACTCGTTACATCAGCGGAAAGGAAGCGATCCCATACGACAAATACTTTGCGTACGCAGGGATCGTGGTGACGGCAAAGGTGGATTCGAGCAAGCCCTGGATCGGGGCGGAAGTAAAGAAGGGCGAGGACGGGCGATTCAGTATCAAGAACGTGCTCCCAGGCAGCCCAGCCGAAACCGCGGGACTCAACCGCGACGACGTGATTCTCGCGGTCGATAGCCATGCGGTAGGTCCCGCGGGACTTGAGGGGCCACTCAGTGTGCATAAGCCGGGGGAGCAGATTCGTGTGACGGTCCTGCGGCTCGCAGAGATAAAAGAAATCCCTGTGACAATCGGGTCAGATCCGCATCCGGCGTACACCCTCAAGCCGATGGAGCACCCCACCTCGCAACAAAAGGCGATTTACAACTCGTGGCTCGGAATTAAGTAGAGATTGACGATATTCGGAAAAAGACAGAAGGCCCGCGTCGAACGAGTCGGCGCGGGCCGTTTAAGTTTCGTCCCAGAATAACTACTTCTTGCTTGAAGCGACTTCCTTTTCTTTCTCGTTCTCCTCAGGCGCTTCTTCCGCTCGTCCCCTTCGCGGCTTCTTCTCTTTTTTCTTCAGCTCGGAGCCGATGAATTCGAGGATCGCCAGCTCAGCGCCATCACCGATTCGCCAGCCTGCGCGAACGATGCGCGTATAGCCGCCCGGACGATCCGCGAAGCGTGGCGCGAGATCGGAAAAAAGCTTCCTCGTCGCGTCCGGCGTCATGAGAAACGCCGCCGCCTGCCTCCGCGCATGGAGCGAGTCGCGTTTGCCGAGCGTGATCATGCGCTCAGCAATGGGGCGAGCCGTTTTGGCGCGGAGCAAAGTGGTATGGATGCGCTCCTTCTCAATCAAGTTTGTGACGAGATTGCGCAGTACCGCGCGGCGGTGCGCCGGCTGCTTTCCGAGTTTCGAACCCGAAATAAGATGTCTCATGGTTGCAACCGTGGCTTAGAGAGCCGTGGCATCTCCTTCTGAAGGCGGAGGAGCCGTCTGGCTCGGTAGCGGCGGCCAGATGATGCGGCCGTGCTCGTCGAACTTCATTCCCAGGCTGAGGCCCATCTTCACCAGTATATCTTTGATTTCGTTCAGCGATTTCCGGCCGAAATTCTTGGTCTTGAGCATTTCGGATTCGGTCTTCTGAACGAGCTCGCGAAGATTCTGGATGTTCGCGTTCTTTAGGCAGTTATAGGAGCGCACGGAAAGCTCGAGCTCTTCCACCGAACGATCGAGGAATTCGAGCCGCGGATCGTTGTAGCTCTCGACAACCTCTTCCGGAAGATCGGGGGTTTCTTCGAAGTTGATGAAGATGCTCATGTGATCCTTCATCAGCTTCGCTGCGAGGCCGATCGAGTCCTGCGGAGTGATTGCCGCATTCGTCCACACTTCGAGAGTGAGCTTTTCGTAATCGGTCATCTGACCCAGGCGTGCCGCTTCGACGGAATAATTGACCTTACGCACCGGCGAATGCACCGAGTCAATTGGGATGTAACCGATCGGGAGGTCTTCGTCGAAGTTGCGATCGGCAGCGACGTAACCGCGGCCATTCTTGACGCGCAATTCGAGTTCGAGCTTCCCGCCTTCGCTCACGGTCGCGATGTAGATGTTCTTGTCGAGGACGGCGATATCCGCATCCTCTTCGATCTTCGCGGAGGTCACCGGGCCTGGCACGTCGACGTTTAGCGTGATCGTCTTCGGTTGATCGGTGTTGAGCTTGAGCGGAACCTGCTTGAGGTTCAGGATGATGTCCGTGGCATCCTCAACGACGCCGGGGATCGGCGAAAACTCGTGCAATACGCCCTCGATCTTCACGGCGGTGATTGCCGCGCCTTCAATCGAGCTCAGCAAGGCGCGCCGCAGCGAATTACCTACCGTGGTTCCCCAGCCGCGCTCGAATGGCTGCGCGGAGAATTTTCCGTACTTGTCCGTCAGTGTTTCCGGTTCTGCTGCCAACCTCTTTGGTTTCTGAAAGCCCTTCCACATCTTTTCGTCCTCCTGGCCCACCCAGTGGCGGACCGACAAAACAGTTTACGACTGCTGTAAATCCGTGCCCTTACTTGGAATAAAGCTCAACGATAAGCTGCTCGTTCATCGGCGGCGTCTGCACGTCTTCGCGGCGTGGCAGTGCGACGACGCGCGCTTTGAAATTCTCGCGATCGATATCGAGCCACGGCGCAACTCCCTGGCTCTGCGCGAGGTTGCGCGCTTCCAGCACCATCGCGTTATCGCGCATCTTGTCCTTGAGAGTAATTTCGTCGCCCACCTGAACGAGGTAGCTCGGAATATTCACCTTCTGGCCTTTCACTCGCACGTGGCCGTGAAGCACAAGCTGCCGCGCCTGTGCGCGCGAGCCGGCCAGTCCCATGCGGTACACCGCATTGTCGAGGCGCCGCTCCAGCATCACCATCAGGTTCGCGCCCGTAGGACCCTTCGAGCGCTCCGCCTTCTCGAAATAGTTGCGGAACTGGCGTTCGAGCAGGCCGTAGGTGCGCTTCACTTTTTGCTTCTCGCGCAACTGCACGCCGTAGCCGACCATTTTCGGACGGCGCGACTGACCGTGCTGTCCCGGAACAAAGTTGCGCTTTTCGATGGCGCACTTTTCTGTAAAACACCGGAGGCCTTTGAGGAAGAGTTTCATTCCTTCCCGTCGGCATAACCGGCAAACTCCTTCACGATGTCTTGCCAAGTCCTTCTCTCCTTTGCTTCTGCTACGGAACTCTGAAGACCGAGCTACAAGAAACCGAAATTAGACGCGACGCCGCTTTGGCGGGCGGCAGCCATTGTGCGGCACGGGCGTCACATCCTTAATCGCATTGATGTGCAGACCGGAAGTCGCGAGCGCTCGCACTGCTGATTCGCGGCCGGCGCCTGGACCTTTCACCCTCACTTCCACCGACTTCATTCCGTACTGATCGCGCGCTATTCCGGCTGCGGTCATAGCTGCCTGCTGAGCGGCGTAAGGGGTGCCCTTCCGCGAGCCCTTGAAACCAACCGAGCCGGCGGTAGCCCAACTAACGGTGCGGCCGTCGGGGTCGGTGAGCGTGATCATCGTGTTGTTAAACGTCGCCGAGATGCAAACGACACCGTGCGGCACGACGCGCTTCTCACGCTTTTTGCGAAACTCTTTCTTACGCTTCGAAGTTTTTGCCGGCGTTCCGCCAGGAACTGCTCCAGCGGCTGCGTCTTTCGGTTCTTTGGCCACGTGTTTCCTCTCGTCGTGCGAAAACCATCGGGTCTAAAGACCCGAGTCAAATAAAACCTAAGCTACTTGCGAGCCGCCACTTTCTTCTTGGCGGCCACTGCGCCCTTGCGCGGACCCTTCCGAGTGCGCGCATTGGTGTGCGTTCGCTGGCCGCGCACGGGAAGATTGCGCCGATGACGCAACCCGCGGTACGCCTGAATCTCAATCAGGCGGCGGATGTTCATCTGCATCTCTTTGCGCAGGTCGCCTTCCACACGTCCCTCGGATTCAATTGCGGCGCGAAGACGCGTGACTTCGTCCTCCGTCAAATCCTTGATCTTTTTCGTGTGATCAACCTTCGCCTTCTCGGCGAGCGACTTGGCGCGCTCCTGCCCGATTCCATAAATGGCGGTAAGGCCGATCCAGAGCCGCTTGTTCGGCGGAAGATCCACACCTGCGATGCGAGCCATGTTGTTCCTCCCTGCCCCTCAACCCTGGCGCTGGCGGTGCTTCGCGTTCGAACAAATCACGCGCACCACTCCGCGCCGATGAACCACTTTGCACTTCATGCAAATTTTCTTTACCGATGCTCTTACCTTCATTTTCGACTGTCCCCTTCCCCCAAGACACTCGGGCCCGTTACTTGTAGCGATACACGATTCGCCCGCGCGTTAGATCGTACGGCGAGAGCTCCACTGCAACGCGGTCGCCGGGAAGAATACGAATGAAATTCTTCCGCATTTTTCCCGAGATGTGGGCCAGCACCTGATGCTTATTCTCCAGCTCAACTCGAAACATGGCGTTTGGAAGCGGTTCGATCACGGTTGCCATCACTTCAATGGCGTCTTCTTTTCCGCTCTCGCCCGGCTTCTTGTTGTTTTCTTTGATCGGCCCTCTAGCCATGTGCTCCTTATCTTCAGTTCGATCGAGCTACCAAACAGGTCCTGCCGCATGTCGCGGCCGCGTCAAAATCCATGGCCCGTTCGCGGTAACGGCAACAGTATGCTCAAAATGTGCCGAATCGCTGCCGTCGGTCGTCACCGCAGTCCAATCATCGGCGAGAATCTTTAC
>Ga0209625_1000240_pt1 | contig 13934 bp, 8 predicted proteins | sample JacPin_JW_Ref_M2_FD_187960 | JGI IMG/M metagenome (GOLD analysis project Ga0209625, IMG submission 187960) | Forest soil microbial communities from Algoma, Ontario, Canada - Jack Pine, Ontario site 1_JW_Ref_M2 (SPAdes) (version 2) | ecosystem: Environmental > Terrestrial > Soil > Boreal...
ATTTGCGTTCGACGTATACCGGCAGCATGTCGTCCATTCCAATCAACTCAGCCAGCGCATAGGCGGCGATGTTGTACTTGTAGGAATCCACGAAGTTCAGTTCGACGGCACCAGTGGAAAGCTTCATCTCTCGTTTGTGTTCATCAATAGGTTGGAAAGAGGCGTCGTGGGTAATCGTTCCGTCCGACAGCGTAAGACGCGAGGTGTGGGTGCTGCCTTTCTTGGCTTCGTGACTCTTGACCACCTTGGCGGTGACAAGGAACTGCTTGATCTGCTCCTTGGTAAGGTTTGGCTCGTCCCCGGCAACCGCGAACAGTCCGCCAATCAGACACGCCGCCGCGGCAAGAATCAAACGCCGGCGCATATAGAGCAGGTTCATGGGATGATCTCGCGAGAATTGGTGGGACTCTACTCCTTTGCGCACCAATGGACAACCTAAAATCGTCAGCATGCAGATGACCGCTTAACTGCAACGAGAGATTGTCACCCTATAAGGATGGTGAGCTTCTGTCAGAAGAGTTTGCTAGATGTCGGTAACTGACATAGTCTCCTTGCGGTTAAATACGTGCGAGCTCGACGGGTTGAGGCAACAAATCTCAATGAAATTGAAAAAAACTGGCAAAAGCTACTCGGTACGTTTTAACACGATAATGGTTGAATTGTGAGGGATGAATGAAATTGATGCGTGCATGGAAATTTTGGATTTCGGGGTTGGTGCTTGGTAGCGCTGTAACTTTGTGTCCGTCGATGGGATCCCTTGCGCACGATAAAGCGGCGCAGGAGCAACCGGCTGAACAGGATAAGTCGCGTGTTAAGCCAGGGACGAAGCAGGCGGTGGAGGCGCGGTTGAAGGCGGTGGAGCATGCTAAGCCGGCGGGGTCGGCGGAGCCAATTCATGAGGTGGAGAAGACGCTTTTTGCGACGCGACGATTTGAGCAGGCGGTGATTTCGCCGGATGGCAAGCGGGTGGCGTGGGTGGGGACGCTGATCGGGAAGGATGGGGCGCCATCGGGGAATACGGCGATTTATGTTTCGGGGGTGGAGGCGAAGGCGCGGCCGAGACGTCTGAAGGCTGGAGAGGGCGTGGGGGACCATGAAGAAGGCAGCATAGCGTGGTCGCCGGACAGTAAACGCGTGGCGTTTTTGTCGGATGCGGTGAAGGCTGGACAGCGGCAGATATATGTGGCGCAGGTGTCTGGCGGGGATGGAAGCGCGACGGGCGCAACAAATGCAACGGGCGCGATGAACGCAATGGGCGCGGGAGCGAAGAGGCTGACTAACGTGAAGGGGTTTTTGGCGGAGCCGAAGTGGTCGCCGGATGGGAAGACGATTGCGGTTTTGTTCACGGAGAACGCTACCCGGGCGTCTGGGCCGCTGGTAGCGGAGACTCCCCAGACGGGAGAGATAAAGGATGCGTTTTTTGAGCAGCGACTGGCGGTGGTGGATGTGGCGGGCGGGAAGCTGCGACAAATTTCGCCGGCGGATGCCTATGTATACGAATACGACTGGGCACCGGATGGATTGCGTTTTGCGGTGTCTGCGGCGCTGGGGAATGGCGACAACAATTGGTGGGTCGCGGAACTTTTCACGCTGGAAGGCGCGACCGGCTTGATGAAATCCATCTATAAGCCGCACCTGCAGATTGCCAATCCGGTGTGGTCGCCGGATGGAGAAAAAATCGCGTTCGTTGAAGGATTGATGAGCGACGCGGGATTGACGGGCGGCGATATTTTTTCGGTGGACGCCGGCGGTGGAGAGGCGCAGGACTTGACGCCGGAAATAAAAGGTTCGCCAAGTTGGATTGCGTGGACTCCAGAGAAAAAAATAATTTTTACCGAATTTGTGGGCGGAGACGTGGGACTGGCGAGCGTCGATCCGCAGAACGAAAAAGTAGAAACGCTGTGGAGAGGCGGGGAATACCTGGCGGCGGACGCGGGGGGATTTTCGCCGACGATTTCGCTGGCGAAAGATGGCGCGACGATGGCGTTTGTGCGGGAATCGTATGCGGCGCCTCCGGAAGTATGGGCGGGGAAGGTTGGCGAGTGGAAGCAGCTTACGCGGCGGAATGAGGGCGTTACGCGCGAATGGGGAGACGCGAAAAGTCTTGCATGGAAAAACGGCGGGTATGACGTGCAGGGCTGGCTGCTGTATCCGAAGAATTTTGATGCGAGCAAAAAATATCCGCTAGTGGTGAACGTGCATGGGGGGCCGAGTTGGGCTTCGGTTGCGAAGTGGCCTTCGCCACACGGCTATGCCAGCGCGCTGGCAGGGGCGGGATATTTTGTGCTGAGTCCTAATCCGCGGGGAAGCTACGGGCAGGGAGAGGCGTTCACGCGCGCGGATGTGCAGGATTTTGGCGGCGGGGACTTCGCGGACGTGCTGGCGGGCGTGGATGAAGCGATGCGCGTAGCTCCGATTGATGGGAACCGGCTGGGGCTGACGGGTTGGAGCTATGGCGGATTCATGACCATGTTCGGGGTAACGCAGACGAACCGTTTCAAGGCGGCGATGGCCGGTGCGGGCGTTGCTAACTGGCAGAGTTATTATGGCGAAAATTTAATTGACCAATGGATGATTCCCTTTTTTGGCAAGTCGGTGTACGACGATCCAGAAATTTACGCGAAGAGTTCGGCGATAAATTTCATCAAGAAAGTCAAGACGCCAACTTTAGTTATCGTGGGCGATAGCGACGGGGAATGTCCGGCGCCGCAGTCGTACGAGTTCTGGCACGGGTTGAAGGCGCAGGGAGTGGAGACGCAGTTGGTGGTTTACGAACATGAGGGGCACCTTTTTGCGAAGCCACAACATCAGCGCGATGTGATTGAGCGAACGCTGGGGTGGTTTGACGCGCATTTGAAATAATTGGCAGGTTTTCGCGAACAGCGGATACGAACCTTTAGTCGGTTTAAAACTTCAGGAAACCTCATGCGCGTGGCAGCAAAATGGAGAATGGACTTGGCGTGGAAGTGGCTGGCAGTTTTGTTTTTGTTTTGGAGCGGACTGGCGCCCCATCTGGCGGCGCAGAATCCGCGAGGCACGTTGCGAGGAGTGGTACAAGATTCGAGCGGGGCGCGGATTTCGGGCGCGAAAGTAACTGTGGAATCGGCGGGCTTATCTACTGAACGAGTGGTGCAAACGACTGAACGTGGAGAATTTCGCGTGGACGGTTTGCTCCCGGGAGAGTATTGGGCACGAATCGAAGCTCCTGGTTTTGAGGTGGCGGAGTCGCGGGTGGTGGTACAGGTTAGCTCGGGGCGCGATATCGATGTGGTGTTGAAGCCGACAGGCGTGCATCAAGAAGTGAATGTGAGCGGCGAGGCCTCTTCGATTACGACACAGCCGGTGGATGTGGCGAGCGCGGTGCAGCAAGGCATCGTGACAGCACGGGACTTGCGGGAGATTCCGATGGCGCATCGCAGCTTTGCAAATATTGCGTACCTGGTGCCGGGGACGGAGCCGGTCGAGCCCTCGGATCCGACGAAGGCGCGCATCACCGCGGTGTCCACTGGGGGAAGCTCGGGATTGAATAATGAGCTGTCGGTGGATGGCGTGGATAATTCCGATGATTACATCGGCGGATTTTTGCAGAATTTTTCGCCCGAGTCGATCGAGGAGTTTGCGTTCCGCACTTCACAGGAGAATGCGGACACGGGGCGGACGACGGCAAGTTCGGTGGTGATCAGCACCCGGCGTGGCACGGATGAATTGCACGGCGAATTTGCGTTTTACCAGCGCGCGGCGGCGTTGAATGCGCGGTTTCCGATTGAGAATCCGGCACCGGATCCGAAGCAGCCGTTCTCGCGACAAAATTATGTGGGAACGCTGGGGGGAGCGATCCGGCCGGGAAAATTGTGGTTCTTTTCGTCGTTTGAGTACGTGCATGAAGACGCGAGCATTGCGTACAGCCCGAACAGTCAGAGTCAATTCGCGGCTTTGGCGGCGCTTGCGGCGGACGGTTTGATTCCGGGAGTAAATTCCATCGCAGTGCCGAAGAATACGCCAGTGCCGTTCAATGATTTTTTGGGGATGGCGCGGCTGGATTGGAAACAATCGGCGCGTTCGCAATGGTTTCTGCGGGCATCGAGCGACAGCTACTTGACGAAAAACGATTTGATCCAGCAAGGGACGCTGCCGTCGACAGGCGCGACTTCGCACTCGAATTATTTGAATCTGGCTCTGGGGCAGCAGTATGCCTTCAGTCCCACTTGGGTGGGGACATTTTTATTGGGGGCCAGCGGATTGCACCGCACCGAAGAGCGCAACGATTACGTGGGATTTTCGCTGCAGTTTCCGTTCAGCGCGACGTTTCGAACGGTTTCGGGGCTGGATACTTTTGGCGACAACCAATTCGCGACGGCGATTACCGCGTTTCCGGTAGTGCGCAACCAGGAGAAATACCAGGTGCGCTATGACGTAAGCCACTCTGCGGGACGACATGCGCCAAGTTTCGGCATAAATTTTATTCACGAGCCGGTGTTGAGCGGCGCTCTTTCGGGGACGGCGGAAACGGTGCTGGCTTATCCGCACGATCCGAGTTTTTACGCGGCGAATCCTGCGGAATTTTTCTTCAGCGCGGGTTGCGAGGCGCAACCGGATCCGGCATCGGGAATCAGCTGCACGGCGGTGTCTGCGAGCAACGGCAGTTTTTCGCAGAATGTGCAACGACTGGGATTTTATGCGCAAGATTCCTGGCGGGTGACGAGACATCTGACCGTGAATTACGGACTGCGCTATGACACGACATTTGGACTATTCGAAGCCAGTGGGCGGAGTCAGCTGCAAAATCCCGCGTACCTGACGCTGCAAGCGCTACAGATTCCGCTGGTGCGCGGCGCGCCGCATGATTATCGCGGGGCGGCGGCGCCGCGACTGGGGATTGCTTACGCCCCGGGAACGCAGGGCCGCAGCGTGATTCGCGCAGGACTTGGAATGTATTACGGCGACCTGGCCCAGAACGGGTGGGTGGGCGCATGGCAGTCAGTGAATGCGGCACCCCAGCCATGCCTCAATGCGATCGGACCGACGCCGGATGCCGGGTGCGTCCCGGGAGCGGCAGTGGGGGGAGCAGGCGCGCTGATCGACCCTCATTACAAGACGCCTTACGCGATTCACGCGAGCGTCGGTTTTGAGCATGCGTTCAACCAAAACTGGACCGTTGGAGCGAGTTGGGTGCACGAGCAAAGCGTGCATGGTTATCAAAATTACAATTACGTGCCGGGATCGACGCTGTTCACGCCACTATTTCCCGCAAGCGACACCGCGGACCAGATGCAATTCGTGCCTGGCATCACGGTGGCGCATTCTGGAAATCGATCCAATTACGAAGCGTTGCTGGTGCATGTGCAGGGGAACGTGTCGCGACGATTTAATTTAATCGCAAACTATTCACTTTCAACGGCAAAAACGTGGGGCTGCATACTGGGGGAGTTGGCTGACTACGTGAATGGCGTTTGCAATCCGTTGCGTCCGTTTGGGCCGGGAGATTACGGACGGTCGGGAGAAGATGTGGGGAGTCGCGTGGTGGTGGCGGGAATCTTTCATGCGCCAGGCGGATTGGCAGTGAGCTTATTGTTTCAAGCGGAGGGCGCGCGGCCGATTACGTTGACTACGCCGGTGGATGTGAATGGATTGGGAGATCCTGGGAACGATCGCGCGGTGATCAACGGGGTGCAAACGACGCTGGATGAATTTCGCGGAACGCCATACGTGCAGGCCGATTTGCGGGTGAGCCGGGCGTTTACGTTTCATGATCGGTGGTCGGTCACGCCGTTCATTGAATTTTTCAACTTGTTTAATCGCAATAATCCGGGCGCGAATTATGTGACGGACATTGGCGCGCTGCCAACGCCGGTGAATAGCCTGACGAATGCGACGGCATTTTGTTTGAATGCGGATTGCTCTCAGACCAAACCGATCAGCAATCCTAGACAATTGTTAGCGCCGGCGGGAGCGCTGGGGGATTTTTTTGGTCCGGGGACTACGGTGGGGATTCCGTTTGCGGCCCAGGTGGGGCTCAGGGTGACGTTTTAGCAGCTTTGAAACAAGCCACATGCAGATGAAAGCACGCGAGGAAGCGCCCACCTGCCACGGCAGGTAAACCCTTTGCAAGAAGGCAAAGTGTAGGCCACCCGCCGGCATATTCTTCAATGACATCGGGCGCTAAGTGAATCGCGGTTGAGCGGCTTTCCCTCCTAAAGATTTACTAACTAGAGCCGATCACAACTGTGTGGACGCGCGCGTTGACTTGGTGGGAAGCGCAACCTAACATGTGCGCAAATGACGGACGCCCAGTCTCTCATCGGTCAAACCGTAGGACATTACCGGATCATCGATAAGCTCGGCGCTGGTGGCATGGGCGTGGTGTACAAGGCCCTGGACCTCAAGCTCGAAAGAACCGTGGCGCTGAAATTTCTGCCGCACGATGTGACCGTGGATGCGGCGGATAAAGAAAGATTTCTACGCGAGGCGCGTTCCGCGTCGGCGCTCGATCACGAAAACATTGGAGTGATTCACGGGCTGGAAGAAGGACAGGATGGCCAACTGTTTATTGTGATGGCCTACTACGAAGGAGAAACGTTACAGCAAAAGTTGCGTCGCGGCGGGTTGCCGGTGGAAGAAGGATTACAACTTGCGATGCAGGTAGCCAAGGGATTATCCGCAGCGCACGCGCGAAACATCGTTCACCGGGACGTCAAACCCTCGAACATCATTATTACGCCTAATGGTGTAGCGAAAATCGTGGACTTTGGCCTCGCACGGGTCGCGGCCACGGCCAGCGTGACGCAAAGCATGGGGGTAGCCGGGACCCCGGCGTACATGTCGCCAGAACAAACCATGGGCGGCGTTGTGGATCCACGCTCCGATGTGTGGGCACTGGGCGTGGTGATGGTGGAAATGTTTACCGGGCTGCATCCGTTTCAACGGGAAAACACTGCGGCGATTGCTTTTGCGATCCTGAATCAACCGCCGGGTGCGATCGATAACGCTCCCGCATCGATCCAGCCGATTTTATATCACGCGCTGGCTAAAGAATCGTCCCACCGGTACCCGAGCGCCGCGGAAATGTGCCACGACCTCGAGGAAGTTCGCGCTCGAATCACGGGACAATCCGGGCCGGGGAAAATGTTGGGCTTGACGGTGACCTCGGCGGCGGCGTCCGCGTCAGAACGCGGGCGAAAAGAATATGTGGAGCGCGCATCGACGCCGCAATGGTCCTCCCACGCGGAGAAGAAAAGACCTTTATGGCCGGTGCTGGGGGGAATCGCAGCGGCGGTGGCCATCGGCTTAATGCTCTTGATCGCGCCGGTACGCGAACGCATCGCGGGGATGTTTGGCGCGCGAAGCGTGAAACACATCGCGGTGCTGCCCTTCGCGAACATCGGGAATAATCCCGCGGATGAACCGATCGCGCAGGGCCTGATGGACAGTTTCACCAGCAAGCTTTCCAATCTGGACAGCGCTCAACAATCGCTGTGGGTGCTGCCCGCTAGCGTGGTTCTTAGCCGCAAGGTCAATGACCCGGCGATGGCTTTTAGTGAGCTGGGAGCGACGCTGGTGGTGACCGGCAGCATCCAGCGGGTGGCGCAAGTGGTGCACCTGACCGTCAACCTCATCGATACGCAAAATCTGCGGCAAATCGGCTCAGCAGCGTTTGAGGATCGCGGAGGTGATTTGGCGGGGTTACAAGACGAGGCGGTGGTGCGGCTGGCGCATCTGATGAACATCAATGTTACCGCAGAGACGATTCGGGCCAGCGAAGGGAGCGCTGCGCCGGCGGCGTATGAGTTGTATCTGAAGGCTTTGGGTTATGCGCAGCGGTATGACAAGCCCGGCAATTTACAACTGGCGATTAATGCGCTGCAGTCGGCGGTAGAGACAGATCCACGTTTCGCGCTGGGTTTTGGCGAACTTGGTGAGGTCTATCGCTTGAAATATCAAACTGAAAAGAATTCCGCGTGGATCGATCAAGCGCTGGCGAATTGTAAACGGGCATTAGCGTTGCATGACCAACTGCCGTCGGTGTACGTGACGTTGGGCCGCATTCATAACGCAACGGGCAAGCCCGATCTGGCGGTCCAGGAGTTTCAGCACGCGCTCGAACTTGATCCTCGCGGTATTGAGGCGCAGACGGGCATGGCGCATGCCTACGAGAATGCCGGGCGAGTAAAGGATGCAGAGACGGCGTTCCAGCGAGTGATCGCGATCAGGCCTGACTATTGGGATGGGTACAATTCTTTGGCGCTGTTTTACGACGGACAAAAACGCTATGAAGAAGCCGTCGCGCAACTGCACAAAGCCCTGGAATTGACTCCTGACAACGCACAACTGTATTTCAATCTCGGGGCCGTTTATCTGGATTCTGGCGATTTGAAGAAGCATCCCGAAGCGGAAAAAGCGCTGAGAAAATCGATCGAACTGAGCCCTGCTTACGCGGCGTACGCCAACCTGGGAATTCTCTATATGCAGGAGAAGCGCTATGAGGAATCGGCCCGGATGTCAGAAAAAGCCTTGCAACAAAACGACAAGGATTACCTCGTGTGGGACAACCTGGCGGGGGCGTATGCGTGGATGAAAGAGAAGGACAAGGCCCAAGCGGCGCGTGCCCGGGAACTACAACTGCTGGAAGAATCGGCTGGAACCAAGGAGCGAGACGAGCAGGTGCAATCGGTGCTGGGAGTTTTGTATGCGCAGAAAAAAATGCGTGACAAAGCGTTGGTACGGGTACAAGCTGCGCTGGCGCTGTCGCCCGATGATCCTGGGATACTCGCGAATGTCGGCGAGGCTTACGAGGATCTGGGCGAACGGCGCGAGGCGATAAAGTTCATTGAAAAAAGCATGGCAAAGGGCACGTCGCTGGAGGACTTGAAGGGTAACGTGGCGTTGCAGAACTTGCTTTTGGACCCAAACTTTAAGCCGCAGCGCAAGTAAACACTTAAAAGGAGAATTGAGATGCCACAACCAGCCCCAGCACCGATGGACAGTCCAAATACTCTGACGATTAACGCGGACGGTACCTGGACTCCAAACTACATCACCATAAATGCAGGCGGCATAGCACAGTTCGATGTGCACTATCCCACGACACCTCCGGGAATTTGTAACATCGCGATTTCCGTTTCGTTCTCAGCGCCCCCAGAAGGTGGCGACAAGGACGCGACCGGCGGCACGGTGAAGATCGGGTCGTAGTCGCGGCGCGTTTTTCTGTAATGGGCGATTGAAGATGGCCCGTTCGGCTTGAGATTTATCTGCGGAATGGGCCGGTTTATTCTGCTTGGTGGATTCCCCGCTACGTTGCTGGATTCACCGCTTATGCCTAGGTGTGTTTGACCGGCCTTGAGCGGTCCCCTAGAATCAAAATGTGGTGTGTGTCTGTGTGCCGCACTGCTCTGTAACCGCAGAATCCTCGTTGTAAAAATTAAACTGGATGCCGAGTCTCGAAAATGTTTGAAAATTTAACGGAAAAGCTGCAGCGCACATTTAAGAATCTTCGCGGGCAGGGGAAGCTGACGGAAGAACACCTGGATGCGGCGCTGGTCGAAATTCGCGAAGCACTGCTGGAAGGCGACGTGAATGTCGGCGTTGCCGATGAGCTGCTGAAGAACATCCGCGAAAAATCGATTGGCGCGGAAGTGATGATGCAGCTTTCGCCGGACCAGCAGGTGGTCAAGACGGTGCGGGATGAGCTGACCACGCTGCTGGGGAAGCACGCCAAGCCGTTGTTCGCTTCGAAGCCGCCTTCGGTGTGGATGATTGTGGGGTTGCAGGGCTCTGGCAAGACTACGACGACGGGAAAGCTGGCGAAGTGGTTGGCGCTGCATGGGCACCGGCCGCTGGTGGTTTCTACCGACGTGTACCGGCCCGCGGCGCGCGAGCAACTGTCGCAGGTGGCCAAGGCGGTGGGCACGGCGATCTGGCAGGGCACGGGGACGAACAAGCCGATTGAGATTGTGAAGGGCGCGATTAAAGAAGCGAAACTTTCCGCGAGCGACGTGATCCTGGTGGATACCGCAGGGCGGCTGCACATCGATGATTCGTTGATGGAGGAGTTGAGCACGCTGAAGAAGGAGCTGAATCCCAGCGAGATACTTTTTATTGCGGACGCGATGATCGGGCAGGATGCGGTGCGTTCGGCGGGAGAATTTCACAAGCGGCTAGGGCTGACGGGGGTAATCCTGACGAAGCTGGACGGCGATGCGCGCGGGGGCGCGGCGCTTTCCATCGGCAAAGTTACCGGCGCGCCGGTGAAGTTCGTGGGCCTAGGCGAGAAGTATGATGCGCTGGAGGGATTTTATCCGGAGCGCATTGTGTCGCGCGTGCTGGGCATGGGCGACATTATGTCGCTGATTGAGCGTGCCGAGCAGGCGGTGGACAAAAAAGCGGCCGCGGAGCTGGAGCGCAAGCTGCGGACCGAGGGATTCACGCTCGAAGATTTTCGCGATCAGCTGAAGCAGATTCGCAAGATGGGGCCGCTCGAGCAGCTTGTTGACATGCTGCCGAAGGTTGGGCCGCTGCAATCGCTGCCGAAAGACGCGAAGGTGGACGAGGGCAAGTTGAAGCAGGTGGAAGCGATTATTAATTCCATGACGTATCAGGAGCGGCAGGATCACAACGTGATTGATGGGAAACGCCGGAAGCGGATTGCCAAGGGGAGCGGGACTACGGTGCAGGACGTGAACCAGGTGATCAAGCAATACATGCAGATGCGGCAGATGATGAAGCAGTATGGAGCGATGGCGGCGCGGAGCAAGATGAAAGGGTTGGGGAAGCTGGCGGGGTTGTCGTAGCGAAATAAGATGTACTGGGGCCCCGTGCTGCATTATAATGTATATGATAATGCAGGTGGTGATATGAAGCTAAAACTTAGGGCTGTCGGCACTTCGACTGGAGTAATTCTTCCGAAGGAATTTCTTCATCGTATGAAGTTGAAAAAGGACGATTCTCTCTTTGCTGTCGAAACTCCGGACGGCTACCTTTTGACGCCCTATGACCCAGAGGTTGACGAGCAAGTTCGTATTGGTCTTGAATTTATGGCCGAGTATCGGGATATCTTCCGTGCTTTGGCGAAATGATCGAGCCGCACTGGCTTAGCCTCCGAACTGTTCTCTTAATTCATTCCTTCTCTCTCGCCGAACACGGCGGTCGCAACGGAATTCCCGACCAAGCAGCGTTGGATTCCGCGCTTGCCCGGCCTCGCAATCGGTTCATGTATGAATCTGACGTCGATTTGGCCGATCTGGCGGCATCGTACGGCTTTGGTCTAACACGTAATCATCCTTTTCATGACGGGAACAAACGAATCAGTTTTGGAGCCGCTGGTACATTCGTCCGCCTCAACGGGTACAGACTGGTAATTGGCGATCGTGTTGACGCAATTCATGCCGTCGTGGAATTGGCGGCGGGTAACGTAAGCGAAAAAGAGTTCGCCGCATGGATGAGATCTCGTCTTAGGAAACAATCCTGATTTATTTTTTTGAGGATTGTTTTTACAAGAACAGGTCGGCGATGTGGAGAGCGAGGGATTCGGGGCTGATGTCGGTGCGGTTGTTGAGGATGATTATGGTGAGGCGGTCGTTCGTGAAGCGGACGATGTAGGAGCGGAACCCCTGGGTTTCGCCGTAGTGCCACATGCGGGGGTGGGTGCGGTAGGGATCTAGGAACCAACCGAAGCCGTAGGAGACGGGGGTGCCTTCGGGACGGTCGGAGTTGGCGGGCCAGCGTGGTTGAGTGCCATTGCAGCGTGGGAGTTTGAAGACTGACTCGGCTGCTGGATTCGAAGATGCAATCGGATGCGCCGCACATGGCGATGCGCTCGGCGAGGTGGCGGGCAGGGTGACAGGAGTCAGGGCGGGCTGCATTTCTTCTTGGGTGAGGAGTTTGTTGGTGCGCAGGGCTTCATCCCATTTTGCTAAATCTTCCAGACAAGAATAGATGCCGCCGTCGCCGAGCGTGGCGGAAGTGGGGCTTTGGTCGGTTTGCTTCCAGGTGTTGCCTGCTTTGGTGTGGCCGTAGGCGCGATTGGAGATTTCGTTTTGGCCTTTTACGTAGGCGAGAGTGTGGTCCATCTTGAGTGGCGCGAAAATGCGCTGGCGGAGAAAATCCGGGAAGGGCTGGCCGGAAACTTTGGCGACGATCAAGCCGAGGGCTACGTAAGCGGAGTTGCTGTAGTACCACTGCGTGCCGGGCGGAAACATGCCGTGATCGGTTTGCTCGAGCAGGGTTAAGACTTCGGCGTCCTGGATTTGATGATCCTCAGTCCACTTCCCTTTTGTGCCGGACTGGTTCTGTTCCATAAGGGTTTCGTAATCTTGCAGGCCGGCAGTGTGATTTAACAAATTGCGGATAGAGATCGATTTTCCGTAGGCGGGGAAATCGGGGAAGACGTCCGTTAATTTCTGGTCGTAGCGTAGCTTTCCGTCGTGGACCAGCAGCATGACGGCCATGGCGGTGAATTGTTTGGAGCAGGAGGCCAAGCGGAAATTGGTGCGTGGATCGATTTTCGCGGAGCTGTGCAGGTCGCGCAGGTCGTAGCCGCGTTCGAAAAGTTTTTTGTCATCTTTGACGACCAGCGCCGCGACGCCGGGAGAATTCGGCGTATCAAGGGGCGCAAATATGGCGTCTATTTTTTGGGCCATGGCGGATGAGTTCGGTGAATCTTGCGCGCGGGCGTTTGCTACCATGCCGCCGAATGCCAAGAATCCGGCAGCCAGCTTCATCATAAGCGGCGTCCGGCGCGATATGTTCAGGTGTTCGCGAAACATAGTTTTACAAAAGTGAGACGGTCAGGTGACTCCCATTAAAAGGTTCCAATGCTAGTGTCTACTATTGTGGGAGATTCGTGCACTGTGGTGGCCTGGCCACAGTGAGCGGGCCCAAAATCGACCGGTTCGGCGGTGATGCGGCGATCTTGAGCCGATTGCGGCCTTTTAACTGGTCGCTGACGTGCAGCATCTGTTCTTATACGTAAAATCGCGGTACTAATAACGGGCGCCGAAATTGGCATGTTGGGCGGGTGACTTTTGACGTATGACCTGATCGTGATCGGTTCTGGACCCGGAGGCCAGCGCGCCGCTATTCAAGCGGCGAAGGCCGGCAAACGGGCGGCCATTATCGAATGCCAAACCTCGGTGGGCGGGGTGTGCATTAATACGGGAACGATTCCGAGCAAGACGATGCGCGAAGCGGTGCTGCACCTGTCAGGCTTTTACGATAAGAATTTTTACGGCGTCAGCCACACCAACGGCAACGAGCCGGTGGCCATGGCGGACCTGAATTTCAGGGTGCAGCACGTGGTGGAAAATGAAGTGGGCGTCATTCAGGACCAATTGAAGCGCAATGGCGTGACGCTGCTTCACGGGACGGGGAGCTTTCGGGACGCGCACCACATTCGGGTACAGAGCTTGAATAGCGTCGGAGAGTTCGAAGCGGACTACGTGGTGATCGCTACGGGAACGAAGCCGGCAGTGAATCCCAAGGTGCCCATCAACGGGCGAAATATTATCAGCAGCGATCAAATTCTGAGCATGCCGCAGATTCCGCGGACGCTGATCGTGGTGGGCGGCGGCGTGATTGGCGTGGAATACGCGTGCATGTTTGCGACGCTGGGCGTGCGCGTAATTATTGTAGAGAAGCGGCCGCGATTGCTGGAGTTTGCTGACACCGAGATGGTGGAAGCGCTGATGTATCACTTGCGCGACAATCGCGCGACTTTGCGGCTGAATGAAGAAGTAGAAAGTGTAGAGGAGTTGCCGGACGGAAAAGTGGCTGCCAACCTGGTCAGCAAAAAGCGGGTGATCGCTGATGCGCTGCTATACGCGGTGGGGCGCAACGGAAACATCGCAGGGTTGAATTTAGAGGCGGCGGATATTTCCGCGGACAATCGCGGACGAATCACGGTAGACGCGGATTTTCGTACCACGCAGAAACATATTTTCGCG
>Ga0209625_1000241_pt1 | contig 13909 bp, 13 predicted proteins | sample JacPin_JW_Ref_M2_FD_187960 | JGI IMG/M metagenome (GOLD analysis project Ga0209625, IMG submission 187960) | Forest soil microbial communities from Algoma, Ontario, Canada - Jack Pine, Ontario site 1_JW_Ref_M2 (SPAdes) (version 2) | ecosystem: Environmental > Terrestrial > Soil > Boreal...
CAGGTCCTGAAATTCGGGCGGGTAGGAATGATAGCGGCGCGGCATGCCGAGATAGCCGAGAATAAATTGCGGGAAGAACGTCAGGTTGAAGCCGGTAAACAAAATGATGGCTGAAACTCGCGCCAGGAATTCGGGATACAGCCGGCCGCTGATCTTGGGCCACCAGAAATGGATGCCACCCAGATAACCCATCACCGCGCCACCGACCATGATGTAGTGGAAATGGGCTACCACGAAATAGGTGTCGTGGATGTGAATGTCCAGGCCTAGGCATGCGAGAAAAAGACCGGTGAGTCCACCGATCAGGAAAAGCCCGATGAAACCAAGGCCGTACAGCATGGGGGTATCCCAGGAAATGGATCCCTTGTACAGCGTGGAGGTCCAGTTAAAAACTTTGACGGCCGAGGGAATAGCGACGAGATAGCTGAGGAACGAGAAAGCCAGCGCAGCGTAAACGGATTCGCCGGTGAGGAACATGTGGTGGGCCCAGACGAAAAATCCGATTACCGCGATGGCGATACTCGAGCCGGCGATAAAGGAATACCCAAAAATGGGCTTGCGCGCGAAGGTGGGAATGATTTCGCTGATCACACCCATGGCGGGAAGAATCATGATGTATACGGCAGGGTGCGAATAAAACCAGAAGAGGTGCTGGAAAAGAATGGGGTCGCCGCCTAGCGCGGGATTAAAGAAGCCGAGGTGAAACATGCGCTCGAGGCCCACAAGGAGCAACGTGATGGCGATGACCGGGGTGCCCAAAATAAAGATGATGCTGGTGGCGTATTGCGCCCAGACAAACAAAGGTAAGCGGAACCAGGTCATGCCCGGTGCACGCATGGTGTGAATGGTTACCACGAAGTTGAGGCCCGTGAGGATTGAAGAAAAGCCATTGATGAAGATGCCCAAGACGGCCGGGGTGACCGAAGAATTCGAATAGACGCTGCTGAGCGGGGTGTAAAACGTCCACCCGGTGTCGAGGCCGCCAGTCGAGAAGGAGTACAGAACGAAGCAACCGCCGAGGAGGTAGATGTACCAGCTCAAAAGATTGATCTTGGGAAACGCCAGGTCTTTCGCGCCAATCATGAGCGGCACGAGGAAATTTCCCAGCACCGCCGGGATCGAAGGGATCAGGAAAAAGAAAATCATGGCCACGCCGTGCATGGTGAAAAGTTTGTTGTAAGTTTCCGGCGCGACCAAAAAGCCCTGCGGAGTCATCAGGTGGATGCGAATCATGGTGGCGAAAATTCCGCCGACGAAAAAGAAAAACGTCACGGAAAAAAGATACAGAAGGGCGATGCGTTTATGGTCGGTTGTAAGCAGCCACGAACGAATGCCATAGGCGGAATTCAGGTAGTGCTCTTGCGGTATTTTGTAGGCCGCAGCTGTAGCTGAACGCGTGCTAGTTGGCGTATCCATACTTATTTCTTCCCCGAAGGTGGTGCAGTCCCCGCGCCGGTAGGTGGCGGAGATTCATTCTGCAATGATTTTATGTAGGCAGTCAGCGCGATGATCTGCTCTTCCGTCAACTGCCCTTGAAATGAGGGCATCAAGGGTTGATACCCCGCGACTATTTTTGCGTTGGGTTGCAGAATAGATTCGCGGATGTACGCGTCATCGGCGGTGACGGTTCTGCCGTCGGCGAGCTGCACTTGCCGGCCATAGAGACCGTTCAACGAAGGCGCGCGGCCTTTGCCATCACTAAAATGGCAGGTGATGCAGGCTTTTTCGGCGAAAAGCTTTTCGCCGGCAACGAGGGGATTGGCTTCGGCGCCTGCCGCACCGGAGAGCCAGGCCGCGTAGTCGCCCTGTTCCATGACGGTGATCCAACCGGTCATTATCGCGTGATTGGTGCCGCAATACTGCGAACAATACAAACGGTAACGGCCGGCTTTTGTGGGGCGGAACCACATGGTGTTGTAATGGCCGGGGACCACATCCATCTTGACGCGGAACGCCGGCACGGAGAAATCGTGGATCACGTCTTCGCTAGCCATGACCAGCCTGACGTCGCGGTCCACCGGCAAATGCAGCTCGTTAATTTCTTTCAAGCCATTGGGCTGCTGTACCTTCCACATCCACTGTTTGCCGACCACATAAATGTCCAGAGTGTCACCGGGCGAATGGCGATAGTCAACATAGACAACCGCGCCCCACGCGAACATGGCCATGGCCAGGACTAAGGGCACCACGATCCAGGCGGTCTCCAGGCGCATGTCGCCGTGAATGGGCACGCCAATTTCCGTCTGGTGTTTGCGTTCGTACTTGAAAAAGAAATAGATGACGGCGAAGGTTATCGCGACGGCGAAGAATGCACAGATCGTCACGATGAACAACATTAGCAAGTCCACGGTGGGCGCGAAGTTGGAGGCTTGCTCCGGAATTAATGGGAATTGCGCCTGCACGCTTAGTGTGCTCCTCGTTCGTTTAAAGTACGGTGTGGCTGGGCACGTTGCATGCTTGCTTGGGTCGCGTCACGCCTGCGAAAGATCAGAATGCCGCCGACGATGCAAAGTACCGTGAGTATTCCGCCCAGCCGAATGATTTTCAAAATGGAGGCGCTGTACGTGGCGGAGCTGGGGTCGTACTGGTAGCAAAACAACAGCACGTGGTCGATGGGCGTGCCGATTTTTCCGGCTGAGGCATCAACCAAACCCAAACGCATATCGCGGCCCGGATATTCGACGCCGTAAAAATATCGCGAGATTCGTCCATCGGGAGTAAGCAGCATAATGCCGCTGGCATGGGCAAATAGATTTGTCTTGGCGTCGAAGGAATAGCGGAAATTGGCGGCTTTGGTGGCGGCATCGATGTTTTCTTTCGTGCCGGTCAGAAAATGCCAGCCTGCGGCGGTTTCCGGGCGATTAAAATGCGCCAGCGCGGACTTCTTTTTTTGCGCGGCCATGTCCGCAGACTCTCGCGGGTCAAAGCTGACGAAGACGACTTCGTAATCGCGTCCCGGTGTAAAAGACAACATGCGCAGAGCGCCTACGACGCCCTGTTCCACCTGGTTACACAGCATCGGGCAGCCGTAATAAACAAAGGCCAGAAGCACGGGCTTCTGCTCAAAGTAATCGCGCAGCTGTACGTTGGTGTTGTTTTCGTCGACGAACGGCAAATCCAGTGGGATTTGCGCGTTCAGTTGGGGATCAAATCCAACATTTTGCAGTTGAGCAGGCATTTTCGTGGAATTGACACCGACATTGCTGGGAACCGCTTGTCCGCGCGCAATGCCAGCGCTGGCCAGCAGTACAGCAATCGTCGCGATGGCGCGTGCTCTATTCATGAATTACTTTTTCTCCGGCGCTGCTGGAGTGGCCGGTAATCCTTTCTGTGCGATGATTTTCATCGCTTCTTTCACGGGAATTTGCGCGATGCCCGCGTTCTGATCCACCCAGCCGTATTTTTCATTGGCCTCATTGTCGGCGCGAACCTTATCGCGGTGATCCTGTTGCGGGTCGGCGTCGTGGCCCGGAACGCCTTGCAGCCGGGGCTCCGGCGGCATTACTCGGTAATCGGCTCCCATGGCGGCGCGCGCGGGCATCATCGGAGCATCGTGGCGCGACACAAAACGTTCGGTATAACGCAGCACATATACGCAGATGAAAAACGAGGCGGCCACGGATATGGTCAGAGCTATGAGATACCAATAGATGCTGCGAACTGTGACGTCGCGCGTTTCGTACGAAACGGTATCGTGGCGCGGCAATGCGCCGTGGGCGCCATGAACGCCTTGCACGGTGCTATCCGGGCGGCCTTTCGGTTCCAGATGTGCATCAATGCTCATGTTGAGCAATGGCCTCCGCAAGCTTGGGGTCGCCGAGCGGCAGCAGCGGCAGCTTTTGTAGATTAAAGGCGAAAAATCCGACCCACAATCCAATTAAAGCGATGGGCACCACAAAATCAATCCAGCTGGGCATTGCGCGCGCTGTGAATTCCGGCCTGGTCATCCAGAAAAGGTCGACGAGACGGATGAAGATCATCCATACGGCTACTTTTGGCAGCAGGCCGTAGTTACGCTTCAAATCGCGCGAAAGCAGCAAAAAGAACGGCACGAAAAAGTGAAAGACCAGCACGATGACAGCAACGACTCCCCATTCACCGTATAGGCGTGAACGATAAAAGGTGATTTCCTCCGGCTGGTTTCCTGACCAGATGATCAGCAGTTGCGAAAAATCGAAATAGGCAAACAACATCACAAAGGCCAGCAGCAGCTTGCCCAGATCATGGATGTGGCGCTTTTGTATCAGACCGGCCATGGGCGGCGTGCGCGAAAGAAGAACGACCACAGCAATCATCAGCGACATGGCAGAAATAAGCTGCCCCGCGACAAACAGGAAGCCGTAAATCGTAGAGGCCCAGTGCGGAGAAATGGACATCACCCAGTCGATGGAGGCGAAAGTCATGCCAAAAACATAAAGAATAATTCCCGGACCGGCCAGCATCTTGAACCGCCGTCGCAACGCGCGGTCGGTCTGGTGGGCGTCCTGCTCGCGCGACCAGCGATTAAAAATGAGCATCAATCCGATCCACACGACGAAATAAATAATTGCGCGGATGTAAAAGCCGTGAGCGGTCAAGTAGCCCTGCTGCATGGCGGACAGCGGCTCTTCTCGAACTTTCTCAGGATCAAGCCAGGCGCCGTAGAGATACTTCATGCCAAAAACGATGGGCAGGAATAGCACGGCAAGAAGCGGCAGCGTGCGCGTGGCGGATTCGAGCGGGCGGCGAATTACGATGCCCCAGTGGCCGCCGGTAAGATGCTGGAGCATCAACAATCCCAGGGAGCCCAGAGCGAGGCCCAGCACCAACATATAGGCCATCAAGTAAGAGGGAAAGAAAACTTGCGGCGATTTTATAGCGCCGAAGATGCACAAGAGCAGAGCAATTCCGCCGGCCATCAGTGCATTGCGTTGCAGGCGGCCCACGCTATCCGGCGTCCTGTATTCCTGCGCCGTCATTTCGTGGTGCCTCCTGAATTTAATTTGTCGCGTACATCGGGCGGCAAATCCGCGACTCGCGCGTTACGAGAAAGTTGTAGTGCACGCACATAGGCAACGATGGCCCAGCGGTCCCGCGGCGGAACTTGCGCGGCATAGTTGTACATCTGGCCGAAGCCATTGGTGATCACGTCATAGATGTAGCCGTTGGGCGCTTGCCGCAAGCGATCCTGGTGATAGGTTGGCGGACGCTTCATGCCACGAATAACGATCATGCCATTGCCGTCGCCCTGAATGCCGTGACAGGGTGAGCAGAAAATTCTGTAGCGTTCCTGCCCGCGCTCCAGCAGCGCATCGTTTACGGGCATGGGAAAATTCGTGGAGTCCTTGGTGACCATCAATTGTTCATTGTCCATCGAGCTACGTGACACGGTATTTTCCACCGGCATGCGCACGGAACGGCCATCCGCGAAAAAATCGGAAGGCGAAAGAGGTTTGTTCTTGGGCTGATTGCCCATGTCCTGGTGAAGATGGTCGCAACCGGCAAGCATAAAAAGAGTCGCGGCAAGGCCGGTGAGCCAGAGCGCCTGCTTGGACAGTCGCGATGGCAAAGCGCTACGCATGACCGTGCTCCACCAGGCCGTCTTCTTCGATCACCTCGGTGACGTTTACGGCTTGCAGGCTTTGCAAAAAGCGCGTGCTTTCGGCCACGTTGAATTTCGGATCGGTAGCCTCGATACAGATGAAGAATCGATCGGTGCTGGCGCGCGCAAATCGCTCCACGTTGAAAACCGGATGGTAGGGATGCGGCAGTTTGTTCATGGCCAGCATTCCGAACACAGCAAAACTCGCGGCGCCGAGAATCGTCAATTCGAAGGTAACGGGTATGAAGGCCGGCCAGCTATTGAGAGGCCGCCCGGCAATATTCATGGGGTAAGCGAATACGTTGACCCAGTACTGAAATCCAAATCCGGTTAAGCCGCCGCTGAGGCCGCCGATGAGGGTTACCAGCGGGACCCACGACCGGCGCAGGCCCATGGCTTCGGATAAACCTTCCACGGGAAATGGCGCGTAGGCGTCCATCTTGCGGTAGCCGGCATCACGAACTTTGGCGACCGCCTGCAGAAACTGTCTCGCGGTTTCGAACTCACCCATGATGCCGTAAAGGTGGGAGCGCTGTTCCATTACTCGTGCTCCTCCTCATGGAGAACCAGCTCACGCATTTCAGCGATCGAAATGGCCGGAAGCACGCGCACGAACAAGTAAATCAGGGTGGTGAAGAGACCCAGCGTGCCGATAAGCGTGGCCCAATCCCAAACCGTTGGAGAATAGCGGCCCCACGCGGAAGGCATGAAATCGCGCGTAAGACTGATCACTACGATCACGAAGCGCTCCAGCCACATGCCGATATTCACAACGATGGACATCAGGAAAAGTACGGCGACGTTGGTGCGCACAGCGCGTATCCACAACAGCTGTGGGGTCAAAATGTTGCACAGGATCAAAGCGTAGTAGTAGGGGGAATACGGCCCATGGAGGCGCTGTTGCACGAGAAACACATCGAATTTCTGGCCGCTGTACATGGACATAAAAAATTCAAAGAAATATCCGTAGGCGACGATCAAGCCAGTGGCGAGCATCACCTTGGCCATATTTTCCAGATGGCGCATGGTGATGAAATCTTCGAAGTGATAAAACTTGCGAAGGGGAATGGCGATGGTCAGCACCATAGCGAAGCCGGAATAAATCGCGCCGGCCACGAAGTATGGCGGAAAAATCGTGGTGTGCCAGCCCGGAACGATGGCAATCGAGAAATCAAAGCTCACCACGGTGTGCACGGACAAAACCAGGGGCGTGGCCAGTCCGGCAAGCAGTAAATATGCCGACTGATAACGGTGCCAGTGCCTCGCTGAACCGCGCCACCCCATCGCCAGTAATCCGTAAATTTTCTGTTTCCAAGCGACGGTCGCGCGATCACGAAAGGTAGCTAAATCTGGGATCAGTCCGACGAACCAGAACAGTAGCGAGACCGTGCCGTAGGTGGAAACCGCGAACACGTCCCAGATCAGCGGGCTGCGGAATTGCGGCCAAATCCCCATGGTGCTGGGATACGGGAACATATAAAAGGCCATCCACGGGCGGCCCGTGTGAATCAGCGGGAATATACCGGCGCAGGCTACCGCGAACAGGGTCATGGCTTCCGCGAAACGGTTGATGGAAGTGCGCCACTGCTGATTGAGCAAATAAAGAATGGCGGAAATCAGTGTGCCGGCATGGCCGATACCGATCCACCACACGAAATTGACGATGGCAAAACCCCAACCGATGGGAATGTTGATGGCCCAGATTCCAACGCCTTTGATGATCAGCCAGGCCACGGCGACGGTCAGCATCCCCAAAACGGAAAACGCCACCGTGAAGCCTGCAAACCAACCCAAAGTTGTGGGCCGAGTCAAAACAGGAGCGGTGATCTGCTCGGTCACGGACTCATAGTTATGGCCGGGCCCGAGGATTGGAATCTGCGGAGACTCGATGGGCGGTTGCGCGACGCTCATGCTTTCTCCGTGGACGGTGAGGAAAGATCAGGGTTGGGATTACGCACCGCAGCAAGATAGGTGGTGCGCGGACGCGAATTCAGCTCGCCCAGTATCGAGTAATTGCGCTGCTGAGCTTTCAGCTTGGCAACGCGCGTCGATGAATCGTTGGCGTTTCCGAAAATGATGGCTTCACTGGGGCACGCGGCCTGGCAGGCGGTGACGATTTCTCCGTCGCGGATGGGGCGGTTTTCTTTTTCTGCCTCAATGCGCCCATTGTTGATGCGCTGCACGCAGTATGTGCACTTTTCCATAACTCCGCGGCTGCGCACGGTGACTTCGGGATTGCGCAGCAGCTTCAGTTGCGGCGTTTCCCAATCCTGGAAGCGCAGGAAATTAAAGCGCCGCACCTTGTAGGGGCAGTTGTTTGAACAGTAGCGCGTGCCGATGCACCGATTGTAGGTCATGTCATTCAGACCTTCGGCGCTGTGTACCGTAGCTGCCACAGGGCAAACCTGTTCGCACGGCGCGTTTTCGCACTGCATGCAGGGAACCGGCTGGAAAAACGTTTCGGGATTGGCCAGCGCGTCGTTGGTGTTGGTGCTGGGATCGTTGGTGGCCGTTTCGGCAAGGTAATAACGATCGATGCGAATCCAATGCATTTCGCGGCCGCGCATTACCTGGTCTTTGCCAACGACGGGAATATTATTTTCCGACTGGCAGGCGACTACGCACGCGTTACATCCATTGCAACTGTTGAGATCGATGGCCATGGCCCAGGCATAGCCGGGATAGGCGAATTCCTTGTACAACGTAAGTTCTTTGGGCGGCTGCTCATCGTCTTTGTGCGCGAACCCGGGATTTTGTTTGTATTCGTCCAGCGTGCCGCTGGCCAGAATTTTCCGGCCTTCCATGTTGAAATGGTATTGCGTGCACGCCATTGGATAATCGCCGCCGGTTTTCCTGATGCTGCCGCCAGTAGCAGCCCACATGGCATAGGAACTGCGCACCGCGTAGGCGCTGAATCCCTTATTTGTACCGGTGTAGCCAGCCGTTTTCCGGCCGTAGCCCAAGGGGAGGACCACGACGCCATCGGCTTGCCCAGGCACAATCCAGGCCGCGGCGGTTACCTTGCTGCCGGAAAGAGAAATGTCGATAACGTCGGTAAGAATCTTGCCGTGCTCGCCGCCGCGCGCGCCAACTTTCTGCGTCAAGCCAAGAGATTCGGCGGTTTTGGGACTGATCATTGCGGCGTTGTCCCACGTTAATTTGGTGAGCGGCTTGGGCAGCTCCTGCAGCCAACCGTTGTTGGCAAAGCGCCCATCGTAAACGCTGGGATCCGGACGGAAAATAAATTCGAGCGTGTCGTTGCTCGTGGGATTGGTGGCCGGCAAGGTGGCGGCGGACGCGACGGTAATGGGATTTAACGTGGTGTTGGCCACCACGCCGTCGTGCAACGATTTTCGCCAGAATTTTTCGAAGTCAGGGCCCCCGTGAGAAGTCTTCAGCCGTTCGCGCATCACGTCATAGGCCGTCAGGCCGGGCTTGTCGCTGAAGGCCGCGAGAAATTCATACGCCGAGATAGTGTTGTAGAGCGGCGCGATCAGCGGCTGCACGATACTCAAAGTTCCATCAAAGGCGCGCGCATCGCCCCATGCTTCCAGATAGTGCGATTCCGGTATGTGCCATTGGCAATACTCGGCGGTCTCATCGAAGTGGGAGCTTAGATGAATTATGTTGCGAACTTTCTTGAGCTTGGTGGCAAAATCGAAATCGTGAGGAGCGTCGTAAACGGGATTGCCGCCCACGATCAGCAAGGTGTCGACGGTGCCCGCAGCCATGTCATCGCAAAGAGTGCGCAGCGATTCCAATTGATTGACGGGCGTAGCCTCCACCGGGTCGGTGTAGTAAACGGTGTGGCCCACGTTGCCCAGCGCGGCGTTAATCGCGTGCGCCAGCGCATGAATTTCTGTTGGCTGGTGCTCTCCGGGAATAACCAGGGAAGCGGCACGATGCGCTTGCAACTCGCCGCGAACCGTCTCCAGCCAGTGTTGCGCAGCAGGAGGCAATTCCGCAGTGCCGCCCAATCCGATTTTTGCGGCCAACGCTCGCGCGAACAATCCGACATCGCTGGAACGCAGCGGTAAATGATGATCCGCGCTGGCGCCGGTGACTGACGGCGTCGGCTCGACCACATACAGCCTGTTCATTTCCGAAGATTCATTTTCCAGTTTGCGGCGGCGGTAAAATTCCTTCATGTAGCGGATGTGACCAGGTCCATCGGCCATGAAATCCGCGTCCAGCGACAGGATGACCTCTGCCTTTTCGGGGCGGTAGACGGTGTTGACGTAACGTCCAAAGGCCATACGCGAACCTTCGCGCGCTCCGTCATTTCCGGCGGGCTCCCATTGATGCCATTTGGCCTTGGGGAACAACTTGATTAGCGCTTGAATCTGTCCACTAACCAGCGGGGACGTGACTGTCCCGGTCAGGATGCGCAACCCTTCGCCATTCAACATTTTCATGGCGGCTGCGGTGCCTTGCGCGGCGTCGCGAAACGCTAACAGTGAGCTGATGGCGCCCAGTTGAGTAGGAACCTGAGCGCGATCGGGATCGTACAAATCCAGAATAGAGGCCTGCACAAAAGAATCAACCGCGCCGCGGCTAGAGGGATGATCGGGATTGCCCTGGATATTGGTGGGGCGGCCTTCATGGCTTTCGACCAACACGCCGATAGCGTCGGCTCCGAAAGGCATGACGGTGGCGTAGTATTGCGGTTTGCCCAGCACCAACCCCTCAGGCTGAGTGACGTAGGGGATGATGTGCTCTTCAGGAGCTTTGCCGCAGCCGGAGAGGCCGGCAAAGGCCAGCGAGGCGGCCATCAGCTTCAGGAAATCGCGACGGTCGACCGACTCATCCCACTCGGAAGCCTGGCGCGGAAATTCGCGGTGCAGCAACTGTTCGAATCGCGGATCATCAGCAAGCTCTTCCAAAGTGCGCCAATATTGCTTGCCGGTTTTCGATTTGAGCTTGGCACGCACAGCCGCCAGATCGAGCCGATACACTTGCGTCACGTCGTCGTTTACGCTGTCAAGCTCATGATCGTGCGCGTCATGATCATGCCCATCATCGCGTGCGTGATGAGCTTCGTCTGTCAGGCCGTGCAATTTCGCGTCGATGTTTTCGTTCTCTGGCATACCGTCCATTAGCGATGACAGGTTGAGCAGCTAGTCATGTCGTACCCAGTGCGAAGGTGATTTTGCGCCGCTAACTGCTTGCCGATTTCGGCCTGGTTGGCGGGCGGTTGCCAACTCATGTTGGTGATCTGATCGTGGGGCCGCAAATTTTTCTCTGGATTGCGGTGGCAATCCAGACACCAACTCATGGTCAATTGTTTGGCCTGAAACATAAGGGGCATCTGATCAACCTGTCCGTGACACGACGAGCAGCCCACGCCCTTATTCACGTGGATGCTGTGATTGAAATATACGAAATCCGGTAGCCTGTGGACCTTTACCCACACAATGGATTTATCGGTGCGATAGCTTTCGCGCACCGGTTCCAGATAAGCGGCGTCTTTGAACAACACCGAGTGGCAGTTCATGCAGGTCTTGGTCGGCGGAATTCCGGCCTGCGCAGACGTTTCCACGCCACTGTGGCAATAGCGGCAGTCGATGCCATCGTCACCGGCGTGATGTTTGTGGCTGAACTGGATAGGTTGATCGCGGGTGATGTTTTGGCGCGTGTAATAAGGAGCGCGCGCAAACATCAAGATGCCGGTGAGTCCCAGCGTCACCGCCAAAACAGCAATTAGAAGACTGAATCGAGCGATGGAATTTGCGCTGCGGTGAAAAATCTGGGCCATGTCAATTTTGTACGTGAGTGTGGGAACGCGCCGAATGGGAAACGGCTGCCTGAGCGTCCACAACTCTATCCGGGAAGTGCATGCCCGGGTCCGTTAACGCGTTAGTGTCCACCAAAACATTCTGGAATGCAACAAAGTATGCGGCAATTTGTCCGCGAAATATCGGTTGAAGCCGACGATAAGTTCGAATTTTGAGAAATGCGCCACAACACTATGTAGATTCAAAAATGAAGGATTGGTTAAAAGAAATTATCGTGACGGACTTAAATATTTCTGGAGCGCCTGTCAGCCGAAGTACCGGCTCGTATGTTGTCAGCGGCTTCAACCTAAGGTTCCGGTGCTACGACGGTTCTTAGCTGGACGGCTCCTGCAGCTTACCTCTGAAACACGGCGTCCAGACTGTGGAATTCGTCCAAGTCCTGTGGCCGCCACGCGCCACTCAATTTTTGCAGCGAAGTTTGTACCTCTGATATAGACCGGCCAGTTAAAATTTTACGTAACCTGGCCCACTCCTGGCGCGCCTGAGCTGATTCTTCGGCACTGGCGTCTCCGCGAAAGGCTCTGGCTGCGCTCGCGGCGGACCCGTACTCGTCGCTGAAATCCTCGTGCAGGTAACCTGCGAAGAATTCCTTGAGCACTGGAAAGTCAATGGCGTCAAAGCTGACAGCCTTTTCTTTTTTCTCGCGTGTCATCGCCGGTCCTCGGGATAACTGGTTAAAACGTAAAAACCATTGGGGCCGTCGGCTTTCAAGACAATGACCGCTTGTGTGGCTGGCGACGAGCCGTCATCTTCATGCCTCATGCTTCTTCCGATCACTCGGCGGGCGTCAAAATGTAGCGCCAGGTTCGGCCGGGGGTGACCGCGCCCTTCCCAACGGGCAATTTTGTTTTGCTCCGCGCGCAAAGCCTGGGCCACCGTTTCTTCGGCTACTTCACGACTGGTCCACGTGGATGCCGCGGAAATGTTTCGTTCCCGATCCAGTCGCTCGCGAAGTTCCTGGTCGGAACGGCCGACATGTTTGTCGAGCGTGTGCCCACCGCAGGCTTCGTCACGCGCCAGATCATATCGGGTTGCATCATCGCGCGGGCTGTTCGGGCCGCTTTTTGCGGTGCTGGGCATTTCGCTGCGCGGCATCTCTAGCAAGCCAGGGCCAGGCGAAGAACTGCACCCGCTAATCCAGAACAGTAGGACGAAAAAACAAGCTGCGTTTATCGATCGGTTCATTCACTTCAGTCCACGTACTTTGTTCAACGGCTACAGAATTGCTCGTTAAATGACGGCTTCCTATGAAGCAAAACCGCTATCGAATCAACGTAAGAATAACCGAAATGGGACAGTGTGGCAGGGCCGCCTAGTAAAGGCTGCGACCTAAATTTTCAGGGCTTTCTCAAATCGACATCGGGTATATCGATTGCTTAGCAAAGAATGACGCGGAGGTCTGACAGATGCCATCCCACAGTGAGGTTGCGAAGAGGATTTTCAACGACGCCAAAGCACATACCAGCCAGCACGAAGACTCGGCCCAGTGGGACTTACTTAACGGCCTGTCAGAACTGTGCCTGGCAGTCGAATCATTGCAGCTTGAAGTTGGAGAATTAAAAACCCAAGTCAAAAAACTTCAACAATGACACGCAATAACGAACCGTCGGGCCGTTGACGTACACGGAACTAGCGTCAGCTATCCAGATTCTTTGCAAAACAGATGGCCAACAACGCCGGCATGACCCACGGCAGAATCCACCAGGCAGGCCCGGTCTCAAATACCCAGACCCGAAGTATTGCCATCCGAACATATTTAGGAACGAGTGGTGCCAAAACTTCACCAGCGTCCTGAGAACGAAGCCGAAGCCGCTGATCCCTTTGAGTAACTTCGGCAGACCAGGAATGCTCAGCGCCACGAGGGCCAATAACATAAGCAGGTAAATAAACGCCATTTCGATCACGCTCTTGTCCAAGCTGCCGCGCGAAACGGGTAATTCCCGTTGATAAACTTTCAAGGCAATGTTCAACGGAGTCCGCTGAGATTTATTTAGAAGGGGTGGATCTAGGATAACCATAGGCAAGCCGGCGGTACATAAGCCGATTAGAACAACACCAAGCGCGAGCCGCTTCCTTTGCGGCCCGAGCGGTTGAATCGTGCGTGTGCGTCCCGGGGCGAGCCCAAATAGCAAGCTCCCGATTAGAATCACCATCAAGGTGATCATCATCGCCACCGGCGCATTGGCAAGCAGTGTCATTTTGCGTCCCTACCTTACAATGAATCTGCCAAGTGTAATTCATCTTCGAGCAGGCGTTCTACAGAATGGAAACGCAGAATGGATGGATGGCGGCATGAGAAGTACAGCCATGTTCAAATAAAACGCCAGGAATAATCAGCGTTCTCTTCAGCGCTCCGAATAAATTAGAATCCACAATGGATGCCGGTCGGATGCATCTCCGGGAAGTGCTTTAAACCTATGATATTCTGACGATCTTCTGGGGCGTGGTCCAACTGGTAGGACACCTCACTGTTAATGAGGACGGTGAAGGTTCGAATCCTTCCGCCCCAGCCAATTTCCCCTCGTAAATAGAG
>Ga0209625_1000242_pt1 | contig 13869 bp, 11 predicted proteins | sample JacPin_JW_Ref_M2_FD_187960 | JGI IMG/M metagenome (GOLD analysis project Ga0209625, IMG submission 187960) | Forest soil microbial communities from Algoma, Ontario, Canada - Jack Pine, Ontario site 1_JW_Ref_M2 (SPAdes) (version 2) | ecosystem: Environmental > Terrestrial > Soil > Boreal...
CGACGAACTGCACTGGGACTATCGGCCTTCGATCGATCTGATTCGGAAATTCATCGATTCCCGCTCGCTCAATGGTTTCCTCGCTCTCGACAACGGACGGCCTGCCGGATACGGCTTCTACGTTCTAGAGGATCACAAAGGCCTGATCGGCGGGCTGTTTGTCTCCTCGGATTACGCGCAATCACCGATTCCAAAAGAGATTCTCACCGAAATGCTGACGGCGCTTCGTGCTACGCCGCGGCTCGAACGCATCGAGGCGCAGTTGATGCCATTCGGTATCGAATTCGATCCGGCATTCCTCTCAAAGGAGATGCGCCTTCACACGCGCCAATTCATGCTGCTCCGTCTGGCCGATGCCAAACTGAGCGAAAAGCCTCTCTCGCCGGCTTTTCGCACGGAGCCATGGAGTGACCGAGCGTTCGAGTCTGCCGCCAAGCTGATTCAACTTTCGTACGCCAATCACGTGGATGGAGACATCAACGATCAGTACCGGTCTGAGGCCGGCGGAATGAAATTCCTTCGCAACATCGTGATTCTGCCGGGATGCGGTCAGTTTTTGCCGGAAGCTTCGTTTCTCGTACGGCCAGCTACTGGAGATCGCCTGGTCGGCATGGTTCTTACTTCGACGGTGAAAGAACGCGTGGGGCATACAACGCAGTTGTGCGTCTTACCCGGGTATCAGGGCCATCACATCGGCCGCGCATTAATGGAAGCTTCGATCCACGCGCTGCTACGCCGAAAGTACGAGTGGCTCTCGCTTACGGTAACTGCGGTGAATACTTCCGCTGTGCAGCTCTACGAGCATTTAGGCTTCAAGACAATCAAGAAATTCGCAGCGGGTGTGTGGCAGGCCTAATCGCTCGATTCACTTCTTGGCGCGATCCTTTAGCAATCCCTTGAGCTCGTCCATAAACTCCTTCACGTCCTTGAAATCGAGATATACCGATGCGAAGCGGACATACGCTACCTTGTCGAGCTTTTTCAAACTCTTCATCAGAAGCTCGCCGATTTCGGATGTGGTGCGTTCGCGCTCGGGCGCTTCGCTGACGTACGCTTCAGCCTCATCAACGATCGTCTCGAGCTTGCTCACCGGCACCGGCCTCTTCTCACACGCCTTCAGCAAACCCTGCAGAATTTTCTGGCGGTCGAATTTCTCGCGTCGGCCATCCTTCTTGATGACCATGTAAGGAATTTCATCGATGCGCTCATAGGTGGTAAATCGGCGGCTGCACTTCAAGCACTCGCGGCGGCGGCGAATGAGGTCGCCGGTGCGCGCCTCGCGCGAATCGACCACCTTGTCGTCCAGGTGCGCGCAAAAAGGGCATTTCACCGCGGACTCTCTTCCGAGTGCGCGGCCTGCTGCTCGGCGTGTTCCAGCAACGCCGCTTCGCTTGCGCGTTCCTGCTCTCGTACCATCCGCCGCAGATCTCCCATGGACCAGCCTTCACTCAGCATCAGTGGCACACCTGCCAAACAGCAAGTTGCAAATCCAATCAGCCAGACAACCATCGAAGCGGCCACGGCCGGCTCATGTTCTACTCCAAAGATCAACGTCAGCACAAGAATCGTGCTGGCTTGCGCTCCGCCGCCCACGCCCGGCAATTGCGCCACCGATCCCACCATCGAGAACGCTAAAACGAGTAGCGCATCTGTAAAGTCGAGACTCGCCAATCGGCCGCCAAACGCATGCAGAACCCACAGGTAAACAAACGCAACCAGGATCCAATGCAGAGATGTGTAGACCGTCAACAAGAACAAGTCATTCCAGGTGCGAATTCCCCGCAGCCCCTCGCTGAATCCTTCTATGAGGACAACTATCTTCTCGCGCCATCCGGTACGCCATCTCGGATTTTGCAGAAACTTTGTAAGCAAACGCGCGCCGTGAAATCGGAAGTAGACTAGCAGCGCGATAACCACAACCAGCCCGTAGAGCAGCGCCCGTCCCACCGAGCGCGCGAAAACCAGCAGATGCGCGGTGCGCTCGTTCACCACTCCACGATCTTGGAAGAGGGCCAGCGCAGCGCCGGCCAGGACTGCCGTCGCGGCGATGTCCGCAATGCGCTCGAGAAAATAAACGCCAAACATCCCCGCCACCGGCAGCGAATCCTTCTTGGCAATCAGCACCGGGCGGATCGGTTCCCCTGGACGCCCCAGCAAAAAAAGGCACGTGAATCCCATCAGCGTCGCCTTATAGACATTCCAAAAATGCGTCGGGCCGAGCGTGCGCGAAAACCGCATCCAGCGCAGCGTGCGAATCGCGTAGCAGACGTAGATTGTCGCGGTCGCCAGCAGCAAAAGAGAAAGATTTGCGTTACGAACCGACTCGGCTACCATGCGCCAATCAAAGTTTTTAAGCGCGCCGGAATGTCCGACTTCATAGAAGATAAAACCGAAAACAAAGGCCACGATGAGAAACGTGAGGTAGTTCCGCCACTTGGGAGGCATCCGCCGCAAAAGCTAACAGTTACATTCGGAAAGTGTCAAGGTCGAGCATTCGTCGCAGTTTCTTCGATCCGCTCGCGGCTTGTGTTCCTTCGCGCAGGACGGCTAAGATGCACCGCAATTGATACGGAACTTTTCGACCCCATTTTGCGTTTCATGATTGAGGCCCGAAAGGTGATCCAACGCGCGAGGCTAAGGAAGATTGGAGCCCGACGCTCAACTGGTACAGCAATGTCTCCGGGGCGAAGGGCCGGCCTGGGAGGAACTCGTGCGACGGCACACGAGGCGCGTTTACAATTTATGTTACCGGTTTACGGGGAACGCAACCGACGCGCAGGATTTGAGCCAGGAGGTTTTTCTGCGCATCTATCGCACGCTCCCGAGTTATCGGCCTGCGTATGGAGCGTTTCCGACGTGGCTCACCAGCGTGACGCGCAACCTGTTGGTCGATCATTACCGGCGAACCCGCCACGATCGCATGACGGATTCGATCGACGATGCGATGCCGGTGCTCGAGGAAAAGCACTCGAAGGCGCGAACGCCCGATCGGCTCGCCGAAGCCTCGGAGTTGAGCGTGCAATTGCAGCGCGGACTCGCACGGCTTTCGCCCGAATTGCGCGAGGCGGTAATCTTGCGAGATTTGCAGGGGCTGGAATACAACGAGATTCAGGCCGTACTCGCAGTGCCCGAAGGCACCGTAAAATCGAGAATCAACCGGGGGCGCATCGAGCTGGCGCGAATTCTGGAAGAGATGGGCGTGCGGCCAGCATGAGTTCGTCGGCGGTTTGTAGGTCGCGGTTTCAACCGCGACGTTTGGCTTGTAACAGGGCAGAGCGGCTTTAGCCGCTGAAGTTATTTGGAGCAATTCAATGGATTGGAACTGCAAAATTTCGGAAGAGCGTCTGAGCGAATATCTCGACGGCAAACTTGCGCCAACTGACGCCTCCGCGTTTGCGGTGCACGCCGCTGGTTGTGCGAATTGCTCGCAATTAGTTGCCCGCGTCGAAGGACTCGTCGGCCGGATGCATCGGCTCGCGGAAATCGAAGAGCCGCCACAGCTCATCCTAAATATTCTTGACGCGACCATTGGCCCACGTACTCAAAAGGAAGGTTGGAAGAAGTGGTTCTCCTGGGTGCCGATTCTTTGGCAGCCGCGATTCGCAATGGGCATCGTCACTGTGGCTGCTTCTTTCGCGATCGTGATTCACACCACCGGCATAACGCCCGCGAAATTCAAACGCGCCGACTTGAATCCTGCCAGCCTTTACCGTTCGGCGAATCGTCAGGTGCATCTCACGTATGCGCGCAGCGTAAAATTTGTGAACGAGCTCCGCGTGGTTTACGAAATTCAATCGCGCTTGCAGCCCGGTCCCGAACCTTCGCCCGCGTCGGCGCCTCGTCCGGAGCCGCAGTCGCAACCGGTCTCGCCGACGCCACAACAAAAGTCGGACAAAAATCCGCCACGCGGCCGCGGCCAGGTGCATGGCGGCAGCATGCTTGCAGTGTTAATGCCATCAAGTTTTCCCGCTTCCTCCATCGCAACGCTTACCAGGAGCCCTCAATGACCTGCGCCGTGCACACCGACCGCGAAGCCACCGGCTATTGCCGCAATTGCGGCAAAGCGCTTTGCCCGGAATGCACGCGCGAAGTTCGCGGCGCGCTCTACTGCGAGGACTGTCTCTCAAATCTGCTCGCAGGTCCGCTCAGCCCCGCGAATTCCGACGCGGCGGCAGCGGCGCGCTCGGAGACAAATCCGGCCCTCGCTGCGACGCTCGGCTTTATTCCGGGTCTCGGAGCGGTCTACAACGGCGAATACGTCAAGGCGCTGATCCAAGTGCTCATCTTCGGGGGTCTCATCGCCGGAGTCAGCAGCGACATGTCCAGCGGATACATCGCGTTCCTGAGCATTGCTCTTGGTTGTTTCTATTGCTACATGCCAATCGACGCCTACCGCGTGGCCAAAGCTCGGCGCGCCGGACAGGCGGAGCCAGAGCCGCTTGTCGAGGCAAAAGGTGCGCGGCCCATCGGCGCATTTCTCTTGATTCTCATCGGCGTGCTCTTTCTTCTCTCGAATTTCGGCTTGCTGCAGACCGACTGGTTCGAGAAGGCGTGGCCGATCGGCCTGATCGCGCTGGGCGGCTGGCTCATCTGGGACCGCACGAGAAGGAACGCTTAGGAGCAAATTGATGCCGGACGAACTCAGAGCACGCTGCACCTGCGCCCACTGCCGGATCCGCGGATTGATGGGACCTGTGATGCTCATCACCGTAGGCGTGCTTTTTCTCGTCCGCCAGTACACGCGCTACGGCATCGGCGAACTGTGGCCGATCCTGCTGATCGTGGCCGGCATTGTCCTCGTGGCCCAAGCCATGGCCTCTCGCGAAGGGCACATCGGTTCGTGAGGAGCGCGTGAGCAACGGCGAATTGCCACAGCAGCCGCAGCGAAGCTCGATCTTTGCCGGCTTGCTTCTGATTCTCCTCGGCGCTCTCTTCCTTCTGCATCGCTTCGATCCGGACCTGGGCATCGGCCATCTGATCGCGCGCTACTGGCCGGCGCTGCTGATCGTTTGGGGCGTGGCGAAGTTAATTGATCACGTTTCGGCGCAACGCGCTGGACGTACCGCGCCACCCGTGTTTTCCGGTGGCGAAGCGGCGCTGCTTGTGCTGCTCGTCGTTGTTCTTGGCTGGATTTGGGTGGTGGACTTCATTCACATGAAGCATCCCCAACTCGAAGCCGACGGCATCGGTCTTTTCTCGCATCGGCACTCAGACAATGAAGTGCTTCCTTCCCAATCGATCCCTGCCGGTGCGCAGGTGACCGTCCAAACCGGCCATGGTGACCTCACGATTCACGCCGGCGACGTCAACGAAATTCGGGTGGAAGTGAATAAATCAGGCTCCGCGGCTAGTGAATCCTCGGCGCGCGAGCGAATGAAGGGCGTTCGAGTGGTCATCGAACATTCCGGCGCCGGATATATCGTTCACCCCTTGAATCAAGAGCAAGCCAGCGGCAGTGTATCTGTGGATCTGGATGTGGAGCTGCCGAAAAAGGTCACGCTCATCGCCACGAGCGCTCGCGGCGATATCAGCATCTCCAGAATCGGCGGTGCGATCAGCGCTTCAACGCAAAACGGAGACATCGCGATTCACGACGCGGGTTCCGATGTGAACGTCCAGCTTCAAAAAGGGGATCTGCGGGTCTCCGATGTTCCTGGCAACTTGCGCATCAGCGGCAAAGGCAGCCAGATTGAGATTTCCGACGTTGCCGGCGATGCCTTGATCGAAGGCGATTTCTTCGGCCCGATTCGCGTTCGCAACGTCAAAAATACCACTCACTACGCATCGCAGCGAACCGATCTCACGCTGTTGCATCTCACCGGCCAGTTGGAACTCGATTCCGGCGACATCGAAATTTCCGACGTAGCTGGATTTGCAAAGATCGCGACGCACAACCAGGACATAGACGTCGAAAACGTTGCCGGCAGGCTCGACATTTCGAACTCGCACGGCGATATCCGAGTCCGCTACTCCGATCCGCCGCGCGAGGAAATCAATGTCGTGAACGATTCGGGCGAAATCGATCTCACCCTTCCCGCGAGCTCCAGCTTTCAGATCGCCGCTGCTTCGCGCTCCGGAGAAGTGCAGAGCGACTTCGAAGATGCCTCGCTCAAGCTTGCGAATGAGAGCGACACCGGACGGCTCAACGGAACGGTTGGCTCACACGGTCCACGAATTACTCTGACAACGAGCTACGGCACAATCTATTTGCACAAATCGTCTTGAGCCGCGTCCGTCTTTCGCATTCGCTCTCCTTTTCCCAGCGTCCTCGGTGTTCTCAGCGCTCTCCGTGTCAACTTTTTTCCACGCGCCCCTCGACACCCCGCAATCTTTCCAGCGTCGCGAAAAACTCCGGGAACGAAACGCCCACACATTCCGCGTCGCGTATTACGGTGTCGCCTTCCGCCCCGAGTGCCGCCACCGAGAGCGCCATGGCGATGCGGTGATCGCCTTGCGGATCCACCTTCGCTCCGCGCAATTTCCCAGCCGAGCGGCCCGCTACTCGCAGGCCGTCCGGGAATTCTTCCACGTCCGCGCCCATCTGACGTAACCCTGCCGCCAGCGTCGCGATTCGATCGCTCTCCTTCACGCGCAATTCCGATGCATCATGAATCTCGATTCCCTTGTCTGTGTAGGGGCCGAGGGCCGCCAGCATCGGCAGTTCATCGATCATCTCCGCCACTTGCGCTCCGGCAATGCTCTCGCCCGAAAGCTGTGAGTATCTCACCGAAAGATCTCCCACAAGCTCGCCATCACGCAATTGGACGGACGCAAGATTAATTTGCGCTCCGATGGAAATTAGAAAATCGAGAACTCTCGCTCGCGTGGGATTCAACCCGACGTTGTGTAGCATGAGCGACGAATCGGGGAGGATCAGCGCTGCACACGCGAGGAACACCGCACCCGAGAGATCGCCCGGAACCGTGAGCTGTCGAGCCGTAAGTCTTGGCCGAGGCTGAATCCGCACGGACTCTTTGGCGCTCTCGATCGTCGCGCCAAACTCGCGCAGCGCAAGTTCGGTGTGGTCACGCGTACGAACCGATTCGCGCACAGTAGTCACGCCATCGGCATACAAGCCTGCGAACAGAATCGCGGATTTCACCTGCGCGCTTGGCACCGGCAGTGTGTAATCAATCGCGTGCAAATTCCCGCCGCGAATTTCGAGCGGAGCCAGGTCTCCGTCTCGCCCGCGAATCTCGGCGCCCATCTGCCTCAGTGGCTCAGCCACACGCCGCATCGGCCGTTTCCGCAACGATCCGTCGCCTGTGATCGTCGAGGTAAATTTCTGGCCGGCCAGCACGCCGGCAAGCATTCGCATCGTGCTGCCGGAATTTTCCGCATCGAGTGGCCGCTTCGGCGCCTTCAGCCCGTCGAAAGCGCTGCCGGTGATTCGAACCCTTTCCCGGGTCGCGTCAATTTCAACGCCCAGCCGGCGTAGGCATTCAAGCGTGCTTCGGCAATCGGCGGCACTGGCGTAATTGAATATTTCACTGCGTCCCTCCGCGAGTGCTGCCAGAATCGCATACCGATGTGAAATGGATTTGTCGCCCGGCAGCTCGATAACGCCGGTAACTTGTCCGCCAGGCGAAATCGTTCTCTTACTCACCACGCGATTTTAGCACGCAGCTCTCGCGCACCCTTCCCGCAGAAACTTCACAAACGCACAAAGTTCGTCATCCTGAGGCCGCGCCTTTTTTGCGGCCGAAGGATCTCAGCTTCACTTGGTTGCGATGGGCGTCCTTATTTGTGCACCAGAGGGTATATCGCTGTGAACCTCTCGGATACGGTTTCGATGTCGGGCAGGAATCGACACGCGAACAACCGTTTGCATACTATTGAGCATCTTGCTACCGTCATCGTTGGGCCATGAAATTGCATATGATAAGCGGCAAGGAACGGTCGCTGGCGCCGAGCGGGAGCCTCCGCCGATTACCCGTCCCTCTCGTGCAAATGTCTAATCGCAACATTGCCCAATTCAGAAATTCAGTTAACTCCCGCAGAATGAAGATTTACGTAATTTCTAATCGCAACAAATCGGGTGCTTACGTAAAAAGCGTCTCGGCGGACAGTCTGAGAAGTGGCACAGAGGTTCCCTCGTTGTTTGCTTCTGGATTTGCCTCCGCGTATCATGAAGGTTCCATGCCCATGAGTTTTCGCAAGTTGTGGATCGCGGTCCTCGCGGTCCTACTTGTCTGTTCCTTTCCACTGTATGCCGGAGATTCTCCCGAAATCATTCCGCTGAGCCAGATTCAGCCGGGCATGAAAGGCGTGGCTTACACGATTTTCGAGGGCGATCAGATCGAAAAAATGGATCTGGTGGTTCTCGGCACGCTTCGCAACGCGCTCGGACCGAAACAAGACGTAATTCTGGTGAAGCTAGTTGGCGAAAAAGTGGAGCGCACTGGCGTTGTCGCCGGGATGAGCGGCAGCCCAGTTTACATCGATGGAAAGCTCGCTGGAGCGCTGTCGCTGAAGCTCGGCACGTTCACGAAGGAAGCCATCGGCGGCGTAACTCCGATCGAGAATATGCTCGACGTGGAAAAAGCCGCGGCCACTCCCGCGAGCCCGATGCCAGGCGCAACGCCCGCAAATCCGGCCTCGACCGCCGATGCTCGGATCCCGCTACCCGAAAATTACGCTCATCAGACAAGCGCCGGTGCGGGTCAGTTCCTCGTACCGATTGAAACCCCGCTGGTTTCAACCGGCCTCTATCCTGAAACAATTGCGCAATTCGGGAAGCAACTCTCTGCCTGGGGCATGACGATGATGGCAGGCGGCACGGCCGCTCCATCGCCGGATGATGCCAAGCTCAAGCCTGGCGATATGGTTGGCATGGAGCTGGTTCGCGGAGATCTTTCGATAGCTCCCGGATGCACGGTGACGATGGTTGAAGCCGACCGGATTCTCGCCTGCGGACATCCGATTTTTGGGTTCGGTGCGGTGGCCATGCCGCTCACGCGCGGACATGTGATTCTCACACTTGCTTCGTCGATGGCATCCACGAAAATCATGTCCACCGGCGGAACGATCGGCACGCTGACGCAGGATCGGCTCACCGCGGTAATGGGCAAGCTCGGACCAGAGCCCCCCATGATCCCGGTGGACGTACAGCTCGCCACGCCTTCGGGTGAGAAAAACTTTCATTTCGAGGTCATCGAAAGTCCGCAATTAACGCCATTGCTCGTTGCGCTCTCGACGTACAACGGAATCGTTTCCAGTCCCGCCTACAGCGAAGGATCAACACTGGCGCTCGACGGCTCGATCGAGATCAAGGGACACTCGCCCGTAAAGCTCGAAAACCTTTTCGCTCCGACGGACGCGCCAGTTCCCACCGGCTTCTTCGTCGCCACTTCGGTGCAAGGCGCTTTCGCGCGCGTCTATTCGAATCCCTACGAGCTTCCTCATTTGTCGCGGATTCAAATTCGCGTCACCACGATGCCGGAGCGCCGCGTCGCGACGATCGACAACGCTTGGATCGAAAAGAGCGAGGTCCGGCCCGGCGAAACCGTTGCGGTGAAAGTACAACTGCGGCCATACCGCGGCGCGCCGTTTATTCAAGAAATTCCAGTGACGATTCCGCAGCAATCGGCGCTTGGTACTCTGCAGCTCGTGGTGAGCGATGCGGAGACCCTGAATCGTAACGTGCAGATGCTTGCGGGCAATTCGCAGACGCAACTTCCCGGTCTCGAGGAACTGATTAATCTGATCAATCGCGAAAGGCAGAATGACCGGCTCTACGCGACGTTGTTCCAGCCCACGCCCACGCTTCTCGTCGAAGACAAGGAAATGCCCAACGCGCCTTCTTCTGCTATCAACGTGCTCGACCAACGCCAAAGTTTTGGCGGCGCGCGGTTGCTCGGTCAATCGAAAGCCGGCGAGTGGTCTGTTGAAATGCATCAGGTAATCGCCGGCGAGCGCACGCTAACGATCACGGTCAAGTGATTTCCGGGGCAAAGGAGATGTTGTTTTGATGATAAGGCGAACGATTCTGGTGTGCGTGCTGGCTGCCGGACTGAACTCGGTTGCCGCAATTCCAGCTCAAGCCGAGCACACGCGCACCTGGCGTCAATCTGAATCCAGCGAATTCGAGAAAGGCACGGCGAAGGGCGTAGCGATTCGCAGCGACGGCAAGCTGATGCCGGCGCCCCGCTTCAGTCCATTCTCCGATCCGAATCTTGCCTATCTCTGGACGCTTCGTCTCGATTCCAAAGGCCGGCTGTACGCTGCGGGCGGCTCCGATGCGAAGGTGCTTCGTTTCGGCGATTCAGCAAAGCCGACCACGGTCTTCGAATCCCCTGAGCTGGCGGCACAGGCCATCGTCTTTGATTCGCACGACAATCTGTACATCGGAACTTCGCCGGATGGCAAAGTGTATAAAGTGACGCCCGATGGCCAGAAGAGCGTCTTTTTCGAGCCGAAAACAAAATATATCTGGGCGCTCGCTATCGATTCCAACGGCTCCCTATTCGTCGCCACTGGCGATTCCGGTCAAATCTTCGTCGTGGGACCGGACGGCAAGGGAAAAATTTTTTATCAGAGTGATGAGCGGCACGCGCGCTCGCTGGCGTTCGACTCCAAGGGCAATCTGCTCGTCGGCACCGATCCCAATGGCCTGATCTTGAGAATCGAAATCGCGCGCAAGAATGGCGAGTCTTTGCCTGATGCAGGCGCGTCGTTCGTCCTCTACGAGACCAGCAAGAAGGAAGTCACGGCGCTTCTGGTGGATCAGAGCGGAAATCTCTACGCGAGCGCTATCGGCGAAAAAAATCGTCCGGCAAATCCCAGTGTCCCGGCCGTCATTTTGCCGGCTCCTTCGCAGCCGCAGCAAATCGCCACTCCGCAACAGTCCGGAATCTCGATCGCTCAAATTCAAACGCAAGCCCAAACAACCGCGCCGTTCTCGTTCTTTCCATCCACCTCCGGAGGCTCCGAAGTCGTAAAAATCGCCCCCGACGGCTCGCCCGAATCCCTTTTCAACTCACGCGACGAGCTCGCTTTTTCGACGGCGCTCTCGCCGACGGGGAAAATTTTACTGGGCACGGGAAACAAAGGCGCGATCGTCGAGTTGGAAGGCCAGAATATCTACTCGACCGTCGCCAAGACAGCTTCCGCGCAAGTGACGAGCCTTATCGCAGGGGCGGGCGGCAAGGTTTTTGTCGCGACCGCAAATCCCGGAAAAATTTTTACTATGGGCCCTGGATTTGAATCGGACGGAAGCTTCGAGTCCGACACATTCGATGCCAAGATCTTTTCTCACTGGGGTCGCCTCACCTGGTGGGGCGACAACGGTGCGACGGCCGGCAAAGTCGCGTTCTATGTTCGCTCGGGAAACACTTCGAGCCCTGAGAAAAACTGGAGCGCTTGGTCGGGTCCTTACAAAAACGCCTCCGGCGAGACGATCAACTGCCCACCAGCGCGCTTCCTTCAGTGGAAAGCGGTGTTCCTCGATACGGACCACGGCGGCGCGCCGAACGTTTCCTGGGTAAGTCTCGCGTATCAGCCGAAGAATGTTGCGCCCGAAATTGACGACGTCGCAATTCAGGAGCCCGGCGTCCGTGTTCAGGGTTTTGCGCAGCAACTCAATGGAACGGGGAGTCCGCTTCCCGCTCAGGTGAAAATGCCGCAGCGCGCCGGCGGGGTAAATTTTCCCGCCGCACCGGCAGTGCAACCGAAGATTGATGTCCCTCCGCAGGGCTTTCAGGATAAGGGCTATCAAAGCGTGGTGTGGAGCGCGCACGATGAGAACGACGACGATCTGATTTTTGCAATCTATTACCGCGGCGAAGGCGAGCAGAATTGGCGCTTGCTGAAGGACAAAATCACGCAGCGATTTTATTCCTGGGATACCGCGACGATGCCCGACGGGGCTTACTACTTGAAAATCGTGGGTTCGGATTCGCCGTCAAACCCGCCGGACCAGGCGCTTTCGACCGAGCGCGAAGCCGACCGTTTCGAGATTGCGAACACTCCTCCGCGCATTGAAAATCTTCACGCGCAATCGAACTCGCCCACTGCAACGGTCTCATTCCAAGCCGTCAGTTCATCTGCGGCGATCGAACATGCGCAGTACAGCGTGGATGCGGGCGATTGGCTGGTCGTCTTTCCGACAGGACTTCTCTCAGATTCGCCGAAGGAAAATTACCAGATTCAACTCGGCGGCCTCGCTCCAGGTGAGCACACCATCGCGGTGCAAGTGTCGGATCGCTTCGCAAACACCACCGCCGCTAAAATTACGTTTTCGGCAAGCGGCCACGCGACCAAGTAAGAACGCGCCCAGAAAATTAGTTGTCCCAGTTGCGAAATTGCTGTAGCGGTTCGAAACGCTCCACGCACGCGCCGACTCCCGTCCAGCCGCGCTCGTCCGATTGCTGCTCAACGTGCACTACTCGCGCGCTGCATCGCACCGACTCAGGGCTTCGGCCCGTCAGTTCGCGAGGCAGCGTGAAATACAGCTCCACTGCCTGCCCAATCTTCACTTTTTGTGCTGTTTTGAAATAGATTCCGCGCTCGGACAGATTCACAGTTTCGCCGTCCTGCATGTCGACCACAGGAACAGGTTTCGCTGTTCCGGTACTATCGCTGATCGGACTTGTTGTGGCATGACTGCCTGTCAAGGCGTTTCGCGATACCGTCGCGCCAGCTGCGACAGACGCGGCTTCGCTCGCCGTCGGGCGAATTCGGATTGGAATTGAGAAACTCTTGCGGGATGCGATGCGGCGTTCGTTGCTGGACATGGTGCCTCCTGGGCGTTCGCAAATAAGAATATCAGAGGAAATAATTCCGGAAGGGGTTTGCCGAGAATCGCACTGTGCTACGGGCGAGTCAAGGATTTTAATGTTTTCGCCGCAGAAAATCGCGAATTGAAGCTATGTGTCGCGTTTCGCAGTGAATGAGATGTGCCATAATGCACATGCTCGTACCATGGTGACACAAACACAAATACTCGCCCCGGATCTCGAAGCAATCCGCTCAGCGCACCGCCGGATTTCGTCCCGAATCCATCGGACGCCGGTGCTGACGTCCACATCGCTCGACGAAATTGCCGGCGCGCGGCTCTTTTTCAAGTGTGAAAATCTTCAAAAAACCGGCTCGTTCAAAATACGCGGAGCCACGAACGCAGTCTTTTCGCTGAGCGACGAGGAAGCCCGCAATGGAGTCGTGGCGCCCTCATCGGGCAATCATGCGGCGGCGCTATCGCTGGCAGCGCGCTGGCGCGGGATTCCGGCGTTCATCATCATGCCCTCGAATGCGCCCGCCACAAAAAAACGAGCCGTGGAAAGCTACGGCGGCCGGATCACCGAATGCGAGCCCACGCTTGCATCGCGAGAGGCGATGGCGGCCCGCGTTATGAATGAAACCGGCGGCCATCTCGTCCATCCTTACAACGACGTGCGTGTGATGGCCGGACAAGGAACAGCCGCACTCGAGCTGCTCGAGGAAGTGCCCGACCTCGATGTGATCTGTACTCCCGTCAGCGGCGGAGGACTGCTGAGCGGCACCGCGATTGCGGCAAAGGGCATCCGCCCTAAAATTCGTGTTGCGGCGGGTGAACCGAGCAATGCAGATGACGCCTGTCGCTCGCTCGCGTCAGGACGAATCGAAGCCGGTTCGCCAAGCGAAACGATCGCCGACGGCCTACGCGCGGTTCTTTCTCCGCTCACGTTTTCCGTTCTTCGCGAGCGCGTGGACCAGATCTGCACGCTTTCGGAACGGGAGATTATTTCGGCGATGCTTCTGCTCTGGGAACGGATGAAATTAGTGGTCGAGCCTTCCGGAGCTGTGGCTGCGGGTCCCGCTCTTTTTCGAAAGTTAGGCGCCGAAGGCCAGAAGGTGGGAATTATTCTTTCGGGAGGAAACCTCGATCTGACG
>Ga0209625_1000243_pt1 | contig 13859 bp, 10 predicted proteins | sample JacPin_JW_Ref_M2_FD_187960 | JGI IMG/M metagenome (GOLD analysis project Ga0209625, IMG submission 187960) | Forest soil microbial communities from Algoma, Ontario, Canada - Jack Pine, Ontario site 1_JW_Ref_M2 (SPAdes) (version 2) | ecosystem: Environmental > Terrestrial > Soil > Boreal...
CGCTCCAACCTCGTAGGCTACGTGCGATGGGACGCACGGTCTGATCGATTTCCCTCCTTGTCAGACAATCATTCCAACAGCTTTCAGGTCGCAGTCCGGTTAGCCCGTGAGAACGAAGCCGCCCGTGCGGCGGACGCTGCGCGTGAGGTGATCGGAGCAGTTTATGGCGAACGGCTGAAGTAAGTTGTCGGGTCATAAGGAGGTCCTTATGACCCGACTTCGCAAAATGATGCTGGAAGAACTCCAGCGCCGTAATTACTCGCAAGATACCACACGCCACTACATCCGCACAGTCGAAGATTTTGCTCGGCGATTCAAGTGCCCGCCGGACCGTCTGGGTCCTCGGCACATTCGCGAATACCAGGCCGAGCTGTTTCAAAAGTTGAAGTTATCACCGGGTACGGTGACCAACCGTCTCTCGGCTTTGCGGTTCTTCTACACCAAGACTCTAAAAAAGGCCTGGAGTGTCGCGGAGACTCCCTATCCCAAAAAGCAACGTCGCATCCCAACGATCCTCAGTCAGGAGGAAGTCGTACGACTGATCGATGCCGCCGGCACGGCTTTTCATCGAACTCTACTGATCACGCTCTACGGGACCGGCTTGCGGTGCGCCGAACTGACGCGCCTGAAGGTCAGCGATATCGACAGTCAGCGCATGGTGATTCACGTCCGAAGCGGCAAGTGGGGCAAAGATCGGGATGTGATGCTCAGCCCAAAACTGCTCGGGGAGCTGCGCGAGCACTGGCGCCGCTTGCCCAGAAAGTCCAGCGCCTGGCTGTTCCCAGGCAACCGTTGGCACAACAGTGATCAGCACATCGATACGAAAACGCCGCGTCACGCTTGCCAGCAAGCCGCTAAGCGCGCGGGCCTGAAAAAAGCTGTCCATCCACATACGCTGCGCCATTGCTTCGCCACTCATCTGCTTGAGGCCGGTGCCGATCTCCACACCATTCAGATCCTGTTAGGCCATCACGATCTGAAAGAAACTACCGTCTACCTGCATGTCTCCGAACGTCACCTGAAAGCGACGGCGAGTCCTCTGGACTCGCTCCAACTGAAAAGCGAGTTACCGCGGGAAGAGTAGATGAATCGGCCGCCCCTCGAGGTGGCCGATCTTATCCGTAGCGCGGGAACTGCATTTCTCGAGCGAAATCGCCAGTGGCTCCGCTGGAAGCACATCAAAGTGCTGCTGGCCATTGCGCGTTGTCGCACCGCCGGACTCGGCGGTCATATCGATCAGTGCACCCGCTGCGGACATCGCGCCATCTCTTACAACTCCTGCCGAAACCGGCACTGCCCGAAGTGTCAGACCGCTGCCCGCGACCGTTGGATTGCCGCGCGTCAAAAGGAACTCCTCCCGACGCGCTACGTTCACGTGGTCTTCACGCTTCCGGCGCAGCTGGCACCCTTGGCGCTGCAGAACAAGAAACTCATCTATGGCCTGCTGCTTCGTGTCAGTGCGGAAACTCTTCTCGAAGTGGCTCGCGATCCCAGACACCTCGGTGCGGAGATCGGTTTCTTCAGCGTGCTGCATACCTGGAGTCAGAAGCTTACCCTGCATCCCCATGTGCATTGCGTCATTCCCGCCGGTGGGTTGAGTCCCGATCACACCCACTGGGTAAAATCCCAAAACCGATTCTTTCTTCCCCTCAAGGTGCTGTCGCGAGTCTTTCGCGGCAAGTTCGCCGACGGCCTCAAACAAGCTTTTCAGAATGGCCAACTGAACTTCCATGGAAACCTCGCTCCACTCGCCCAGCCGAAAACTTTCGCTGCGTGGCGGCGATTGTTCTTCCGCAAGGACTGGGTGGTCTACGCCAAACGCCCCTTCGGCGGCCCCGAATACGTGCTGCAATATCTGGGCCGCTACACCCATCGCGTGGCCATCTCCAACCATCGCCTGGTCTCCTTTACTGACGGGAAAGTCACCTTGCGCTGGCGCAACTCTGCTCACAACAACGAACAGAAGCTCATGACTTTACCGATCGACGAGTTCCTGCGCCGCTTCCTGTTGCATCTGCTTCCCAAAGGTTTCGTGCGCATCCGCAACTTTGGTTTCCTCGCCAACCGCAGGCGCGCTGTGCTCCTGCCGCTTTGTTTTCACTCACTCGGTGCGCCACAACAGCCGCGAGCCGAACAAGACGCCTGTGACTCAAACGACCTTTGGCGCTGCCCTAAGTGTGGTGGACCGATGGTGGTCGTCGAAAGGCTCACGACCGCAGAAATCCAACTTCGTTCTCCGCCACTGGTCATCGCTGCAGCATGACACGACTCTCCCAAGCTCGAATCCTTCACGTGCCTCAGCACGATTCCTACCTCTGCGCCTTTCCCCCGAACAGATTTCTTCCTTCAGCGTCTTCAACCACGCCTATTAGAGTGCTTTGTCGCCGTAGCCAACTCATGGGCCCATCGTGCCGTGTTTTTGCACTCCGCAGCACAGCCTCCGCGGTCCTCGACACCGCTCCTTCCCACTATTGAATTTGCATAAGGCCCGCGTCCGCCGCAACCACGGGCGGCTTCCTTCTAACGGCTTAATCGAACGCGCGCAGAACACCGTGTCAGCGCCAACAACTTCGCCAAAACGCGCGTCCGATTAAGCACTAGCGTGATACGGTCAGAGCTGCTTAATACTCCCTAGCGATCGTCAGTGACTGATTTCGAAGGGATTCATTTGGCCTTGAAAGCCGGAAAGCATCGTGGTATTTACGGAGGGTGCGCTCCAGGCGCCAGCAGGTTCGCGCGAAGGGCCAAGCCCACTGTCAATCCGAAGGTTGAACGCACGTCTAGATCCCGTGCCGCCTGATTGCGAACCCAGGCTAAAGCATGGAGGTCACTATGACGTTGCAGCAGTTACCCGAGCGCGCCAATTTAGAGCAGCTCAAAAAGCAAGCCAAGTCGTTACTCGCCGCAGCCCGAAGCCAAGAGCCAAACGCAATTCAGAGGTTTGAAGCCGTCTTAATCGGGCGATCCCTCAAACCAGACGCGATTGCCTTACATGACGCGCAATTTGTGCTTGCGCGTGAGTATGGCTTTGAGTCGTGGACTGCATTGAAGCAGGAAGTGGAAGAGCGATCGCTTTCGTTCGCAGCGGCAGTGGATGAATTTGTGCGCTGCGCTACCGGAAGCGCGCCCGAACGAGCGATGCGATTGCTCACGAGGCACGCCGGCATCGCAAATGTCAATTTGTACACGGAGCTGGTGCTGGGCGATGCAGACGCGGTGGAAACGCGGCTTAAGGCGAATCCAGCGATAGCTCGGCAACGAGGCGGAGTCCAGAATTGGGAGCCGCTGCTGTACGTCTGCCACACATTTCTGCAGAAGGATTCGCCCGAGCGAGCGAAGGGGCTTGTGAGAATTGCACGGGAACTGCTACGGATGGGCTCGAACCCAAACGCCGAATATGACTGGAACTGGCACCCGGAGCTGCCACGGACAGCGCTCTGGGGAGCGCTGATTGCTATGGGGCAGCCTGAGCTTGCAGAGTTGCTGCTCAAGAGCGGCGCAAATCCGACGGACGGCGTTTCCACGCACATTGCGGCGGGCAGTGGAAATATTGCGGCGCTGGAATTGCTGTATCGATTCGGCGTCAATGTTAACGGAATTCCAGGAGGCGTTCCGCCGCTTGCGTACATTCTGGGTTGGATGAGGCCGGACGACATTTCCGGAGCGAAATGGTTATTGGAGCACGGAGCCGATCCGAACTTGGCATGGGCGCAATCGGGCGAGTCGCCGCTCCACGTTGCGGCACAACGATTGGACGTTAAGACAGTGGAGTTGCTGGTCTCCAACGGAGCGGATGTAAATAAGCGCCGGCCCGATGGACGTGCGTCGCATGCGCTCGCCGCGCTGCACGGGAATGACGACGTGGCGGCCTGGTTGTTGCGACATGGCGCGAAAGACGAACTCTCGCGGATCGACCGTTTTGTTGCGGCGTGTACTTTCGGCAATAAGGCGCAAGCAGACTCGCTGCTCAAGGAGCATCCGAATCTGCGCAACGAGCTTCGCCCAGAGCACCACTTGATGATGCACACCCCGGCCGAACGCGGCGATGCGCAAACTCTCGAAACAATGCTGCAATGTGGCTTCGATCCAAACGTAAAGGACAGCAACGGAGTGGAAGCACTTCATCGCGCCTCGATGGGCGGCCATGTGGAAGCAGTGAAGGTTCTGCTGGCGAAAGGCGCGTCGGTGAATGCCGTAGATGGCATGTTCGCCGCGACACCGCTGGTGTGGGCATGTGAAGGCCGGCGACACACGTCGCAAAACGGCGCAGATCATGTTGAAGTGGCGCGCTTGCTGCTTGCCGCCGGCTCGCCGCGCGAATGGGTGGCGCCGGAGAAAGCCCCTGATCCCGAGGGAACGCAGGACCGCTTGGCGGAGCTGTGCCGAGCAGCGGAAGCACCATGAATACTTCGTGAGTAGTCGGCAACCCTTCCTTTATCCGCTTACGGAAGAATTGCCCGTCTTAAGAAGCTCACAGACGCTCGAGCTGCCAAGCGTCTGTGAGCGAGGGCTTTGCACCGGATGCTAAGGTTTAGTGGAACAGTTCGGCGCTGAGAGGTACCCAATGTCGCCTCCACTACCATCGTAGCCTCCCACAACCATCGCCTCTCCGTTCCCCAGCAAGACGGCGCTGTGGTCGGTGCGCCCGGTGTTCAGGTTCGCGGCTAGGCTGAACTTTCCAATCGCCGGATTGTGGAGCTCCGTACTGGCCAGGTGAGCGCCGCCAGCGATTAGCACCTCGCCGTTGTTTCGAGGTCGGATTCCCTCAGAGTGCGAGCCTACGCAAGGGCCGCGGATGCCCGCTCGCCTGACTGCTTCGCCGGGGCCAGCGCGATCAGGGCTACACCGATGATAACGAGCACAGCCACGGCGATCAGCAGACCTACGCGTTCGCTCGCAATGTGGATTGCCAGCGCGGCCATAACCGCGCCGTGAGCGAGGCTCGACCATGCTGCGAAAGCGGTCAGGTTGCGATTCGCCGACGGATTGCGCACTGCCATTAGCAGGAAAATGCCAAGCGCGACATAGAGGCTGAGCATCATGTCATCGCCGTAGTCCGACTTATTCAGTTTCCATAAAGACATTCCCCGATCGCCTCTTTCCTCGATCCAGAAAGAAAAGTGCAACATTCGCGCTCCGGCTCTAGTATGAGCCTTACAAGGGAGGGAATATGAGCTCGACCCACAACCCAGGGAGAGTCGCCGGATTCCTGTACCTGCTCCTCTTAGCAGCCCCTCTCCGCCTCATCTATATTCCCAGCAAACTGTTCGTGCATGGCAACGCGACGGCGACGGCCAACAACATCGCCGCGCACGAGACGCTCTTCCGATTCGGCATCGCCGGCGACCTGTTCACCGGGACCATAGTGATCTTTGTCGCGCTAGCGCTTTACCGGTTGTTTAGGGGAGTGGACCAGAACCAGGCCGTGCTGATGGTAATCCTGAGTGGTGTGCTGCCATCCGCGATCTACTTCTTCAACGTGCTGAACGACGCGGCTGCCCTGATGCTCGCGCGCGGCGCGGATTTCTTGAGCGTATTCGAGAAACCTCAGCGGGACGCGCTGGCCATGCTGTTCCTCCGCCTGCATCACCAGGAAGTCGTTGCCGCCGAGATCTTCTGGGGTCTATGGCTTTTTCCCTTAGGAGTCCTTGCGTACAGGTCGCGCTTCCTGCCACGCTTCCTGGGCGTGTGGCTGATCATCAACGGTTTCGCGTATCTGGCCATGAGCTTTACGGGCTTACTGTTGCCGCAATACGAAGATATGGTCTCCAATATCACCTTCCCCGCCCAACTCGGGGAGCTGGCGTTCATGCTGTGGCTCGTGATCAAGGGCGGCAAGCCGCAACCACTGGCTGCCGCCTGATCGTCGGCGGCTGGTTACGTATGTCTACGCGGGAATGGGAGAGCTATGAGCGTTGATCAGATCAAGACGGTGGCGGTGCTGGGCGCGGGGACGATGGGGAACGGGATCGCGCATGTGTTTGCGCGGTCAGGATACAAGGTGATTTTGCGGGACGTGGAGCGGCGCTTTCTTGACCGCGGGATGGAGACGATCGGGAAGAATCTTGATCGGGAAATCAAGAAAGGCAAGATTGCAGAGGCGGAGAAGGGAATTGTTCTTGGCCGGCTGCAGCCTGTGACGGATATGGCGGCTATTGCTGCGGCGGATTTTGTGGTCGAAGCGGTGCCGGAGAAAATCGAGATTAAGCGCGCGGTGCTTGGGGAAGCGGACGGGATTCTCCGGCCCGAGGTCATCATTGCAAGCAATACCTCGTCGATTTCCATGACCACACTGGCGGCGCTGACGAAGCGGCCGGACCGGTTTGTGGGAATGCACTTCATGAATCCGGTGCCGGTGATGGCGCTGGTGGAAGTGATTCGAGCACTGCAGACGAGCGACGCGACGTTCGAAACTACGATGAAGCTGGCGGAAAAGTTGGAGAAGAAGCCCGTGGCGGTGAATGACGCGCCGGGATTTGTTTCGAACCGTGTGCTGATGCCGCTGATCAACGAGGCTGCTTACTGCGTGATGGAAGGCGTGGCTACGGCGGAGGCGGTCGACGCGGTGATGAAGCTGGGGATGAATCATCCGATGGGGCCGCTGGAGCTGGCGGATTTTATTGGGCTGGATGTTTGCGTGGACGTCATGCAGGTGCTGCAAGAGGGGCTGGGCGATCCGAAGTATCGCGCGTGTCCCTTGCTGAAGAAATATGTGGCGGCGGGGTGGCTGGGGCGAAAATCGGGTCGCGGCTTTTATACATATTCCTAAAAAAGAACACAAAGGAATCTACGATTACATGGCACGGGTAGTTCGGACGCGCGAGGAAATCGCAAAGATTCTCGAAGACTTTGTGTCATCTTGCGATGGAAGATGAAGAACTGGAATCAATCAGAACTCGATGTGCAAATCTCGATTCGGAATTTCCGGCAGCCAAAAAGGGCCACTTCTGTGGGCCCCAAGGCTTCGAAACAATTTGGGAGTATGTTAGGCAGCTTCGCTCACCAAGACGCTAGGGGTTGGCGGTACGGTTTAGGCGAACATAAGGCGGAAATAATGTTTGCTTTTTGTTCGCCGTGGTGGTAGTTTGGGCCTCGTCGTTTTCAACAGGTGCACCATGCGCGGTTTTTCAAGCAGTGTTCTAAGCTGTCTGGAACGTGAGAGACTCGAAGAGGAGCTCTCCGAGGCGCGCAACCGGGGACGGAACCTATCCCGGCTGCGGCAACTGACCCACCGGGAACGGGTGGCGTTGGATGAACGCGAACAGACAGCTCAGACGCGGCTCAGGGACCACGACGCGGAGCATGGTTGCCAACGGTGATGTAGCTTTATGCAATTTGGGGCCGGCACCATTTGGAGTTGAGATCCTTCGGGTTCGACTTCGTCGAACCCTCAGGATGACACCTCTAGGCGTTGGCGGTATAAAAAAAGGGATTGGCGCGAAGATGAATCGAGTGGTAAGCTCCACACTTCGTTACGTCCTTGGACAAGGGCGATGCGCTTTCCCGGCGCAGAACCCAGGCCATCGGCCCCGCAGGCCCAAGTTCCTAATTTCCTCCACTGAGGTGTGACATGACAGACGAGAAAGAGAAATTGCTGGCGGCAGCGATATCGCAGATTGAAAAGGACCATGGCAAAGGTGCGATCATGCGCCTGGGCAGCCGGGACATTCTGGTGCCCGTAAGCGTAATTCCCAGCGGATGTCTCTCGATCGACGCGGCGCTGGGCGTCGGTGGTTTTCCCCGCGGGCGCGTGATCGAGATTTACGGCCCGGAATCCGGCGGCAAGACGACCATGACGCTGCACGTCATCGCCGAAGCGCAGAAGCTCGGCGGGCAAGCGGCTTTCATTGACGCGGAGCACGCGTTGGATCCGGTCTATGCGCGGAAACTGGGCGTGGACGTGGACAACCTGCTGGTCTCGCAGCCGGACAACGGCGAGCAGGCGCTGGAAATCGCGGAAACGCTGATCCGTTCCGGCGGCGTGGACATTGTCGTGGTGGACTCCGTCGCGGCACTCGTGCCCAAGGCCGAACTCGAAGGCGACATGGGCGACCCGCAAATGGGTTTGCAGGCGCGGCTGATGTCGCAGGCGCTGCGCAAGCTTACCGGCATCGTTTCGAAGTCGCGCACCTGCTTGATTTTCATCAACCAGATTCGTGAGAAGATCGGCGTGATGTTTGGCAACCCGGAAACCACCACGGGCGGGCGCGCGCTGAAGTTCTACGCGTCCATGCGCGTGGATATCCGGCGCATACAGTCCATCAAGGAAGGCGACAAGGTCGTCGGCTCGAGGACGCGCGCGAAAGTGGTGAAGAACAAGGTGGCGGCGCCTTTCCGCGAAGCGGAATTCGACATCGTTTACGGGGAGGGCATTTCGCGCGAAGGCGACCTGATCGATCTTGGTGTCGATAAAGGCTTGATCGAGAAGAGCGGCACGTGGCTGAGCTTTGGCGGCGAGCGCATGGGCCAGGGCCGCGAAAACGCCCGCGTTTTCCTGAAGGAAAACAAAGACATCCGCGACAAACTGGAAAATGCGCTGCGGAAGAAGCTCGAAATCCCGGTGCCGGGCAATTCGAACGCGGCCGGGGCTGGAGCGAACGGCCACGCGGCTTCTGCACAAGCGGAAAAGCCGCCCGTGAAGGCCACTGCGGCAGTCGCGGGCGCGGATGCGTCCAAAGCCCGTCCCGGGCGCTAACCGCAACGCCCCGATCATAAAACGGCCCTTCTGCCAACACTGGCAGAAGGGCCGAGTCTTTCTCAGGCTACGCGTGGCGCCTGACTGCAGGCCGGGTGGAGCAACCTCGACTGGGCGGAGGTTCAGGTTCCTGGCCTGACGGTCAGCTATTCAAAACAAAGCACATAGCCTCGTACTGGGCCTGGCAGGCTATTGTAAAGGAATGCCCTAAAGGTCAAAATATGTCTCACTTGAGAGAAACAGTTTCTCTTAGGCGACGAGACTGCCACTCGGGGCACCCGTAAGTCGCATCAAATGAATGGTGTCATTAATTGGCAGATGGGATGCAATATCTCCTTGCGGCACGTCCGCTGGGGGCCAGCAGGCGGTAGCGGCAACGAACGGTCTTTGTGAATGTTTGTTGACCGTTGGAACGGCGTAAGGTAAAACTCTGACCCTAGTGGTTCTTTGGTTTGGGGGCAGGCCAGGGGATTGACCGGTTGGCGGTCACCCTGTAAAGGTGGAAACAGTGAAGCAGTTCGGAAAAGCCACTCTCGCGATTCTTTTGTCGATAGTCTTTGCCCTGCCTTTGCCCGCAGCGCCACGTCCGGGAACGCCGGTAAGACATGCTCGCAAGTACGCCACACGTTACCGCGGGGTCCCGACGTTTGCGGATTCTTCCAGCAGGGACGATAGCGCGTACGATGATCCCATTGTTCGCGCAGCCGCGGTTTCCGCTCTTGGCCGTTACAACGGCGCGGTCGTCGCGGTTGATCCGAGCACCGGCCGGATTCTCACGGTCGTGAATCAAAAAATCGCATTTGGCGAAGGCTACATCCCTTGCTCCACGATCAAGCCGACCATCGCACTTGCCGCGCTCGAAGAAAACGTCATCACGCGCGACACCATGCTCAAGGTTGGGCGCCGTAAATATATGAACCTGACGGAAGCGATGGCGCATTCGAATAACGTGTTTTTTGAGCAGCTTGGTTCGCGCATGGGATTCGAGACGGTTTCCAAGTACGGCCGGCTACTCGGCCTGGGAGAACTGGCCGGGTACAACCTGCCTGACGAACATCCGGGCTCGTTTCCGACCGTGCCGCCTGCCTATGGCGGAGTCGCGCGGATGTCCAGTTTTGGCGAAGGGATTCAAGCAACCCCGCTGCAACTTGCGGCGCTCTCCGCGGCATTCGCGAACGGCGGAACTCTTTATTACCTGCAGTACCCCCACAGCCAGGAAGAAGTTGAGAATTTTACGCCGCGCGTGAAGCGCGAATTGAATATTGGCACGATACTTCCAGAGATTCGCGAAGGCATGCTCGCCGCAGTCCTGTATGGCACCGGCAAATCGAGCTTCGACCGGGGCGGCGACGAGATGCCGCTCGGGAAGACGGGGACTTGCGACGACCACACGACGCCGTCGAAAATCGGCTGGTTCATCACCTACACCGACGACGCGCACCCGAAAATCGCGCTTGCCGTTCTGCTGCGTGGAAACACGCGCACCGTGAAGGGTCCAACCGCCGCCGTTGTTGCAGGCCGGATCTACCGCAAGCTCCGCGAACAGAATTATTTTGCGGACTCCGCGCATGCCGTAGCCCTCAAGACCGGCAACTAACTCAGCTTGGCATTTCGAAGTACCTGTTTTCTCGCGCTGCAGAGGATCTCTGCAGCGTTTCCTTTTTCAGGCGGGTGGGCGGAGGTTAGTAGATGATGGGGAGTTTCGAAAAGTCGGAGGACGTATCGTCAGTCACTCGCAGCACGACCAAGGTGCGATCGTCGTGCGGCGCAGTGCCCGCGCCGCTGTGACCATCCGTTGCCGCCAGGATTCGTTCGGAGATATCGCGAGCCGAATCTCGCCGAGAAATAGCGGAAAGAAGAGCCCTCAGACGTTCCGGGCCGAACTCTTCCTGCACGGTATTCTCCGATTCCAGGATGCCATCCGAAGCGAAAAGAACGACGTCTCCCGGCTCCAGGTCGATAGTCGTCTCATCGTATTGAGTATCGGGGATAAGGCCCAGCGGCACGCCCTCCAGGTGGATCGACCGCACCTGACCATTGCGGACCAGCAGGGGATAAGGTCCGCCAGCGTTGGCGAGGGTGAGTTTCCGAGTGGATGCGTCGTAGATGGCGAACACCATGGCGATGAATCGCGAATCAAGCCGCGCGCCAAGCAGCCGCTGATTCAAAAGGGCGAGCATGCAAGCCGGATCGCATGCATGGTCCACAACGATTTCTCGAACGGTGCCGATCGCCAGGGAACCATATAGCGCCGCTGCCGTCCCCTTGCCGGAAACATCGCCGAGCATAAATCCGAGGCGACCCTGTCCGTAGGGCAGAAAATCGTAAAAGTCTCCGCCCAGCTCGCGTGCGGGAACATACCCGGCCGCGAGATCGAGACCTGGCACTTCCCGCGCTCCGGTCGGCAACAGTTGGAGCTGGATTTCCCGTGCCGTATCGAGATCCTCCCGAAGCCGCCGTTCACTCTCGCGGGCTTCTTCATAGAGCCGCGCATTCTCGAGTGCGATGGCCACATAGGAGCCAAGAGTAGATAGCATGCGTTCGTGTTCCAGAGTAAAAGCCTGCGGCTCCGTGCTCTCCAGATCCAAAACGCCGATCAGGCGGTCTTGCATGAGAAGCGGCACGACGAGTTCGGAACGCGCTTCCACGCCGGTTTCACCGCGGATGTAACGCGGGTCTTCGGTGACGTCATTGACCCTCAGGATGCGGCGTTCTCCGGCGGCAGTGCCTGTGAGGCCATGATGAAGAGGGAGGCGAAGGCGCGCCGCAATCGAATCGTTGCAGCGCATGGCGAAAACGCTCTCCAACAGCTGCGTTTGCTCATTCCAGAGCATGACGCTGAAGACGTCATAATCCACAATTTTCCTGACGCTTTCGGCAACGCGGCGGAGAAGCTCTTCGCGATCAAGAATCGAGGTCAGCTCACGGCTCACCTCATACAGCAGCTTTAATGTCTTAGCCTGCTCCGGATAGCTGACCAACAGACTCTGCGGCACGGGGTCCGCGTCGCCCAGGAGGCCAAAAGCTCCGAGTTTTGAAAGTTTATTCATGACAGGCGCTCGGCACCTAATGCTTATTGGATGTAGCAGATTGAGTTCGGTTGCACAAATCAATTTTGCGCTGCCGACACTTGCAACGTTTTAATCTTCGGTTTATGTAGAAAGTGGGAGCCTCCAACCAGGCCTTAGCTTATTATTTCTAGCGGGCAAAAAAGACGCATGTGAGGCGGGCAACAAGGATGACGCGAATACCTTTCGGCATCATAGCGATCTGTGTGGGCGGAAGCCTTTTGTCGGTGCCTGAAGCGGGGCAGTGTGCGGCACGGACCGTTAGCGGCATTTCCACCGGCAGCCGTTATGCCACTCCCGGAGAAGATGCCCAGAATGCCGGATCCCGTTCCATATCGGGCACGGTTCTGGATCCTTCCGGAGCAGCCATTGCCGGCGCGCAAGTTATTCTCCTGTCCGGAGATGGGAAGCAGGTGTCCGGGGTCACTTCGGACAAGGATGGCGGGTTTCAATTTGAAAAGCTAGCAGCGGGAAACTTCAAAATCGAGGTGCAAGCCCCCGGCTTCCGAGACACGGTCGCTGAGGTGAAGCTGGGTTCGCGGCAGCCATCTCCGCTTCGCGTCGTGCTGCCAATTGCCGTTCAAAATGAAGTGGTAAACGTGGCGGGAGGCGACGTATCGGTTGTGGTAACCACGGACGTCTCCGAAAATCAGAATGCGAACAACCTGGATCGCTCGGCGCTGGACCGCGTGCCAGTGTTTGATCAGGACTACATCACCATGATGTCGCGCTTCCTGGATGACAGCACGATCGGAACAAACGGCGTCTCGTTGATTGTGAACGGGATTGAGGCCAATGGGCCCGGAGTGACGCCATCAGCGGTTCAGGAAGTACGAATCAATCAAAATCCGTACTCCGCGAGGTTTGCAAGGCCTGGCCGGGCGCGGCTGGAGATCATCACCAAGGGCGGCACGCCCAATTATCATGGTTCGGTGAATTTTCTATTTCGCGACGCAGTTTTCGACGCGCGAAATACATTCGCGGCAGGGAAGCCACCGGAACAGAGACAGTTCTATGAGGGATCGCTGACCGGGCCGATCGGGGAGAGCAAAAAGAGTTCATTTCTCTTGTCGCTGGAGTCGGATAAAGACAACGGCCAGGCAGCAGTAGTGGCAACCGGCGCAAACAACGTAGCCATCAACGAAAATGTTTTCCAGCCGATGCGGCATTTCTTTGGTTCTGGGAGAATTTTTCACGACTTCAGTGACAACGATCACATTTGGATCGGCTACTCCTTCGAGCACCAGAGCAACAAAAACATAGGCGCCGGAGGTAACGTGCTTCCGGAGGCGGCGACGAACACGAGATTCCTGGAGCACGAGGTCAACGTCAGTTACCGGCACATTTTCTCGCCGAAGTGGGTCAACCAACTGCAGTTTCTGGTGGGCCACTATGACGCGCCCGTTTTCAGCTTGAATGAAAATCCACAGATTGTCGTTTCAGGGTTTTTTACGGGAGGCGGCGCGCAGGCCGATTCGCGGCGCACGGAGTATCACTTCGATGGAACGGAATTCCTGACCTACGTCAATGGGAAACACCAGTTGGTTTTTGGCGTGGACATTCCTGACATCAGCCGGCGGGGCGCGGACGACTTCACGAACATGGCGGGAACTTACACGTTTGCCAACTTAGCGGATTTTCAGCAGGGTCATGCTGGGACGTACCTTGTGCAACAAGGGAACGGTCATGTGGTTTTCCTGGAAAAAGTGTTGTCCGGATTTATCGAGGACACCATCCGAGTGACGCCGAATTTTTCCATGTCGCTCGGCGTGCGCTACTACTGGCAGAATTATTTTCACGATGATCCGAACAATCTCGCGCCACGTATCGGGTTTGCGTGGGCGCCGGCCAGAAACGGCAAGACGATTTTTCGCGGCGGCGCCGGGGAATTCTACGACCGCTCAGGGCCGCGCCCGATTGCGGACTTGATGCATTTTAACGGCGTGAACCTTTTGCGGTTCATTCTCTCAAATCCCCAGAACGCACCCCCTTTGTTCAGTTATCCAGTGACTCCCGCGCAATTGGCTGGAGCGCCGACGAGCGTGGTGGTGCTGGATCCGCGGCTGCGAATTCCGTACACGATTCAGTACAGCATT
>Ga0209625_1000244_pt1 | contig 13835 bp, 12 predicted proteins | sample JacPin_JW_Ref_M2_FD_187960 | JGI IMG/M metagenome (GOLD analysis project Ga0209625, IMG submission 187960) | Forest soil microbial communities from Algoma, Ontario, Canada - Jack Pine, Ontario site 1_JW_Ref_M2 (SPAdes) (version 2) | ecosystem: Environmental > Terrestrial > Soil > Boreal...
CGCCGTCGCTGACCCTGGCTCGAACACCGTGAGGTTCTTTTCGATCGTGCCTCCGACGCCATCGACGGCTGCGTCGCTCACCCTGTTGAGCACCGTGGCCAGCACGACTCAGGCTCCTCTCAACGTGCCCACCGGTCTTTCTGTGAACCGTACCAATCACACCGTAGCCGTCGTGAATTATGGCACCCAGCCAATGGGCACGAACGGCACTCTGCTTCCTCCTGCCGGCCAGAGCGTTACGGTCCTGCCCATTCCCACCGCCCCTGGGACGCCCATTATACCTTTCAGCATTGATATTTCTGGCGCGCTACAGGGCGCCGTTTCCCCGGCTCCCATGCCCTACTCGATTGGCGTCGATCCGGATTCGAATCTGGCTCTCGTGGCCTACTCCTCGACATCCGTATCTTCGGTGGCAAATCTCGGCTTCATTGTGAATCTGAATCCGGACTCGACAACAAACACGAACCCGTATGGCTGCACGCTCGGCAACGCCATCAATAAAACCACCAAAGCCGGCCAGTGCCTCGTTGCGCAGGCCACCTTGAATACCGGAATCTATCCGCAGATCGCCACGTCAACTCATGGACATTTGGCTCTGGTTACTCCGGGAGGCTCGGGGGTGGTCCGCGGCGTGAATGTAACCAAGACTTCCACGGGTAACTTCATAACTTCCTCCACGCTTACGGCCGGTCTCGTCACCGTGACCGTCGACACCAGTAAGTGCCCCCCTGGGGTGACGCCTTCCAGCGGGACGATTCCTTGTCCTTTGGGCTTGGTACCCGGTAACGCTGGCAGCGTGCTCATCGCCGGAGTGACGCCAGGCACCATGGCGAACAGCGCCTTTTTCAACGGAGTCTTCAACGTGAATGTCACCAGCAGCACGACTTTCACCTACGTCGTGAATTCCACGGCCAGCGACACAGGCGCCCCGGCAACCGCGGGGGCGTTCGTCTTCTACGCCAGCCCCGACGAGATTTTTTCCATCTCGGGAACGGCACAGGGCGTCGCGATTAACCCCATCACCAACACCGCCGCCGTCGCCGATGCCAACGCCATCGGCACCAATGGTCCGCAGATCGACCTTCTCAGCGCCTTAGACCAGTCGATATCCTCCATCAGTTTCTTCGCGACTTGCACCGCGTTTACGACTCCTTGCTCCAACGCACCCGAGTTACTCAGCACTGCGGATGTCGCTTGGCAGCCCTACACCAACGCGCTGGTCTCTTATAACCCGAAGCTCAACCAGGTGTCCGTCTCCGATCCCGTCAGCCGACAGCGCTATGCTTTCGCATGCAATCGTCCTTTGCCCTGCACAGTAAGTCCCACGATCGATCCGGCCCAGATCACGCTTTCCGGTACCGGCACAGCTACACTCACCGTGCAGAACGGGACGACCAACACTCTCACTCTTTTCGGTGGCCTTGCTGTCGATCCGGTAACGAACCAAGCTTTCGTCGTCAAATCGGGGAGCGGCACCATCGACATTGTGGATTTGGGAAGCGTATTCACAAAAACTCCCATCAAGACGGCGCAAATCAATGAACTGACTGTCCCCAGCACGCCGCCTCCGGGATGCCCGCAGCCCACGGCCGGCAATCCCATTGTCAGCGGCATTCCCAATACCATTTTTCCGCAGGGAACTCTGATATCGCCCACCAATGACCTCTGCGGCGTGCAAATTTTTGGCTCCGGCTTTTTCAGCGGCGCCAGCGGCTCGACGCAAGTGCGCCTTGATAGCGTTGCGATTCCTGGTCCTAACGTGACCGTAAACAGTCAGCGGCAAATCACCGTCACCATCCCCAAATCGTTTTTGTCCGCGCCTCACAAATATGCCCTTGACGTCCTCACCACCGACAGTAGTACCGGCTTGACAGCGCAGTCCAACGCCACGGACTTCTACGTAGTCCAGGCGGTGGACATGTCCAAGATTTGCACCGATTCGAACAACAATCCCACCAACACGCAGCCAGCTTCGGTTGCTATTGCTGACCAGCTTGCCAATGGACCTTTCTCGCCCATCGCCGTGGTTTCCAGCAGCGGCTGCAACACGATCTCGGTCATTGACCTCAATCCAAGCAGCGCCACGTTTGGGCAATTAATCGGCAACCCCGTTTCCGTTGGAACCACTCCCCAGGGCATCGCCATCAGTCAGCGCTACGGCCTGGCTGTCGTCGCGAACAATGGCAGCAGCAACGCCTCCGTTATCGATCTGACTGCGAATCCTCCGGCGCAAAAAGTTCCCGCCGTATCGACGGGAACAAATCCCGCTGGAGTTGCCGTCAACGACGCGACCGGCGCAGCCATCGTTGCCAACACCGGTTCCAACACAGTAACCATGATCAATCTCGGCCTGCTCTTCCCCCCGTCAGGCACCACTCCGCCTACCACGTTGACGCCCACAAGTATCGGCGGCATCCAGCAGCCTATCGCGGTGGCCATCGATCCCGACCGCGGCACCAACAATCAAGGCATCGCCGTCGTCACTTCGTTGCAATTGGTCAGCGGCGGCGTTCCGCAAGGAGCGCTCGCTGTCGTGGAAATCGGTCTGCAAACTCCGACCCTGAGCACCACCATTCCCTCGGGCTCCGTCACGGCCACGCCCACGGGCATCGTTTTCGATCCGACCGTGTTCACTGGCACTGCGAACAACGGGGAGTTCTACGCCAATTCCAGCGGTTCAAACGTCATCACCGCTTTCAATCCGGACTCCGGTGGCGGCAGTTCGGTGAACGTCGGCATTAATCCCACTTCACTGGCGCTGAATCCGCAGACCGGCGCGATTCTCACTTCCAACTCCGCCAGCAACACGATCTCTATTGTGGACACGCTTTCGAATCCCTTTAAGACCCGCCAGACCTTCGGCATTCCAGGTTCCGCAACATTCGGTGTGGCCATCGACCAGTTCACCAATCTGGCGGTTATCGTGGATCAGGCACATAACCGCGTTTTGCTATTCCCCATGCCGAACTGACGGGGCTGGCAGGAGAGAGAATTTGCTGCGGGCAGAAGAATTCGAGCTGCATGCCTGTAGCAGCTTTCTGATTGCGGCAAGCAAACCGCGTCGGCTATACTCTGAGGTTTGCAATACACTCGTAATACCCGCTGGGAGCGGAATCAGTTTTAAGCCAAGCTGACTTGGCGCGGGTTCGCCCCGGTTTCTCCGTGGCGGACTACAACAAGGAGAAAAAAGTGAATTCTAAATTGTTGACCCCGACCCGGTTGGGGTCACGGAATGTGTTAACTCTTACAGCTGCCCTCGCCGCCGCGTGCATTTTGAGCGCCGCAGCCGCCTGGGCACAGGCGCCCGCCGCGGCCGGATCGGCCGCATCGAGCAAGGTCGGCGTCATCAGCATTCGCCAGGCCATCGTCACCACCGCGGAGGGCAAGGTGGCATCTGCGGAATTGCAATCGCAGTTCGCTTCCCGTCAGAACGAAATCGAGAATCTGAATAAGCAGATCAGTGACCTGCAGCAGCGTCTTCAGGCCGGCGCCAACAAGCTCAGCCAGGAAGAAGAAGCCCGCCTTAGGCAACAGGGTCAGCGGCTCGCGCAGCGGCTCGATCGTATGAACACCGAATACCAGGAAGACGTGAACGCCGCGCAAGCTGACGTCATCGACCGCATCGGCCGCAAGATGGTGGACGTGCTGGATCGCTACGCGCGCGAAAACGGTTACTCCGTCGTCCTGGATTCCTCGGCGCAGAGCACTCCGATTCTCTACGCCTCCACGCAGATCGACGTCACGCAGGACATAGTGCGCCTCTACGATCAGGCCTACCCGGTCAAGGCTGCCGCCGCGGCAACGCAACCGAAGCCGGCCCCAGCAAAACCCGCGCCGGCCACGACTCAGCCGCCCGCTGCCAAGCCCTAGAGATAGAGAGCGCATCTTTTTCCCATTCGATTCGGCGCCACGTCAAGACGCCTCCGGCCTAGCCGGAGGCGTTTTCACTTCAAGCGGCTTCCGCCCTGAACACGGAAATCGCCGTTCGCCGCGTCGCGGGAAGCCCTGCCTCCACCCTGCCCATCCGGTCAGGTTCTTGAAGTGAACGGCCTGTACCATTTCGGCGTTGCCTTATTCTGTAGCACCGGCCTAATGTGGTAGTGCATAGGTCTTTCCGCAAGAAACATGGAATCAATACTCGGTCTCCGCCCCAGCAAACACAATTCCTCGCCTCTTGAGGGACCTGATACCCTCCGCGCGCAACAAGCGGAATCCAGCCTGCGGAAACTCGCGCGGCGCGAGTGGTGGCTTTGGTTCTCCGCATTTTTCGTCGCCACGCTCTCGGCGCTGGCCTTCCTGCTCTCCTCGTTCCCCTTTTTTTTCCGGCACAGCGAGCATTTTTACGAAATCCGTTCCGATCAGGCGCGTTGGGGAATTTTGTGCCTGCTTCTACTTTTCAATGGCTGGATGCTCTACCGTCAATGGTTGTTCCGCCGGCAGCGAAAGCAGTTGAGCGGCCAGAACGCCGGCGCGGACGCGCAGCCTGGTGAAATTTCCGATTCTTCCGGCATCGATCCGGTCACGGGCTTGCACACGCGAGACTTCATCGAGCAGCAGCTTGGGAGAGAGATTGCCCGCGCGCGGCGGCAGAATACGGCGCTGAGCCTAGCCACCGTTCATCTGGATGAGTTTGCGGAAATCAACCAGCGCTACGGCCAATCGGCAATGGATGAGGCTTTGAAAGAGCTCGCACGGCGTTTGAAGAAGGCGTGCCGCGGCTCCGATTTCGCCGCGCGCCTCGCCGGCGACGATTTCCTGCTGGTGCTGCCCGAATGCAATCTTGGCGAAGTCAAGGCGGTCTTGAACCGGCTCGGCGCCCTAGAAATGGTCTGTTCCGGCCGCAAGATAAACCTTGTCTACACCACAGGGTGGGTGGACTATCAACCCGGCGACCTGCCCGCGGACTTGCTCAAGCGCGCCGCACAACTCCTTCACCTTTACGAAAACGCCGCCAAAGAAAGTCTCTCCTCGACTCTGGCGCCGCATTGATTGGCTGCCCGATCCTTCCCCTCTGCGCCGTCCGCCAATCGCTACTAATCATTGCGCAGATCACGAGCATAGCTGAGGCTTTGATCCGCGGCTACCGCGAAGCGGGTTAGAGGCAGTGAGGCCCGCGAGGTTCACGAGGCTTCTCATCGGGCCGTATCAGGATCCGGCCCGTGGTAGTTACTTTCCAACTCAGGTCAGCTCCCGGCGGGGGCCTGCAGCCACTTGATCGCTCTGCGCCAGGGGGCAGCGTCTCCACTGCTCATGGGTGTCTGCAGCCACACCACCAGGCCGTGCCGGGCAACCGCCAAGCGACCGGGACCATTTTCTGGGGGCCCCAGCGGGCCAATAGGAGGTATCTCCGTCGGCGTAAGCCAATAGGGACTGGCACCTGCGAGAGTTCGCTCGGCAACGGCAATCGGCGAGTGCCGCTCGGTATTCGCACCGGTAATCGACAGCTTTAGCAGCGCCCCGACCTGCTCCTGCGAGGCCCTGATCGTTCTCAGGATTTCGCGCGCAAACCAGACTCCTGCGGCTAGGAAGGCAAATTGAAACAGGAGGTTTCCTAGCGCGTACCAATTGCTCTGCATCCAAACGGTGAATTCGCTCATAGCCTCACCTTGGACTGGGGCAGCTTTAATTTACAACTCGGCTCCGGCGCAGGAAACTGGTAGGAAGTCCAGGAAACGGGCAGGTGCTGCCCTTGCCCACTCGGCCTACTCGCCCGCCGTCGAGAGTCCAGAAACGAAAAGCGAGCGGTTCCGCACTTCAACTTCACTTCGTCTTGTCGTTGCCGAGAGACGCTTGGGTAGCAGGATGAAGCTTGTTAAAGTCTTTTATATACACGCGCAAGCCGGAGCCCGGCGTAATTTTTGTATAGCCCGCCGAAAGCTGTTCTTTGTAATGTTCCAGATAGAAATCGAGTGGATCATTTGGATCCATGTCGATGAGGACTAAGTCCGCATCGTTCATGACCAGCTTGCCGAAGCGCAGACGGTTTTTCTTGTAGGCCATGTAATTTCCGGCGCGGATATTTTTCATCGGCTTGGCGTCCGGACCGCCAAAAACCTGAACGATGGTGTCGCCTTCCATTCGCACGGAAACCACCTTGCCTTCAATATGGGGAGGCGGCAGGATCTGTTCCAGATCGAGGATCAGGTCGTCCTCTTGGGCCTGCACACCGGGAATTTTGCCCTCCTTGATCAACCCGCCCATATCGATACCGAAGATATCCATCAGGCCTTTTACCGGGAGGTGCATCGCTTTGATCTTCTCGCCGTGCAGGCGAAGTTTTCCGTCATCGGTGGGACTGAGAGTCCCCTCCGATTCGAACGGGATGTCCCCCTTGTCGTGGAGCTTTCCTTTCACTTTCAGGTGCCCCTTATCAACGCTGATGGATAGCTCTGTTAAGGGCGAATGCGGACGCGCGAAAACATAAGAATTTAGGACGTTCGCCAAGTTTGACGAATCAATGGCGATCTCCGCCGTGCTTATGCGCAGGTTAAATGAATCTTTGTCGTCGAAGACGGGGAATTCATTTTTGCCGAGGGGCACGAGCTCACCCTTCAGCGATCTTATTTCCACGGCCACGGTTTCCGAAAAATGATACGTGACGTTGCGCATTTGCGCTTGGACCGTACCCTCTTGTTTCTCTTTCGCCGGAGAATCTTGGCCCGCGGTGATTCCCGGCGCCACAGCGCCAAGAAGAACACACAGCGCCCGGAATACCAAAAGCGGTAAAGAGATGTGGAATGGCGAAACCAAGTTCCTTAGGAATTGCAATATTGCACCAAGTTCGAGATGCCTGGATTCAGACCCAGTAGCCAGGACTATGTACCCAAGGCGTCGCGATGTATGTACCGTATAGCACGTTTTGAAAAATTCCCCGAAATAAGCGTCTCTTTTCATTTGCCTCGAAAACTGAAGAATCCTGAATCCGTGCTTAAGTCCGCGGGTAACGGGCGACATGGACGAGTTCCCATTCACGCGCAGCAGGAGCGGGAATGTTTCCTCTCTCTTTTCTATTCTCAATTTTCCAATTTCTACTCGCTCCTCAATTTCCCTTCGCATCGCATGACTCCAGCGCTCCTCAGCCATTTTCCGCTCGCGAATCGCCACACCCGGCGGGACAATGCCTGCCGCACGCGATTTACAGGAAAGAATAATATGCTGGAATGTAATTAGCGGATGCTATAGGCTCCGCACCGTGTTCAAGCGGCTCATGATACTTGGGATCGCGGGGCTCACGTTCGTCCTGGGGGCCAACTACCTCTTGGTCTATACCCTAAAACAGCAAGTAACGCGAGAGCGCGAACGGCAGGACCGGACGTATTGGAGCGCCTTTAACGCCGTCGAGCAGTTCGGCGAACATGCAGACCAAGTTAGCGAGCAGAAAGCCAAGGCAGCATTGGACGAAGCCCGCCAAAAGGGCCTGAGCAAGATTCGCGCGAGGATTCTTCAAAATTATTTGGAGGACCTTGAGCATTGTTATCAAGGTGACCGCGAGTCGTGCAAGAAAGCCAACACGGATATGAATGAAGCCATTCGAGTGCCCGCGGAGCGCAAGTAGACGCGGCCCATTGAGTTGCTGGTTGTGACTTTTCATTCGTCTTCGTGCTCCACCCTCTTTCTCAAGATTCTCCGTTCCTGGGGCGCATCCCTACCCCTTGAGTCAGGAAGTCTTGCGGCAGATCACGAGCATAGCTGAAGTCTTTGAACCGAGAATTCCGCGAAGCAGGTCGAAAGCCGTGAAGCCCACAAGGCTTTTCATCGGGTCAAACCACGCGCCGGCACGCGGCCGCGATTTGCCTTCATAGCGCACCGCGTGGTGCAGGGAGTACATCCAGAAGGAGTGGCCGGTTTGAAAAACGGTGGCCAGCATTTCCAGGCCGTTGTCCTTTAGCAGGCGGGATATCGCCGCGGGCGTGAAAAGGTTCCAGTGCCGGGGGATGTGGTAGCCACCCCAGTAGGTATGCCGGAAGAGCCGCGCATCCAAACTGTCCAGGTTGGGTGTTTCCAGTGCGAAGACGCCCCCGGGAGAAAGCCAGCGACGGACGCGGCCGATGACTGTCCCCGGATCATCCACGTGCTCGATGACGTGGAACATGGTGACAAGGTCGATGCCTCCGTCGGGAAAACTGGAGATATCTTCCGCGCGCTCGCAAAATACGCTGCTGTAGCCTTGGCCTCGCAAGCGCTCCACGACGCGCTTGTCCAATTCGAGGCCGTAGAGTCCGGAGCGCGGCACGCCCAGTTGCTCCATGACGCGCAGGAAGCGCCCGTCGCCGCAGCCGACATCCAGGTAACTCTTCGGCGCTTTTGGACACTGCCGAACGATCTTCGCGATCTTGCGCCGGTCAAGCATCTCCTTCGCCTTGCGAGCGATGGGATTGATCGTGTCGTAGTTGTACGCGTAATACGTGGGCGGATAAACGACGCAGAGTTCGGCTACCGCCGGCCGCGGATTCAACCAGACGTGTTGGCAAGCGCGGCACTGCACAAAACGCCAGGGATTCGAGCACGTCAACAATTCATAATCGAAACCCACGGCGAACTGCGAGTAATCGGAAGCACCGCAGACGGGACACGCTGGAACATCCTCCGCTGCGATCGTGGGGGAGCCTCGGCGCAGGAATTCTTCCGGCACTGGCGTGGATTGCCAGGAGTCGGACGCGGAACTCATCGCACTTGCTTGCACTCTGCGATGGGCAACGCGGACCAGTAAGTCAGCAGGTAGGCAAAGTAAGAACCGCGCCACTCCAGTCCGGCGGCGCCAGGATGCTCCCGCATCAAGCGATCCGCCGTCGGCAGATTGTAGTACGGAATCGAAGGCCAGAGGTGATGCGCGGTGTGAAAATTCATGTTCATCGGAGCAACCAGCATCCGCTCGAGCGGGTTGCTGGCGTAAGTGATCAGCCGGTGGTGGTCCGCTGCTCGATCGCCTTCGGGATGAGAGTGCTCCGCGAACGATCGGAAATTGTCGCCAAGAAACATGAAGGTATACACCGGAAGCAGCCAAAGCACTGGATACGCCCACCAACCAATGAACCAGGTGAGTCCTCCAGCCAAGAGTGCAAACCAACTCGCGAGGATCACGAAATCTTGAAGAGTGTAACCGTTGGCGCCTGGACCCGCTTGGGGATTCTGAATTTTTTTTCGTCCGCGCCTGAAGAAAACCGCTTTCGCGGAACTCCAGACGCTAACGAGCCCTGATAAGAATGCCAGAAGTTCCGGGCGGTCGGCCTTATTGAAACACGCGTGCTTGTGGCGATCCGGATCTTCCAGCGTCGCTAGATGCCGGTGATGCGTCAGATGGTTCCGGTTGTTGATGTGCGTAATCGCCCCGATCGCCCCCAGGGCGAGGACATCCGTCCAAAAATCATTTCTTTTAATGGTGGGAAAAAGCCGGCGGTGCATGCCGTCATGGGCAATGATGAAGAGCGCGTAATAGCGATTGCCGATAACGGGGATGGCGATCAGAACGGTCCACCAGGAAGTGTGCATGGCCACGAGGCTCATTGCCGCGACAATCCAAGCCCAGCAAATGACAGCGTCAACGATGGCGCGCCAAGGCTTGGGTGTGCTCAACTCCTTGATCTGGGCGGATGAGAGCAGGGCGCGGCGATACGGGAGGTAGGGACTCGCCGCCTCCTGGACCAACTGAATGGCTCCCGAGGACATACCAAAAGTTTGTCTCTTTCCGCCGAACAAAACAAGGGCCAGACGCGGTTGGCGGTCCGATGGGTTGACTGCTTATCTGGAAACCATATCTATATCGGAAACCGGCAAGACCTTCTTTCGCAAGCGGTTAGCGGGAACTGGGGGTTCGCCAGGGTTGGTGGCCATCTATTGGAGCGTCCAGCGGTGATCAGAAAATGGAGCATGATTTCAGAACTCAGGAGCATCAACCGCTAACACCTTGCGCTCCTGAGTCTCCGCCCTGTGCTTGAGACGGTGATGGACCATTCCATCGTGACAGGCACTTTGTAGAGGTTCATTCCCAAACTCTCACGTGTGTTGCTTCGCGCGGGCAATCGCAACAGCCTCAGCATTTGGGGATGACGCGCGACCACGATGACGGCTGCATCGGAGGCGAATGCCTCCGCCCTTCTGGAGACTGCCGCGGTAAATTCCGCAAAATCGAGGATCGACATGGACCCTCGTTTCTTGGCGCGCCCAGGAATGTTCAACCTCCTGATTCACGCTTTCGCGCTACATTCATTCGGTGAACGACAAGCAGCTTGAAGCTCAGGGTTTGTACTTGGATGCCATCAAAATCCGTAGAAGCACCCCCAACCTTCGGGCAGACGCCGACTTCGGGTTGAACCTCGGGTTGGGGAAAAATCGGCCGAATATATAACTGAAAGATATGGTAGGCCCGTGGGGACTCGAACCCCAGACCTCTACCGTGTCAATCTATCGTTCATAGGTTTTACAACGACTTACAAGACCGCGGGGACTGCCAAAGTACGCGGAAGTTCATGTAAGACATACTTCTTGTGGGTTGGGTTATGGGTTGCAAGATAACCTCCATGTTTCTCGAAAAAAGAAGCATCGGCGATTTCCTTGCCCAACATCAGGGGAAAGCTCTCCGGTGCCGAACGAAGACCGTGCCGCGCTGAACGATCTGCTGGCCGCCGGGTCAATCCGAGCAGAATGGCGATAACAAAACCCACAACCGTTGTCCGGAGAGTTTGCGGCCCATGTGTCGGGGTGAATTATTTTAAAGAACGGCCCGTGGCTGTCGAAGGGCGAGAATCTCCGCTTGGAGGGCGCCACGCGTCCAAACAGTGGAGGCGGCGAAAGCGAAAAGAGCATTGAACAGAGTGCTCATCGTAGTAGCAACCACCACCCTACAAATTACCCCTCTTGGGGCCGTAAAGCCCCGCCGCTTCTGCCAAGCGCCGCGTACCGTCGTACTCGGGGATGGGGCCCTGTGGATTTGGAACATTCAGGGGGGCCCGACGGCGTATTCGGTAAATCCAGCCTCGGCCACAGTGGTTGGTTAATGCGGCTGGTGAGTTTTCAGATACTGAGATGGTGTCACAATCAGAATCCCTTCGATTTTCTTGCCGAAATACGGCCCAAAATGCCGAAGGTCGCCGGTGATGAGGTGTGTTGTCCGCGCGTCCATCGCGGCAAACAATATCGGCCGATCTTTTTCGGGCAATGAGATACCTGCAGGCATCTGACGCGCGCTTGAGTCGAAAAGTTGAATCTTTCTAGCCAATCTCGCAAGCCTGCCCCTTTGAGCGTCATCAGATAGGTTGATTCTTGCCTCTTCGAGGGCATAGTGCGAGGAGCATAGAATCACGTTCTTCAGATCCCAGAAGCGCAGAAGGCCTGTGCCTTGCCGGTACGCGGCTGAGAAAAGAACGTTGGCGTCGAGAAAGAGGCGGTCCATCTATTCGGGCTGCCGATGCGGGACGGCGTCGGGATCGAGGCCGAGTCGTTTCACTTCCTTCCGTGCGCGGCGATAGTCTTTCTCAGTTGTAGCAGTGGAGAGGAGAAACTCCGCCTTGCGCTCTGGGGTATATCTTTCCACCGGCACAACAACTGCCGGGCGGATCAGGACACCGTCTCCGCAGGGCTCGGTCGTGACGAGCGTGCCTTCCTCAATGCCGTAGCGTTTCCGCAGCTTGGCTGGAACGATAATCGTCCCGCGCTTGCCTACCTTCACCGCTTCCATGCAACCCTCCGTATGTCAGTATATCAGAATCTCTGTGATTCAGGCATATACAACAATTTGAACTATAGGTCGCAAGTTAAGCGAGGATTTCGAACTTCTTTGGCAGGAAAAATTGACGAACACCCAGATCCCGCAGAAAGAGGACTTGACAGACTACTGTGACAGTCTTCTGCCATGCAATCTCTGGAGACTCTTCAGGAACGCCGTACCGCAGCCACAAGAAACCACATTCTCGACGCTGCGTTTGACCTGTTGACTCTCAATCCCGAACAACCGCTTTCCCACGAATCAGTCGCTGCAGAGGCGCTCAAGGCGAAGTCATAAAGTGAGCGAGACAAGATAGGCCCTCGGTCGCAAAACGGTCGAAGGCCTTAGAGCGTCGCACGGTTGCTCACATTCGCCGTGCTTGCCCTACCATTTCTACCAGAACTTTTCTGGCTTCCGCCGGATTACTCACCTCCCGCAAGAATGCGATGCGGGCACCACGCATGCCATCTTCGGTTTTCAAGCGTACGTGAAAGCCGAGACAGTCGACCGAAGTCATCGCCACTTCCTGAGACTCGATTCCAGCAAATGCCCGGGCAAGCAGGACGAGCGCATCCCCGTGATCGGCATTCATGTGCTGGATGATGTCGGGTGCAGTGTCAGCCAGCGGGTCGGGTTGCCCGCTGTAATATTCCGAGGCAGAGACCCAGCCCATCACCCCGAAGCCACCCACGTAGTAAACGTCCACCACGTCCATCCGGTAAAAGGAAAAGTCGTCAAAGTCCACCCAGTATTTGCTGTTGGCATAACGCGCCAGGTAGAGTTTTCGTGCTTCAGCCACCTCCGGCACAGGTACCGGCAGAATATTTCCTAGCAACGTGACCCTGGACGCTCCCAAAGGATCGCCGATGGTATCAGGCTGGGTCACTAACAGGCTGGAACGCGAGTCTGCCTGTACATTTTGAGTGTGCATGGCCATCGTGCTAATGAGAAAGATAGGATTCGCGTGGTCGTCCAATCCATAGGGCATCACGGATCCGAAGGGGAACCCCTGCTGTTTACGTGAAAGTGTCGATAGACTCCCAACTCGGCCAAGATACACCAAGGTACGCGCTCGTTCGGCAAACGTAGGCTCAGCGACCGCAGGTTGGTTACTCGCCGCGCCTGAGCCCGTGTGTTTCCCTGTCGTTAATGAAGACATTCCTGTTCTCCCTCATGGATTCGGCACAGGATCCGGCGTTCTCTTGTGTCCCGGGTCATTGGAACAAGCTAACACGTCGCGGCTTGCGCTGTCTGTTCAAAGGGAACGTACCGAGTATGCTAGTTGTGGAGTCGAGGTGTGGCGCGGTGGTTTAGTTGGTGACTACTCAGGAGTCGGTCGGGGTAACCTATGGAACCGGGAGAAAATATCACTCTACTAACTCTTCGAGGCATAGAGACGGAAATCCCGGTTCTTACGGTTCGGAGAAAAACATGAATCGACGCGAATTCGTGGGGTATGCGGCTCTTGCGCCGTTGGTGGCTTCTGCGGCGGATCTCAAAGGTGCCCGTGCAGACAAGCCGTCCATTTTGCTTCCAGATAGTGTTCGCGTGTATGACATCGGGCGCGGAGAAGCGCGCATCCTTGTGGGTGCGGAGCAGTCCGGCGGCGCGTGGTGGCTCGGCAACTTCCGCAATGACCCGGGACGGCTAACCTCACTGCACGTTCATCACAGTGCCGATGAGCAATTCTATGCGCTCGAAGGCGTTGTTTCCGTATGGGTGGATGGCAGCTGGCACGACCTACCTCCGGGGGCGCTTGCGGTGGTACCGCGTGGGACACCGCACGCCCTGGGGAACCGCACCAAACAGGCGGTGCGTTTCTTGAACTCAGGGAATCCCGCAGGCTTCGAGCGATTCTTCGCCGATATCGAAACGACCGCTCGTCACTTCCCGTATGGCAGTCCCGAGTTCCTCGCCGAGTTGATGAACGTCTACAAGAAGTACGACACGGAAATGCTTGGACCCGCACCTCAAGGCTGAAGTGGTGACTCACTGTTTCGCAACTCCTGAGCGAGCTGCATGGCTGCCTCTGCCAGAATAGGCGTCGCACACTTACTGCATCACGCCCTGCACGCTCGTGCCCGGTAAATTCTTCGGGCGTATGGGTCGCCAACTCTTAGATCACGGGATTGTC
>Ga0209625_1000245_pt1 | contig 13805 bp, 7 predicted proteins | sample JacPin_JW_Ref_M2_FD_187960 | JGI IMG/M metagenome (GOLD analysis project Ga0209625, IMG submission 187960) | Forest soil microbial communities from Algoma, Ontario, Canada - Jack Pine, Ontario site 1_JW_Ref_M2 (SPAdes) (version 2) | ecosystem: Environmental > Terrestrial > Soil > Boreal...
CGGAGGCGCAGCGCGGGCTGGACGTGGTGCTGCTGCACCGCGTGATGCTGGAGAAGGGGCTGGGGATTACGGCGGAGGCTGTCGAGGCGGAGAAATTTATTGGGTACGAGCGCGAGATGGAGAGAGCGATTGCGGCGGTGGATCGCGGCGAGGCGCAGATGGCGTGTTTGTTGAAGCCGGTGCGCGTGGAGCAGGTGACGGAGATTGCGTTGGGAGGCGGGGTGCTGCCGCAGAAGTCGACGGATTTTTATCCGAAGCTTTTGAGCGGGGAGACGATTTATAGGATTGAGGGGCAGGTGGAGGAGTGAGCGTTTTTGGTGGCACAGTACAAGGCAAAGTCAAAAGAGCCGGCGGGGATGCCGGCGGTACGAGCGGCAACGGCGTACAGCAAGGCAAAGGCGAAAGAGCCGGCAGGATGCCGGCGCTACGAAGGAGGGACCAGCGGTACGAAAAGCGATGCGGCCCGCGCCGATTGCGAATGGCGGGCGGACCGCGATGCGTAAGACAGTGCTGGGCTATTTGAAGCTGGCGACGGCGGCGGCTTCGCTGTCGTAGGTGTCGAAGACGGTCATGAGCTTCGTGACCTGCAGCACTTCTTTGAACTTCGTTCCCAAGTTGGCGAGCTTCAGGGTGGCGCCCTGGGAGCGGGCGCTGTGGAAGGTGGCTACGAGGGTGCCGAGTCCGGCGCTATCGATGTAGCCGACGTTGGCGAGGTTCAACACGATTTTCTTTTTGCCGGCTGCGAGCAGGCTTTTCACCTTTTCGCGGAATGCATTGCTTTCTTCGCCGAGCACGATGCGTCCTTCGATCTCGAGCACGATAACGCCATCCATTTCTCGATCCGTCATTCTGAGTGCCACGTTCGCGCCTCCTGGAATCTGTCAGTTGGTATTTGAATTTGGTGCCCGGAGAAATCGCCGCTGAGCGCGGCGAGGGTTCTCGTGAAAATTTCCTCAGCAAAAACTCAGTAAAAATCCGAACAGGACATGTAGTAACCGCAAGATGAGCAGATCAGCTTGCAGCTCCGTGGCTCGAGCCGGGCCGAGCAGCGCGGGCAGAAGGCGGAGGGAAACTCCGAATGCTGAACCGCGCGATACGCGTCTGCCATCGGTTTCGCTTTCGCTGCGCTTGCCGCTTGCGGCGGCGGGGCTGCTTGTACTGCTAAAGGATCGAGCAGCGGCGAAACCGAATATTTCTGAGCCATATCCGGACACCCTTCGGACGGACGTTTATAGCACATCCAGCGTACCGGGAAAAGCAACGTAAATCGTTATTTCCTGGGGGAGCGATCGCTTTCGCTGGACGCGAGGCTGGGCTTAGGTGTAGACACCGGAGGCGAGAATTTTGTGCCAGCGCGAGGGACGCGAGGGCATTGTCCTTGAGCTGCCCTAGAATCGTGCAACCGTGGCAGTGGTGCGAGCGTCTGATATTGTGGAAGAAAGAAGGCAGCCATGAAAATGCAAAGCAGATTCGGGCTGGCTAGTGCGGTTCTGCTGGTTATACCCACCTTTACTCAGGCCCAGCGTGCGGTGGTAAATTTTCGAGCCGCGCCAAGTGCGCCTGCGAACGCCCCGGTTGCGTATAGCACTGCGGTGCGGGCATACGGTGGAAATCGGACGAATAGCGCGCGGGCGGTGAGGGCAGCGTCGCCTGCCGGAATGAATGCGCCGGCTGGTTTGGTGGGGGGCAATGGATTGTCGATGCAGCATATTTCGAGTCCGTTCTCGAGCAATGGATTCGGCGAGCGACGAATGCGAAGAAGACCGAAGACCGGCAACGGATTTATTTTTCTAGATGGCGGCGGGGCGTACGTGCTGCCAGTCGACCCGGGAGCGGACGTAAATCTGGACGCCGATGCGCAAGCTGCGCAGGATCAGGGAGACCAAAACCAGGGCCAGGGCCAGAACCAGGGCGCGCCGCAGGAGCGGGCTCAGCGTGGGTCGCAGCAACCGGAGCACCCTGAATCGAATGACGCTCGCATCGCGGAGGAACAATCTGAATCTTTGCCGGATGAGGGCGAGTTCACGCTGATCTTGCGAAGCGGACAGGAAATCGAGGCCGTGGCGTTCACGCGCGTGGATGACAGGATTGTCTACATTACTACCGGAGGCGGACGGCGCACGGTGGCGCTGCGCGAGGTGGACGTTGACGCGACTGTTCGTTTGAACCAGGAGCGCGGGACGCCGCTGCAGATTCCGCTTTGATTTCAAACTAGCACACAAAAAACCAAAGATCGTTTGGGTGAGCCGCGTTGGGTGCAGATCGCGCGTGCGGGGACCGCGTGCAGTGCCCCTACTGAACGGCTAACTCTCAGTGCGGCGAACCGGAGCGGGCTCGGGCATTAAGGGGCCGGCTTCGGCGGGGAGTCCGGCGCGTTCGAGCTGCACGGTGGTGTGCGAGATTTGAAAGTCGCGGGCGAGAACTTCGTGGATGTGGCTGAGAATTTTCTCGCAATCTTCCATGTGCATGTCGGGGATGCGGGCGTGGCAGGAGAGCGCGTGGAGATCCGTGCCAAGCGTCCAGATGTGGATGTCGTGAACTTCCTGCACCCCTTCGACCTTTAAAATGGCGGCGGCGACATCTTTCAAGTGAATGCTGCGCGGCAATCCTTCGAGCAGGATGTGCATGCTTTCGCGCAGAATCCCGGTTCCCGTCCAGAGGACCATTGCACCGATCGCGATGCCGATCACAGGATCAATCCAGTTCGCGCCGGTGCGGCGGATCACGATCGCGCCGGCGATAATGGCGATGTTGGAGAGCGCGTCGCCAAGATTGTGAATCCAGACGGCGCGGACGTTCAGGTCACGCCGGCCGCTGTGGAGGGCGAACGTGATGCCGCTATTAATTACCAGCGCGAGGATCGAAACCCAGAGCATCACACCGGATTCGACCTCCACTGGGACGCGCAGCCGCTGGATCGATTCGTAAATCAGGAAGAGAGCGACGATCGTAAGCAGCATCGAATTGATGAAGGCGGCGAGTATTCCCGAGCGATGATAGCCGTAGGTTTTTTCGTGAGTAGGAGGACGCATGGCCCAGCGAGCCGCCAACCATGAAATCACCATCGTGGGCACGTCCGTCAGGTTGTGCAGCGCGTCGCTGATCAGAGCGATCGAGTGCGCCGCGTATCCGGCGATTAACTCGGCGGCGACGAGAACGAACGTAGCGACGACGGCCGTGCCAAGAATAAGAGTCATTCCCTGGGTCGCATCGATGTGCATGTGCGAGTGGCTGTGAGAGCCGGGGCCGGCTTGGGCATGATCGTGCCGGTGATTGTGTGAATGACCCGCGCCGTGGTCAGCGCCGTCGTGCGAGTGGACGTGCATCTCCTGAATTCTACTCGCAGACGCACGCTCGGAACACTCTTACTGGCAGTGATGAAGCGTGGCAGTGAATGGAATCGAAGGCCATCGGATGCAGCGCCTAACGAACCAGAAAGAGGAAACGTAATTGACTTCGCGCGGCGCCCCCGCCTACCATGAGCGTCATTCTAGAAGCTTTGGGGCTCTCAGGGGGCGCGGGCGGCTCACGCGAAGCTTCGCCCAGCGATGACTCACAACGCAGCCAAGCTGGTCTTCTGGGGAGTGCGCGGCTCGACGCCTACGCTTGAGCGCGATACCTGGCGCTATGGCGGAAACACGCCGTGCCTCGAACTGACGGCGCCCGACCGCACCCGATTCATCCTCGATTGCGGCACCGGGATGAGGATGCTAGGGAATCTGTGGACGCAGACGCATGGCGAACGCGGCGTCGATGCGCACGTCCTCGTGACTCACTACCATTGGGACCACATTCAGGGCCTACCTTTCTTTCGACCTCTTTTTGAATCGCAGTACAAATTCAACTTCTACAGTTTTCAATCGAAATATTTGGGTCCGGACAGCCTTCGGCAAGTGCTGGAAGCACAGCTTGCGAGCCCATATTTTCCGGTGGACGTGAGCACGATGACGGCGGCGCGCACTTTCCACGAAGTGACGTCCGGGCAAAAGTGGGAGATCAATGGAACGCGGATCACCGCCGGTTGGCTGAATCATCCGCAGGGCTGCCTGGGTTACCGTCTCGAGACATCCGGCGGCTCGATCGCCTATGCGACGGATAACGAACCCGGCGTCGCCGAATTTGACCAGAACTTGCGCGAGCTAGTGCACGGCGCGGATGTTTTCGTTTACGACGCGCAATATTCGCCTGAACAGCTGGCAACGGAACGCCGGGGATGGGGGCATTCAAGCTGGCTCGAAGGCATAAAAATCGCGCGCGAGTGCAAAGTCCGGAATCTAATTCTCTTCCATCACGATCCGGATTCGACCGATAAGGTTATCGACGGTTTTCTGTCCGCTGCACGCCACGAATTCCCCGCTACCTGGGCGGCCACTGAAGGGATGACGGTGTCGCTCAGCGAGCGCGGAATTCACGTGGCGTTGCCAAAGTCGCGCATAGGACAGCGGCGGCGGATTCGTTTCGCGGCAACGGTCAGCGGCCAGGGGGAAGACGGCTTGAATTTCGAAGAGAAGGCGATCGTGCGCGACATCAGTCTGCAGGGCGCGTATCTCACGTTGAAAAGCCGTCCTAAGCTGCAGTCGGAACTGCGCGTGGTGATTGAAGCGGCGGGCGATGACAAACGGTCGAGCGTGCTATCGCTGCGCGGCACCGTGATTCATTTCGATCCGGGAAGCGAGAAGGGTAACAATGGCGTGGGAGTCGTATTTATTGAGGAGCCTGAATCCGTCCATCCGAACGACTAAGAAAAACTGTCAGGATTTTTCCGTCAACTCCGCGATCTGCAACTCCAGGTCAGCTAGGGCGCTATTGAGTTGATCGCGATGGCGGGGATTCTGGCTTGCCTGCAGATCTTTTTGGACGCGCGAGCGAGAAAGCAACAACACCTCGCGTTTGCGGCGCGATTCCGATTGTTCAGGGGTCAATTGCTTTTTCTTATTTTCTTCGCCTCTTGATTGGTGTTCCTGGACCTGTTCTTCAACCGACTTGCTTTCCCATCCTCTGGCCATAAGTGCATTCTATGACAGCCGCCCTCTTCGCGGTCGATTTTTCTTGGGTGTGTTTCAAACGACCAGATAAGCGCTACCCGGCTTGGGCGATTGAGTCGATTTCAATCGAGTGGCCTGGCGCTTCGACTGCAACGCCATCGCGGAAGGCCACGAATCGGCCTGAAATGGCCGGCACTCGTTCGCCGGGAACAACGATTCCGACGAGGTTGAGCGGATCGGCCGCGGAAATTGTGATTGTCTCACCGGACGCTTGTTGATCGCGGGTGGCGCGCAAAGATTCGACAGCTACCGGCAGCGCGAATTGTTCGCCGATAAAACCGCTCACGAATCTGCCGCCGCGGATTTCTCCGCGATCTTCGAGACGGCGGAGTGCCAGCAACACTTCGCGCCAGCGCGGAAGGATGGCTTCGCGAGTGAGCACTTCGCGAAACACCACCCCATAACGATTGAGCAGCATCCGGCAGGTGGCTTCGAGCGCGGCGGTGCGGTCGTCCGCTTCGATTGGATAAAGAAGCGACCATCGGCCGGCGCTGTGACGCGGGCGCGTGGTGCGTCCGTGCCCCTGGCCGCTCCGGCGCTTGGGATCGATGAGGGCGCGGAGATTGTCGAACCCGTCCGCGGTGATAATTCCTGCGGCGACGAGTTCCCACAGCGCGAATTCAACTTCGGACTTCAGTTTGCCGGTTCCGCGCACAATATCCGGGAAGAATGAAGCGCCGCGCTGCTTCAGAAATTGCAGAACTTCGGCAGCGCCGGGACTTAAGCCTTTCGCGGCGTCCGCACCATCTTCACTGCGCCGTGGCATCATCCACTCGGATTCCTCGCGGACGAAAAAGGTGATCGGCGCGACGCTTGTCGGAATCACACGGCGTGTGCCTTCGCGCGAATCGTCGAGCAACGCGGGATGCGGGGAAAGTCTTCCCCAGCCGACAGCGCCGGTGAGACAAAGCTGATCGAGGATTTTCGGGTCGTAGTTCGCGACGCGGCGGGCGAGAATCTGGCGTTCCCAGGCGTTGGCCGGAGCCTCATAGCCCTGGAGCTGGCGCAAAGCTTCGAGCGTGCCACGCTCGCCGAGAAGTTGTGTGGCCGGAGCGACATGTTGCCAGCGAAGCAGCCAGCGCATGAATTGCGCCGCGCTGACAGGCTGAATTTCGTTGCGCAGTTTGCCGAGGGTGAGGCGGTGAATTCGCGCGAGGAGGCGCCGATCGCACCATTCGGTCTCAGGGGTGGCTGGGTCGGTGAATTTTCCGCGCAGCACGGTGCCGCTGGCTTCGAGCCGCAAGAGCGACTTATCAATTTCGTTGGCCGGAATGCCGAGCGCGTCGCAGAGCTGGTTTGAGGTGACCGGACCGGAATGCTGCATCCAGCCTGCGACGAGAGCGAAGGTCGCATCGTCCTTCGAGGGAGTTGACGCTTCTACATCGGCGACCAGTATTTCGAAACTGGCGTCAGGAAAAATCGCGGCGAACGATTTTGCCTTCTCTGCCGCCACCCAATACGCGTGGCTTTGAGTTGTGGCGCGCGTGGCGCGGCCTTGCGAGACCAGTTGATCGAAGAACGTTTTCCATACGCCGGATTCTTCGGGCACGAGCTGAAATATTCTTGAACCGCCTTCGTGTGGTTCCGGCAGCGCAATTAAAGTGAGCAAGCCATCGTGCAGTTCGTCGGCGTCGCGCGCGTCGAGTCGAGCCTCTTCGCGAACTTCCGCGATCGCGGCCGGGTCGAGGCGGCCGACCTCCGAGAGAATCGCTTCGGGCAGCACGCGGCGCATTTCGACGGCGCGGGCCCGGCGCTCTTCGAGCGGAGCGTCATCGAGATAGGCGAAGGGATTCGCGTTCAAAATTTCATGCGAAAACTGCGAAGGCACCGGCGTATCGACCGCGACGCAGCGGATGCTGCCGTCCAGAATCTTCTCGAGGACCTGCTTCAGGCCGCCGATATCCATCGCTTCGGTAAGCGCGTCTTTCATCACTTCGCGCACGAGCGGATGATCGGGGATGCGAAGTTCGCCATCGAGATTTTCGGGGCACGCGGCGGCATCGGGAAAAACGGCCGCCAGCAGATCATCGGCGCGCATGCGCTGGATTTGCGGCGCGACTTTCTTGCCGCCTTGAAAACGCAAGAGCATGAGCGCGCGCGAAGCGTCCCAGCGCCAGCGCGCCGTGAAAATTGGAGATGCGAGGACGGCTTGCTCGATCACGCGGTCGAGGGACGCAGGGTGCAGAAATCGAAACACGTCGGCTAGCGGGAAGCTGTGCTGCTCGGCGAGCGAGATGTTGAGGCCATCGTCGGTGGCGGCGGCTTGCAATTCGAGATTGAACGAGCGGCAGAATCGCTTGCGCAGAGCGAGGCCCCAGGCTTTGTTGATGCGGCCGCCGAATGGAGCGTGGATCACGAGCTGCATGCCACCGCTCTCGTCGAAGAAACGCTCGGCGATGATCGTTTGTTGCGTTGGAACCGTTCCGAGGACTGCGCTGCCTGCAGCTATATATTCGACGAGTTGCTCGGAGCCGGAATCGTCAAGGCCGCATTCTTCTTTCAGCCACGCGAGCGCGCTTTGTGATGCTGGAAGGTTTTTTACCTGTGCGCCGGGTGGAACGTCGCGCGTTCGTTCGTCAATCTGGGCGCGAAGCTCGGCGACTTGTGCGGAGAGTTCGGCGGTGCGAGCCGGGGCTTCGCCGCGCCAGAAAGGAACGGTGGGAGCGGCGCCGTGCGCGTCTTCAACGAGGACGCGGCCCATGTGCACGCGGCGAATGCGCCAGGAAGTGTTGCCGAGCAGCATGATGTCGCCGCGCAGGCTCTCGACGGCGAAATCTTCATCGACGGTGCCAACGACTGTGCCCTCCGGCTCGGCGACGACAGTGTAAAGCGCATTGTCGGGGATCGCGCCGCCGCTCGTGATAGCCGCGAGGCGGCTGCCGCGACGGCCGCGCACGCGTCCATTGACGCGATCGCGATGCAGGTAAGTACCATAGCGGCCGCGACGCGCAGCAATTCCTTCCGAAAGCATTTCGATGATTGTGTCGAACTGCGCGCGTTCAAGGTTGCGGTAGGGATAAGCGCGACGAACGCACGCGAAAAGATCGTCTTCCTGCCAATCCTCAGCGGAGCACATCGCGACAATTTGCTGGGCGAGGACGTCCTGCGGTGCGTCGGGAATTTCGATGTGGTCGAGATCGCCTTGTCGAATGGCCCGGACGAGCGCAGCGCATTCGAGAAGCTCGTCGCGCGTTGCAGCGAAGATTCGGCCTTTGGGAATCGCACCGCGCCAGTGGCCGGCGCGGCCGATGCGCTGCAGAGCAGTGGCAATCGAGCGCGTCGAACCGATCTGACAGACGAGGTCTACTGCGCCAATATCGATACCGAGTTCCAGCGAAGCAGTGGCGACAAGGGCCTGAATTTCGCCGGCTTTCAGCTTGTTCTCGGCCGCGAGGCGAAGCTTGCGCGAGAGGCTGCCGTGATGCGTGGCGACGGCGTCTTTGCCAAGACGCTCTTCGAGATGGTGCGCGACGCGTTCGGCGAGGCGGCGCGTGTTGACGAACACGAGCGTCGAGCGGTGCTGGCGAACGAGCTCGGCCACGCGATTGTAGATTTCGTCCCACATTTCATGCGAGGCGACCGGACCGAGTTCACTTGCGGGAACTTCGATAGCGAGGTCGAGCGCGCGTTGGTGGCCGATTTGTACGATAACGGGATCGGGACGGCCGCTGCCGGTGAGGAAATGGGCAATCAATTCGATTGGCTTCTGCGTGGCGGAGAGGCCGATGCGCACTGGCGGACGCTCGGCAACCGCTTCGAGGCGTTCGAGCGAAAGCGCGAGGTGCGAGCCGCGCTTATCGTCCGCGACGGCGTGAATTTCGTCGACGATTACGGTCTCGACGGATTTTAGAATTTCGCGGCTTTTTGCGGCGGTGAGCAAAATGTAGAGCGATTCGGGTGTGGTGACGAGGATGTGCGGCGGCCGCTCGAGCATTTCGCGGCGCTCGTGCATCAACGTGTCGCCGGTGCGGACGGCGGTGCGAATCTCGGGCATCAGAAAACCGCGTTCGGCGGCGAGTTGCAAAATTTCGCCGAGCGGAATTTCGAGATTTTTCTGAATGTCGTTGCCAAGGGCTTTTAGGGGTGAAACGTACAGAACTTCGAGGCGATCCGTCAGGTCTCCAGCGAGCGCCTTGCGAACGAGGCGGTCAATACAAGCAAGAAATGCGGCGAGCGTCTTGCCGGAGCCGGTAGGCGCGGAGATGAGCGTCGTTTTGCCGGCGAGGATGTGCGGCCAGCCTTGCTCCTGCGGCTCGGTGGGCGTGCCGAGGCGGCGGACGAACCACTCGCGCACAATGGGGTGAGCCCAATCGAGAGACGCGAACGCCGCGGATTCTGGAGACGCAGGATTCATGGAAGAGAACTCGATGCTGCCGCCGTGAGAAGACTAAAGTTAAACGCTAGCGGCGAATGCGTAGAATACTCTTTGCTGAAGGCTATGTCATCTCGGCCACCCGAAGCATGTCACCCGAGTTTGTGACTGGCGATAATGAAGGGAACAAAACTAACTTCGTTGGCCGCAGGTGCTATCCGTCGAGACAATGCTTCTATCCCTGTAATTCATTGCAAATTCTACAGATAGAGAAAATAGACGCCGTTACCTTGCCACCCACGGGTACTACTTCCGCCCCAAACTAAAGCCCTAAAAAAGTAATGGAACGAGCGGGTCTGAAATACCCCCCACTGTTCCATTCTGGCATTCGTCCCGTTCCGGCATAAAAGAACCATGAAGAGCGGCTCATCGCAGCTTCGAGAACACGGACCCGTCGAGGTTACCGGGCGAGACGAAACATCGCGGCGATCAGATCGGTCCGAACTCCCCGGCAACGGTGCCGGCACTTTACCAAGACGCCAGGAGAATTACGTGAAAAAGATTATTGCAGCAGCTTTTATGTTGCTCTTCGCGGGCATCGCTCAGGCGGGGCAGCCACAGCCGAGCGCACAAGGCAAGTGGTCATTTACCTTCACCGGCGGCACAACGATTGCTAACGCAGACGTGAATATCGTGCAGGATGCGCACGGCAACCTCAATTCTCCGTTCTTTGCCGGCTACGTGGCAGGCAGTTGGTATCAGAACTACGAAGCCTTCAGTGACAGTTCTTGTTCGCCCAGCGGATGGGCGCCGGTGCAACCCACGGGATCGAACGTGAATGGCGCGTTCAACTTCAAACTGCAAGTGGATACCGGCATCTTCTATGACTTAAAGGGCAGCGTCAGTAATAATGGGACGACGATGTCGGGATCGTATACTTCGAACTGCTCAAGCGATCACGGATCATTTACGGGGTCGCTCTATGCGCCGGTCAACATAACCTATGCCGGCACAATTAATGGCAGCAACGACGACGGCACGGTCACTCAATACGACGCCACGTTGGTGCTCGCTGAAGACGGGCAATTCAACGTGACCGGCTCCATCACTCTCAATACAACGTCGGGCGCAGCAACCTGCTATGGCACCATCAGCCTCGCCGGCCCGGCCACCGGGGACTTCATCGAGCTCGGCGGTAGTAACGCCAATGTGCAGCTTCTTGGGTTGCTCGTCTTCACCGACAAAACGGACTTCAGTTCGGTGAGCGTTCAGACTTTACAAATCGCTTCGCTCTCGTGCGGCAACGACCCAGCCCAAGGTACGCTTTCGTCGAAGAAGTCGAACAAGCGCAGTTCACCGCGCCGATAAAAACTCGGGCACGTTCGCGGCGCCGCGTTTTGCTCGCGGCGCCGCGCGACGCCGAATACAGATCCAGGGATCTCAACCCGCAGTTGGGTCGAACACAGTTAGGCCCCGCTGGGTGATGATAACCCGTCCGTTCGTAATTCTAACTGCGACAGTATCGTAATGAGGATCACAGGAAACACGACCGTATTAATCCAAAAACTCCCTCTACGACCGAGCCTACACCGAAAACTGAGAACGAAGGATCAAGCGGCCGAAAACGCCTCGTTACGGCGAGGTTGTTGCACAGGCGTGCTGGGCGTTGCTATACTCCGGTTGCGCGACGTAGGCCTTGCCATTCAGCGTAACGTTGCTGGGATCGAAGTACACTGCGGTCGGAGTGAATAGCAGGAAACTGCATTCGTCACCTATCTCTTCCCCGAATATTCCGTTGTCGAGGCTATTCCACCATGCCGTTCCGTCCGGGTCGGTGATCGTTTCAAACACCTCATGGGAGAGCACATTGTTGGTCGAGTCGGCGAGTTGTCCATTCGGAGTTCCCGGCCTCGAACTGCAACCAAAGTTGTCCTGAAAGGGTTCAACACTGTACAGAACGTGCCCGATGTCGCTGAAATCGGCACTGCCGTGATAGGCGCAGAAGGCGAAGGTCTTAGGGTCATCGGGTGAGTAACAGACCTTGTAACCCAGGTTGAAGCACTCGTCCTGTCCCGGCGGCAGGAACACATGATATTCGTTGCCGTAACCAGCTTGACCGGTGAGCGCCGCCGCCGCATGCACAATGGCCAGCATATCGGCGTCGGTGAATGGCGCGGCGTTCGGATGGTAATTCACCGTGAAGTGGGTATTCGACACCGTGTAGGGGCCAGTGCCGCCGGTGTACTGGTCAACGACGTGGATGAAATCGCTCTGTCCGAGATCGCTCAGGAAACCTTCCGGATCACCCCAGCAGCTAGTGATGGTGCACGCGCGGTTTGGGTTCATATATATCGCATGGTGTTGCATGGAGGGCACGACGTTGCCGCCGTGGTACTCAAGGTCGGCTGGAAAGCGCGGCCCTCCCGAGTCTGGCGCGGTGGTCGGGCTGAGGGGAGCGGTTGCGTTAGGCGAATTGGAGATCGCGGCTAGGCTGGTGCTTCGGCCGACCGGTGTGTGGGCAGGCCGGGCATGGATTTTCTGGTTCTTGGCTTCTGCAGCCGCTGCGTAATCGGCTGCAGAAGGGGTCACGGTGATTTCATGCGAGGTAGATCGCTGCGCTTGGAGATTGACGGCGCACAACAGGACCAATAGCGCAGTCGCGGTTGCAGCCGCCAGGATTTGAGGGAGTGAGCGCAAACCTTTACTACTACTTAGCAGTGTCATAGGTGCTCCTTTTGAACGAATGCGGGGGCCTGTTCATATACAGTTCTTCGGGCCGGGTAGCTCTACCCGCGATGCGAATTCTCGTGATGCGATGGTCACAAGTCAAGTAACAATCCCGCGGCATTACTCTTAGTACTCGCTGATAAATGAGAATTTCAGTTACTGCCAAGTTAATCCGAATCATCTGCCAGAATCCGTCTTGAGTCGGCGAGGATTGCGGCGGAGAAACATCAATGCAACTTCATTGAATAAAGTAAATTCCAATAGGGCTGTGCTGCCGAATAACAAGCGACGAGAAAATCTGAAGAAGTGTACGTTTTCGGACATCCGAATGTTCGGCCTAATTCTGACAGATAGTATAGATCACACATTTCAAGACACTGACGTGGACACAGACCGGATCGAACAAATTCGACGTAAACGACGAAGAAGGTTGGACGCTCCCCAGACGGAGAAGTTCTTCTTCGTTTCAGTTTACAACCCCGCGGGAACCTACAATCCGGCTCGGGCGCAATGATCCAGTCTGCCCTCGCCACGGTTAGTGCCGGGGGTCGTACGTCGTCTCCGGCCATCTTTTCAACGGTATGTCGCAGGGGGCTGCTTACGGGACGATCACCAAGCCGCAACCAACTACCCGCTCGTGCGCATCACGAACAAGCGAACTGGGCACGTGTTTTACACTCGGGCGCATGACCACAGCAGCATGGCCGTTGCATCTGGCGATCTGGTATCTACTCATTTCGATGCGCCGGCAACCCAAGAGCGAGGTGCTAGCGAACTTGTTGTCGTCGCTAACGGCATCCCCTCCGCTCCCGTCGCCGTCAAGGTGCAGTGGGCTCGGAACAGTGTCGGGGCGGTCGACGCTCGGAGGTCCTTAAGAGGCGGCGTCTGCTGGAAGGAAAGAGGCCACCTAGCAGTCGTATCTCACTGAGCATAAACCTATTACCTGCAGGCCTTATTGGCCCGAGTGCAAGATTTTGCAGTTTAGGAGCAATCCGTGGCCATGTTAGGCGATGGTTTTGTCCTATTGCAGAAGGAGCCGATGTCGCAGCCCCCAACTGCGAATCATTTTTACGTTGACTAGCTTGCACTAATCTCGCGCTTCCCAAGAAGCAAGCCCATGAAATTGCGACTGGTACTTCGATTGCATGAACAGCAGGAAAAATTGAAATGGTTCATCGGTTTACTATCCTCGGCTATTACCGCATCGTATGCCTACGAGGATGTGACGGCCGGACACCTTGAGAGGATTCCGGAGGCAACGTCGCAATCGTGGAAAAAACATCCCAATCGCCACGCCACTCCCAGCTTCGGGTTTCGTTGTTTGTTTATGGGTCAGATGTGGACAACCAACCGTTCCACGAAGAGACCTATACGGTTAATGCTACTGCGGCGGGCTCTTTAATGTTGCTGGAGGCGTCGGTGGTGGAAGGGCAGCGCCTTTGGCTAGTCAACTTAAGCAACCAGGACGAGCGGGAATGTCGAGTTGTTCTTTTGGGGAAACTGCTCCCGGGTAAAAGGGAGGTCGCCGTCCAATTTCTTCGTCCCGCCCCCGAATTCTGGTTTGATTGCCGACACATGTAATCGGGTAAGTCCCGATTAGCGACGATCCCCGTGACGAAGGTTTTTCCCTTGCCCTAAAATGTTCGATTTATTATAACAATATGTCGAGAATGTCGAGAATTAACAACCAATTCTCAGTCGGTGTTCACATCATGACAGCG
>Ga0209625_1000247_pt1 | contig 13789 bp, 14 predicted proteins | sample JacPin_JW_Ref_M2_FD_187960 | JGI IMG/M metagenome (GOLD analysis project Ga0209625, IMG submission 187960) | Forest soil microbial communities from Algoma, Ontario, Canada - Jack Pine, Ontario site 1_JW_Ref_M2 (SPAdes) (version 2) | ecosystem: Environmental > Terrestrial > Soil > Boreal...
GGATTTCCCACCGCTCGCACCACCGGCGTCTCCAGCCGCTTCGCTACGTCCACCGCCAGTTTCTCCAGCGTGGTTTCCGGCACGGTGAAAAGGTGCGGGTTTTCCACGCTTTGATATTTCTCCCAGCCTAGCGCCTGTACTACCCCTGCCAGAATCCCGTCCGGTTTCCGCAGGTGCCAGTGGTCGTGGAATCTCCAAACCACCAGCCCGTTTTTCTCGATGAACGCCCGTTTCTCCTTCCACACCGCGTCGCTCTCTTCCATTCCCTCCGGACGGTCCAGGTGATTGTAAAACGTGGGCTCATGGGTGATGACCAGGTTTTCCCCTCTCGCCGCCGCCCGCTGCAGCACGTCGAGCGTCGCCATCATGGTCACCGCAATCCCCGTAACGCGCATCTCCGGATTCCCCGCCTTGAATGTGTCCACAGTCTCCGTTTTCCATGGCACGCCAACGTGCTCCTGAATAGCCGCCACTACCTCCCGCGCCGTCGGCAGCTTTTCTTGCGCGTCGGCTGACAATCCGCACATCGTATCCGCGCTCAGTGCCAGGCTCATTGATGTGATCAGGAGCGCGACCCCTTCCCTCCACCTCTTCTCCACGTTGTTCTCCTCTCTGCGAATCTCAGGCGTGCGGCGCCTGCCCCGGCCCGCTCGGGGCGTCTCTGCTTTATTTTTTCTCTCCGTCTCTTCTCCGCGTTGTTCTCTTTCTCCGCGAACCTCAGCGTACTCTGCGTTGTCTTTTCTCTTGGATTTTTTACTGGGCCGCGCAATTTCACTTGGGCAATCCCTCCGCGAATTGCGGATGGAGCGCCTGTGCCCTTCGCGCCAGCTCGCGCTCCAATCGATGCGTCCATCGCACTTCCACTCGCATCTGATCGAGCATTAAGCCCACCATCCATACCGCCTCGTGATACTTGTGGCCTACCTCGTCGTAGATCGACAACAGAGTTTTCTTTTCTCTCGCGATTTCTTTCAGCAAGAATTTGCGCCTCCGCTTCAGCTGTTTCAGGAAAACTCCCGGCCGTGCTTGCCACGATAGCGCCATCCAAGTCAAAAAAGGCGGGCGTTCTCTCTGCGTGGTCCACTCTTCTCGTTCCAGCGCGTCCGCTAGCGCGGCGCGTCCCTTCGCCGTTGTTTCGAACGTGCTGCGCTCTGGTCCCGCCGCCGGCACGTCTGTTTCCAAGGAGCGAATCAGCCCCGCACGCGCAAGTTTCTCGAGCGAGTAGTACACCTGCGGCCGCGAAATTCCCGCCCAATCCCGGATCTCGCGTCTTTCCAGCTCGAGGTTCGCCTGGTATCCGTGCATCGGCCGCTCCGCCAGCAGGCTCAGCAGCACCATATCCGGCGTCGTCAGCGCCGATCTCTTCGCCGCCTGCGCGCCCCGCCTCGGCCTCTCCAAGTTCCGCAGCTCTCTCCGCGTCTCTGCGCTTTCTTGTCCCTTCATTTCTTTCCCGTCTTGCGTTTCTTGCTCCAATACCACCACTGGCATTGCTCTGCGGGCAGCCGCGGATTCCTCGCCTGCGCCACCGCCGCGTAAAATGCGTCCAGCACGCAGATGTCCTGATGTTGCCGCGCCACCCGGCCCAGTTTTTCGTACATTCGCTGCGGGTTCTGCCGCGCCAGTTGCGCCACGCTGTGAATTCCCAGCAGCTCAAAGTCCCTCAGCATCGCCGGTCCAATCGAAATAAGGTCGCCGAGTTGTCGCGCCGCCGTGGCCATAAAAAATCTCCTTGACTTGGCTTTTTGCCTCCGCTACCGTGACTAGTCTAATTGAGACTAGTATCAAGAGCAAGGAGAAAATTCGCTATGCGCCGGTTCGTCATCACCGCTCTCGCGCTGTTCGGCGGTTTAAGTTTCATTCATGCCACCCAAACACAGGAGAAAACACCCATGAACGTCAAAAGGATCACTCCCGTTCTGCTCGTCAGGGAGATCGAGCCGGTCATCCCTTTCTGGATCGATCGTCTCGGCTTCGCAAAAACCATCGAAGTCCCCGATGGCAGCAAGCTCGGTTTTGTGACTTTTCAGAAGGGCCCCACCGAGGTGATGTACCAGACTTACGCCAGCGTGGAAAAAGACGCCCCGCCGTCCATGTCCGCCGGAGCCAGGAAGGGCCCCACGTATCTTTACATCGAGGTGGACAATTTCGACGCCGTTCTCGCCTCCATGAAAGATGTGAAAATCGTCATGCCGGTCCGCACCGCCTTCTACGGCATGAAGGAATTCGCCGTCCAGGACCCCGGCGGCAACTTCATCACTTTCGCCCAGCCCGTCTCCGCTCCGCAGCACTAGAACGCATCCTGTCACCGGGCCGCCATTCAATCGCCGCTGATATGGCCCTTTCCCGGCACACGAAAGGCCTGCAACTCTTTCCTGGTCTTGGGGTTTAACAACTATAGGGGGCGCTTCAGACTAACCTGAGGCGCCAGTAGGCCTTCAGATCCAGTTAGGATTTGGACAGCTGTACCGGGTCTGACGAAAGGTCTAAAATGCGCTATCTAAGATATCTCGCTTTACTTGGCATTTTCATGCTTACGGCAAGTTACTCCAAGGCTCAAGTTTCCGTTGGCATCGGAGTCGGACCGGGCTACGGCTACGTCGGCGCAGCTCCCGTTTGCTCGTACGGTTACTACGACTACTACCCCTACGCTTGCGCACCGTATGGCTTCTACGGTCCTGATTACTTTGTCGGCGGTGTCTTTATTGGCGCCGGCCCGTGGTACCGCGGCTACTATGGCCGTGGCGGATACGGCTACTATGGACGCGGGCGTGGCTACGATCGGGGCTATAGCAACGACCGCTTCTATGGTCGTGGCAACAACAACTACTACAACGGTCGCGGCAACGGCTACTCCGGTCGCAGCGGCGGCAATTATGGGCGCGGCAATGGGTACTCCGGCCACAGCAATGGCTACTCTGGTCGTGGCAACGGCTATTCCGGTCACGGCGGTGGTGAATCACGCGGCTCAGGTGGCGGTGGCTACCATGGTGGTCATGGGGGTGAAGGCTCCCACGGCAACGGAGGCGGTGGATCCCGCGGCGGCGGACATCGGTAATTCGCCCCAAATTATTCAACAGAGAAAACGAACGGCTGACAGCATCTGCTGCCAGCCGTTTTCCATTGTTAGGCAGCTTCCCGTTGCTGTCGGAGCCAATCCAATCCTGCGACCACCCCCACTAGCGGGAAATGACGTATCAAAACATCCGCGAAAATGGTGGGGCTCCGATAGCGCCACCGCACCGCATATTATTGCTCTCTAATTCCCGATTTCTCTTTACAGATCCCTGATTACTGATCACTGTTTACTCGGAGAAGGCAGTGGCGGCGGCCGCCGTTCCATCTCCGTCGGCACGGCAATCGAACGTGCCCCATTCTTGCCCACAGCGCGAACGGCAAAAAAGTGATTGTCCGTGGAAACGCCCTTCAAAACTGTTTCGCCGGGCGAAGCCGCAAAATCATAAACCTGCCACCGAGAATCGCTAGTCTCGCGCCACAGGATTTCAAAACCGACGCGCTCGGAATCATCTTCGGCCGACCAGGACACTTTGGCGTCCGGCGTGACCGCACCAGTCAGCTTCGCATTGCTGGGCGGAGCCGGAGCCAGCGCTAACTGCCGCAACGCCTCCGCATTGTCCCGCGCCACGTCGCCCATAAACGTAAAGTTGAGATATTTTTCGAAGTCACCGTACTCAATTCCGTTTTCCGTCCGCGGCGTCTGATGTTGGTGATTGTAATCTTCCAGCGGCTCGGTAAATCGCACCGCCGGCAGCCCCGCCTTGTAAAAAGGATAGTGATCCCCGCCGCGCCCATACCGGTCCACCCGGAAAATCATTCGAATCGCCGCGCGTCCATCAATCTCTTCGACGGCCCGCGCCAGTTCGCGCGAAAGCGAATCCGCATCGTCGATTTCGCCATTTCCAGAAAAAAGCCGCACGCGATGCGGCGCACCAGCCGCGGAATCGGAGCCCACGATATCGTCGTCCAGCATTCCGCCGACGGTGTAACCCTGCTCCTTCGTCCATTCCACAAGGTGCGTGCTGCCGAGCAGCCCTTGCTCTTCGCCTGAAACCGCAGCAAAAAGTATCGTCGCGCGATACGTCCCGCGCCCGTTTGACCCCGCCTTGCTCAGCAGCCGCGCGCATTCCACGCTCACCGCTACACCCGATGCGTCATCGTCTGCTCCCGGAGCATCCGCATTCGGGTCCATCACATTCGAAGGCCGCGAGTCAAAATGCCCTGAAACAATGAAAATTGTTTTCGTCAGCTTCGGATCGGAACCGGGAAGAATGGCGTACACGTTTTCCAGCGGCATCGGTTTTCCAGAAGTTCGCTCCGAAGTCGATTCGAATTTATCCACCACCACCTGCAATTTCCCCCCGGAATCTTTCGCGATCTCATTGAATCGCGCCACGATCGCATCGCGTCCGCAACCAATCCCCCGCTTCGAATCGATCCACGAAGAAAGCGTCAGCCTCGTGCCACACGCAACAAGTTTCCCGATCAGCGAGCGCATCGATTTTTCATCCACCGCCTGCCGCGCAACTCCTCCCGTTGGCCGCGCCGATAGTTTCGGCTGTGGCTTCCCCTGCGCCGGCTCCGCGGGATCGCGCGACACGGCCCGCTGCGCAAGAGCGGGCCACACCATAAGCCCCAGCGCGACGACCGCTCCAGTCAAAACTCTTAAGCCGTAGCTGCGAGTTCCCGTTGATCCATTTCCCATGTGTTATTCTCCCGCGAACGGTCAGTTCGAAATCGACGCGGCATTCTAGCGCGATTGGGTACTCGAACAATAATGCTATTGTCTGCCCGGCTCGATGGCATCGCGGCATCCGCGTGCCACGCGACGATTTCGTGCTTTTCTTGAAATTGACATCCCTCCCACTACTCTGGAACTATCAAGGACGCTCCTACACCCATTGACCGTGTTGTTCCAGGGCTTCCGCGCCTGAGCGCTCAAGTGTAGGCCGCTGAGGGGAACTCCGGCATGGTAGCTGGCATTCGCACACGCGACCTTCGCAAGGTCTACACTTCAGCGCCTCCCGTGGCCGCCGGCACGGGGGGCTTCTCGTTCGGCGCGCCAAAAGCCAAGGGCAAACAGCCAAGACCCGAGATCGTAGCGCTCGATGGAATCTCGCTTGAAATATTGCCGGGAGAAATCTTCTGCCTGCTGGGGCCCAACGGCGCCGGCAAGTCCACCACCGTTGGCGTTCTTACTACGCGCGTCCGCCCCACCAGTGGCCAAGCCTTCATCGGCGAACACGACGTGTGGAAGGAGCAGGTCGCCGTCAAGCGCTTGATTGGCGTTGTCGCCCAGCGCCCCAATCTGGATTTTTCTCTTACTGCCCGCGAGATTCTGGCCTTCCATGGCGCCTATTTCGGCATTTCCTCTCACGAACGCGCCGAGCGTGCGGAAGCTCTTCTCGACCGCTTCAAGCTCACCGATCGCGCCGACCAAATGGTTCGCGGATTCTCCGGCGGCATGATGCAGCGTCTCTCCATCGCTCGCGCCATGATGCACGATCCGCAAGTCCTTTTCCTGGACGAGCCGAGTGCTGGCCTGGACCCGCAGACCCGTTTGCTCTTGTGGGAAATCGTCCGCGAATACAACCAGAGCGGCAAGACGATTCTGCTGACCACTCATAACATGGAAGAGGCCGACGCGTTGTGTAAGCGCCTCGCCATCATTGATCATGGCCGCGTCATCGCTTTGGGAACTCCGCAGGAGCTGAAAGCTTCCGTTCCCGGTGGATACTTGCTGCGCCTTCGCTTCGGCCTTCATTCCCCCGATCTGCTTCAGCGTCTTCAGCGTCTTGCTGGTGTCCGGGAAGTGCGCGCCACCGATGGCAACGGCGCCGATCTTTACGCCGACCGCAGCGGTTCGCTCGTCGCCGAGGTCGCCAATCTTGCCTCCGCTGCCGGCGTCGAATTGTGTGACGTGCACATCTCCGAGCCCAGTCTGGAAAATCTTTTTCTGCACCATACCGGAAGGAGCTTGCGCGAATGAACTGGAAAGCCTTTTTCGCCATGCTCGCGCGCGACGCCCATGTCGCCCGCCGCAACTTCGTGGCGCTCTTGTTTCAAACTTTTTTACAGCCGCTGATGTTCGTCTTCATCTTCGGTCGCGTGATGGTCGGCAGCGGCTACATGCCGCCTGCTTACAAGAGTCTCTTGCTCCCCGGAATCATGGCCATCTGCATGGTCGGCACCGGCATTTGGGCCGTCGCCATGCCGCTCATAGCCGAATTTCAGTTCACCCGCGAAATCGAAGACCGTCTGCTCGCTCCCATGGAGATTTCCTGGCTGGCGATCGAGAAGGTCGTCGCTGGCACGCTGCAAGCGCTCGCCGCCGGCTTCATGGTCATTCCGGCCGCTTGGTTGCTGCTCCGCCCCGGCGTGGATTTGAACGTGCCCCATCCCATTCTCTTTGCGGTCGTGGCATTGCTCGTCGCTCTTTTCTCCGCGACCGGCGGCCTCGCCCTCGGCTGCAGCATGCAGCAGACCCACATCGGGTTGATGTTCAGCCTAATCGTCGCCCCCATGATTTTCTTCGGCTGCACCTACTATCCCTGGAGCGCGCTCGATAAATTCCCCGTCCTGCAAAAAGCCGTGCTCGTGAACCCCCTCGTCTACGCCAGCGAAGGCCTTCGCGCCACGATGATTCCCCAGTTCCCGCATCTCCCTTTGGTGGCGGTCGTCATCGGTCTTGTATTTTTCAACGCCTTGCTGCTCGCCGTCGGCCTCCGCAATTTCCACGGCAAATCTGTCAGCTGAGTTCCTCGAGGAAGCCATGAGATTCGCGAAGATTGTATTTTGGGTTGCGGGAATTTGGGGCTTTCTCGTCCTCACACCGCTTTACTTTATGTTTGATCTCATCGGGCGCAATGATCCACCTCCCATCACCCATCCAGGATTCTTCTATGGGTTCGTGGGGCTCGGTCTGGCGTGGCAAGTCGCTTTTATCATCATCGCGACAGACGCGGCGCGCTATCGCCCCCTCATGATTCCATGCATCCTCGAAAAAGTCAGTTGGAGCGCAGCGGTAATCATCCTCGTCTTGCAAGGCCGGATGCACAAGTCGGACCTGGTCTTTGCCGGCACGGACCTTCTTCTCGGCCTCCTGTTCCTCGTCGCTTACTTCAAGACTCCTCCCCGCGCATCCGTCAGCCTATGAATTTACTCCTTGAGGCGAAGGCATGAGGTTTGCCCTGCAATTTGGATTGATAGCGCTGCTGGCGACGGCTGTGTACTACCGATTCGCTCGCCACGATGCTGGCATGTACTACCTCCTTTTCGGCGCATGGATCGTCATCCTGGCCTTTTATGTATTTCGCTACGGCAAGAATAGATAGAAACTGACCACTACTCCTTCGCCTCCCCGTTTGCAGGTTCCGCAGCCGCTCGCTCTTGCAACAACCAACACCCTTCTCCTCTTAACTGACCACTGAAAACTGAATACCGCGCTCCCCATCCCTCCGTTTTGCCGATTTGGTCGCTTATGCTAACGTTTTCCGTTTATGAAGAAGCGCATAGGCGTGCTCTTAAGCGGCCGCGGCTCGAATTTCGAGGCGCTCGCGGAAAGCATTGCGGCGGGAAGAATTCCGAACGCGGAGATCGCCGTCGTCATCAGCAACCGCGAGGGCGCGCCGGGCATCCAGCGCGCGGAAGCGCGTGGAATCAAGACGCACGTGATTCCTTCGAAAGGCCTGGAGCGCGAAGCCTACGACCGCCTTGTCGCCGCGGTTCTCGACGAACTCCAAGTCGATCTGATCTGTCTCGCTGGATACATGCGCCTTCTGTCTCCCTTTTTTGTCGCAAAATTTCTGAACCGCATCCTGAATATTCACCCTTCGCTGCTCCCGTCCTTCCCCGGCCTCGAATCGCAGCGCCAGGCGCTAGAATACGGCGTGAAATTCGCCGGCTGCACCGTCCATTTCGTCGACGAAAATCTCGACGCCGGCCCGATCATTTTGCAGGCCACCGTTCCCGTCCTCGACGGAGACACCGAGGCATCCCTCTCCGACAAAATCCTGAAAGAAGAACACCGGATTTATTCTCAAGCGGTAAATATCGTGCTCGAAGGGAAATACAAAATCGAAGGCCGCCGCGTACTTCGCACGAGCTGAAAACAATTCATGACCAACTTGAATTTCAAACCCGTCGCCGAGCAGCTCGCCTACCTCAAAAAAGGCGTCGCCGAAATCATTCCCGAAGCTGACCTCGCCGCCAAGCTCGAAAACTCTCAAAAGACCGGTAAGCCCCTGCGTGTCTATCTCGGCGTGGACCCCACCGCCCCAGATATTCATCTGGGACACACGGTAGTCCTCCGCAAGCTCAAACACTTTCAGGATCTCGGCCACACCGCCATCTTCCTGATCGGCGATTTTTCCGCGATGATTGGCGACCCCACGGGCGTATCGGAAACGCGCCCTCCTCTAACGCGCGAGCAAGTCGACGCCAACGCCAAGACTTATCTCGAACAGGTTTACAAGATCCTCGACCGCGAAAAAACGGAAGTTCGCTACAACAGCGAATGGCTGAGCAAAATGTCTGCCGAAGACATCGTGCGACTTTGTTCTCATTACCGGCTGGCGCGCATGCTGGAGCGCGAGGATTTTCGTTCGCGCCTGGACAAGGGCCAGCCCATTTCCGTACATGAGCTTTTGTATCCTCTGCTAACTGCGATGGACGCCGTGAAATTACAGTCCGACGTCGAGCTCGGGGCCACCGAGCAAAAGTTCAATTTGCTAGTGCACCGCGAAATCCAGCGCGAGTATGGTTTGCCAGGGCAGGCCATTCTCACTATGCCCATCCTTGTTGGCCTAGACGGCCAGCGCAAAATGTCCAAAAGCCTCGGCAACTATGTCGGCATCACCGAAGCCCCCGATGAAATGTTCGGCAAACTCATGTCGATCCCGGATGATCTGATGTGGAGCTATTGGGAGCTGGTCACGGACCGGACGGCCTCTGGAATCGAGGAGATACATAAGATGGTTGTGGCCGGCTCAACTCATCCTATGGACGTAAAGATGGAGCTAGCGAAAGAGGTAATCGAAGCGTTTCACGGCAAGGAAGCCGCTCGCAAAGCTGCCGACAATTTCCAGCGCGTCTTCCGCGACCGCCAGATTCCAGAGGAATTGAGGCAAATCAAAATCAGGCGGGTCTTTGACGGCACTTATGAGGCCTATGAAATGCAGGACACCGGCGGCCGATTAATTTCTAAAATAGACTTCCCTCTACTCGGCAAAGAAAAGTGGTCCAAGGTGTTGGTTGCCATAAAGGAAATTGGTTCAGTCTCCGAGGCCGAGCGGTTAATCAAAGGCGGGGGACTCGAGGTAAACAACCAGGTCATAACAGATCCGACTAGTAGGGTAAACCTCGGGGAATACGGGGAATTTGGCGCTGTGATTCGGATGGGTAAGAAGAAATATTTCCGCCTGATCGTCGAGTAAGCCAGCAGCGCAATTAAGTCCGCGATTTGTCTCGTAGGGGCACGATATATCGTGCCTCTAATAGCGTCATGCTAGAACTTCAGCAACAAGCTTTGAAACATGCTCCGCAACGGCCGGCGCTGCCGTGAGCCCAGGCGATTCCATCCCCACAAGGTGAATCGCCTGCGGCACCTTGGGATCCCGCGTAATCACAAAGTCCGCAATCCCCTTGCCGCCTGGCGGAACGAGTTTTGGCCGCAGCCCCGAATACCCAAGCTGCAGGTCGCTCTCCTCGATTTCTGGCAACAGCGTTTTCGCACTGTGCGCGAAATCCGCAATCGGCAAGCGGTTCTTCTCGTAATTGTCTTTTCCTTCGACGTACGTCGCCGTCGGCCCCAGTAGAAATGTCCCCCAAAGCGTCTTTGTAAAGTGCACGCCCAGGCTCAATCCATCACTGTGCGGCAAGGGATAAACAAGATTGTTGATCAGCGAGGAACGCGGCCCCCGCACCTCGCAGTACTCGCCGCGTACCGGATAAATCTTCCACGAGTGATTCCCCAGCATCGCCGCGACTTCATCGGCAAAAAGTCCCGCGGCGTTGATCACGCATCGTGCTTCAATCGTTTCATCCTGCGCGTCCTCTTCGTCGCCGATTCGCAAGCCGACGCGGATGGTTTCAACGGACGGTTCCAGCGAAGTGACCCGCGCGAACGTAACAATATTCGCTCCCTGATTTGTCGCCACCCGTGCATACGCATGCACCAGTTCTTCCGCGGAGACGATTCCGGTCGAAGGTACGTCCAGCGCCGCAAGGCCTTTGATATGCGGCTCTCTCTTACGAATTTCGTCAGCGCCGATCAGCCGAAGCCCTTCGACCCCGTTCTCTTCCCCGCGCTTCTTCAGCGCGACGAGTTCGGTTTCCTCGTGTGCATCCACGGCCACGACCAGTTTCCCGCAGTGGCGAAACGGCACTTTATGCTTCGCGCAAAATTCGTAAGTCAGCCGGTTGGCTTCCACGCACAGCCGCGCCTTCAAGGAATTTTTCGGGTAGTAGATGCCGGAGTGGTTCACGCCGCTGTTGCGCGTGCTGGTAGCCATGCCCAGCTTCGGAAATTGTTCGACAAGAAAAACGTCCTGCCACCGCTTCGAAACGGTATTGGCGATGGCGCAGCCGATGACGCCACCGCCGATGATCAGAATGTTCGCCTGGTCCATGAAATCAGAATATCGAAACTGGAAAAAGGAAAACAGCAAATTGCTGGCCCGGAAGTTTGGGCTTCCGATGATTCTAGTTGTTTATTCCAGTGGCGTGTCCAGTAAATACCTTGAAATTGTTTCCGTCGTCTGTTTCCGCTCTGTGACCTCTGTGCTCTCAGTGAACCCTGTGTAAAGCATTTTTCCGCCGCCGCCCGACTAATCACTATGCCATCGTCGCCTACTGGTCCCCGCCAACTGCGTCAAAGAATGGCGTGCATGGAGCCAGCCGCGACTCGGTACCGTCATGGACAGCGTAGGAAGCCTGTTTGCTGGCTTCATAACCATTGCGCCACAGCGAAGCCGCACCGTGCACGCCATCCTTGTTGATGGCGTAGAAATAGATGTGAAACGTCCCGAGTTTTTTCTTGTCGTTTTTGTAGTTGTGCGCGATGCGGCTCATGGCTTCGAGGCAAGCGTCCGTGGGCGATTTACCCTGGCGCATCATTTCGATGATGGTGTGCCCGCCGGACATTTTTATGTTTTCTTCGCCCTTGCCGGTCGAGCCTGCGGCGCCCACTTCATTGTCCACGCAGCAGCCCGCCCCAATGATCGGCGAATCCCCGACACGGCCGGGAATTTTCCACGACAAGCCGGAAGTCGTCGTCGTGGCGGAAATGTCGCCGTTGGAATCAACGGCCATGCACGGAATCGTGCCGGTGGGCGGATGCGCGATGACGCGCTCGGCGTAGGCGATCTGTTTTTCGTCTCCGTCGAAGATTGCTGAAATATGTTCTTTCCACTCCGGCGAATCAATTCCCGGACGCCAATTGAATGAAGATTTTGCTTTCCACGCGAGCCATATCTTTCGCGAGTGCTCGGTGAGGAGATTCATCTCCTCGAATCCTTCCGCGACCGCAAAGCGCCGCGCGCCGTCGCCAACGATCATCACGTGATTGGTTTTCTCCATCACTGTTTTCGCGAGGCGCGAAACGTTTTTGATGCGGCGCACGCTCGCGACCGAACCGGCGCGGCGCGTCGGCCCATGCATGACGCTGGCATCGAGCTCCACCTCCCCTTCTTCGTTGGGCAGTCCGCCGTAGCCAACGGAGTCATCGTTGGGATCATCCTCGACGATAGTGACGGCCGCGACGGCGGCGTCCAGGGTGTCGCCGCCTTTCTTGAGGATGTCCATCCCTTTATCGAGGGCATGGAGCCCGTTGGCGCTGGAAATAATCAGTGGCCGCTTGCCCTGCGCCGCTGGCGCTAGGCTCGCAAGGGCCTTCGCGTCGCTTCCAATCGGTAGCGATCGTCCAAAAAGTTTGCCCGCGCTGGCGACTGCGCTCCCTGCCAGCGAAGTCAGAAAAAATTTACGGCGTGACCAAAGTTCCATTTGGAGACCCTCCTCGGTGTGCGGAGGGCAATATACATCAGTTGCGCCACTTTGGAGTGCGGCGGCTCGCCGCCGCTTTTCTTCCCACCTCACTTACAACCATAAGCTCTGTCGTCCATCTAGCCGGACGTCGCAGCCTTCGCAGGAAATTCCCCTTCCCAGCGCGCGATGATGACACAGGCGACACAATTGCCGAGAACTGTGACGGCCGTCCGTCCCATATCCATGAGTTGATCGATTGCGAAGAGAAGAAATAATGGTTCCATGGGCAGATGAAACGAAGTTGCCGCGCCGAATACAATCAACAGCGAGGCGCGCGCCACGCCTGCAGTTCCTTTACTGCTGATCAGAAGCGTCAGGATCATCAAAGCTTGCTGACCGATGCTGAGGTGCAGTCCCGCCGCCTGGACCACAAAAAATAAGGCCAAAGATTGATAGAGACTCGCGCCGTCCATATTGAAGCTGTAGCCGGTGGGGAGGACGAAGGCGACGATTTCGCGCGGGACGCCGAAGGACTCCAATTGCTCGATGGCGCGAGGCAGAGTGGCCTCCGAGCTGGCGGTGGCGAAGCCGATGGTGACGGGCTCGGCGACGGCGTTGATGAAACGCTTGAGGGGGATGCGCGCCCACAGCACGATGGGCAGCAGAACGCAGAAGATAAAGAAGGCGAGAGCGACGTACATGGTCGCGAGGAGTTTCAGGAGCGGGAGGAGGACTCCCAGGCCGAGGTGGCCGACGGTGTAGGCCACGGCGCCAAAGACGCCGAGCGGCGCGGCGTACATGACCAGGTTGGTGAACTTGAACATGGTCTCCGAGAGGCTCTCGGCGAAGGCGAGGATGGGGCGGCGCTTGGGCTCCGGAACGAGCGCGAGCGCCATGGCGAAGAGAACGCTGAAGATGACGATTTGCAGCACCTGGCCTTCGGCGACGGATTTGGCGATGTTCTCCGGGAAGATGTCGGTGATGAGTTGAGCGGCGGTGTGGGGAGAAACGTTGAGCGATTGCGCTGCTGAGGACGGAGGGAGATGGACACCTTCTCCTGCGCGGCTGATATGGATGGCCGCATAGCCGATGAGCATGGCGAGCGTGGAGACGACTTCGAAGTAGATGAGCGACTTGATGCCGAGACGGCCGACTTTCTTCAGGTCGGAGTGGCCGGCGATGCCCACCACGAGAACGCCGAAGAGCAACGGCGCGATGATGACCTTGATGAGGCGCAGAAAGATGGTGCCGAGGAGCTGCAGGTTCACCGCGATGGAGGGCCAGTCGTGGCCAAACTCGGCGCCAGCGAGAAGGCCGACGAAGATCCAAGCCGTCAGCGAGCGGCGGGACGTGGCGTAGGCGGCGAAGAGAAGGATGGCCAGCCAGCGCAGGAACGTTGGGACAAGTGCGGGTAGCGCCAGCAACTGAGCGCCGGCGAGGAGCGATGCCGCAACGGCAATGGTGGCGGTCAGGATGGCCGCTGCCAGGAATTTGTTCTTCATCGGCGCTGGGCGAAGGATTCCATCGGTGCCGAAAGGTATGCTGCTTATGGCTGCCTGTCAACATAGGTGGTGGTGGTCAGTGGCCCGTGATTCGTGACCTCTGAAACTGGGATCCATCGTTTCCGATGGTCGCTCGGGACTGACACCCTTGGTTGGGAGCCTGGTTAACCATAACAACCCAACCCCCCCGCTTTTTTGTAAGTGTCATTTAGGGCCTGCGGCCCGCGAAACTTTATGAAAATCCCTCAACGTCAGGCAACGTAGAGACTCTTGAAGCTAACTCCTTTGAA
>Ga0209625_1000248_pt1 | contig 13785 bp, 10 predicted proteins | sample JacPin_JW_Ref_M2_FD_187960 | JGI IMG/M metagenome (GOLD analysis project Ga0209625, IMG submission 187960) | Forest soil microbial communities from Algoma, Ontario, Canada - Jack Pine, Ontario site 1_JW_Ref_M2 (SPAdes) (version 2) | ecosystem: Environmental > Terrestrial > Soil > Boreal...
GCGCGGTGCGATGCGCGGCACCATGGGAGGCGTGCCAATCTGTCTCGTCGGGGCTGTGGGCTTTGCGACCGTGGCCATCGGCTCGGGTCCTTTCCTCAAAGTCGGTTCGTCTAGCGCAATATTCAAATCTTTGGATAAACAGCTACCGGCGTCAGTTCACGCCACGTCATGCGTTCGCCGCCAGCTTCCGCGAAGAGTTTAGATAGGCATCGCGGCAGGCTAACGAACAGAAATGCAGCACTTCACCATTTTCGCGCAGAGGAATTGCCAGCACCTCCGCGATGTGCACTCCGCATATGGGATCGCGCACCAGCAGGCGTGCACCTTGTCCGGCATCCAAATCGGCGGCGGGCTTTAATGGCTCACCCGAGCGCCCGGTCTGCAGCAAGCCGGAGATAAGTCGTCCCGCGAGGCGAATGCCCCACGAGACAATCACCACCCAAAGCAAAAACCTGATCAATCGAGCAAGAAAGTTCATAGCTATCTCTGCGACCGCGTCGGTACTTGTCTACGAGCTAATGATGTTGAGCGAATTCCCATCGGCGTCAGCGGAACGGCAACGACGGCCAATACCCAGGAACCCACCAAAGGACGCGGTGAACCGAGTGTAAGCAAGGTCAAAAGGGCGCGTCAAACGAAAAGGTGCAATTTCAGTAAGTTGCAGCAGTGAAGCCGCCAGCCAAAGATCAGTAACACCGTCCGGCAAAGGCATTAACCTAAGCTTTTTCTGTAAGTTAAGCGGCACACTGACCAGGGGACACTGCCCTAACGCTTAGGCGTCTCGGGCCCAGGAATTCGGTCAATGCCCATGTATGGGCGCAACGCTTCGGGGATTACCACCGATCCGTCCTCCTGTTGATAATTGTCGACGATCGCGATCCAGGTGCGCCCCACAGCGAGTCCCGAGCCATTCAGCGTATGCACAAAATCGCTTTTCCCGCCGCTCGCGGGCTTAAAACGTATGCCTGCGCGGCGCGCTTGAAATGCCTCGCAGTTTGAGCACGAGGAGATTTCGCGAAATTCGTTGGCAGACGGCAGCCACACTTCCAGGTCATAGGTTTTCGCGGAGGCAAAGCCCATGTCTCCAGTGCAGAGAAGCACTGTTCGATAATGGAGGCCCAGCTTTTGCAGAATCGTTTCCGCATTCCGAACCAGAGCCTCGTGCTCTTCGTAACTCTTTTCCGGGTGCGTAAATTTGAACAACTCCACTTTTTGAAATTGATGCTGCCGGAGAATGCCGCGCGTATCTTTCCCGGCCGCGCCTGCCTCGGAGCGAAAACACGCTGTCCACGCGGTCAGGAAAATAGGCAACTGGCTTTCCAGCAGCGTTTCGTCACGATAAAGATTGTGAAGCTCAACTTCCGACGTGGGGGTGAGCCAGAAGTCGGTCCCCTGTATTTTGAAAAGGTCGGCAGCAAATTTCGGCAATTGACCCGAGCCCATGAGCGACGCGCTGTTCACTAAAAAGGGCGGCAGAACTTCCGTGTAACCGTGTTCGCGAGTGTGTAGATCAAGAAAGAAATTCGCAAGTGCGCGTTCCAGCCGTGCTCCCCAGCTTTTATAGACCGCAAAGCGCGCTCCAGTGATTTTCGCGGCAGCGGACAGATCCAAAATCCCAGCGCGCTCGCCAACTTCCCAGTGCGGGCGTGGTGTGAAGGCAAACTTTGGCCGCGCGCCCCAGCGGCGTACTTCTACGTTGTCCGCGGCACCAGATCCCACCGGCACGCTGGCATGAGGAATATTGGGAATCGTGAGCAGCAACTCCCGTTGCGTCTCGTCCAGCAGGGTAATGCGCTCATCCGATTGCTTGATAACCTCAGACAGTTGTTTCATCTCCGCAATGATGGCATCGGCGGGCTGTTTTTCTTTTTTGAGACGCGCGATTTCTTCGCTGGCTTTGTTGCGTTGCGCTTTGCGCTGTTCGTTTTTGGTGATCAGCTCGCGTCGCTCTTTATCGATAGCGCGGAACGCGTCAAGATCCAGCGTGGCGCCTCGTTTAGCCGCCATGTCCGCAAAAAGATCGAGGTGCTCTCGGAAGTAACTCAGGTCATGCATGGCATGGAAGAATAACGTATCGCGGTAGGAAGTGGCGAGCGCTTGACGCTATTCCGGTCTGCGTAAACTCTGGTAGACCGATGATCGGAACATCGCCGTTCTCGAGCCTATTGCGCGTCCTGTTCGGTGAGACGGTACGAAAGTACATGCGGAACGGTACGGAAGTATGGCTCGGAAAGTACCGGCGGACATAGAACCAGGGAACTATCGACCCACATCCGGCCCAGGGAGCACAATCACAATTGTGATCGGAAGTTGATCACGGCTTCCGGGGCAGTTAAGGCTGCTCCTGTGTGCCATTGTGCTGCTCGCGAGCGCAGCATAATGTCGGGAAGTTACGAGCAACTTCGGATTACGTTTCCCTCATCCCCACGCCCGAGCGGCCGGAACCCCCACCGGCCGCTCATCTTTTTTCGGCGCATCTTTCCCCCCGCGAATGATGTGGACGGTCGTATCAAACTTCTCCGTTATTCAGAAGCGGTGTGATTCTGCGTCGATTTGGTTCAGGGACTTGTATGGTTCAATGCGAGGAATCGCGGAGCAGACCAGAAATAAAAAAGGGGGCTGGTGCAAGCCCCCTTCTTGAATTGACGCCCCAAAACCGGAAACCGAGTCGAGGTTCGGGTCCGGCCACCCCGGGAAGCCAATCTTTTCAAAGTTGCTAAGAGAAGAGCAAGTGTTGTGCCAGCGAGCCGTCATGAAAAATTACAATTCAAAGTAATTGAAACCACGAAGGTTAGCCCAAACAAGCCCCTGGTCAAGACACGTGACAACCCTCAGGGCCTACAAAATCTCACAGAATTTAGCGCGACTTCTATGTTGTTTGGGAGCGCATCGACACTGCAAGTCTTCAATTGGCGATGAATCTTTCTCCACAAAAATCGAAATATCGTTATTTTATTTTGGTCCAACTACCATACCAATCAGTGAGAATGCTCGCGCAGATTCGCGTGCGCTGTTGAACGCTCAGCGCCTGCAGACGATGAATTATTTTAAGCGCCGATAGAGGCGCGAACCGCATCCGCCAGCGACTGGCTGAAGCGCTGCACATCCGCATCGTGTTCGGCTTCCACCATTACCCGTGCGAGCGGCTCCGTGCCCGAGTATCGAAGAACAATGCGCCCACTTTGGCCCAGTGCGGAGTTCGCGTCCGACAGGGCTCGCGACACTTGAGGGAGCGAATCGAGCGGCGGCTTTGCACGAACCTTCACGTTTACGATGATCTGCGGGTAGTCCTTCAATCCCTTGGTCAAGTCCGCGAGACCGCCATTCATGGCAACCAGCGAAGCAATCTTCAACGCGGTTAGCAGCCCATCGCCGGCCGGGCTATCGTCCAGGAAGATGATGTGGCCGGACTGTTCGCCGCCCAGCACGCTCCCGCCACGCAGCATTTCTTCGAGGACATAGCGGTCACCGACGTCGGTGCGCACCAGGGTAATGCCTTCGGCCTCCAGCACTCGTTCCAAACCTAAATTAGACATCGACGTTCCGACCACCCGGTTGCCTTTGAGCTTATTTTCAAACTTCAGGAAGCGCGCGGCCGCCAGCATCACCCCGTCGCCATTAACGATGTGTCCCTCAGCCGAAGCAAACAAAGCCCGGTCGGCGTCGCCATCGAACGCCACCCCCAGCGTGGCCCTTTCCGCGAGCACGCGTTTCCGCAGCCCTTCGAGATGCAGCGAGCCGCACCCTGCGTTGATGTTTCGCCCATCCGGCGAATCACCCATGGAGATTACCTCCGCGCCCAGAGAACGAAATAATTCGGGCCCGAGTTTGAACGCTGCACCGTTGGCGCAATCCATCACCATGCGAAGCCCATTCAACTTCGCGCCCGGTATCATCCGCCCCCGCAAATAGGCAAGATACTCCGCGTCCAACGATTGATCGGCGACCAGCGCACGCGCGGAGATGTGTGCGGATCTATTTTTATCGCGATGCGTGATGATATCCACTTCCAATAATTCTTCCGTCGCGTCCGGGAATTTCATCCCCTCATGCGAAAAAAGTTTTACGCCATTGTCATGGAACGGATTGTGCGATGCGGAAATCACCACGCCGGCTTCAAAATCATTCTGGCGCACCAGGCACGCGACTCCCGGGGTGGTGATCACTCCCGCGAAGGCCACCGATGCGCGAGCCTGCGACAGGCCGGCGGCAAAGACCGCCGCAATATGTGGACCGGATTCGCGCGTGTCCATGCCGATAAGGACGCGGGCGGCAGAATGTTCACGATGCAAATAGGCGCCGAGAGCGTGCCCAGTGGCAAACAAGGTGGCATCGTCCAGCGGCGGTGTTCCGGGAACACCGCGAATACCGTCGGTACCAAAGAGTGATTTAGGCATTGATGAAATTGTTCGAAACGTCGGCGCGATTCGAGCCACAAAAAAATGCCCGAATCCCGCGGGGCGAGCACCCGGTAAAAAAGTTTAGCACGCCGTTAGCGAACAGCCAGAACAAGAATCCCTCTAAAGTTTCCATCGCGGCTTCCGTCAACGCGACTCCTGCAACGCGCATTGTTGATTTGAGCGACCCTTGACCGCACAAAATGCGGCTACGATTATGAATATGTTACCGTTTCGTGCATGGAGCCGCTCCTATCTACCACCGAATCGCGACGCAGCCCGGGCCCCAGTCATCGTGTTTTGATTTCCAACGTAAGTCTTAAGCTTCTGGCATTGGCGCTAATCCTGGTTTTTCTCTATCTTGCCGCCAGCGTGGTTATCACCCTCCTGTTGTCGATTCTGGTTGCCTATTTTCTGGATCCCGTCGTGGAGTTTCTGGAAAAAATGCGCATGCCGCGTACCCTGGCTTCAATGCTCACTGTGTTGTTCTTAATTGGTGTTCTCTTGGCAGTGGGATACGGGTTGTATTCGCGCACATCCGACTTCGCAGCGAATTGGCCGAAATACAGCGGAACGCTCAAGGAAGCTCTGAATTCCGTGGAAACAAGATTAAATGGACTCGAAAGGCAGGTCAGTGAGTCAACTTCCGAGCAGAAAGGACGGTCCCGAACGCTTGCCGGTGCGGAAAATGCTCTGCGCGCGGCAGTGGTGCACCTCATCGGATCGTTATCCGGGCTAGTGCTGGAAGTTACCTTCGTTCCCTTCTTGGTATTTTTTATGCTCTCGGAAAAACAGGGGGTGTGGCACAGCACGCTGCAATTATTTCCAGTCTCGCGACGAACCTCGGTAAAGGAAACCTTGGAAGATTTGCGTGACGTGCTGCGCGACTATCTGGTCGGTATGTCGCTCATGACCCTGATCGTGATCGCTGCGAGCAGCGTGTTTTTCTGGGCCATGGGATTGGATTATCCCATCTTGATAGGTATCGTCTCGGGCCTGCTGAATATGGTCCCCTATTTTGGAGCGGTACTCTCCTGGCTGCCGCCATTCCTGATCGCCCTTGCGAAGTTGCACTCCGCGGGATCCTACGCGCTGATCGCTGGCGCCTTGATGGCCATTCACATGTTCTCCAATAATTTGCTGGCGCCCGCCTTGGTGGGCAAGAAGGTGCGATTGAACGCCTTGTCCATCACCATCGCGCTGTTATTTTGGGGATGGATCTGGGGCGGCATGGGATTGTTGCTGGCCATTCCGGTTACGGCGTCCTTGCGTGTGATTTGCGATCACACCGAATCATGGAAGCCGGTCGGCCGCTGGCTAAGCGCTGAGTAATGCTGTTTGTTTACCCTGGCTTTTCGACAGCACCGAAATCCCTGAACTCGCTGAACCTCCAAATGGCTGACGCGACAACGCGGGGCACTATGAACTGCGCGTTGACTTGCGCCTTAATCGCAGCCTAAACTGCGCGCAGCGATCTACTCTCAAAACGCACGTTGCGCAGTCTGCGAGCGTGTTGGTTGCCTCCCGTGGCGGTGCCTGTGCCAAGCGCCTTGGTGTCGCATTACCGGCTTTTAGAGCCCCTGGGCAGCGGCGGCATGGGTGTGGTGTATCGGGCTGAAGACACCACCCTGGGCCGCACCGTCGCACTAAAATTTCTCCCCCCTCAAATTGTTCATGATCCCAAACAAATGCAACGCTTTCGAGACGAAGCTCGTACTGCCTCCGCTCTAAATCATCCGAACATCTGCACCATTTACGAAGTGGCTGAAGAACAGGGCGAGATGTTTATCGCCATGGAGTTTGTCGAAGGCCGGCCGCTGTCCGAATCGATTCGGGACGGCCGCATGTCCACATCCAGCGTGGTCAGATACGCACGTCAAATCGCCGGAGCCCTGGAACATGCCCACGCGCGCGGCGTGATTCACAGGGATCTCAAACCGCTGAATATCGTAATTACGCCGGACGGTGACGCGAAAATCCTCGATTTCGGACTTGCCAAGCGAACCGATCCAAACGACGTAACTCGCAAGTCCCTGCAAGCTGCCACGGCCACAACTGTCGGCTTGGCGGGCACGATGCCCTACATGTCGCCAGAACAACTCGAAGGCGGCGACGCTTCGGCCCGTAGCGACATCTGGGCGCTTGGAATCGTCATGTATGAGATGGCTGCGGGAGTAAAGCCTTTCAGTGGAGACAATCTTTATCGCCTTTGCACCGGCATCATCAATGAGTCCATCCCTGCGCTGCCTGAAACCGTGCCGCTCGGGTTAGTCGCGGTGATTCGCCGGTGTCTTGAGAAAGAGCCATCGCGGAGATATCAACGAGCTGGTGAACTTCGCGCTGCGCTGGAAGCGCTGGAACCCTCATCGGCGGTGGGGATCGTTTCCACCGCCCGCGAAAAACCTAAGCTTGGACTCGTCCGGTGGGTGGCCGCAGCCGCTGCGCTGGCGCTGATTATTGCGGGCGCATGGTGGCTGGCAAAAAGATCCTCCCACGCAACGAAAACATCGACCGCAGTTACGGGCGCAGTTACTGGCAACGTCGTCGGTGAGCGGGTCCAGCTCGCCGTGATTTCCCACGATGCGAATTCGCAGCCCAGTGAGGGAGCGTTCGACAGCGGCCTGGTGGACACCCTTACTTCCGGTTTGACGGAATTGTCCGAACGCCACCACTTGGCGGTGATTCCGCCCAGCGAAATGCGTGCGCATCACGTACAGACACTGGATGCAGCGCGGCAAGAGTTCGGCGTGAACTATGGACTAATGCTGAATATCCAGCGGGCTGCCGGACAAGTGCGCGTGAATTATTCCCTGGTCGACGCGCGTTCGCATGAACAGCTTCGCGGCGGCACCATCACGGCAGCAGCAACCGATCCCTTTGCGCTGCAGGACCAGGTCTCCGCGCGCGTGACCGAGCTTTTAAAACTGGAGCTGGAGCCGCAAGAAAAGAAAACATTGTCGGCTCACGGCACCTCCGAACCGGCTGCCTATGATTTCTATTTGCGAGGCCTGGGCTATTTGCAGAATTACGATAAAGAAGAAAATGTCGATAACGCCATCAGCGTATTTCGTCACGCACTTGAAAAAGACAGCGGGTTCGCGGGCGCGTACGCCGGTTTGGGCCAAGCTTATTGGCAGAAATTCGAGCACACCCACGAAAACCATCTAGTGAGCGACGCCACCAAAGCCTGTCAGATTGCCTTGGAGAAAGATCCAACCCTGACGCAAGGACATACCTGCCTCGGGCATGTATATCAGGGCACCGGAAAATACGAATTGGCTGCGGCAGAATATCAGCAAGCCTCCAAGAGCGAACCGACGCTGGACGCCGTGCAAACTGGGCTGGCCCGCGCCTACGAGAGCCTGAACCGTTTGCAGGAAGCGGAGCAATCCTACAAAGCGGTAATCGCGTTGCGCCCCGATTATTGGGCTGGATACAACCGGCTGGGCATCTTTTATTTGCGCCATGGCAGGCTGGAGGAAGCCGCGCAGATGTACACGCAAGTCGCGTCACTGGTTCCGGACAGTTTCGTTGGTTTTGCGAACCTCGGCATTACCCGCATCCAGCAAGGGCGCTATAGCGAAGCCATTGAGCCGTTGAACCAGTCCTTGAAGATTCGCAAAACCGGCGATGGAATGTCGAACCTCGCCACCGCTTATTTTCAATCCGGCCGTTACGCGGATGCAGCACGCTCGCTCGAAGAGGCCACCACTCTGGATGCCAACAATTACGAAATCTGGGGAAACCTGGCAGACGCCTATTATTGGGCGCCTGGGATGCGCGATCGCGCTGCCAGCGCTTACCGCAAGGCCCTGGACCTCGGCGAAGAGCAGCGCAAAGTTAATCCGCGAGATGCGCATATGTTGAGCTATCTGGCGGAATACCACGCCATGCTGGGCGAAAAGCAAAAAGCGCAGCTTCTGATTGGCGAGGCGGAGAAGCTGGCCGCGCGCGATCCGGAAGTGCTGTACTACGCCGCGATGGTTTATGTGCAGGCGGGCGATCAGAAAAAATCGCTGGATAAATTGGAGAGCGCTGTGGCCGCGGGATACCCCACAGCAGGCGTGCGCGATACGCCAAATTTTTCCGTGTTACAGAACGATCCACGGTTCAGGGCCCTGATTTCGCAAGAGCATAAGAAAGGAAAGTCCGCATGATGAAGACCCGGTTTTTGCCGACGGCCGCGATGTGCGCAGCATTTTTCGCCATGACACTAATTTGCGTGGGATGCAACGACAATAAACCAGCGGTGGTAGGCGGAGGTGGAGGCCCCCGCGTAAATTACAAGGGTCGGACGTGTCCAGCCAATGCCACTCCAGAAGACTATGCGATCGAAGTCGTAGCGACCCAAGACGTTTTTAAAGACCCAGCCAACAATACGATTGTTGTATGTGAGGGCGATAAGGTTTCATGGTTCATCCAGAGCGGTACTAGGGTTATCGCGATCACTTTCACGGACCCTTACGCCAACGACCTATTTGGGCAACCAAGCCTTCAATCGCATTCCAGCGGTCCAAAGAATGAAACTGACCAGCAGACGGTTAAATCGCAGAACGGGCATCGCGGACAAGTTTACAAATACACCATCGTGGTCAAGGACTCGGGGCAGAGCTTTAAAAAGGATCCGCACGTGATTCCGATGGGGGGCGGCGGCTAGCGCGAACTGAGAGGGAATTTGGCATGTAAGTCGGTGACGAGGGCCGCGAGGTCTTCCGCGGCGGCGTCTTGAAAAAGGCGGATGGCGGCGATGCCCGCTGCCCCCGCGGCGAAACAATCGGAAGCGTTATCGAGAGTAATTCCGCCGATGGCCAGCACCGGAATTGTCACGGAACTACAAACTTCGCCGAATCGCGGAAGCCCTTGTGGCGCTCCGAATGACGCCTTGGTCGGCGTTGCAAAAACTGGACCGAAGAAAATGTAATCCGCGCCATCGCGCGCCGCGCTCACAGCAGCCTGCACCGAGTGACAAGAAACGCCCACTAGAAATTTGTCACGTTCCGCGACACCCGCCTTTGCAGCGAGCCATTTGCGTACATCGTGAACCGGCAAAGAATGCTCGCCGAGATGTACACCGCCAGCGCGTTCTGAATAGGCCACATCGAGCCTTTCATTCACAAGAATCCGCGAAGTTCGCCCGTCGCGACCATTTATCTGTTTCGTTTGCGCAACGACAGTTCGAGTTAGGGAAGAAAGCTCTTTGCCCGATAGATCCTTCTCCCGTATCTGGATCCAATCAATCCCCGCCGCGGCAGCACTCCTGACACGCTTGAGCAGCGCCTTATGGCGATCGCTGCCTTCAGCAGCAACACTCCTTCGATCCGTGACATAACAAAGAATCGGCAGGCGCAACAATTTATTAGGAGGGAACACTCGGAGTGTCAGGTCGTGGACGCAGCAAACCAAAAGCTAAAAAAATATCCAAAACTCCTATGCCGCTCACGAAGCCCCGAAAAGACGGATGCAAAAGAATGGGCAGCAGCGAAGGGAAATGGCTTAGAAAATAATTTTGCTCCCAGAAATTCGTCCACGGCAGATACAGCAGCAGAGCGCCCATCTCAAAACATAAAATAATCAGCAACGCGCGTAACGCACGATTCATCAGTGAGGGATCTCCGCCTAACCAAACATCCAGGCGTCAGCGGCTAGGCTTCTGGAGAGCGGCGATGCGTTCGGCCACGTCGCGATAGTCGATATTCATCGCGTACACCTTGGAAAAACTCTTTAGCGCCGCTTCGGGTTCGCCAGCCGATTCCTGGGCAATGCCCAAATCATACCGCAAGGCGAGAATGCTTTCCGGCTCGACTCCGGGAGTCTCAAGAGCGCGCTCATACCAGATCGCCGCGATGCCCGGCTGGCCCTTCTCCATGAACGCCAGACCGAGCAGCGTGCAGCACTGCATCGCGTAGCGGAACGGTCGGCCGCGCTCGTTGGCCTTGGCCACTTTTTGAAATTCGCTGATGGCTTCTTCAAGCAAGCCCATCTCGCGGAACGCCGTCCCGAGATTGTAGTGCGTTTCCAAGTCCTCGTCGTCGGCGCCCATCTCCCCGAGCTCCGCGCGGAACTCGTCAAAGACTTCCTTCAATGGCCCGGAATCGCTGAGATTTGATTTATCAACGTTTCTGACCGGCGCTTCCGTCGCGGGCTTCGAATATGACGGCGTCAGTCCACCCATGCCCAGATCCTCGATCTCGTTGGCGAGGTCGGCAAGGAAATGATCGGAAGCAAAATCGCTGCCCGCCGGCGGCCCGGCGGAATTTCGCCCAGCGTGCTCGTGTTCGCGATTTCCATCCGACTCCGATGCGTGCACCTGTAGCGGAACATCCGGTGGCTTTTGGCTATGCGCCGGCACCAGTTCTTCAGGCTCCAGAATCAGGTCGTAGTCCTGATCCACATCGAATTCAGACTCAGGTTTTGGCTCGCTCGGCTTTACAGGCGCATGGCTTTGTTCAACGGCAGCCAGTTCCGGAACTTGCTCCTCTGCAGAAGGAGCGGCTTGCTCAGCCACCGGCTCCGGCGACGGAATTTCTGCGGCGGGAGTTTCCGACGCAGTTGCCGATTCGCTTGTTTCCGCCGGTGTTTCCTGTGCAGGGACCTGGAATTCAGCATACGCAGGCATGTCCGGAGGAGGAACGAGCGGCGATGGCGGCTGGGCGGGTTCCAATATCGATGCTGCCGCATCGTGCTCAGCAGCTGCCGGCCCGGCCGTGATTTCAAATTCAGCCGAAGATATAGAGCTCCCCAGGGGAACAGCCGTCTGATCGCCGGCTTTATGGGCGGCAGTTTCGTGCGCGGTACCTTCGCCCGCGTGACGCGCCGCATCGCCCACAGCATTTTCTGCCCCAGGGTCCCCGGGTTCAACATCCTTTAGGACCGACAACCATTCATCGGACAAATCAACTTCATGAACATCCTTTGGCCCCGAACCGGCATGTTGGGGCGTTGCTTGCACCGGCGCGGCAGCCGGCTGAGCGGCATCTTCCACGGCCACCGGTTCTGGCGCGATTTCAAACGTGGGAAACTCATCGCTATCAACATCGGAGGCTTCGGCCGGCACATGCGCTCGCTCTATCAAAGCGGTTTCGCACGCCGCCGCCAGCTGTTCATCCGTTAGACCAGCGGAGCGCTGGAAGCGCCGCCGCAATTCGCCAAACCGTTCCGCGCCGTTCGTATCTCCGCCTTCGGTATGAAGTTTTTCAAGTCGCGCGGCAAGTTCCGCGGTGCGCCGGTCATCTCCTGCGCCGAGAACAAAGTCCAGAAGTTTTTCAAGGCTCGGCGTGTGCCGCGGCGTGCGCCGCAAAATAGCTTCGAGTAATCCGATAGCTTTCTGCGTCAAGCCGTAGCTGGCAAACAGGTCCACGTCGGTGAGGGACTGGCTGATAAATTTCTGCGTTTCTTCGTCTAGCGAACCGGCAGCTGCGCCACCTCCTGCTGCGGCGTGCGACACAGCCGCAGTTTCCGCCCCGGTGACCGGTTCATCAAGATCCGGATGAATTTTCGGTGCCGGCGGTGCCTGCAATTCGGCCTTTAGGTTTTCCTCAGAAGACGGAACAACCTCCTCGGCTGCCGGCATCCCCATTTTCCCGAGCAGATTATTCAGCTTGCGCTTGGCAGATTCGCTTTCCGGTTCGCGCTCGACTAACTGTTCGAATACCGTCTTGGCGCGCTCCATCTCACCCTTGGCCGCCAGCGCGTCGCCAAGCTGCGCCAGAGCATCGGGCAGTCGAAACGAATCGCTGGTGCGCCCGTAGCTGTCTACCAGCCATTCATGCGGTTCCACGCGGCCCGGCATGTGCTCCACCAGGTCGTTCAAAAGTTTGGTGACCGCTTCATGCTCGCCGGCATCCAGCATCGGGATGCGCATGCGCCCGATGATGGCCATGGCCTGTTCGCTTTGTCCGGACTGCAGCAATGCCTCTGCAACTTTTTGCGTAAGACCAAAGTTTTTTTCGTCGGCTTCAAATATTCGCAACGCCAGGGCGCTGGCTTTATCCCAACTAACCGTCTTGAGATAGAAATCAAGCAGCAGCTCCGCCTGTTCGCCGCCCTTTTCCAGATCCGGGACATGCTCGAGTAGTTCGGCAGCCTGCGCGACATTGCCCCGCGCTGAGTACGAGCGCGCTTTGACGATAACCGCAGCTAGATTTTGCGCATCGATCTTCAGCGCTTTGTCCGCCAATTTTTCGCATTCCGCCTGGTCACCACGGGCCAACGCGCGTTGCGCCGCGGACACGTAAGACTCCGTCGCTTCTTTGTTTTGTCCCATCGCGTGATACAGGTCGGCAAGCCGCACCTGTATCCGCAAATTGTCGGGCTCGGCAATCAGCAGCTTCTTCAGCAGGTTCACCGCTTCCGGCTGGCGATGGTGCTTCAAATGAATTTCCGCCAATTGCAGAAACAGCGGCCGTGCTTCGCTCATCACCCCTTGCTGAACGTAAAGATCGGCAAGTTTTTCAAGCGGACGAATTTCTTCCGGCGCAAGTTTAGCGATACGTTTGTAAACGGCGATCGCCTTGGTAAGAAACCCGTCGCCCACAAAAATCTGCGCCAGCCGCTCGAAGTAATCGATGGCCTGGAAAGTTTCGCCCTGGCGAATGTACAGCTCCCCTACGGTCATCAGCGTGACCTGATCCCGGGGCTCAAATTTAAGGAGTTGCTGGTATTCGGCGATAGCCTGCGCAACTTTGCCTTGATTCAACAGCTTCTGGGCGGCTTCGACGTATTTGCTCTTGTTGTAAGCCATGCGTTAACCGGGACAATAAACCTGTTCGACCGCCGGGCTGCTTAGTGGCACTTCAGCGGACGCCTGTGAACTCTGTCCGAGACGTTCTCCTCGATCGCTGGGGTTCGGTGGTGACCCGCAGCGTTATCCTGTTACGCTAACAGGCTGAAGAAAAACAAGTCAATGAAGGCAAAGTCCCCTGTGAGCAGCCAGTTATCACCGTTTACAGCAGAACGCCGCGGCGAACCCATCACGAACACCGGTAGCAACTCTTTTCTCGCTCAATTTAAGCATTTTGCAGAGGAACAATCACGGGCTCGGGGGCACGCTCTGGCGCGACGTCTGCCTCTCTTTGCGGTGTTGCCACCTCTGCTAGGAACGAAATTTGCGTAGCCCCGACGGCCCAGCAGTTCGATTCGCGTACCGGCGCGAAGGAATGGCGATGCAGCGGGCTCGGCCCATGCTGCCGCAAGGCTTCCAGATGGTCGGCGGTAGCGTACCCTTTGTGACGGGCCAGGCCGTACTGGGGATATATGGCGTCCCACTCCTGCATGCGCGCGTCGCGATGGGTTTTGGCCAGGATGGAAGCAGCCGCTATCGACACACTGCGGGCATCCCCGTGAATCAGCGATTTTTGCTCGATCAAAACATCGAGTTTCACCGCGTCAA
>Ga0209625_1000249_pt1 | contig 13781 bp, 9 predicted proteins | sample JacPin_JW_Ref_M2_FD_187960 | JGI IMG/M metagenome (GOLD analysis project Ga0209625, IMG submission 187960) | Forest soil microbial communities from Algoma, Ontario, Canada - Jack Pine, Ontario site 1_JW_Ref_M2 (SPAdes) (version 2) | ecosystem: Environmental > Terrestrial > Soil > Boreal...
GTGCCGTGGACCGTGCAGCTCTGGAAGAAGCCGCTCAAATGGCTCGGGAATCTCGCGATGATTGGCGGAGTGCTGGGAGTGGCCATACACTACTTGCGATTCGGGCCGAAGGATGAAGGCCTAGAGCAGAAACCGACTCCGCCTCCGCGCCAGGAGCCCGGACCTGGAGCAAGACAATGAGCGAAAGCTATGTCGTTCCGCAGGGTGAAGTGCTGCGCTACACGTTTGAGGAGCGATTCATTCATTGGATGGCAGGTCTCTCCTATCTCTATCTCCTGTTGACCGGGCTGGCGTTCTGGTCTCCATGGCTCTTCTGGATCGCGGTGATTTTTGGAGGTGGGACGATTTCGCGGGAGTTGCATCCGTGGATCGGGCTGATCTTCGTGGTGGCAGTCGCGCTGATGTACCGGATGTGGAGCACCCAGATGCACGAGACGGACGTGGATAAAAAATGGTGGGATGCGATTCCTCATTACATACGAAACGAAGACGATCAGGTGCCCACCGTCGGCCGTTTCAATGGCGGCCAGAAACTGTTGTTCTGGGGATTTTTCTGGTGCTGTATCTTACTTTTTCTTAGCGGGCTGATTTTGTGGTTCCCACACTGGATCCCATGGAACCTTCGCTTCCTGCGATACATTGCAGTGATCGTGCATCCGGGGGCGGCGCTGATTTCGATCGGCCTGTTCATCATTCATGTGTATATGGGCACTGCGATGGAAGAAGGCGCGCTCGCGTCCATGATTCGCGGTTACGTATCCAGCGCCTGGGCCAAAAGGTATCACGGCATCTGGTACGACCAGGTGACGCGCGGTAACGCGACGAGGAAATGAAGAGTGGCAAGTGGGACGTCCGGATTTCCCGCTCGCGCGATCTAGCGCGTAAGCATCCGTCCGCAGCTGAAGGGCTTCATTTCTACGGGCATATCGTCCAGTTTCAAAAATCATTATATGGGGATTTAGAGAAAGAGTGCGGCAAGGAGCAGGTGGCGCGTCTTCCCGGCACGTTGCGGCAGGAGCTCGATCTTTTCGTCCTGCTGCCCCGCTTTGCCACATTTCTCGCTGTGGTGGAGAAAAATGCGCCCGCGCCTTTGGCCGAGGCAGCCGCGGCGCTGCACGCGGGTGGAGGAACGCGCTGGCAAGAAGTTCTCACTGAGTACTGGCAAGCCGATCCACAATCGGGCGCCGATCTGAATCCGTCGGAAACGCTTCTGGCCTGGACTTTCCTTCAGCCTTACGCGGAATACCTAGCCGACTACACTGCGCGCCCGCCGCTCCATTCAACGCCGCCGGTATGTCCGCTGTGTTCATCAAATCCGGTGGTAGGAGCGCTGCGGCCTGAAGGCGATGGCGGCAAGCGTTGGCTCATCTGTGCGCTGTGTGCCGCGGAATGGGAGTATCGGCGAATTGTTTGCGCGAGTTGCGGCGAGGAGGACGTGAAGAAGCTTGCCGTTTTCAGCGCGACAGAAATTCCGTACGTGCGCGTTGAGGCGTGCGACACCTGCCACCGTTACATCAAGACGGTGGACCTGACCAAAGATGGCAACGCAGTGCCGGTGATCGATGAGCTCGCGACGATTGCCTTGAACGTGTGGGCCACCGAGCACGGCTACTCGAAAATTCAAACCAATCTGCTGGGAATTTAGATCGAACCTCACTTCTGCCGAGCGCCTCGACATACCAATTTGCCGCTTTTGAAACCGCCCTGCGAAATCTGAAACCGGTTGAACGCGGAACACATCTATAAGAATCTATGTCCTCGACGAGGAATTAGGGTTTCGCGTTTCGCTTTGATTCTGGCGCGTGGCTGGGATTATCCGCGAATATCGGATAGCGCGAGACAACGCTATACAGTAGAACCTTCGCAGATCGCCCCACGGGAGTAGGTGTAATCGATGTGGATAGTTCGACTTGCGCTGCGCCGGCCATACACATTCGTGGTGGCCGCAATTTTGCTTTTGATTTTGGGGCCGGTAGCAATTCTCCGTACGCCGACCGACATTTTTCCGAACATTAATATTCCGGTTGTCAGCGTGATCTGGAACTACGGCGGCCTTGAACCCGAGGAGATGTCGAACCGGATCACGTACATCTACGAGCGCATACTAACCACGACGGTCAATGACATCGAACATATCGAATCGCAATCTTACAATGGAATTGGAATCACAAAGGTGTTCTTTCATCCGGGCGTGCAGATTGCGAACGCCGTTGCGCAAGTGACGGCCGTATCTCAGACGATCGTGCGGCAGTTTCCGCAGGGCACCACACCGCCTCTCGTGATTCAGTACAACGCATCGACGGTGCCGATTCTGCAGCTCGCGCTTTCGGGCAAAGGTTTGAACGAACAGCAACTTTTTGACGTGGGCGTGAATTTTATCCGCACTGGATTGATCACGGTGCAGGGCGTTGCAATTCCTTATCCCTACGGCGGGAAGCAGCGGCAGATTCAAATCGACTTGAACACGTCGCAGCTTCAGTCGAAGGGCCTTTCACCGAACGACGTGGTGAACACCATTACCAATCAAAACCTGATCCTGCCCGGCGGCACGGCAAAGATTGGCTCGTTCGAATATCAGGTGGACATGAACGGGGCGCCCGTAACCGTCACCGATCTGAACAACCTGCCAATTAAGAGCGTGGGCGACTCGACCATCTACATCCACGACGTTGGGTTCGTGCGCGACGGATATCCGCCGCAGACGAATATCGTGCGCGTGGATGGTTCGCGGTCCGTGCTTATGTCGGTGTTGAAATCGGGCGACGCGTCCACGCTCGACATCATCAACGGGATTAAACAAAAGATTCCGGTGATCCAGAATTCGCTGCCGACACACGTTGATATTCATCCGGTGTCGGACCAATCGCTGTTCGTGCGCGCGTCGATTCAAGGCGTAATTCGCGAAGGAGCCATCGCAGCGGGACTTACCGGTTTGATGATTTTGATTTTCCTTGGAAGCTGGCGGAGCACGATCATTATTGCGGTCTCGATTCCGCTTTCGATTTTGACGTCTCTGATCGTTTTGAGTTCGCTCGGCGAGACGATCAACATCATGACGCTCGGGGGGCTGGCGTTAGCCGTGGGAATCCTTGTCGATGACGCGACGGTGGAAGTGGAGAACATCAACCGCAACTTCGACCAGGGCAAGGAAATCGTGCAGGCGATTCTCGACGGCGCTTCGCAGATTGCCGTGCCGGCGCTGGTCTCCACACTTTCGATTTGCATCGTGTTCGTGCCGATGTTTTTCCTGTCGGGCGTGGCGAAATATCTCTTCGTGCCACTGGCGGAAGCGGTGTGCTTCGCGATGCTCGCGTCGTACCTGCTATCGAGAACTCTCGTGCCCACGATGGCGCGGTATTTGCTCGTGGCACGGACGGAGGAGGAACGCCGCGAGGCGTCGCGGGCTTCGAAAAATCCGTTCGTGCGGATCCAGGAAAAATTTGAGGTGGGCTTTGAAAAGTTTCGCGGGCGTTACCATCGGATGCTAGAGAGCTCGATTCACCATCGCAAGGCGTTCATCGTGATTTTTCTGCTGGCGTGCGTGCTCTCTTTCGGGTTGCTTCCGTTCGTCGGACAGGACTTTTTCCCCAGCGTGGATAGCGGCGAATTCAAGCTCCACATGCGCGCGCCAACGGGCACACGCATCGAGGACACGGCGGCTCTTTGCGATCGCATCGAAACTGAAATACGGCAGCAGATCCCGCCGAAGGAATTGGTGACGATTATCGACAACATTGGGCTGCCTTATAGCGGCATTAATTTGTCGTATAGCACATCTGCTCCGATCGGACCCGCTGATGCCGATATTCAGGTGGAACTCGCGAAGGATCACCGGCCGACGAAAGAATATGTCCGCGAGTTGCGAATGAAGCTGGGGCACGATTTTCCGGGAGTCACTTTCTACGAGTTGCCAGTTGATATCGTCACCCAAATTCTCAATTTCGGATTGCCGGCTCCGCTCGATATTCAGGTAGTAGGCCGCAATCTGGCCGCGAATCGTACATTCGCGGAATCCTTGATCAATAAACTGAAGTTCGTTCCCGGCGCGGTGGACCTGCGAATTCAGCAACCGTTCAACTATCCGAAATTTCACGTTGAGGTGGACCGGACGAAAACGAACCAAGTGGGCTTCACGCAGAAAGACGTGGCGAATAACTTGCTGATTTCGCTGAGCGGAAGCTCGCAAACAACGCCGACGTTCTGGCTGGATCCGAGAACCGGTGTAAGCTACAACATCGCGACGCAGACGCCGCAGTACCGCGTCGATTCGTTGCAGGATCTTCAGAATATTCCGATCACGAATGGTGTGGCGCCTCCGCAGATTCTTGCGAGCCTGGGTAGTTTTACGCGCGGGTCGGAGATGGCGGTCGTCACTCATTACAATATTCAGCCGGTGATCGACATTTTTGGGTCGGTGGATGGCCGCGATCTGGGCGGCGTCTCGCGCGATATTGCGAAGATTATCGAGGATTCCAAAAAGGATTTGCCCCAAGGCTCGCAGATTATCGAGCGCGGGCAAGTCCTGACGATGCGGTCATCGTTCATCGGATTGCTGGCGGGATTGGCTTTCTCGATTCTTCTCGTGTATTTGCTGATTGTGGTGAACTTTCAGTCGTGGCTCGATCCGTTCATCATTTTGATGGCTTTGCCGGCCGCGCTCGCGGGTATTGTCTGGTTTTTGTTCATCACCAAAACGACGGTGAGCGTTCCGGCGCTAACCGGTGCGATCATGTGCATGGGCGTGGCGACGTCGAACAGCATTCTGGTCATCAGTTTCTCGAAGGAACGGCTCGAAGAAGGCGAAGACCCAGCAGAGGCGGCTCTAAACGCTGGGTTCACGAGATTCCGGCCGGTGTTGATGACAGCGCTAGCCATGATTATCGGTATGCTTCCGATGTCGCTGGGGCTCGGAGAAGGCGGTGAACAGAACGCGCCGCTCGGTCGCGCCGTCATTGGCGGACTTCTGTTTGCGACGGTAGCGACTCTATTCTTCGTCCCGGTATTTTTCAGTTTCGTGCATAGCTGGCGCCAGGCCAGATCGGCGGATGAAGCGAGATAGCCCTAAAATCGTAAAATGGTAATAGACCGATGAGGGATTCAGGAGTCCAGGAGATATGGCTCAGACGGAAGAAGCGGTAAAGCAAGCGGAACAGGAAAGCGGCAAAGCGCCGCGCGAGACCGGATCAAAGCACGGAGTTTTGATCGCGGTGATAGTGCTGGCGATCGTTGCCGCGGTTGTGATCGGAGGAATTGTCCCGCGGCTTCGCGCGAAAGAAGCGCTGAAGAAGGAAACCTACGACCTCGCGGTACCGACTGTGAACGTCGCTCGTCCCAAGCAGGGTGCGCCGCAGATGGAAATCGTGCTTCCTGGAAACATGCAGGCTTTCACCGATTCGCCGGTCTACGCTCGCACGAATGGCTATCTCAAGAAATGGTATGTGGATATCGGCGGGCGCGTGAAAGCAGGACAATTGCTCGCCGAAATCGAGACGCCAGAAGTCGATCAGCAGCTGCAGCAAGCCCGCTCGCAGCTCAATACCGCAAAGGCGAACTACAATCTGGCTCAAATTACATCGAAGCGGTACCAGGAGCTGAAGGGCACAGACTCGGTGGCGCAGCAGGATGTGGACAACGCATTTGGCTCCGAGCGTGCGAATGCCGCGACGGTTTCCGCCGCCGAGTATCAGGTGAGGTACCTCGAGCAGCTCGAATCGTTCAAGAACATCTACGCTCCGTTCGACGGGATCATCACCGTGCGCAATACCGACGTGGGCCATCTGATTAATTCCGGCGCTGGCACCACGGCAGCGGAGTTGTTTCACATCGCTGCAATCCACACCCTTCGCGTGTATATCAATGTGCCGCAGCAATTTTCACCGGCGGCGAAAACCGGGTTGCCAGCCACTTTAACGCTCCAGCAATTTCCGGGACGGCAATTCAAGGGCCAGCTTGTTCGAACTGCGAACGCGATCGATCTGGCGACGAGGACATTACTTGTCGAAGTGGATGTCGATAATCCCACGGGCGAACTATTGCCTGGGGCATTCGCTGAAGTACACCTTGCCGTACCCTCTGGCGCACCGACCTTCATACTGCCCGTAAGCGCGCTGATCTTCCGCGCTCAGGGATTACAGGTCGGGGTGGTAAAAGACGGAAATCACGCACAGCTTGCGAACATCATCCTTGGGCGGGACTTCGGTAGTGAAGTCGAGGTAGTGTCCGGCCTTCAGGTGGATGATCAGGTGATCATCAACCCGCCGGATTCGCTCATTTCGGGAGAAGAGGTTCGCGTCGCGCAGCAGCAGCCTCCCGCCCAGAGTCCCCCGGGGCAGCAGACTCCTTCTGGAGGGAGCCAGAAGTGAAGCGTTGTCTTCGTCAGAAACGTAATCCAAGAGCCGCGTTTTCGCAAATGCTCTCGGCAGCGATTGGGCTAGCCGCCGCATTTCTGGTCTTTGGATGCACGGTTGGACCGAACTATGTCCGTCCTCCGGCAGACGTTCCCGTCAGTTACAAGGAGTTAGGCGACTGGAAGCCTGTGCAGCCGAGCGATCAGGTGACGAAAGGGAATTGGTGGGAGGTTTATGAAGATCCGCAGCTCAATGCACTTGAAGTACAAATTGACGTCTCGAACTTTAACCTGAAAGCTGAACAGGAGCGATTCGAGCAGGCACGCGCCGCCATTCGGATCTCAAAATCGAACTACTACCCGACGATTACGGGCGGAGCGTCTGCCTCGCAAAATCACGCCTCGTCGAACGCCCCACTCTTTAGGACAGGAGCGTCGAGAAGCGACTTTTCCGACTACACAATCCCAATCGATGCGTCCTGGGAGCCGGATCTCTGGGGCCGCGTGCGACGCACTGTGGAAGCGAGCCGCTCGGAAGCGCAGGCCACCGCCGCTGACGTTGCGAACGTCAGCCTAAGCCTGCATGCCGAACTTGCACTGGATTATTTCCAATTGCGCGGGCTGGATGCGCAAGAGGACCTTCTCCAATCAACCATCATCGCTTTTGAAAGGGCGCTTGCACTGACGCAAAATCGTTATAAAGCTGGGCTTGCGTCGGCCGTGGATGTGGCGCAAGCCGAGACACAGCTTCGGACCACGCGGGCGCAGGCCATCGACGTGGGGGTAAACCGCGCCGCGTTCGAACATGCCATCGCTGTTTTGATCGGTAAGCCACCCGCGCAATTCAGCCTGCCGACCTCGCCTCTGCGGGCTGCTCCGCCCACGATCCCACCGGGACTTCCCTCGGATCTGCTCGAGCGCAGGCCCGATGTCGCCGCATCCGAGCGCCGGATGCAGGAATCGAACGCGCAAATCGGTGTGGCAAAGTCCGCTTATTACCCGCTCGTCACTTTGAGCGGCTCTGGGGGATTCGAAAGCGGCGTGTTTACGACACTTCTGCAAGGGCCGTCCGGCCTCTGGTCAGCGGGCGCCAATGCGAGCGAGTACCTTTTTGACGCCGGAAAGCGCCATGCCGTGACGCAACAGGCGCAATCCGCATACCGGCAATCGATTGATACCTACCGGCAGACGGTGCTGACTGCATTTCAGGAAGTGGAAGACAATCTTGCATCTCTTCGAATTCTCAATGATGAAGAAGTAGTGCAACAATCTGCAGTAGCTTCCGCCGAGCATTCGCTGGCGCTTTCGCTCAATCGCTACAAGGGCGGCATTGTGAATTATCTCGAAGTGATCACGGCTCAAAATGCCGCGCTCGCGGATGAAGTAACCGAGGTGGGCATCCGAACGCGCCGCATGCAGGCGAGCGTGCTGCTCGTGAAGGCAATTGGCGGCGGCTGGAACGTTTCGCAGATACCTCGCGTTTAGTGTCGCGCTCCGAAGTGCCACCCGAATCGGCGATCAGTCCGGCTCTTGCGTCACAATATGCACATCGACCGCCGGTGCGTCGCGCAAGAATCGGTTGATCGCATTTAGAAACAGTAACTTCCGCAAGCCTTCCACGGCTGTGCGTCCGAAGATCACTTGCGTGATGTGTTTCTCACGAACGAATTGAGCGGTCGCGTCCGCCACATTGTCACCTTTCAGCCTTACGGTCTTTGCGCCCAGGCTTTCTGCCAATTGCAAATTCGCGGCCAGCAGTTTCTGGTCCTGGTCGCTGGAAGAGCCGTGATCTATATCAATGTGAACGGCGTAGAGATCGGCGTCCATTCTCCTGGCCATGCGGGCTGCTCTCGCCACTAGGTATTGCGCTTTCGGATTTGCGCTGATTAGCACTGCGATCCGTTCGCGCACCGCCCAGCTCTCGCGTATGTCTTTCTCCACCATGTACGATTCGAGGCTGCGGTCCACTTGCTCGACTACTTGACGCAGAGCTAATTCGCGCAGTGCGATCAGATTTCCGCGGCGGAAGAAGTTCTTGAGCGCCTGTTCGACTTTGTCCCGGTTGTATACGTCGCCGCGTTTCATCCGGTTTTGCAGCGCTTCGGGAGTCAAGTCGACCATCACCGTTTCGTCCGCTACTTGCAGCACCCAATCCGGCACGGTTTCGCGAACGGCCACGCCCGTAATCGCGCGGACGGTTGGCGCAATGCTTTCAATGTGCTGAATGTTGACGGTGGAAATTACGTCGATTTTCGCTTCGAGCAGCTCGAGCACGTCTTCGTATCGTTTGCGATGTTTGCTCCCAGGGATATTTGTGTGCGCGAGTTCGTCTACCAGGACTACGGCGGGGTGGCGCGCCAGAATTCCGTCCGTGTCCATTTCCTCGAACAGCGTGCCCTTGTAATCGATCTTTTTGCGCGGCACGGTTTCCAGTTGCTCCGCGAGCTCGATGATTCCTTTACGCCCGTGATTTTCGACTAGTCCGATCACCACATCTTCACCGCGAGTTTTTCGCCGGATTGCCTCGCTCAACATCCCGTAGGTCTTGCCCACGCCCGGCGCGTAGCCGAGGAAAAGCTTCAATGCGCCCTTGGCTTTGTCGGGCGGCTTCGACTCCGCGAGCCATTGCTCTGGGGTCTTTGGCATGCAGGGTATTCTCTTTTACGAGCGTGTGGAAAGCTACGATAGAATGGCGCGATGCGCGAAAATGCCGTCAGCCGTGCGCTTCAATTTGCGGCCGCATTTGGCATCGTGCTCGGGATCGCCATTTTTTACCGCAAGGTGCTTCCCGTCAACGCCACCACTGTCGCACTCACATTCCTGCTCGCCATTTTAGCGGTCTCTACCGTTTGGGGCATTGCCGTGTCGGTTTTTATGTCCATCGTGGCGATGCTCGCTTTTAATTATTATTTTCTTCCGCCCATCGGCACGTTGACGATCGCCGATCCTCAGAATTGGGTTGCCCTCTTTGCGTTCCTGGTGGTTTCCGTGCTCGCGAGCCAGCTTTCCAATCGCGCGCGAAAGCAGTCTCAGGATCTTTCGGCTCGCCGCCGCGAAGTGGAACGGCTCTACTCATTCAGCCGCGGCTTGCTCGAGTCGGGCAACGTGATTCAGTTGCTCAATCGAATTCCCGCCCAAATTGTGGACGCGTTCGAAGTGGGTGCCGCGGCTCTGCTTCTTGCCGATAAGCAAAAGATTTATCGCTCCGGTCCGGTGATGCCGCTTCTCGACCTGGAAAGCCTCAAAGCGATTGTCGCTCGTGAAGAGCCGGTGATCGATGTCGCGAACAGCATCTGCTTCGCACCAGTGCGCATGGGTGTGCGTCCCATAGGAAGCCTGGGAATTTCCGGCACGATTCTTTCGCGGCAGACACTCGAAGCTATTGGCACGCTGATCGCAGTGGCGATGGAGCGCGCTCGTGCGGTCGAACAGCTGGGGCAGACCGAGGCCGCGCGCGAGGGCGAGCGGCTGCGAACGGCATTGCTCGATTCCGTCACGCATGCGCTTCGCACACCGCTCACGTCGATCAAAGCATCTGTGACCAATTTGCTTTCGAACCCCGCGCTCAGCGGCGAGCAGCGGTGCGAACTGCTTACCATCATCAATGAGGAGAGCGACCGTTTGAACCGGCTGGTTGGCGAAGCCGCGGAGATGGCGCAGCTCGATGCTGGTGAAGTGGTTCTGAAACTCGAGCCGCGCCCGCTCTCGGATGTGATTAGCGCCGCCCTGACGCAAACGAAGGGCGTTCTAAGCAATCGACGCGTCGATATGCGAGTGCCTGCGGAATTGCCGCGCGTTCGTGTCGATCTGGCCCGCGCTCGCGAAGCGCTTGTCCATCTGCTCGAAAACGCGAACCAGTATTCGCCGGCCGACGAGCCGATCACGATTACCGCCGAACAGAATGGCGATTTTGTGATCACCAGCGTGGCGGATCGAGGCGCGGGAATCGACGATCCCGAGCAGAATTTGATTTTCGAGAAGTTTTATCGTGGCCGCGACCAGCGCTACCGGGTGGAGGGCACCGGCATGGGCTTGCCTATCGCCAAGGCAATCGTCGAGGCGCACGGCGGCACGATCAGTCTCACCAGCCAGCGCGGCCACGGTTCCGTTTTTTCCTTCACGCTGCCAATCGATCGAAGCCGTCCAACCGTCTGAATATGAGCTCGCCAACGATTCTAATTGTGGATGACGAGCCGCAGATTCGGCGGGTGATGCGTACGACGCTCTCATCGCAGGGTTATAGCGTGATCGAGGCGAAATCAGGCGAGGAAGCTCTTGAAAAACTTCGCACTGAACGCGCCGATCTGATTCTTCTCGACGTCAACATGCCTGGAATGTCAGGCCTCGACACCTGCCGCGCAATTCGACGGACAGTCGATACGCCCATCATCATGCTTACCGTTCGCAACACCGAGAAAGACAAAGTTCAGGCGCTCGATGCCGGCGCCGACGATTATGTCGTGAAACCGTTTGGCGCCGAGGAACTAATGGCTCGCATTCGGGCGGCCCTTCGGCGCGTTGCGACCGGCGAAACGCTGCCGGCGTTTCGATCCGACGACCTGACGATTGATTTCGCGAAGCGGAGCGTGACGGTGAAGGGGATTGCGATTCGCCTCACCCCCAAGGAATTCGAGCTGTTGCGCCAGCTTGTCTCGAATCAGGGAGTATCAATCAGCCATCGCCGATTGCTGCAAGCGGTCTGGGGCCCCGATTACGGCGAAGAGACGGAATATCTGCGCGTCTTCATCAATCAGCTGCGAAAAAAAATCGAGCCGGACCCGCGGCACCCGCGCTACATTCACACTGATCCGTGGATCGGTTACCGCTTCGAGCCGTCGAGTGAAAAATCGCGGCATGGCCGGCCGGGTAAATAAATTCGACACGCTCTAGCGCAGCGGGTGCGCGGCGTTTAGCTCAAGGTTAAGCTCGAGTACGTTCACGCGCGGCTCACCGAGAAATCCGAGCTGCCGCTGTTCGGTATGTTTTGCCACTAGCGCGCGCACTTCGTTTTCCTTCATCCCTCGTTCCTGCGCTACACGTGGAACTTGAAATTCCGCAGACGCGGGAGAAATGTGCGGATCGAGCCCCGAGCCGGATGCGGTTGCAAGGTCCACCGGAATGGGCGCGTCGGCATTTTCTGCCGAAAGCGATTGCGCGCTGCTGGAAACACGGTCAATCAGCACCTTGTTCGTCGGGCCGAGATTTGAACCGCCCGAAGCCATTGGATCATATCCTGCAGGTCCCGCAGCGGACGGCCGCGAATGGAAATATCCCGGAGAGGTAAACGGCTGGCCGAGCAGGCTTGAGCCTATAACTGTCCCGTCGGGCTGGCGAATCAGTTCGCCGTTTGCTTGTCGCGGATACAGCAGTTGCGCGAGTCCTGTAACCACGAGCGGATAAACGATCCCCAATAGCACTGTCGTCGCCAAAGTCATCCAAATTGAAATCAGAAGGTTTCTCTTCATGGTGTCCTCACGCCAAACCAATGCGCGTAATAATCATGTCGATCAACTTGATTCCGAGAAATGGCGCGATGATTCCTCCGAATCCATAAATCAAAAGATTGCGCCGCAGCAGAGCTTCCGCGCCGAGCGGCCGATACTTCACGCCTCGCAATGCCAGCGGCACAAGCGCAATGATGATCAGCGCATTGAAAATCACCGCTGATAGCACCGCCGAGTGTGGCGTCTTCAAGTGCATGACGTTGAGCAGCTCAAGCTGCGGAAACGCCGCCGCAAACATGGCCGGAATAATCGCAAAATATTTCGCCACGTCGTTCGCTACTGAAAATGTAGTCAACGATCCCCGCGTAATCAGCAGCTGCTTTCCAATCTCGACGATTTCGATCAGTTTCGTCGGGTTCGAATCCAGATCCACCATATTGCCGGCTTCTTTCGCGGCCTGCGTGCCGGCATTCATGGCCACACCTACATCCGCTTGCGCGAGAGCGGGGGCGTCGTTCGTTCCATCGCCGGTCATCGCGACGAGTTTTCCTTTGGCCTGTTCGCGGCGAATCAACGCAAGTTTGTCCTCGGGCTTTGCTTGTGCCAGAAAATCATCGACGCCAGCTTCGCGCGCAATCGCCGCCGCCGTCAGTGGATTGTCGCCCGTGATCATCACGGTGCGAATTCCCATCGCGCGCAGTTGATCGAAGCGCTCGCGCATTCCTCCTTTCACGATGTCCTTCAAATAGATCGTTCCGAGCACGCGGTGGTCCTCCGCAACGAGAAGAGGCGTGCCCCCTGCGCTGGCAATCGCCTTCACGGCATCTTCCACTTCGGGCGGGACCCGATTGCCTCCGTCGGAGGCGTACCGGACGATTGCATTGAAGGCACCCTTTCGGATTTCGCGCCCGTCGAGATCCACCCCAGACATACAAGTCATCGCGGAAAACGGAATGAAGTTCGTTGCCACTGAGGCAAGCTCGCGCCCGCGCAAGCCGTATTTCTCCTTGGCCAGCACTACGATCGACCGGCCCTCCGGCGTCTCGTCCGCAAGCGAGGCAAGCTGCGCCGCATCCGCCAGATCCGCTTCTGATACGCCCGGCGCGGTGATGAACTCCGTCGCGCGCCGATTGCCCAGAGTGATCGTTCCGGTCTTGTCGAGCAGCAACGTATCCACATCGCCCGCCGCTTCCACCGCGCGTCCCGACATCGCCAGAACGTTTCGCTGAACAACGCGATCCATTCCGGCAATGCCAATCGCGGAAAGCAATCCGCCAATCGTCGTCGGAATCAGGCACACGAGCAGCGAGATCAGCACGTAGATTGATTGTGGCGCGCCGGAATAAATCGCCATCGGCTGCAAGGTCACCACCGCCAGAAGAAAAATGATCGTAAGACCGGCGAGCAGAATATTGAGCGCGATTTCATTTGGCGTTTTCTGCCTCTCGGCTCCTTCCACCAGCTTGATCATCCGGTCGAGAAACGTTTCGCCCGGATTCGAAGTGATCTTGACCGTGATTTCGTCGGACAGCACGCGCGTCCCGCCCGTCACTGCCGACCGGTCGCCGCCCGATTCACGAATCACCGGCGCCGATTCGCCCGTAATCGCCGACTCATCCACTGACGCAACGCCCATCACTACTTCCCCATCGCCGGGAATGAATTCACCTGCCCTCACCACGACCACATCCTCAGCGCGCAATTTTGATCCTGGCACATCCTCAAACGTGCCGTCGAGTTTCATTCGCCGCGCGTGCGTTTCCGAACGCGCTTTGCGCAGCGTTTCAGCCTGCGCCTTCCCGCGGCCTTCGGCCATCGCTTCCGCGAAATTCGCAAAGAGCACCGTGAACCACAGCCACAGCGTAATTTGCAGCGCAAATCCGAATTCGCTTGTATGGTGTGTAAGCTCGCGCAGCAAATGCACGGTCGTCACCACCGCGCCTACTTCCACGACGAACATCACCGGATTCTTCATCAGCGTGCGTGGATTT
>Ga0209625_1000251_pt1 | contig 13747 bp, 10 predicted proteins | sample JacPin_JW_Ref_M2_FD_187960 | JGI IMG/M metagenome (GOLD analysis project Ga0209625, IMG submission 187960) | Forest soil microbial communities from Algoma, Ontario, Canada - Jack Pine, Ontario site 1_JW_Ref_M2 (SPAdes) (version 2) | ecosystem: Environmental > Terrestrial > Soil > Boreal...
CCCGCAAATAATTACCGCGGGCGATTCGGTTTGGATTGAGGCGGGGGAGCGGCACTGGCACGGGGCTGATGCGGGTCACACTATGGTTCATCTGGCTGTACAGGAAGCGGACCAGAACGGGGTTAGCGTGGTGTGGCTGGAACACGTCAGTGAGGAAGATTATTCGGCGCCGGTTGGACGCTCTTGATGGTGTTGAGTTAAGTTGCAGGTCCTGGTGCTTTTTTGGAGGACGATCCTTATAAAAGTGGAAAGCAGAGCTTAAGAAGCAACTTCAAGAGTCAACTTCAAGACCCAGAAATCGAGCCTGGGGTACCCTCCGCATGGATTAGGTTTAACTATTCGGGCATGCCTAAGCGGTAGCCTACGCCGCGCACGGTGTGTATTAGTTTTGGGGCTCCGTTCACGTCGATCTTCTGACGCAAACGATTGATGTATACCTCTACAAGATTGGTCTCGCTGTCAAAATGGTAGTCCCAAACATGTTCAACGATTGCACTGCGGGTGATCAAGTCCGGAGCATGCAACAGGAAAAGTTCGAGGAGCGCAAATTCCTTGGAGGTTAACGGGATTATTTCCTTGCCGCGCATGGCACGGCGGCGATGGCGATCCAGCTCCAAATCGGCATAATGAAGGCGAGCGTTTCCTTTGTGGAAGCCGCGGCGAACCAGCGCTCTCACGCGGGCAAGGAGTTCGGCGAGCACGAAGGGCTTGGTTAAATAATCATCAGCGCCGGCGTCCAGACCTTCAACGCGTTGCTCGACGAGAGTGCGCGCGGTAAGCATCATGACGGGAGATTCGATTCCGCGCTGACGCAATTCGCGACACACTTCGATTCCGCTTATGCCCGGCAGGCGCACATCCAAAAGGATGGCGTCGTAATTCACTTCCCTGCCGAGCTCGAGGGCTTTTTCGCCGGTATCCGCGATATCCACGGCGTAGGAATTTTCTCTAAGGGTGCGGGCGATGAAGCTCGCAACTTTGCGTTCGTCTTCGGCGAGTAGAATGCGCATAAGCCTGATGGTCACCATTATATCGCGATAGCTGGGCTTATTGCTCCAGCGGCTACGATGGCGATGGATTCCACGCCAGGTTCACTTCTTGCTTGACAATTCAGCAGCCAAGCACTATTTCACAAGCGGACTATATCCTGATTTGTATTTCTTCCGAAGGCTCGCAACCCTCACCGGTCGCAATTCTCTTCGGCGGAGGCTGCTGTGACCTGGACGCAAGTATATGACCCTTACCATCATTGGTGGTTATCCACTCTTGTAGCGGCCATACCAATTCTGCTGTTGCTGACTCTTTTGGCGGGCTTCAGAGTGCGTCCACATCTGTGCGCCATGGCTGGCGCGGCGGCCGCGGTTATTATTGCCATCGTGGCGTTCGGCATGCCCGCACGGTTGGCGGTGGTGAGCTTTTTGTACGGGGGTGCGTTCGGATTTCTAAAAATAGTATGGATCGTAATTGCCGCGGTCTTTCTGTATGACATTTCTGTTGATACCGGGCAATTCGAAATCATGAAGCTATCGATTGCGGCCATCACGCCGGACCGGCGTTTGCAGGTGCTGCTGGTGGCGTTTGCTTTCGGGGCATTCCTTGAAGGAGCGGCGGGCTTTGGAGCTCCGGTGGCGATTGCCGGAGCGTTTATGATCGGGTTGGGATTCAAGCCATTTCAGGCGGCGGTTTTGAATCTGATAGCGAATACCGCGCCGGTGGCCTGGGGAGCGATTGGGACTCCGGTACATGTACTGGCGGCGGTGACTGCGCTGCCGGAATCGGATTTAAGCGCGATGGTCGGGCGGATTCTTCCGTGGACCGCACTGATCGTGCCGTTTTGGCTGGTTCGTACTTTTGTGAGCTGGTCGGAAACTTTCGAAGTATTTCCCGCGATTTTGGTGGTGGGAATATCTTTCGCGGGAGTGCAATATTTCTGGTCCAACCATGTGGACAGCAATCTGGTGGATATTGCGGCGGGCATCGCGTCGATCGTCGCGACACTTTTGTTCCTGCGGGTGTGGCAACCGAAACGGATCTGGCGATTTGAAGATGAACGGGGAGAAGATGCTGCCAAAGTGAAACGCGGAGAAGTCGCAGTGGTTCACACGCCCGGGCAGCTGGCAAAAGCGTGGATGCCGTTTGCGCTGCTATCGCTATTTGTTTTGCTTTGGGGATTACCGACCATCAAGACAGCTATGGGCAAGGCCACCACTCCGGCGTTTAAAACTGGAGGATGGGCGGTTCCCTATTTGCATCAGGCGGTATTTCGGGCGCAACCGGTGGTAGTGAAGCCGACGCCGGAAAACGCCAAGTTCGATCTCAATTGGCTATCTGCGACTGGGACGGGATGCTTTTTTGCTGCGGTTATTGCTGGGCTTCTGTTAGGTCTGAAACCGTGGAGAATATTACAGATATTTGGCAAAACGATGTATCGGTTACGGTTCGCAATTATTGCCATGGCCTGCATGCTGGGCTTGGGATACGTGACCCGATACTCGGGCATGGATGCGGTATTGGGATTGGCGTTCACGCGGACGGGTTGGTTCTTCCCATTTTTCGGCGCTTATATTGGGTGGCTGGGGGTGGCGCTGACGGGAAGCGATACGGCGTCGAACGCGTTGTTTGGCGGGCTGCAGAGGATCACGGCGCAACAACTGAATCTGAGTCCAATTTTGATGTGCGCCACGAACAGCGCCGGTGGCGTGATGGGTAAAATGATCGATGCACAATCGATCTGCATCGCAACCGCGGCAACCAATCAGGTTGGCAATGAAGGCTCGATATTCCGGTTTGTGTTTTGGCATTCAGTGGCGCTGGCGGCGATTATTGGCGTGATTGTGATGTTGTACGCTTATGTGTTTCCGCAATTTATACCGCATGGATTGAGCTTTGTGCACTGATACCGTTCCCACCTTTTATTGAAGGAACGCAGTTTTAGCTTAATTGGCGGCCCAATCTTTAGGCACGCGCACGTAAGAAGAATCGAGTGCGGCAACGCCGGGACAGCCCAACAACACCAGGGTGCGTTTGACGTCTTCGCGCAAAATTTCGATGGCGCGAGTTACTCCTGCTTCGCCGGCGGCGGCCAAGCCGTATGCATAGGCGCGTCCACAGAGGACGGCGCGCGCGCCGAGGCACAGCGCTTTCACGATATCGGTGCCGCGCCGCACGCCTCCGTCCATTAAGACTTCTATTTGGCCGTTGACTGCCGAGACGACTTCAGGCAACACGCGCAGCGTTGCGGAAACACAATCAAGTTGGCGGCCACCGTGATTCGAAACGACAATCGCCGCAGCACCTTCGTCCACGGCTCTCCGGCCATCGTCGCCGGTGAGCACACCTTTGACGACGATTGGACCGTTCCAGTGTTCTCTGATCCAAGTCAGATCCTTCCACGTTACGGTGGAAGCAGCCAGGGCGCGGCCAATATCGGTGAGGGGCATGGGGCCTTTTCCCGGCAGAACCACATTGTAGAGGGGAGGAACGCCACCGTCCTTCAAGAATGAAAGAAGCCATCCCGGATGCACCAAGAATTGCTCGGCGTACGGAATTTTCTGAAAGAGTCCCGGGTTGAGTAACTCAACCATGCCATTGCGAGGATCGCGTTCGCGAATTCCGCTGACGGGCGTGTCGATCGTGATTACCAGCGCGGCAAAGCCGGCGCGGCGCGCGCGATCGATGGAGGCTTCCGCGGCGGCACGTCCGCCCATTAAATAAAGCTGGTAAAAGACTGGGCCGGTGGAGCCCGCTTTCACGTCCTCGAGTTTGTGTCCTGAAATGGTGGAGAGAATGTAGCCGGTGCCGGCTTTGCCTGCGGCGCGCGCGGCCGCAACTTCGCCACCGGGATGCATCAGACGGCTGTAGCCCACAGGAGCCAGCATTGCAGGGATTGAAAGTTCATGGCCAAGTACGGTGGTGCGCAAATCGCAATTGGCAAAGGCCACTGCGTGGCGCGGACGAAACGTTACATCGTCAAAAACGCGGCAATTCTCTCTTAGTGTGACTTCGCCTTCCGCGCCACCATCGAGATAATCGAAAACCACTCGGGGGAGCCGTCGCTTGGCTACGCGCCGTAAATCATGGATATTTACAACATGCGGCGAGTTCACTGAATACATTCTGATTTGCTCCACACGACCAGTATTGGCGGAGACAATTAAGCCACAATTTCGTGGCTTTCGCATCTCGGGCGGTTTTCCGCAAAATCGACCGAACAACGTAAATCACGCGGATCAGACGGTAGGTTGTGTTGATTCTTAATCCGCCTTTTTTAACTTTTCGAGATAGGCGTTAAAGGCGGGCTTCACCACGGTTTGATCGGGGGCGGAGGAAACGTGCGCCATCAGTGGGGCTATGAATTGATCCATGGCCTTATCGATCTCTTCAAATAATGCATGGTTGGTTTTTGAAAGCGCGGACTCTCCCCCGTAATCTTCGGCCTTATCCCAATCGCGCTCCAGGATACGTGCGAGCTTCGCGGCCAAAGCATTGTCGCCCTTTTGAGATGCCGCGAAGGCAAGTTGCGCGAGCGCGCGATACGATCCCATTTTGCTGTCGTCCACTCCGGCAGTCTGTGGGAACTTTCTCTCTTGCGCCCCGGATCTCAGACCCATGGCGACGCCCAGCGACATGACTATTACGCCGATCGCGACCCAGCGACGGACCTTGCCCGAATGAAATCTCACTGTGCAATCCTCCTTTGCTCAGAGAGGGTACTTGCTTTGCAGGAATAGTACATTTCGGAGCATTCAGCCTGGCAAATATTTGGCACCAAAAATATAAAGAGTAACCATCGCCGCGGTTATCGTGGACCCACGGGTGCCAGTCGCAGGTGGGTCCGGTGCCGAGCCATCACAAATGCTGGGCGTATGTCTGATTCCAAGATTGACGGGTGCGTGGTGTTCTCATTTCGCGGCCGTCAGTGCGTGTGCAATTGTGGATATTTTCATATTGGTGACTGTAGTACACCAAATGCTTGAAGAAGAGACTTGAATAGCAGCTACAATCGATAAAGTGACGGTCTGAAGGAAGCGTCGGCCTCCAGGTAGTTAGACCCTAGATCGCGGAATGTGCCGGAGCCGCGGCTAAAAATGGAGGTCAGCGATTGACGCTCTCGAAGATCTCGTGTGTTTGGAATCAACCAGAAATCGCGGGAAAGTATCGCGCCGCAGTTTCTCTCCATAGCCATACCAATTTCTCCAAAGAAAGCTTGCAGTTCATTCCCGCATTCGCTGAGAAGTGGCCGGTGTTGCGGCGCGCGCTCGACAAACAGTGCAAGAAGTCGTGCAGACCCGTTGATTTTTCCACGGCGTACTGGCGGCCGCCAGTGTCGGCCAAGGTGGGATTCGAATTGGAGAGTAAGCAGATCGAATGCGAGCTGGATTTGATGAGCCTCGTTTCGCTTACCGATCATGACAGCATGGGGGCACCCACTTCTTTACGACAACTGCCGGAAGCCATACAGATCCCGCTTGCGGTGGAGTGGAGCGTACCGTTTGAAGATGCCGTCTTTCATCTGGGAATTCACAACCTGCCGCAGAAGCTGGCGCCGACGATCATGGAAGATTTTGCGGAATACACCCGCAATCCGTGTAAGACCCGTTTGATGGAAATCATGGCCGGGGTGGATGAATTGCCGGAAGTGTTGATGGTGTTCAACCATCCGCTGTGGGACCAGTTGGGCCCGGGACAGGGTCCTTTCCAGCTTGTACTAGAAAGATTCTTACGGCAACACGTGGGATTTCTTCATGCCTTTGAGCTCAACGCCATGCGCAACTGGAGCGAAAACAAAAGGGTCGTACAGTTGGCTGAGCTATGGCAACGGCCGGTAGTTTCCGGAGGAGACCGGCACGGATGCGAACCGAGCGGGGCACTGAACCTGACACGTGCCACCAACTTTTCTGTCTTCGTGCAGGAAATCAGGGAAGAGCAACTCAGTCACGTTCTGTTTATGCCGCAATATGCGGAGCCGCGTAGTTTGCGCTTCTGGCAAACGGTGATTGATGTGCTGCGCGACTATCCAGAATATCCGCTGGGTTCGCGTCGCTGGGATGAGCGAGTATTTCATATCGACTGTTACACGGGTTGCGACAGTCCCTTATCTGCGTTGTGGAAGGCGCCCCCGCCATTTCTGGGGCGGATTTTTTCGATTATCCGCATGGCCGAAAAGAAGTCAGTGCGTCACGCACTGAATTACACCTTTGGCGGAAATGCAGAATTAACTTTGGCCACCGAGATTCCCTGTGATGGGTAATTGCAATGGTGACAGACAGCGGCTAGCAAATGCTGCGGCAGTGCTGAGGAGACGCCTGACTCGAGGCGTGACTGCATTTCCGGGTTTAGCTTGTCAGCGCCGATCGCTGATTACCGTAGTTCTGCTGATGTGCGGGGCCAGTGGGCATGCGCAAATCGTTTTACAAACAGGAATGACAGCGCGACCAACACTGGAGCAGGTGGTGGATAATTTGATCGCGAAAAATGCCGAGCGGGCGGCGGCGTTGCGACGCTATCAGAGCAGGCGCTTTTATCGGCTGGAGTACACCGGATTTCCCACCTCGCTGAAGGCCGAGATGGTCGTGGACATGGTGTATGAGGCGCCAGCGACGAAAACCTTTAAGATCGTTTCGCAGAGCGGGCCCAAATGGATGATTGACCGGATTTTCAAAGGGCTTCTGCAAGCTGAACAAGAAGCTCTAAACAGTAAGAATCGCGAGCGCGTGGCGCTCAATCGCCACAATTACGAATTTAGCGGGATGGAGGTTCAAGAAGCCAGCGACGGATGCTCTTACGTGCTCACCGTTCAACCAAAAGTTCCCAACAGGCTTCTATATCGCGGGCAAATTTGGGTGAACAGCAAAGATTTCGCGGTATGCCGCATCGAGGCAGAGCCCGCGAAGAACCCTTCGATGTGGATTAAAAGCACCGCGATTCACCACATCTATCAGAAATTAGGCGATTTTTGGTTTCCTTCGGAAAATGAATCCACGTCCTCCATGCGCGTGGGCGGACGCGCGGTATTGTCCATCACATACCGCAATTACGAGATCCTGGCGGCGGCTCAGGAAATAGATACACGGCGATCAGAGGCCCGACCGTCACCTGGCTCTTCGCTGTCCAATCGAGTGGATTAGATATTTTTTACGGTCCTTAGAAAATATCACCGAGAAACTGTCCCGACATACTCGCCCGCCCGATTGACAACACAAAAGGCATTTTAATAGTCTCAAATTGATGGAATGCCGAAACACAGAAGTGAACTTTGCAAGGCGAATTGGCTAATGTGGAGGCGCAGTGAGTGAACCGACGTTTCTGGTCCATTCCAAGCAATTGGCCGCGGAGCAAGCGGGCGAGCTCCTGCATCTGGACCGCGAAGAGGCGGGATGGAAGTGGATGAGTATGACCGTGCGCCGCTTGCAGCCGGGCGACATTGTTCGAGCGGCCACGCGAAACGAGGAATGCGCATTTGTCCTACTTGGTGGGACGTGCACAGCTGATTGGGGTGCGGGTTCCAAGCACATTGGAAAACGCGCAAATGTTTTCGACGGGTTTCCGTATGCGGTATATCTTCCCACTGGTCACGAAATCACATTTACTGCCGAGACGATGTGCGAAATTGCGGAATGCCGCGTTCCTTCGGAGGCCAAACTCGAACCACGGCTGATCACTCCGGACGACATCGCCACCAGCTTGCGCGGTGGAGGCAATGCTTCGCGCCAGATTGTAGACATTATCAGGCCCGATTTTCCCGCCGATAAGTTAGTGGTCATTGAGGCGTATACACCCGGGGGGAACTGGTCAAGTTATCCGCCACACAAACATGACGTGCATAATCCTCCCGCGGAAGTCGATCTCGACGAAATTTACTACTACCGAATCGAGCATCCCAAAGAAGGCTTCGCGCTGCAAAGGCTGTACTCGGCGGATAAGTCGCGAGATTTCACGGTGAGAACGCAGGACGGCGATGCGGTGCTGGTTCATTCCGGGTTTCATCCGGTGGTGGCCGGGCCGGGGTACAACGTTTACTACCTGAATTTTCTTGCGGGGACGTCGCGTACTTTGGCGGTAACCGAAGATCCCAACCATGTGTGGATTAAATCGACGTGGAAAGAAACTGATCCACGCCTTCCGTTGATTCGGTAACAGCGCAATCGTTCCGGCTGCCACGTCAGTCACACGTTGTGCTCTATCGCCCTGAGCTTGTCGAAGATCCGCCCTAGGAGGATTCATGCTTCGCTCATTTCGTCTTTCTGTCGTTTACCTGATCATTCTTGGGCTCGTGCCATTCTTTGCCTGGGCTCAGCGAACACCTTTCTCCGTCGGCACGGCTTCTGCGGCGCCTGGCGAGAAAGCGACGGGGTACCTAGAAGTCCCCGCCGGCGTCGATGCGGGAACGAAGATTCCTGTGGTGGTGGTGAACGGCGCCAAGCCCGGTCCCGTGCTTGCACTGGTGACCGGTGCGCACGGGACGGAATACGTTTCGGTAATTGCTATCGAGAAATTGATCGTGGATCTCGACCCAGCTAAGATTTCGGGCACAGTCATCCTGATTCCGCTGGTCAACATTGCTTCGTTCGAACAAAAAGTCCCGCACGTCAATCCGGTAGATAACAAGAGCATGAACCGCTTCTATCCAGGCAAAGCGGATGGAACGCAAACGGATCGCGCGTCTTTCCTCATCACCAAAGATGTCGTGGATCGCTCGGACTACTTGATCGACTATCACGGCGGAGACCTCGACGAGAGCCTCCGGCCGTACGCTTACTGGGGACCCACCGGCAAAGACTCGCAGGACCACATCTCGAAGGAGATGGTTCTCGCTTTCGGCCTGGATCACATCATTATCTGGCACGACCGCCCATCCGATTTAGCCGCCAGCCGGTACCTTGACAACACCGCCTCTCTGCGCGGGAAGCCTTCGATTGTTGTGGAAGCCGGATATGCCGGCACGGTCGAAACCGATGATGTGGCGCTGCTTGTGAACGGCACTCTAAGCACCATGCGGGCCTTGAAAATGCTTCCGGGCGCGCCGCGCTACATCGAAAATCCGGTTTGGCTGGAGAAGACTGTTGACATCATTTCGGACGGTCCTGGCATCTGGTACCCGCTGGTCAAGCGCGGCTCGTACGTTCAGCAAGGCATGAAGCTCGGTTACGTCACGGACTATTTCGGAAAAATAATCCTCGAACCACGGGCTCCTGAAGCCGGAGTAGTCCTTCACGTAAACGCTGTCCCCTCACTGAAAAAGGGAGACAACATCGCTGATCTCGGTGTCATCGCTTCGAAGGCGCCGCTATAGCTTCGGAATTCAGGCATATAGGCCGGAAACTGACCCGATAGGATTCGCTTTGGGAGCGGTACCACCAAAGACTAGAATCAATTGAATTTACTTTGCGGCCGGGCTCTGGATCAAAATTTGGCTGGGAGGCCTGGACTCACCTAGGGTCACCTGTAACTCTATCGAAGGATTTTTCTCAGATAGTTGGCGATCACTGCGCCGCAGGCTTCCACAAACTTTTGTTCTGGTTTGGTGAATGTGTCAGTAAAGTAGCTTTCGATGTCAAGTTCGGCCGCGAGCTTCTTTCCCACGAAAATGGGCACAACGATTTAAGATCTCACCAGACGATCCCGCAAGATATCGTGGATCTTTGGAGACATCCTGAACGACCACCACTCGTTTGCTGGTAGCCGCCAGACCGCACAATCCGACGGTAAGTCGAATTCGCTTATTCGGCGTAAAGTTGCCGGCGAAAGGCCCTACGATTAGGAAGTTTGGATCAGTCGGATCGATTAGATAGAAGCCCACCCAGTTGTAGCGCGGCATCTTCTCGTGGAGCCGCTTGGCAATCCGCTTCTTTTATAGGACTTGTCCGGTTTGCGCGTTTATCTTGAGTTGGGCGATTTCTCCTGATACAAAGCAATGGACAGGAGGCATTCCAGTGAGACTGACGGCGGCTCCTGCGTCCCAGACTAAATTTTTCGCTTGGCAGTCTTGCAACTGGTGAGCAGATGAACGTGCTAGATATCCATCCTGTCGGTAACATTGCCATCTTCATTTGCGTTTATTGAGACATGAATCTCTCCAAATTGGTTCGTCACGCCCTGCGACAGTTCAAAAACAGTCCCGGCTTCTTCTTCGTCGCGGTAGGAGCGCTGGCGCTCGGGATCGGCGCCAACACCGCCATCTTCACCGCCGTGGAAGCCCTTTTACTGCGGCCTCTGCCTTATGGCGAGCCAAACCGCCTGGTCATGGTATGGGAAGACGCCTCCTTCCTCGGATTCGCGCACAACACTCCTGCTCCCGCTAACTACCAAGATTGGCGCACGCAAAATCAGGTTTTCACCGACATGGCCGCGTTCCGGTATCGCAACGCCAGTCTCACGGGGGACCAGGCGCCGGAACAGGTTACCGGCGGCGCGGTTACTGCAAATTTTTTCGATGTGCTGAAAGTTCAACCGTTTCTTGGCCGGCCATGGACGCAAGCCGAGGACGCTTCCAAAAGTGCTGCTGTGGTGATCAGCCACCGGCTCTGGCAGCGTCGTTTCGGAAGCAACCCGCAGTTGGTCGGTCGCAATATCTTGATGAACGGCCAGAGCACCACTGTTTTGGGAGTTATGCCCCGCGATTTCTTCTTTCCCTCTCGCGACATCGACTACTGGGAGGCCGGTTACTTTACACCGGAAGCGCTAGCGCGACGTCAATCCCACTTCCTGACGGTGGTGGCCCGCCTGAAACCCGGCAGCGATGTGAATGGCGCGCAACGCGACTTAAACGTTATCGCTGCGCGGCTCGCGAAGGAGTACCCGACGAGCAATACAAATATCGGCGCGGTGGCGATCCCGCTGCAGCAGGAATTCGCCGGCGACACTCGCGCCGGCCTGTGGGTTTTACAGATTGCGTCAGTTTTTGTTTTGCTCATCGCCTGCTCCAACCTCGCCAATTTGTTGCTAGCCCGGGCTTCCGGCCGGCGCCGTGAGATCGCCGTTCGCATAGCGCTGGGGGCGGGAAAAAAGGAAATTGTTGGCCAGTTGCTGGCCGAGAGCTTGCTGCTCTCGCTCGCGGGAGGCGTATTCGGATTGTGCCTTGGCGTCGTGTGCTGGCACCTGCTGGGAAGATTTGTTCCTGAACAGATGGCGGGGACATCGCTGTCGCTGAATTTGAACGTGCTTCTTTTCACGTTCTCGATTTCTGTACTGTCCGGGATCTTTTTCGGCCTGGTGCCTGCCTTAAAAATTATCCACGTATCCATCAATGAGGCCCTCAAAGAAGGCGGCCGCTCAGGAGAATCGCGCCAGGGCATGCGCCTTCGCGACGCGCTGGTGGTGGTGCAGTTTGCTCTCGCGCTGGCGTTGCTGGTCGGCGCCGGGCTAATGATGCAGACCATGTGGAATTTGCGCAAAGTTGATTTGGGCTTTCGATCCGATCATCTGCTGGTTGCCCTTCTACCATTGCCGCAACCGAAGTATGACGACGACGTGAAAATTCGCGGCTTCTATCACCGCGTGCTGGAAGACCTCCGCAGCAAGCCCGGTATCGTGAGGGCCGGATTTGCCTCCGACGCTCCCTTCACATCGGAAGGCGACACCGAAAATTATCTGATTGAAGGCGAGCCCCCGCTTCTTCCGGGCCAGGCTAACGATGCCTTATACCGCGAAGTTACTGCAGGGTATTTACAAACGATTGGCGTGAAGTTGGTGGAAGGGCGCTCTATCGAAGACCGTGATGTGGAGTCTTCTCAACCCATCGTGGTTGTAAACGAATTTCTCGCCAGGCGTCACTGGCCGGGGCAGAGCGCCGTCGGAAAGCATATTCGCGTCGGCGGCGAAGACAAAGATCCGTGGCAAACAGTAGTCGGCGTAGTTGCCAACGTCAGCGAGCGCGGACTTCTGCTGAACATGAAGCCGGGCGTCTACCTACCAACCGAACAGGTTAAGAAACCGGGTGCGGCATATCTGGCCGTGCGTACCGTGCAGGATCCCCTGACCGCCGCGAACACTGTGCGCACCGCGGTGTGGTCCGTCGATTCGCAGCAGCCCGTTGCCCAAGTACGCAGCATGGATGATCTCATCGAGTCCAACGTCGCCGACCGCAAGCGCCCGATGATACTGCTAGGCGTTTTCGCATCGCTCGCTTTGGTGCTCGCGTGCATCGGTGTCTACGGCGTGCTTGCCTATTCCGTTGAGCAACGCACGCGTGAAATCGGTATCCGCGTCGCCATAGGGGCCAGTCCATCGGAAGTTACACGGATGATCCTGTCCAAGGGCTTGCGGCTCGGTTTGCTCGGCCTCGCGGCGGGAGTGGGAATGGCGGTCGTTCTTGGGCGCCTGTTGCAAAGCTTGTTGTACGGAGCTAACGCATTGTCCCCCTCCATCTATGCGGTAACCTCCGCAGCACTACTGCTCGCCGCCGTTGCGGCCTGCATCATTCCTGCACAGCGTGCGAGCCGCGTTGACCCCGTGGTGGCGTTGCGCAACGAATAGTTGCGGCCGCGCGAGGTATCCCAGGGCCCCGATTCGGTAGCAGAACGAAAGCTGTAAATTCGCCGAATAGTAAATTACGCATGGGCAACTCTTTTCGCGCGCATTTAATTGACCCGATTTTTGCCCGATTGAGAGTTGCTACACGGAACTTATTGTCGGGTTGCAATCTTCAAGGGGAAGTGTCTTGAAATATTTTATCTGCCCTGCAATTTCTCACGAGGATGCAAATGCCTAACTTTGATCCGAAGCGCGCCATCCTGTGTTTTGTTCTGTTTTTGGTTATTTGGCCCTCTTGCCTTTGGGCGCAGGAAGCCACCACTACTAGTAATGTCATTCTTCGTCGAGACCCTACGACATCAAGCCCGGCTCTCGAACATCTGATTAAAGGTACAAGGCTGACTCTCGTCGATGCGCTGCCGGACAGCGGTTTCTACCACGTCAGGACGGAGGATGACCGAGTTGGTTGGGTGTTTGGGAAGTATGTCAGCATCTCAACAGTCGAGACCCCAGCGACTCCGGCGACCCCGAGCGCCACTCCGTCAACGGAATGCGATCCAAGCATATCGACGCACGTTTATCATCCCAACCGACTGATTGTGAAGATGGAATGTATTGCAGTAACGGGGACAATAGTGGATGCCACGGCAACGCAATCCAAACATCAAGCAGATGGAACACGTCACGAGCACGACGGGGATACCCACGGATGGCTGAAAGTGGATTCGGGATTTGAGAACCTTTTAAACTCGGGCAACATGAACGATGAGGATGGAAATCTAGTATTCGAAATTATCTGCAGATTCCCTATAACGCAGACGGATGCTAAGGCAGCGTGTCACGGATACACAGACCAAATTATGCTGCCGCCCGTGGGTTCTCACGTCCGCATTGTTGGCAGATTTGTGCAAGATACGTTTCACGGACAGTGGAATGAAATTCATCCCGTGACTAGCGTCGTTGTAATTCCGTAAATAGTCCGCCATATTCCTCAAAGCGGATTGGCGAAGCGCCCTCAGCAAGTTTCGATGTTGCAGCGCCTCCGGAGAATGGTCCATGAGTGCAGTTCATCCCCGCGTCGTCCTGCTTCATTTGAAATAACGCGCGAAAGAAGGCTTCAACTGTGGCGCAGGTATGACACTTCCTTGCGCTCGTGAGTTTCCCGCTGGCGCAGTGATGTTGAACCTCTTTGATAGTGTCCCCTCCAGCCCCCATTAGAAATGTCCCCTACACTGCGACCTCCTGAGGAGGTCCGGTTGAAGAGGACAGCGATGAG
>Ga0209625_1000252_pt1 | contig 13703 bp, 13 predicted proteins | sample JacPin_JW_Ref_M2_FD_187960 | JGI IMG/M metagenome (GOLD analysis project Ga0209625, IMG submission 187960) | Forest soil microbial communities from Algoma, Ontario, Canada - Jack Pine, Ontario site 1_JW_Ref_M2 (SPAdes) (version 2) | ecosystem: Environmental > Terrestrial > Soil > Boreal...
CCCGGCGAGCGGACCTGAGATAGCCGGCATCGTTGAGTACGCGGTGCACCTTGGCGCTGAATTCGGCCACATCGATGTGCTTTTCATCGTCTGCACTGTCAACGGGCAACACAATCTCGCCTGCGCCCAATGCCGCAAGACGACGAGCGTTGCTCTCGCGCTCCGTTATCGTCGGGATGATCACCGCCGGCGTGCCAGCAGACAATCCTGTCATGACCGAGCTGTGACCACCATGATGCACCATCAGGTCGCAGCGCTCAGCCATAGCACGCCCCGGCAGATAGGCAGCGTGATGAAAGTTTGATGGCAGAGTGCCAAATTCTTCCGGTACGTCCTGGTAGCCGGTAGTCATTACTACTTGCACTGGCGCATGAGCCAAAGCCGCGATGGCTGCGCGAATCACCACAATCGAATCAATCGGAGTCGGAGCGTTGGCGTACCTGGGATTGCCGGAGTAGACCCAAATCAGAGGCTTGTCGCGACCGAGCGCATGAACCCAGTCTGGCAGCGTGGCATTGCTGCGCTGCCAGACAAAAGTAATTGTTGTGGGTTGGCGTGGCAGTGAGCTGCATTTCCTTCGCCGATTGGACGAACTTCTCCCCCCACGAGTATTTTTTTACATAGTTGCGGGTTCTGAAAAAGCCGCCTTGGAGACCAAACAGACGCTTGCGCAGGGCCTTAGAGAATTCGCGACAGCTCGAAATTGCGCACGACAAGGGTGGTTTTACTGAGTTTGTTGTTAACGGTAGGGCTGACGAAGTCCTCCGGATGAAATATCCTTAGATGATAGGGTGGCTTGGGGGAAACAGGCGACGAACTGGCCCAGAAAAGTTCTAAAGTCGTCCCTTTGGGCGTCAGCGCTTTTTTGAGCGATTTTGGGAAAACAAAAAACAAAAAACGCAGGGGCTGTAGCCAAGGCTGGGGGACCAGAAGGGTTGCCTTTAACCACATCTGCCAACCTGATCTGTTACAATTCCCGTGATCACGGAGTTAGGCACGCCTGCGATAAGAATGGAGAGCGAAAATGGCAAAGACAACGGCTAAAGCAAAGAATAGCGCTTTTATGAAGCCAATGCAGCCTTCAGAGCACCTGGCCAAAATTGTTGGCACAGAACCACTGCCTCGAACTGAAGTCACAAAAAAGATTTGGGCGCACATTAAGAAGCACAAACTTCAGAATCCAAAGAACAAACGAGAAATCCTGGCCGACGATAAGTTGCAGCCGATCTTTGGCAGTAAGAAATTGGACATGTTTCAGATGACCAAGGCGGTCAACAAGCACTTGAAATAGAGGCTGGAGAGTCACGATTCAAAAAAGCAATTTCAATACTTTTTGGATGGAGGCATATCCAAACGGCGCTCCATTCAAAATGAAGGGCAAAAGAGCAGATCGTGAAGCAGCGTGGAGTCCAAAATATGAAAAGCCGGCTGGTTTTATCATTCTCAATGATGGTTTAGGGTGCATAGTTTTTATTCGTACTCGCTCCACGCACTCTGAAATCTCGGACTCGGAGATTCGTTAGAACGCTGTTCGACATGAGGGAACCCATTTTTTTGAGTTTTAATCCTACTGCGTCTAAGTGACATTTTTTCAGATCTCACGTGGAGGCCGAGTTATCCGACAAGTGCTGGGGGCTCGGCTGCCAGCGACCTCCCGCTTTGAGCGTTTTAATCGAGGCACCCACCCGCCTACAAGGAAAAAGCCAGCAGGAAACTGAACGTGTGTCAAACCACCCACGATTTCACCCAGAAAAGTTCTAAAATCGTCCCCTTGGGCGCGCCATTTCCCCCGTGATACAGCAGGTTTTTTCCGGACGGTGCCGTCATTGAGATTCGGTTTTACCCTCGTTTACGGTGGTTACGTCAGTGTTTGTGGGCGTCGAAGTGCTTCGCAAATTCAGCTAGCGTCGTTCCTTGATAGCTGTCTTTTACAGCGTTGGTTCTCGCCTCCGCTAGCACTGTCTTCCAGCTTGCTTCCGGTGTTTCATGCCCCGGTCCTCCCAGCGGTTTTTCACGACGGTCATAAGAATGTAAGCGGTGAACAAGTCTTCCACCGTGTACTTCGCTTCGGGTTTCACTGTGTTAGTAGCCATCACTCACCCGCCAATGCCCGGAGTCCGGCGCTAATGTTTCCAGCGGTGTGCCTGGATTTTTGACGTCCTATGTGGACTGAAAATCATTTTGAAGATGTTTTTCTTCTTGAAGTCCATAGCCTTGAGCTTATCCACGCCCGAAAAGATTTGCTTGAGTGCCACGTTCGCAGGTGCGTTTGGGTCTAGTAGTGACATTGTTCCTCCTCACTTCGTCAGTGCCCATGGCTGTGATATAAAGACTCTCTCACTTCTCCTGGACTAAAACCTCGGCCCGGTCATGACCAAGTAGCCCTCTCACTACCAATCATTGATAGAATCGCGCACGAACAAACGGCGTTATGGGAAGGATTACCACGCGTCGGCTACTTGCCCTTACAACGCGCTTTTCGGAAGATGGCATACTCGATGCGTTCAATCTTAAGCGGACAGCTCAACCCTCGACATGTTAGCTTGTTCGAGGACCCGGAGCAGGAGAGAAATCCCGGATCATGTGTCGAATCCATGCGGGAGAGCAGCGATGTCTTCATTGCCGGCGGGGAAACACGCGGGTTCAGGCGCGGGGAGCAACCAACCTGCGGTCGCAGAGCCTAGCTTTGCCGAGCGAGCACGTACCTTGGTGTACCTGGGCCGAATCGGCAGTCTCTCGACACTTTCACGCAAACAGCAGGGTTTCCCCTTCGGATCTGTGATGCCCTATGGGCTGGACGACCACGGGCATCCCGTCTTCCTCATCAGCACGATGGCCATGCATACTCAAAATGTGCAAGCAGATCCGCGCTCCAGCCTGTTGGTGACCCAGCCTGACGCCAGCGGCGATCCCTTGGGGGCGTCCAGGGTCACGCTACTAGGAAATGTTCTGCCGGTAGCTGAGCCAGAGGTGGCTGAAGCACGGAAACTCTACTTGGCGCGTTATGCCAACAGCAAATATTGGGTAGACTTTGAAGACTTTTCCTTTTACCGCATGGACGTGGTGGACGTTTACTACGTGGGTGGCTTCGGGGTGATGGGCTGGGTCTCCGCCTCGGAATATTACCGTGGACAACCCGACCCGCTGGCTGACACTGCAACCGAAATCATCCAGCACATGAATGCCGGTCACGGGGATGCGCTCGCCCTGCTTGCCAGGGTATTTGCTGGGATTGAGTCTCAGGAAGTGGCGATGACTTCGGTCGACCGGCTCGGCTTTCACCTGCGCTTGAAAACCCAAGATGGTACACGTGGTGCACGCATCGCGTTCTCGGAGGAAGTGAGCAGTCCGGCGGAAGCCAGAAACGTTCTGGTAGACATGGTGGCGCGAGCGCGGCAAAGGTGAGCAACCCTGCGAAGCTCCTATTGGCAGGTCCCTGTATCTACCCCGGCGAGGCCTCTTGCACAGGTTGTGCATGAACCCCCGGTGTTCCGGTGCCCATAGAGGTCGTCGTTTGGTTCAAACAGAACCCACTTAGTGCCGCGAAAGAGGCTCTCCTCAATAAAAAGCGTAGTTAGTCGCACGCGAGTGTACTTACATTCCGATCGACGCAAATCGCTAAAACCGCAGGGTGGGGTCCCCAGACTACGGTTCCACATCTAAGCGCGTCACATTGGGCGAAGAGGAGCTGATCGAGCGCGGCGTAGTGCCGAAAAAGCTTTTGACTAGATCGTAGGTTCCGGTGTGATTCAGAGCGCGCCCGCCAGCAACATGATCCAAGCGTTAGTGCCAGAAGACAAGCGCGCCCGCGTGATGAGACCGCCCCGTACCGTCATCATGATTCATGTCGCGGGATTCATCCTTCGCCACGCAACTTGTGGCGCAGTAATTTTCCAGCCACGTTCTTAGGCAGTTTATCCACGAATTCGATATGTCGCGGGTACCTATATGGCGTGATCCGATGTTTGACGAACTGCTGTAGTTCACGAGCGAGGCCAGCAGAAGCCGCGATGCCTTCCCGAAGCACAACGAACGCTTTGGGAGTGTGAAGTCCCGTTTCTTCTCGATAAGCAACCACCGCCGCTTCCAGGACGCATTCATGCTCAATCAGAGCGCTCTCGACCTCAACTGGCGAGACCCATTGACCCGAAACCCGGAACATATCGTCGGAACGGCCCGCATACCAATAGTTACCGCCTGTATCCATCCAATATTTGTCGCCGGTGAAGAACCATTCCCCACGCATACGCTCAGCCGTTAGCTGTCGTCGGTTCCAATAAAAGGGCGCGATACTGTCTCCCGCCACAAGGAGATCTCCAATCGTGCCCGGCGGAACTTCACGATCGTTTGAATCAACGATGCGTAGTTTGTAACCCGGAACCGCGCTTCCTGTGCTGCCAGGCTTCACGTTGCCAGGTCGCGTGGACAAATAAATGTGAAGTGCCTCAGTGGAACCAATGCCGTCCAGAATCTCTACGCTAAATTTGCGCTGCCACCTGCGGAAGATATCAGCCGGGAGTGGTTCCGCTGCGGAGACTGCGAGTCGAACACTGTCTAAGCAGTACGATTCTCTCTCGGCTTCTTGGAGCATCTGGGCGTACAACGTTGGAACAGAGAAGAAAAGCGTCGGCCGGGCAGTCTGAGCAATTCCTAATACCGCTTTGGCTTGCGCTTTGCCCGAAAATAAAACCGTGCTAGCCCCAGCATAAAAGGGAAACATGAGTCCATTGCCCAGCCCGTAGGCATGGAAGAGCTTTGACGAGGAGAAGGTTATGTCATCAGGGCCAATACCTAGGACTTCGACAGCGTAGTTCCTGCAGCAGCAAATCCAGTCATAGTGCAGGTGCACCGCTGCCTTTGGGAGCCCCGTGCTGCCCGAGGTCCACAACCAGAACGCAACGTCGTCCGCAGTTGTCTTTCCCGCATCCAGTTCGGGTGAATTCTGGGCAAGCAACTCATTCCAATGCTTGCGCCCGGGCCGAGGTTCTCCGACGACGATGACGTGCCGGAGAAAACGCTGCGCATCTAGAGTTGGTGCAATTTCCGCAAAGAGCGTCGAGTGGACGATGAGTATTCGTGCCTTGCTTTCGCGGAGGAAGTAATCGTAATCGACTGTTCGTGCAGCGGTACTCGTCGGGACGGCCACAGCGCCAATTTTTATGACACCAAAATACGCGATAGCGAACTCGGGGCAGTCGGGAAGCAATAACAATACCCGTTGCTCGTCTTGCAAGCCCAACCTCAGCAGACCATTCCCAGCACGATTTATGTCGGCAGCCAAATCGCCGTAGGTGTAAACCGTCTCGCCGCATCGAATCGCGGCCTTCTGAGCCCGACCTTCTCTGATGTGGCGGTCCACAAACTGGTCGGTCAGATTAAAGCGAATCGAGTCTGTAGGGCTCCCCACTAATTTAGACAGTCAGGGCCTCATTTTTTAGTACAGCTGCAAAACTCAAGAATGCCTCGTGCGGGGTACGATTTCCCACGCCGCGATGCGGGCGGTCGTGATTGTACTCCTGGATCCAACGAGCGATCGAGTCCCGCGCCTCCTGCAGATTGCGGTACTCCGCCGTCCACACTTCTTCTTCCTTCAAGCTACGGTGGAACCGTTCGATGTAACTGTTACCCTCGGGGTGATTATAGGCCGCGCGGCGATGCATGATTCCCAGCCGATGCAATGTCTCGATGAAGCGTGTCGAGGTGAATTGTGTTCCGTTGTCGGTGGTCAGGGTCACGCGGGCATCGCGGCTTCCTTCGGGCAGACGCGCAAGCACGCCTTGTTCGACGGCATCGAGTGCTTCCTCCGTTCGGCATCGATCGGACAGATTCCAACTTATAATTTCCCTGGTGCAGCAGTCGATCACACTCACCAAGTACGCCCAGCCTATCATTGGTCCTGCCCAGATCTTGGTCGTGTCCGACTGCCAGATTTGATGCGGCTCGGCTGCTTCCACGCGTCCCCATTCTTTCTTCCTTCGTGCTCGCAGACGTTAATCATCCAAGTGCCGCGACGGTTTGCTTCGATTCCATCCTCAAACCCGTTGGTTTCGGAATAACTTCCGTGTAGCCGACCATCCGGGAGCTGATCGATTCGGTCAACACTATGGCGTCAGCGAGAGGATCGTCTGCGGGCGGCGCGGACGCGGCGACTTCGATGACGTTCTATGCCATGCGCTAACGACCATCCGTAGGTTTCGGTTTGACCGCGTTCGCCAAAGTCAACCGCTTATCGTGCGTGACATAGCTGATCTGCAGGTTGTAACCGTTAGGCGTGGTCGTGTGATAACTCTTGTAGGCCGCGATGTGAATGTCATCGCGGGTGGAGGTGTCGATTTCCGCTTCAAGGCCGCGTTTTTTGAGCGCCGCCTTCACCCCGTCCGTATCCCAGTGCGAGATCCCGAACGAGATGTGATCGACCTGCGCGCTGCGCCCCCGTGCGGTGTCGCCTTTTCCAAAGTCGGGGCTGTTTGGGTTTCCCCCGCGGACGATGACGTCTCCGACTTCTCCGATCATAAGTTCGTGCTGACTCCCTTCGTCGTACGTCTCTTTCCACCCCAGGAGATTGGAGTAAAAAGACGCGCTTTCCTTGTAGTTGGTCACCTCGAACGAGAGATGGTCCAGCCACACGGTCTCCCATCCGGTCGATTCGAATGGCGGCGGCGCTGACAGCTTCGCAGTCGCTGGGATATTACGGCCCTTCGTGAGGCCGTTACTGTTGCAGATCTGAAGGTCCCATCCATCCGGATCCTTCACATGAAAACTCTCGAACCCCTGGCCATCGCTTTCGGCCACCGGTTTTAGTCCGCGCTTCTGGAGCTCCACCTGCACGGTCTTGGCGTTCCAAGGTTCGACGACGAAGCAGAAGTTCTCCACCACAGCCGGTCGTTGTTTAGGCGCCTGCTTAAAGATGGCCGATCCCCAGTTGCCGATGTCCAATACAGCCTGATTACCGTCATCGCTTCGGAGGTTCCATCCCATGAGCGCAATGTAGAACGCCGCCTCCTTCTGATAGTCCGGCATCTGGAAGGTGATGTGGTCCAGCGCCACCGTCTTCCACCCCGTGGGTGCGAACACCGGTTTAATCGGGGCCTTTGCCGCCTTCGCGTTCAATGGGCACGACTTTGTTCCATAACCGTCTCTACACTGGCCCTGTCCGAATGCGAAAGAAGCAAAGTGCGCCCCTACCGCTGCCGCTCCCAAGGTCCAAAGCAGTTTGCGACGCGAGGTCCTGCCGAGGGGGTAGTCGTCGTTCAACAACTCGGCAGGCATATTATCCATCGGACGTTCTCCTCGCGGAGACTCTACTCGGGTCAAATATCTCTTGCAAGCTTCGTGACCGTGAAGGTCACGAACCGGCTCCGCGGAGTTTCCCTCGAGTAGCCGCGTTGTGTTTACCGGAGATTCGGCAGGGTCCAATCCGCGATTGTGGACGGGTGACGAGCTACCCCTTACCTAATCCGGTAAGGTAAGGTTTGCCCGCAGGGAGCTTGAAACTGCACCCTCTTGGCTTTGACGCACCGCTGAAGCCCACATCTCTACGGCTTGCAACCCGTGCTGCCGATTCCAGTGAGGATTGGCAACGGCGCCTGTTTATTGCCGGCAAGAACTGCGTTGAAGGCAGCGAGATCCCGTTCGTTCAACTGCCGCCAGTTCGCGAGATCCTTATCGAGGGCATCGCAACTTTGTTGCGCCGCGGACTGAACGGTGTCTGCCGGACGCATATCGGCGCTCTCCACGCTGAAGATGAGCCGGGCCAGGTCGCGGTTCACGGGTCCAAATCCCGGAGCGCGCTTGGTCCCCTTGTCGATGGCATCGATCTTCTTTTCGAAGTCGGCCACCGCGTCCTTTGTCTCTTTGGTTTCAGACTGCTTCAAGGCGTCCGTCCGTTCAGTTAAAGCTTTACGCAACCCTGCGACCTGGTAAAAACCATCAGAACTCGCCTTCATGCCCCGGCTGATTCGCTTCGCCAAATCGAGTTGGTCTAACAGGTCGGCTGGCGAGGCATGAACCCGTGGATCAAGTTCCAGCGTCAGAGACTGTCGCAAGGTTTGACCGCCAACCCGTAGTTCTGTTGTGTACGTGCCGGGCAAGACCAGCGGTCCGCGTGGTTGCAGGCGCGGCGTGAAGCCCGGTATCGCGTGATCGGCCAGTGTGTATTCCGTGTACTCCAGCAGTTTGCCGTAGTACCCGTAGGGAAGCGAAGACGGGGGCGGATACCTCAGATTCCACACGAAGCGATTGACGCCCGCCGCCTTGGGTAAAGTGTCTTCTGGAGCAAACCAGTAGCTGGGAGCATTGGCCGGAAGATACGCGGCCGGCTTTGCTTCGCTGGAAAATCGTGCTACCTCGTCGCCCTGCTTGTCATAGATCGTCAGCGTCATGTCACCCGCTGGCGGCGTCTTCAGGTAGTAGTCGAGGATCGCTCCGTCGGGCGGGTTCTGGCCAGCCGGAGTTTCGATGGGGAAGGGCGTGTCCTGATAGTTCTCCCACCGCACACGCATGGCGGTTGCAGGCACGAAGAGGTGCGCATCCGCGGTGGTGATTTGGGGATTGATTTCGCGGAGGGGAGTGATGTCGTCGAGAACCCAGAGGCTCCGTCCGAAGGTCGAGATTACCAAGTCGTTTTCATGCACCTGGAGATCGGTGATGGGTGTCGCGGGGAGATTCAGAAAAAACGGCTGCCAGTGGTCCCCTTGGTCCCACGAGACATATATGCCTGTATCGGTACCGGCATAGAGCAAGCCTTTGCGCTTAGAATCTTCGCGCACCACGCGGACCATTTCGTGTTCCGGAAATCCGTTGACGATCTTCTGCCAGGTCTGGCCGTAGTCATGGGTGCGAGCGACATAAGGAGGAGTGGACTCCCGCGTTGCGCCCACGGTTAGGTAGGCGGTGGCCGGGTCGTGATGCGAGGCATCGACGTAGAGTATCTCGGTGGGCTCGGTCAATCCGAGCGGAGAGACGTTTTGCCAGTTCTTTCCACCGTCGCGGGTAAGTTGAACCAGCCGGTTGCTCGTGCCAGCCCAGATTACGCCAGATTGCACGGTTGACGCTGAGAGGGCGGTGATGGCCGGCGGAGGCGGCTTGTCCGGATCGGGCTTTTCTGGCTCCTCCTGCTCGCCATAGCCGGTAAGGTCAGGACTGATCTCCCGCCAGCTCTTTCCTCCATCGACCGTCTTGAGCACAAACTGCATGCCCAAGTAGAGGGTGGACGCATTCTGGGGCGAGAAGACCAGAGGCGGCATTTGCGAGGCGCGATATTTCTTGCCGCGTTCGAAGACGGTTGCGATTTGGCCAGTCGATTCGTCGTGACGAACCACCGAACCGTACCAGCCTCCGGCATAAACGAAGTTGGGATGTGCCGGGTCGGGAGTTATGAACCCGTACTCGAAGCCCCCCGTGGAAAACCAATCCTGCAGAAGGATCTCGCCATAGTCGCTGCGACTGAGCACGCCGGCCGTACCACTGTCCTGCTGTGCTGCATAGACGCGATAGGGGAACAAGCTGTCGGTAGAGACGTGGTAGAACTGCCCCGTCGGTTGGTTGTACCAGGAGCTCCAGGTCTTGCCGGCGTCCACAGTGACGATCGCTCCTTGATCCACACCGAAAATCATGCGCGCCGGATCGTGCGCGTCGATCCACGCCACGTGGAAATCGTCGCCGCTGGGGGCTCCAGTGAAAGCTTCGAACGTCTTGCCACCGTCGGTGGAGCGATACATCGAGGTCTGCGATACATAGAGCAGGTCGGGATTCCGGGTGTCGACGAAGACGCGACTGAAATATTCGTTGCCAGTCACACGCGGGTCCTTGGTGGACTGTTGCCAAGTGTTGCCGCCGTCATCCGAGCGGAAGAACCCCTGCTCCAGGATTGCGTACATGCGGCGTCCACCGGTTGCCGGAGCGACCGCGATTCCAACCCTGCCGCGAGCCTTTTCAGGCAGACCGGTACTGGCAAGAGGAGTCCAAGTCGCACCACCATCTCCGGACTTCACGATGTCTGAGGTGGCTTCCATCGCGGAATCGCCAGAGCCGGATGCGGGACGATAGAGCACTGCGTACAACGTGCCTGGATCGCCGGGGTCGGAACATAGGTCGACAACCCCGATCGAGTCTTCGGCGGAGAATACTTTCGTCCAGATCTTGCCGCCGTTGACGGTTCTGAAAACTCCGCGGTTCGCGGTTTTTGCCGTTGCCGGGAGTGGCCGCCAAAGCATCCCGAAACCGATCGAGTTTCCACCGACCACGGCGACGTCGGGATTTATTGGATCGACGATGACCGCCTGTATAAAGGGCACGTCCTGCAGCCCCACGTTCTTCCATGTGGCGCCTGCGTCCGTCGAGCGATAGACGCCATTGCCCCGCGTCTGTTCCCCGGTTCCGACATACAGAACGTTAGAATCGGACGGAGCTACCCCAAGCGCTCCGATGGACGCGACCCGCTCTTTGTCGAAAATCGGGTGCCAGACTTGTCCTCCGTCGGTAGTCTTCCAGACTCCACCACCGGGGGTACCGAAATAATAGGTGTTCGGGTCAGCCGCGCCAGCGACGGTGGTAACTCGCCCGCCGCGAAACGGGCCGATTGACCTCCACTGCATGCCGGAGAGCAGCTTGCTATCGATTGGTTCCTGGCTCGAAAGATTGACTGGCAAAAGGGCGATGAATGCGAGAAAGAGCCGGAGGCGTGCTCCGCACAGGACTGTTTTCATTTGGATTCCCATCTTCCGATCACACCACGTCCTGGGTCGCATCGTGGTGACATTTAGCCGGGCTACGCTACCACACTCCAATCCATACTCTTGCGTCATGGTTTAGGATCACTCTTGAATGACGCTAGTGTTTTATCGGAAGCGTGCGTTATAGGGGAAGTCCGCACGAGCACGATGCTCTGGCGCGCTTTCGATAAAACCGTTTGAAGGTGGCCGCTGGCGGTTGCGGCGGACGCGGTGGGGCTAGCTTCTAAAAGAATGCTGATTCGGGGTTTAGCAACTGATGAAGGCTAAAAAATGGCTCGTGAACGCGATGGTTACCAAAAGTTACCAAAAGTTACCAATTTGGGGGTTGCACCATACATTTCCCCAGCTATAAAAGCGTCCGTGATCGCTGGGTACACGGCTGGAAAAAGTCTCAGAAAATTGGCAATAGAATTTCGATTGGGTAGGCCCACAGTAACCAAGATTGTGAATAAGTTAAGGCAAGAACGGCTAGTCGAAGTCTCTGTAGACCGATTCAAAGAATTGATGGATGCAGCGCTGGAAAGTTATGAGTTCGCCCTTAGGGAAGAACTAAACGGCAAGAGAGCGGCGGAATTCTTGAAAGCCCATGGCATAATTCCGACCCGTGGCTGCAACGCATGCGCACGTGGACGCAGGTTGAATGCCCAGCAAGAAAACGTCGCTCAATCTCCAGACCTTGGTATCACAGCCTAAACCCACCCGTACACTGGCGCTAACTTCTAGTAATACCAATACACACTTAATTAAAGGCAATAGGGAAAATGAGGGGGAGAATTTGTCGTATTAAGTTGATGCTAATCGTAGTTTGTCACGACCCTGTAAAGAATATATAGCATAAGGGCACCAAAGATGATCTGAGAAAGAAGTGGCGGAAAAAACACCATAATTAAAATGACTACCGCCATAAGGACAAGGGCTTGCCACGTCGGAATATTTGGCATTGCGAAAATCAGCACTTCGCACCTCCGCAGTATGGTACTTCCCTTTTCGCACCAAGCATTGACGCCTCTGAGCTCCGCTTCTTCCATCTGCACTGCCGCGATCGATCTGCCGCCGGAAATCGGTTAAGAAACGCATCGTGGAAAATTCAATGGAAAAATCCGCCTTACCGTTCTTGCTTTTCCATTCATCAGTTTCTTTAAAACGATAATAAGAAATTAATTCCTCCAATCGAACGCTAGTTGAAAATATCCCTCGCCAATCCGATTTAACAGTTGCCCTCCAAACCGCACTGTAACCCCACCGCAAATTTCCAGCAGCGCCGCCTGCTGAGTCCTGGGTCGATTAATGGTCGTTCTAGGGAACGATTTAAAGGGTCGCGATAGGAATTTGTGGCCAAGAATACTTATGGCTGCTAAGAATAAAGGCGAAGGGAATGTTTAGGCGAGATGGAACACGCTATAAGTGTGAGATGAGCCTTGACTGAGGGAAGTAGAGTCGGAGTTTAGCAAAGTTTACCAAAACGGCCGTTCTATTCACTCGTATTCATTATATGCAAGAGTAAATCGGAGTACACCAAAGTACACGAAAAAACGCGGTTTGCCCTGGGGGAATTAGTCGTTGCAAGTCATAACCGCAATCTCCGAGCACGAAAAAGGGCGGGACGTGCCCGCACAAGTCGTTGACATCTTCCGATTGCGGGCGTAGATTCCCGGCATTACTTTTCGGATTCTGGTTTCCATCAGGACACTGAAGCATTTCTCATTGGAGGTGAATCTCATGAAGCGAATCCTCTTAGTCGTGTTTTTGACGATTGTCGCGGGAACTCTGGCAGTCTCGCTAGCGAAGAATTCCAACTCCGCTGCGCCCGGCCAAGCGGGCGGCAGCGTTCAGGACGAAATCAAAAAATTGGAGCAGGAGCGAAACCAAGCCATCCTCCACGGTGATACTGCGGCGCTGGATCGCATGACCTCGTCCGACTACACGGTGATCGACCAGTGGGGCCAGATGCACAGCAAGGCCCAGGTCCTGGATGGTTTCAAGTCTGGCGCCAACAAGTTTGAGTCGCGGGAACTGTCGGACCTGAGCGTACGAGTGCATGGCAATACCGCGGTTGTCACCGGAGGCCTTACCATAAAGGGAACGGAGAACGGCAAAGCCAACAGCTCAGAAGGCCGTTTCACCCGGGTGTACGTGAAGGAAAAGGGTAACTGGATCTCGATCGCGAACCAAACAACGACAATCGTAAAGTAGCAAGCAGGCTCAAGCGCGATAGGGAGATTTTCCTCGGAGGAAGGGACAAGTGTCTAATGATCTTGGAGGAATCGATGGATATTTTGGTGGCACTAAAGCAGGAAGAAGCAAAGTTAGAAAAACAATTGAGTGGAATAAAAGGAGCCATTGTGGCTCTGAACGGTTCGCATCGCACCTCGTCTCGTATAAGCCCAGTGAGTCACAAAACGGCTAACCCTAGACGAGTGATGTCCGCGGCGGCTAGGGCGAAGATTTCGAAGGCAACAAAAGGGGGAGATTTTTTCAAAACCCAGGACGGTCTCTATTACTTCGACGATGAAAGCCTAACTGCATTTCGATTGGACGATAATCTCGAATTCGCATCGCTCATCGGTCATCGTTACGGCCTCAACCCGAAAATGTTCGGCTTCAAGAATGTTCTGGCCGATTTACAATCCGAAGCTGTTCGCAATGGAAGAGAAATTGAGGTTAGGCGACTGGCCTACTATGACTGTGAAAAAAATCAACTCTACGTCTCGCGATTCAATGGCGAATTTTACGTTCTGGACGGTAGCTCAATTCGTTCTTGCGACAACGGCACTAATGACGTCTTTTTCTTCGACAATTTTCAGGTCTGGGAGCCTTACACCTACGTCCCAAATGCGAAGGGCGAATTCGACAGGCAAATAATTGAATCAGTCAATTTTGTAGAGTCCGATTTGTCCGTCAAAGATCAGCAACTTTTTCTAAAACTTTGGGTGATGGCCGTATTTTTTGGCAACATTCAACCGACCAAGA
>Ga0209625_1000253_pt1 | contig 13679 bp, 14 predicted proteins | sample JacPin_JW_Ref_M2_FD_187960 | JGI IMG/M metagenome (GOLD analysis project Ga0209625, IMG submission 187960) | Forest soil microbial communities from Algoma, Ontario, Canada - Jack Pine, Ontario site 1_JW_Ref_M2 (SPAdes) (version 2) | ecosystem: Environmental > Terrestrial > Soil > Boreal...
CGAGTGCCGATCAGATACCTGATTTACGACATCCGAAACGGTCGGTTTGCGGCTGAGCTTCTCGCCAAGGAAGGCGAGCTGAAACGCAAACTCGACCCAGGGAGGGCGGGGCAAGCCCCGCCCCTACGGAGACGAGGAAACGAGGCCTGAATGCTGATGGCTGGAAGAGGCAATCCCTTAGCGTGAGCTCAGGCGCGTCATTCGTAACGCAACGCAACGATTGGATCTACCTTCATGGCGCGGCGCGCCGGAATGTAGCATGCGAATAGTGCGACCAAGATCAGCAGCACGGCCACGGCGGCAAACGTCACCGGGTCGTGCGCGGTCACTCCAAACAACAGGCTCGTCATCAGGCGTGCCAATGCGAAAGCAGCTGCCACTCCGATACAGACGCCCAGCAGGGCCAGCTTTGCGCCCTGCGTTAGAACCATGCTCACTACGTCTCCGCTCTGCGCCCCAAGCGCCAAACGAATTCCAATTTCGCGTTTCCGTTGCGACACGGTGTACGAGATCACGCCATAGATGCCGATGAGCCCCAGGGCCAGCGCCATCGTCCCCGCGATCCCCAGCATCACCAGCGTGAAGGAAGTTCGCGCGACCGATTTGTCATACACTTCCTGCATAGTGCGCACGGACGCCAGCGGTAGATTCGAATTCACAGACCAAACACCTTGCCGAACTTCATTCAGAAAACCAGTCGTCCCCGCACGATCGCTTCGAATCAGAAACGTCTCCGTCCGCATCGTCTCTGCAGCCTTAGCCCCAAATAGATACTCCATCATCGGAGGCCAATACACGATTGCCGGGGCCTTCTCCTGCACGCCTCGCTCACGAACGTCCTGTATGACGCCGATCACTTCATGCCACGGCATCGCCGAAAACTCCCGCAATTGTTTGCCAATGGCCGCCGACGGCGAGCCCCAAATCTCGCGGGCCAAATTCTCTGAAATCATCACCACAGGCCGGAGCCCGTACACTTCATTCCACGTGAATTCTCGCCCGGCAATCAAACGGGTCCCCGCCGTTCGCAAAGAGCCAGGAGAAATATGCTTGTACAATCGCAGCGGTGGCATCACGCCGTCGGGATATGTCTTGTCCTGGGCGAAGATGCAGTCCCATTCCGAATCGAATCCTTCCATCGGCATTTCGCTTACGAAACCCGCAGAATTCACTCCAGGAATCGCCGACAACTTATCGAGAATTTCGTTCTGTGTCCGCGCGACACGATCCGCCTCAGGGATCAGCAAACCTGGAATAGAAATTCTCATCACCTGCAAGTGCCGTCCGTCCGTAAACCCCGGCTCAACCGTTCGCAGAGCCTCGAACGTGCGAATCATTAATCCGGCGCTCACCAGCAGCACCAGCGCCATCGCCACCTGACTCACCACGAGGAGATTCCGAGCGCGGTGCCGTTCCCTGCTCGCGCTGATCGTCCGCCCCGCGCTGCGCAACTCCAGCGAAGCTCGGGGCCTCGCGTATTTAAACGCCGGAATCAGTCCAAATAGCAGCCCCGAGAGCACCGAAATTACAAGAGTGAATCCCAGTGTCCGCGCGTCAATCGAAATCTCGCTCAACCGCGGCAAATTCGCAGGACCTAAATCCGTCAGAAATCGCACTCCGGCGTAAGCCAAGCTCATGCCGGCCACTCCGCCCATCAGCCCCAGCATCACGCTCTCCACCAGCAGTCCCCCCACGATGCGTCCCCAGCCCGCACCCAGCGCCGCGCGCACAGCCAGTTCCTGCTGCCGCGACTCCACCCTTACCAGCAACAAATTCGTCACATTCGCGCACGCAATCAACATCACCAACCCAATCGTTCCCATCACCACCCACAGCACTTCGCTCACGTTGCCAATCACTTCCCGCTTCAACGGCCGGATCATCGGGGTAATCTTCCAGGTCTCATAAGAATGGGGGTTCGTCCCCGGCCCGTTCGACCAGGAATCCATCCATATCGGCAGCATGCGCGTTATATCCGCATTGGCTTCTGCAATCGTCGCGCCAAGTTTGAGCCGTGCGATTCCGTGATATCCGAATCCCGCCAGGATCAACTTCCCGCGGTCGAATGCCAGCGGAAGGATTACGTCGAAATCTGTGTCAACGAACCGGAATCCTTGCGGCATAACGCCGACTATTTCCCGGGACCGCGAATCAACCAGAACGTTGCGTCCAACGGCCGCGCGGTCTCCTCCAAACCGCCGCTGCCAATACCCATAGCTCAGCATCACGCGTTCCGGGCCGCGCGGAATTTGGTCCGCGTGCGCGAGCCAACGGCCGACCGTGGGTGGAACCCCGAGCGTCTCTAGCACGCCGTCGCTGACTTCAACCGTGCGCACTTGTTCCGGCTCGGCCAGGCCTGTGACATTCGCCGTTCCAAGTATCCACGCGCCCAAAGTCTGAAACGTCCGGTTTTGCTCTGCATACGTGAAATACATGGAGGGCGAGAGAAACAGACCATTCTCGAAATCGGCCAGCCCTGGCGCGCCCGGCGCGATTTGGTGGAGCGAAACCAATTCCTCCGGCTTTGGATAATTGAGTGGCTTCAAGAGCACGCTATTTACAACGCTGAAGACTGCAGCATTAGCCCCGATTCCAATGGCGATCGTCAACAAGCCAACGACGGTGAAAACCGGGTTGCGGCCCAGCATCCGCAGGCCATAACGAACATCCGCAACAAGGTTTTCAATCGACGGCCAGCGCCAGACTGCGCGGCTGTCCTCTTCAAGTAAAGTTACATTGCCAAATTCGCGGCGAGCGGCGGCGGCAGCTTCTTTTCTGGGCATGCCGCCGGCAACGAGTTCCTCGATCTTTTCTTCGAGGTGTTCGTGAATCTCTGCGGAGAGATCGTTGTAGAGGCGGCGACGAGAAAACAGTTGTTTAAACCAATTCATGATTCACTCCGTGCTAGAACAAGGGCAATCCCCTCGAACATTCGTTCAGAGCGGTCATTCGTAACGCAACGCGACAATGGGATCGACGCGCATGGCACGCCGCGTGGGAACGTAACACGCCAACGAGGTGACCGCAGCCATCACCAGGACAACGCCTAAATACGTAAGGGGATCCAGGGGGCTGACGCCATAAAGTTCGCTGGACATCAAGCGCGTAGCCAGAAATGCGCCGGTCAGCCCGACGGCAATCCCAGCGAATGAGAATCTTGCTCCTTCCTTCATCACCAGATACAAGACGTCAGCGCGCTGGGCACCTAGCGCGATGCGGACGCCAATCTCACGAGTGCGTTGCGAGACCAGAAAAGAGAGAACACCATAAATGCCGATAATGCCCAGCAGCAATGCCAAGCCAGCAAAGGCAACAAAGAGTGAGGTCGTGGATGCCGGAGCGGAGACAGCTTCTGAGACAACCGCGCCCATGGTCCTGACTTCGCTGACGGGAACTTCGTGGTTCAGAGCGGTGACGCTGTCGCGCAGCATTGCCGCGATTTGTGAGTCATCCGAGGCGGTCCGGATGGCTATGGTCATCTCTGATGGTACGCGTCTATCTTCGAGAGTGGCGGTGGGATTGTACGGCACGTAAGCCGTGCCGTCGATCCAACGGGGGCTGTTTCTCTGGAGATCGTAGGCGCGAACATCAGAAATGACACCAACAATCGTGCGCCAGGTTTTGTCGTCCAGGAGTCTAATATGCTTCCCCATGGCGTTTTGATTCGGCCAAAACCGGCGCGCGGTTTCCGCGGTTACCACTGCCACGGGAGTCCCCGAGACATCGGCATCGCTGAACCCTCTGCCCGACAAAAGAGGGATGCCCATCACGCGAAAGTAACCGGGAGTCACGATGTTGAGCCAGAAAAGGGGGGCGGTGTCACCTGAAGGATCGACGTAGCCCTCAACCTCGAGAGAGCGCTTCGACACCCTTCCTCCAAGCGGAAGAGTATTCACGAATGCGGCGCCACTAACCCCTGGAAAGGACTGCAGCTGATCAAGAACATTGCGATAGAAAGTCAGGCACCGGATCGAATCGTTGCAGAACGATTCATTGGGCGTGATGCGCGCGGTCAGGACGTGCTCGGAACGAAAGCCCGGATTCACGTGCGACAGGGCCCAGAAGCTTCGGATCATCAGTCCTGCGGCAATAACCAGGAGCACGGCAAGTGCGATTTCGCCAACTACGAGACCGCCGCGCAGCCGCTGGGACACGGAACTTGCCGCGCCCCGGCCAGCGGATTTGAGAGATTCCGTAAGAGCGGCACGCGAAATCTGCAGCGCTGGAGCAAGGCCAACGACAAGCCCAGTCAAGATCGCCAAGCCTCCCGTAAAAACAAGCACGCGCCAATCCATGCGCACGTCCATCAAGCGCGGTGTGTCTGCGGGAAGCAGCGCCTTGAGCAAGGAGAGCCCCTCCATTGCAAAAACCAGTCCAAGCAATCCACCCAGGGACGCCAGCAGCAGACTTTCGGTAAGAAGTTGTCTCAGGATTCTCTGGCGCCCCGCGCCCATCGCAGAACGAATGGCGACTTCCTTTTCGCGCGTGGCGGCGCGGGAGAGCATTAAATTGGCGACGTTGGTGCAGGCGATCAGGAGAACCAGCGCGACAGCCGCTAAGAGCAGGAGCAGCCGCACTCGCACGTCGGCGACCATGCCATTCTGCAACGGGACGACACTGACGCCGGCGTTCCAGCTTGCGGGCATCGGCCAGGGGAACAAAGCGCTCGCGTGAGACTGAAACATGCGAATTTCGGCTCGTGCTTGCTGAAGCGTTGCATCAGGACAAAGGCGCCCAATCACCGGCATGAAGTCACCTGCCCAGTAGTGGAAGATGCTTCGTGGATCGTTATGCAGCGGGATCCATATTTGCGTTTTGGTGGACGGGAACCGGAAGTCGGCCGGCATAACTCCTATCACTTGCCGGCTTACCCCTTCGAGCTCGATCGAGCGGCCAATCATCGTGGCGTCGCTCCCGAAGCGCTGCTGCCAGAGTGCATGGCTCAAAATCACGTAGCCGTCCTGGCCAGGAGCATCCTCGCCTTGATCAAATATTCGCCCCAGTTCTGGGTGCGCACCGAGGATCGAAAACAGTTCGGCGGACACCAAGGTGCCCGTTAGACGCAGGGCCTCGCCACGGCCGGTCAGATTGAAGTCGTGGCCCTCGGCGTAGGCAGCCACGTCCATCGTGTGCATCTGCTCGCGCATGGCGACCAACGCACCTTGCGGATACGCGCCGGTTACGCTGACCAGCCGCTCGGCCTTGGGATACGGAAGCGAAACCAGCAGAATCCCATTCACGAGACTGAAAATTGCGGTGTTGGCGCCGATGCCCAAAGCCAGCGTAAGTACGGCAATCGCAGTGAACGCCGAAGATTTGCGCAACGTACGCGCACCAAAGCGAACATCCATGAGAAATTCTTCCAAGGACGGCCATTTCCAAACTGCGCGGCTGTCCTCCTGCACAAGAGTTAAATTCCCAAATTCGCGGCGAGCGGCGGCGGCAGCTTCCTTTCTGGACATGCCACTGGCAACGAGTTCCTCGATCTTTTCGTCGAGGTGTTCCTGAATCTCTTCAGAAAGATCGTCGTAAAGGCGGCGGCGGGAAAACATCTGCTTTATCCAGTTCATGATTCACCCCGTGCCAAGACGCGTGTGATGCCTTCGAGCATTCTTTCGAAGCTGGAGACCTGCCGCTGCAGATGCTTCGCGCCTGCCGCCGTCAACTTGTAAATGCGAACGCGGCGGTTGGTTGAAGAAACGGCCCATTCCGCTTTCACCAACTCTTCCTTGAGAAGGCGCTGAAGGGCGGGGTAAAGCGAGCCTTCTTCGATCTGGAGCAAGTCGTTGGAGGTACGCTTGATGTGCTGTACGAGGGCGTAGCCATGCAGGGGCTGGCGCTTCAACGTTCGGAGAATCATCATCTCCAAGGCGCCGGGGAAAAGGTCTCGCTGTTCGCGTTTTTTCATGAGTGGGAGTCTGCTCCAGGCCTAAGGTCATAGACCATTTGAAACAAGGCCTAGAGCAAAATAGTCTAATCGATATTTACAGTCAAGAGCTATTTTTGAGCGACTGTCAAGATGCAATTGAATTTGTGGCATCGAGCGGGTTGAACCGGAATGCGCAACTCTTGACAGGCGATTTGGGCGAAAGGAGAGAACTGGAGAAGAAGGCGAAGGCGGAGGGCGGCTGCGGTGCTGCGGTCAGGGATTTGCCGCTTTCTATTGCATTAATGCTCTGTTAGCATCCCGCTGACTTAACCGAGGAGGTGGGCATGGCAACCGTCAAGCGGGTCGCTCCGGGGTCAGCATTCAAAATAGGTCTCGTTATGTACGCCATGCTGGGACTCGTGCTGGGGATATTCATGGCGTTCATTTCCATGGTGGCGGGAAGTCTGGGAGCGCTGGGCGAATCCGCTGCGCCAGGTGCGAAGCTTCTTGGCTTTGGCATGGGATTCGGAGCGATCATTATCTTTCCCATAGGTTACGGCATCATCGGCGGAATTTTCGCCGCCATCGGCGCCGCTATCTACAATCTGGTCGCGGGTTTGGTAGGCGGGCTCGAAGTGGATATCAGTTAGCCGCAGCTATTCTCAACTCTCTCGGAATTTTCGCGTTGTCAGCTTTCGCCCCGCGCAGTGCTTACCTACATTCGTGGCATCCAAGAGAGTTGTAAAACTGATGGGCAGTTGTGTGAGTTGGGACGGCAGTCAGAAAGGGACCCGCGAAGATGGCATTGTTTGGCGATTTGGGCGACCGGAGAGAGCTGGAGAAAAAGGCGAAGGCGGAAGGGCGGCTGCCGCCGGGGCAGTCGCTGACGCTGAAGTGGCCGGTGTTGCACTACGGCAGCGTGCCGGTGTTCGATCCGGCGAAGTGGGACTTCAAGATTTCGGGGCTGGTGGAAGAGCCGGTGCGGTTAACGTGGGAGGGGTTTCGCGCGCTGCCGCAGACGGAGGTGACATCGGATTTTCATTGCGTGACGCGCTGGAGCCGGCTGGATAACCGGTGGAAGGGCGTACTGTTTACGGATGTGATGAAGCTGGTGAAGATGAAGCCGGGGGCGCAGTTCGCGCTGGTGCTGGCGGAGGAAGGCTATACGGCAAATGTGCCGCTGGCAGATTTGCAGCGGCCGGAGGTGCTGTTTACGTTCGAACATGACGGTGAGCCATTGGCGGCGGAACACGGTGGTCCATTGCGTCTAATCGTGCCGCACCTGTATGCGTGGAAAAGTGTGAAGTGGGTGCGCGGGTTCGTGCTGCTGGATCACGACCAGCTGGGTTTCTGGGAGCGCAACGGCTATCACGCTTACGGCGACCCGTGGAAAGAGCAGCGGTATTCTGGAAGTTAGAGGATTGAGATTCGAGGTGGGAGGAAAAATTCCGAGTTGACGATGCGCTCCGAGCCCAGTGCGCAAGCTGCATCGATTGACCGGGCGAATCATGGCGATGAATTCTTTCAATTGGACTCGCCCGGAATGTTTTGCAAGACTGACATTGTAGAGTTCGCGCGTTTGCCACGCTGCAACGTACGACGAGAACCTCGCAGTTCATTAGCAAGCCCGTCCAGCCTCTCGGTTGAATCGGTTGTTTTCTGACCTCGTGGTCTGAAACGGAAACAAAAACAACCCAGCTGACGCCCAGGCAAAGCTTGTGCGTCGATCCCAATCCAAAGTGGAGGAACGAAATGGCAACGCTTCTAAGTAAATCGATTTATTGCAGCAAATTTGCAAGAGTCGTACTGCTGGGACTGATGGCCCTCTGCGGGGCCGCAAGTCCCCTTCTTGGTCAGGAAACGGTCGCCGGTAAGTTCACGCTGACCGAAAATACAAGCTTGGGGAAGAAATCTCTTCCGGCAGGAGCCTATACATTTTCCATAGAACCAGTGGGTATCCTGCAATCCGTCAGCTCGATCCAGAGTGCGCGGCAGATAGTGCAGGTCACCGTGCGCCCGGAAACAAAAGCCGGCCCGACTGTCGCCATTTTCGCAATGGCGACGCGAAGTGACCATGTTCTCGACGCAAGTAAGCTCGTACTAGCGCCTGTGAACAATGGCGTGGCTATGCACTCCATGTATCTGGACAAGCAGGGACTTGTTCTGGATTTCGATTGGCGGAGCCCGAAGGACAAGACCGAGATGCTTGCTCAGGCGCCACGTCCTGAACCGGCGTCGGCATCCAAGGCAACCGATTGATGAGAAGTTCCCGACCTGCGTGGCGGGCCGTTCAAACGGCCTGCCCGCAGCGGGGGGTTTTCCCTTCGATTCAGCGGTTGCAAAATTTCAATTGGACACCACTATCCTGCCCCGGTACGTTATAGGTTATAAACTGCGAAAGCGGCCATTTACCGGTGAAAAACCTTGAGTTGGACATGCTGCATGAAATTGGCAACCGCATCGCGGCTGCCGATCCGTTGCCCGAAGTCTTGGGGCGCGCGGTAGAAGTCATTTCCGCCGTGGTGGAGACCGATTCGTGTTTTGTCTACGTCCTTGAGGGGAATGAGCTGGTCCTGCGGGCCTCCAAAAATCCGCATTCAGAAGTTGTCGATCGATTGAAGCTCCGTGTAGGACAAGGCATCACGGGATGGGTCGCCGAGCACAAAAGACCGGTGGCGGTCGCGCGCGATGCTTTCCAGGATCCACGGTTCCGATCGTTTAACGAACTGCCCGAGGATCTCTACCAAGCATTCCTGTCTGTTCCCGTGTTGTCTCGAGACAAGCTCGTCGGAGTCATAAACCTGCAACACCGGCAGCCGCACGACTACAGCCAGCGCGAGATCCATTTGATTTCCACCATTGGATTTCTGGTGGGGGCCGAGATTGAAATGGCCCGGCTCGAGGGAGAGAACTCAGAGCTTTCCGAACAATTGGAGACCCGGAAAGCGATCGAGCGCGCCAAAGGAATCCTGCAGCGGGATTTACAACTGAGCGAGCAAGAGGCCTATATCACGCTGCAACGGCAAAGCCGCCAACGGCGCAAATCGATGAAAGAGATCGCGGAAGCGATCGTGCTGAGTGACGACGTCAAACGTACCCCGGGCAAACCAACAATTAGTTAGGTACGTTGCGCCCTTGAGTCAACCCATCCTAAAGCCCGGAAAACATTCTTACGCCGGATAGAACGCAAGTCCGCCACAGCGAGGATGAGAGAACCAAGCTGTACTAATCAGCGGCTGCCTGTGACTTTGCGGGGTCGATCTCGATACGGCCCTTGAAATGGGCGCCATCCTCGATGCTAATCCGCGCCGTGGAAATATCGCCGGTGATCGAGCCATCCGTCTTCACGTCGACGCGGTCGCGCGAATGGACATTGCCGATGACTTTGCCGTAGACGATTACTTCGCCGGCGTGAATCTCGGAATTGAGCTGGGCGGTGGAACCGACGGTTAATTGATGGCCGCGCAGCGTGATCGAGCCCTCCACCTTGCCGTCGATCTGCAAGTCTTCGGTGCCGGTGATTTGACCCTTGATTTGCAAGCTCGAACCGAGGCGCGCCAGATTGCGTGCCGAGGAACTACTCGAGCGAGCGCCAGAGGGCACGCCAAAAGGTGATGCCGAGGATGCGGGTTTCGTCGCCGGCGATACGGCAGGTGGTTCGGCTTGCGTTTGCTGCTTGGTCCACATACTTCCTCCATTATTCGATCCAGAAGAGTCGATTCGGCCCCGGGTGGGCGGGAGCGGTATGGATTCACTCTAGTTGCGTTTGGCAAGGCGAAGCAACCACGAAAAGGTAGTGGCTTGCGCAGATCGAACACTGTCCGTGAGGACAGGTCAGGCTCCAGGCTTCAAGCGATCTCTTGAACTCGATTGAGGAAGCCGACCAGGTATTTCCAGGCGAAGTAGTAGACAAGCAGCGCGACAGGTGCGGCGATCGGGAAGGCGTGCCCGGCGAAGCTGGGAATGGGGAAGTTCAGAAGACTCGCGACAACGATACCGAGCGGCGCGAGCAAAATGGGCAAGAGAGCGCCGTGGAGGCCGATGGAGAGTTGCATGCGAGAGCGCAGTGCCACAAAGAGAACATTCCAAAGGCCCCAGGCGTTGGGTACCACGGCCATGGGGAACACGATCACACGCTCCACGGGAACGGGGACGTTGTAGATGTAACGTGCGATGGTAAAGACGGTCGCGACGACGAGGAGAAAAATCGTGGGCACAACAATGCCTGCCATGTACGCGCGAAGATAAATGTGCTGATTCATAGGGCCTCCAGCTTCACAGGTGATACAGCAGCGCCGGGATAGAACCGGGAAAGAAAACGAGGACCGCACTCAAAATCGCAGCGAGCGCCCAATCGAACCAGGGGACACCGACCACAGGGGCGGGTTGCTCCTCGAGCTTGCGGAGCATTCGCGGCCAGAGGTCGCGGCGGAGTTCGGTCTCCCGTGCGGGCGCGATCGCTTGCTTGAGGAGCTCTTTCATCTCCTTGTTATTTTCTTCGTTGCTCATATCGCGTTGACCTGCACGCCCAGAGAATTGAGCTTCTTGCGCAGCATTCGGACGGCCCGGAAGACACGGACTTTGACGAGGGCAACGGATATACCCGCAGCTTCGGCGATGTTCATATACGGCTCCTCTTCAATCAAAGACAGCGTGGCCACCAGGCGATATTTTGCGGGCAATTCGCTGAAAGCTTTTCTGATTTGCTCGCGGGCCTCGCGGCGGACTGCGGGATCGGCGGTCCCTACGCTGGCCAGATCTTCGGGGAGTTCGGTTTCGCGGCGCGAATGCCGGAGATGGTCGAGAGCCGCGTTGGTCGCGATCCGTCGCGCCCAGGCACGGAAATTACCGGCGGGGTCGAAGCGCGCTCGAGATTTGTAGATGCGCCAGAAAGTCTCCACGGTCAGATCCTCAGCAACTCCGCTGTCGCGAACGATGCGAACAACCCAGGCGTAAACCTCCTTCTGGTGCGCGCGAAACAGCGCTTCGAAGGCTTCGAGGTCGCCCGCCGCGAACCGTTCCAGCAATTCCATCTGCCACTCTCTATACCTACTTACTGGTTTTTGACAGCGCTGGTTACATCTTTTTCTGAGTGGTGCCCCTACTGCACCTTAGGGTGTGGCGAGCTTGCCCGGCCGAGAGTGACGGCGTAAGATTGAATTGTGAATTTTGAATGGGACCCGGCCAAGGCCCGGCAAAACGCCGCAAGCATCGGGTTTCATTCGAGGAAGCAGCGACGATCTTTGGCGATTCCTTGGCGCTGACCTATCCAGACCAGATCATTCCATCTCAGAACGGCGGCTCATCACAATTGGAATGTCGAGCACCAATAGGGTCCTGATCGTGGCTCATACTGACCGCGACGAAAGCATCAGGATTATCAGCGCTCGCAAGACGACGCAGCTTGACTGAAAGCAATATGAAGAAGAAAACTGAAAAACGACAAGCCAAGGACGAGTTGCGCCAGGAGTACGACCTCTCCAAACTAAAGGGCGGGGTTCGAGGCAAATACGCTGCGCGCTACCGGGCAGGCACGAATCTGGTGCTCCTATCACCGGATGTTGCTGCTCATTTCCCCGACGAGCAATCCGTCAATAAGGCCCTTCGCTCTTTGATTCACGCCGCGAAAGGATGAATGACTCGCGAGCGCTGAGTTCGAGCCTGCCCTCGCTAGGCGTTTGTTTGGACTGTGTGTTCTCTGAGGAATGGACGGATAGGGACTGGGGTACCTGGTCAAAGAGAACGAACATCAGCGGCTAACGGCAGACGAAGGAGTCTCGTCAAGACTTCGAGCGGCAAATTCGATAACGGCCTTAATCTGGTCGCGATCCAGCCCTTCGAACCAATCCATAAAGTCATCGATGTTGGCACCCGCTTCCAAATTTTCAAAGATGACAGAAACCGGCATGCGCGTACCGCGGAGTACCCAGGCACCGTTTACCTTTCCCGGTACGCTTTCGACCGACGGGCATTGTGACCAATCCAGCGCTGGCATAAAGCACTCTCCTACCGATCATCGTTCACCTGTTCTAGGCACGCTAAAAGGATGAGAAGAAGCGTTCGTCGAATGCAGGCTTGACAGCGGCACGACTCGTGATACAGATTGACGAGCTCGCGAGGTTATAGCTTCGTGAAATCCATGGTCTGCCGGCACGCGGGGGATCCTCTTATTCTGGAAGAGCGCCCAAGGCCAAGCCCGGCAAGCGATGAAATCCTGATCCGTACGAGAGCCTGCGGGATTTGCCACGGCGACCTCATGGCCCGAGCAGGCGCATTTCCGTTTGTCAATTTCCCGATCGTTTTAGGGCACGAGATCACCGGGACAGTGGAAGCGGTTGGAGCCGAGGTGAGTTCTTGGCGTAAGGGTGAGCGTGTGGGACTGTCGGCTCTGTTTTTAACTTGTGGAAAATGCAAACACTGCCGCGCGGGAAACGAAAACCTTTGTACAGAGTGGGTCTGGACGGGAATGATGAAGGATGGCGGCTATCAAGAATACCTGTGCGCCAAGGCTGGCTACGTCGTTGCAATACCGGAAACCCTAGATCTTGCGGAGGCCGCGCCGCTCCTGTGCGCCGGCGTGACAGTCTACAGTGGCCTGGTGCACGCAGGATTTGCGGCGGGGAAGAAAGTCGCAGTGATCGGAACGGGCGGGCTTGGGAATCTGGGAGTTCTCCTGACGCGAGCAATGGGTGGCCGGATCGCAGTCCTTTCGACTAAAGCGCAAAGGCAGGAAGAGGCGAGGACATTGGGGGCCGAACTGTTTATCGACACCACGCAGGAGAACGCAGGCGAAAGGCTCCGGCAGTGGGATGGTGGGGCAGACCTGATTCTGGCGACGGCACCGAGCGTGGAATCAGTAAATCAAGCATTCGGCGGGCTTGCTCCGGATGGAACCATCGTGGTTCTTGGGGTAGGCCCAGGCAACATCGAAGTGAATCCCGTCGATTTAGTTATGGGAAGGCGACGCGTACTGGGATCGCCGGCAGGCTCGCTCAAAGAATTGCGGGAGTGTATGGAGTTAGCGGCCAAGCACAACATACGGCCCAAAATTCACAAGTTTCCCATAGAAGGCGCTGAGGAAGCGTTGCGGGAAATGCAATCGGGCCACATGAATGGCCGAGCGGTGCTGGCGATGGGTTAAGTCGCGGGCTGGGGCAACGAAAGTAAGAAACGCCCGGGCGGACAAAAGCGCCCGGGCGTATCCTTTCGAGGCGAATTTAACTCAGTAGATGTCGTACTGCTCCCAGTGCAACGTGGCGTCGGACTGGATGATGATGTGCTTATGCGAGGTTTGCTCGAGTTCGTCAATGAGCATGAACTCGCGGGTCTTCAGGGCTTTGGCGATTTCAGGATTCACGCGGATCGTGAGGTTCGGGCCTTCGTGATCGGCGGTGGCCATTTTGCGCGCTTCGGACTGGATTTCGTAGCAGAGCGTGGGGATGGACTTGACCATGCCGGAGCCGGTGCAATAGGGGCAAGGCTGGCAGAGCACGCGCTCGAGCGCCTGCTTGGTGCGTTTGCGGGTGATGCAGACGAGGCCGAACTCGTTGAAAGAAAGCGCTTTTGACGGTGCCTTGTCTTCCTCGAGAGCCTGCTGCAATGCGGACAAAACTTTCTCGCGGTTGCGGCGCTCTTCCATGTCGATGAAGTCGACAACGATGATGCCGCCCAGGTCGCGCAGGCGAATCTGGCGGACGATCTCCTTGACGGCTTCGAGGTTGGTCTTGACGATGGTGTCTTCGAGGCGCGTGGAGCCCTTGCCGACGAATTTGCCGGTGTTGACGTCAATGGCCACGAGCGCTTCGGTGTG
>Ga0209625_1000254_pt1 | contig 13671 bp, 11 predicted proteins | sample JacPin_JW_Ref_M2_FD_187960 | JGI IMG/M metagenome (GOLD analysis project Ga0209625, IMG submission 187960) | Forest soil microbial communities from Algoma, Ontario, Canada - Jack Pine, Ontario site 1_JW_Ref_M2 (SPAdes) (version 2) | ecosystem: Environmental > Terrestrial > Soil > Boreal...
TAGATATGAAAAACCCCGCGGTGGCAGCCGCGGGGCAATGACACGCAGTCTTTCCGGCCGTTAGTCCAGGAAGAAGAGGTGTCTGGCGGCGAGACTACTCGCCCTTACTTTGCGTGTCAACTGTCTTGCCAACAGCAACAAGCCGTGCGGCTGACTCGATTCTCGAAAGGAACTATGACACGCATGAAAATCCAATCCTTGCTGCGCAGCGCCGCATTCGTTGTCGCCTTGGCGGTAGCCACAGTGCCGGCGTTCTCCAAGCCGTTAGCTAAGACCATCAACATTTCGCAAAACACAAAAGTCGGCAAGTCCGACGTAAAAGCCGGGGAATACCGTTTATTGATTGACGGCAACAAAGCCACCCTAATCAAGAACAAGACCACCGTGGCGGAGTCCGAAGGCCGCTGGGAAGATCGCGAAGCCAAATCAAACTTCGATTCAGTGCTGCTTGGCGATCAGGGACAAGTGAAAGAAGTGCGTTTTTCGGGTCAAAAGCGTGTTTTTGTGTTCAGCGAGTAACGAAGAGGGCCATGACGTTTCTAATCGAGGCGAGAGGGAAGTCGAGGCGATGCTCACTTCCCTTTCGTTCTTTCCGAATTTCACCTACGTTTGTCCGATAGCGATTATTGACGGCAGGGTTTCATTTGGATTTCCGGCCCTGCGTTTCCCGGTCATAACACTCCATCTTTTTTATGATCCTCAACGGATCAGCATGCAATCGCCATAACTATAGAATCGGTATCCCGCTTCCACCGCGTGGCGATACGCGGCCAGAACTCGTTCCCGGCTGGCGAGCGCGCAAACCAGAGCTAACAGCGTCGATCGCGGCAGATGAAAGTTGGTTAGCAACGCATCAACTACCCTGAATCGAAATCCTGGCGTGATGAACAGTCGCGCTTCCCCTTTGCCCGCCGCCAGGAATCGGCCAGAACCTGTTTCGATGGCGCGAATCGCCGCGGCTTCTAGAGCCCGCACGGTGGTGGTGCCCACCGCGAGGATGGGTTGCCCTGCGCTCTTAGCGCGGCAGATCTGCTCCGCCGTTATCGCCGGAATCTCATAATCCTCGCGATGCATCACATGCGCTTCCAATGTTTCCGTTCGGATGGGTTCAAAAGTTCCCAGGCCGACGTGCAAGGTGAGCTCACGAATCTCAATTCCGCGCCTTCGAATCTTTTCGAGGATTTCCGGAGTGAAATGCAGCCCCGCAGTGGGAGCCGCGATCGCGCCAGGTTGCGTGGCGAAGATTGTTTGGTATCGTTCCCGGTCAGAAGCATCGTCGGCGCGATCGATATACGGCGGAAGAGGAACGTGACCCAGCCGGTTAATCTCGTCGTTCACTGCAACACTCCGGCCGGAAGAAAACCGCAACGTCCGCAGTCCCTGATTGCCGTGTGCGATTACTTCCGCTTCAAGTTCGCCCACTCCGAATTGCACTCGCTGGCCCACATGAACTTTTTTGCCTGGTCGAACCAATGCCTCCCACGTCGTGTCATCCAGTTGGCGTGATAATAAAATCTCAATCTCACTATCGGCCGGCGACGATTCCTTCGCGCCGTCCGCCGCTGTCGCTTTCACTCTTCGCCCCAGTAGCCGCGCGGGAATAACTCGCGCGTTATTCACCACAATCAGTTCATCGCCACGCAGCAGACCGGGTAGATCGGCAAAGAAGCGATCTTCGTCTCCAGAGACGCGATCCAACACCAACATCCGCGAGCCGTCGCGACTCTTTAATGGATGCTGCGCGATTTGTTGCGCGGGCAGAACATAATCGAATTCAGATAGGTGCATGACTTAGGAAGTTTAGCAGGCTCAGTGAGTCTTTTTCAGTCGCAGTAACTCCTAAAGAAACCATATCGGCGAACGGATTCCGATAAGTTACTGATAACAAATGACTATTATGGATTAGACGCCTATTTTCATTTCATACTTGACAATAATACACGCAGATTGTATCATGCATATGCAGTCAACATTACTACGACTTTGGAGGCACACATGACTAATTTGAATCGTTGGGTCCCTTTCCGCAACGCTGCTTCGCTCCATGAGCAACTCAACCGCGTCTTCGGCGAGGGCTTCGATCCCCAAGAGGAATCCAACCTCACCACCTGGGCACCTGCAGTCGACATTCTAGAAACCGAACATGAACTGATCGTAAAAGCCGATCTGCCGGACGTTGATCCGAAAGAACTCGACATCCGCGTAGAAAACAACATTTTGACCATTCGCGGTGAGCGGAAATTTGAGAAGCAGGTGAACGAGAAAAATTATCTGCGAGTCGAACGCTCCTACGGGTCTTTCGCGCGCAGTTTCTCGCTGGCCAACACCGTCAACTCGGAAGCGATCAAAGCCGATTATCAGAACGGCGTCTTGACCCTCGTCATTCCGAAACGCGAAGAAGCCAAGCCGAAGCAGATCAAGGTCAACGTCGGTACTCCGGCTGTGGCCGCCGCTGCAGGAGCCAGGTAATAGAGCGGAACCAGCCTTAAAAGTGATCCAGAATTGCAGGGGCTGGCATAATCGCCAGCCCTTTTGCTTTCCATTGAACTAACTGCGTCCATTTGTTTAGTTCGGTTCATCGAAGATGTGTCTAGACTAGATGGGCGAAGCGAGGAACAAATGTTGCGATTTGAAAAAATGACCGTAAAGGCCCAGGAAGCGGTGCAAGCTGCCCAAGAAGTAGCCGCCAGCCACGAAAATCAACAGATCGAGCCAATACATTTGCTGGCTGCTTTGGTCGCGCAAGACGGCGGCGTGGTGCCGCCCCTGGTCACAAAATTAGGCATACGCCCCGAAGTGTTGTCCCAGGAGATCGAGCGCGAAATTTCCCGCCTGCCAAAAGTGCAAGGCTTTGGACAACAACATATGGGCGCCGTCGTAAACCGCGTATTGGAGCGCGCTTTTAGAGAAGCCGAAAATTTTAAGGACGAGTACGTCTCGACCGAGCATTTATTCCTGGCCATTGCTCGCGAAGATCGCGATCCCGCGGGACAATTGCTGAAGCGCCAGGGCGCCTCGCACGAAGCCATTCTGCAGGCCCTCACCAGTGTGCGCGGTTCACAACGAGTGGTTACGCAAAATCCCGAAGCGACTTACGAATCGCTGGAAAAATATGCGCGCGATCTCACCGAACTGGCCCGGCGTTCGAAACTCGATCCGGTCATCGGTCGCGATGAAGAAATTCGCCGGGTGATGCAGATTCTCGCGCGCAGGACGAAAAATAATCCGGTCCTGATTGGCGAGCCCGGTGTAGGAAAAACCGCCATCGTGGAAGGCCTGGCGCAACGCATCGTGTCCGGCGACGTACCGGACGTGCTGAAAACCAAGCGGCTCGTAGCACTCGATCTTGCCGCTCTAGTCGCCGGCGCAAAGTATCGCGGCGAATTTGAAGATCGCTTGAAAGCGGTATTAAAGGAAATTACCCAAGCCGAAGGACAGATTATTCTGTTCATCGACGAGCTGCACACCCTGGTGGGCGCAGGCGCAGCAGAAGGCGCCATGGACGCGTCTAACATGTTGAAGCCGGCACTCGCACGTGGCGAACTGCGCGCGATCGGCGCCACCACCCTGAACGAATACAAAAAATACATCGAGAAAGATCCTGCACTCGAACGCCGATTCCAACCCGTGCTCGTCGGCGAACCCACCGTCGCGGACACCATTTCCATTCTACGCGGGCTGAAAGAGCGCTACGAGGTTCATCACGGCGTGCGCATTAAGGATGCCGCCATCATTGCCGCGGCCACCCTTTCCCACCGCTATATCTCCGATCGATTCTTGCCCGACAAGGCCATCGACTTGATCGATGAGGCCGCCGCCAGCTTGCGCATGCAGATCGATTCCCTTCCCGTGGAGATCGATGAGATCGAACGGCGCATCATGCAACTCGAAATCGAGCGCCAGGCATTGCTGAAAGAAACCGATAAACATTCCAAAGAGCGCCGCGCGCAAATTGAAAAAGAGTTGGCGAAGCTGAAGGAAGATTCGAATGCCCGCAAGGCCCGTTGGCAATCCGAGAAGCAAGCCATCAGCAAAATTCGCGCCTTGAAAGAACAAATCGAACAGCTCAAAGCCGAAGAGCAAAAATACGAGCGCAGCGGAGAACTGGCTAAGGTCGCGGAGATCCGCTACGGACGCATGGCTGCGGCCGAGCGCGAGCTAAAACAGGCCGAGGCGCAATTCAGTGCCATGCAAAAAGACGCGCCCATGCTCAAAGAAGAAGTCGACGAAGAAGATATCGCCAAACTGGTGAGCAAATGGACAGGAATTCCCGCTGGCCGTCTGCTGGAAGGCGAAGCGCAAAAGTTGGTGCGCATGGAAGAACGATTGCGCCAACGCGTGGTTGGCCAAGACGATGCCCTTGCTCGCGTCGCCAATGCCGTGCGGCGAAACCGCGCAGGCTTGTCAGACCCCAACCGGCCCATCGGTTCCTTTATTTTTATGGGCCCCACCGGCGTCGGAAAAACGGAACTTGCTCGCGCCGTTGCGGAGTTTTTGTTCGATGACGAAAAGTCGATGATTCGGATCGACATGAGCGAATACATGGAGAAGCACAGTGTCGCGCGGCTCATCGGTGCGCCGCCCGGATATGTGGGCTATGAAGAAGGCGGGCAATTGACGGAACAAGTGCGCCGCCATCCCTACTCGGTCATTCTGTTCGATGAAATCGAGAAGGCTCATCCCGACGTCTTCAACGTGCTGCTGCAAATTCTTGAAGACGGACGCTTGACCGACGGCCAGGGCCGCACCGTGGACTTCCGAAACACCGTGTTGGTCATGACCAGCAACGTGGGCTCCTCAGCGATTTACGAGCTGGCAGGAAATGATCCCGAAGCGGCGCGCAAGGAAGCCATGGAGGCGTTGCGCTCGGCGTTCCGGCCGGAATTCATCAATCGCATCGACGAAATCGTCATCTTTAACCCTCTCGGCAAAGAACAGCTCGGAAAAATCGTTGGCAGGCTGTTGAAGAGCGTGGAGAAGCTGCTCGCGGAACGTCAAATCACGCTGGAACTGACTCCTGCCGCGGAAGAACTTATCCTCCGCGAGGGCTACGATCCAGCCTATGGCGCGCGACCTTTGCGACGCACCATTCAGCGCATGATTCAGGATTCGCTCGCCTTGCAGATCCTGGAAGGGAAAATTCTGCCGGGTCAACGTATCCGTGTGGACCGTGATCCCTCGGGAGAGAAGATGCAATTCACCGTTGTTCAGGAAAAACAACCCGCGGCCGCCGCCTGAATCTAATCCAGTAGCGCAGCCTTTTCGGTTTTCGACGCAGGCTGCCCTATTTTCACCGCGAATTTTTGTGTTCCTTTGTGCGTTTTGAATGGATAGGACCCCCTATGAAAATCTTGCGAACTGGTGTGCTGCTCATCCTGCTAAGCGTCATGCTGGTAGTTGTCGGCGGTGCGATTGGCGGGCAGAACGGATTAAAAATCGCGCTGGCCATCGCCGTCCTCATGAACGGCATCTCTTATTTTTTCTCGGACAAAATTGCGCTGGCCTCCAGCGGAGCCAAGCCCGTCACACGAGAACAAGTGCCGCGGCTTTACGCTGTGATGGAAAGGCTTGCGGCCAAGGCCAGCTTGCCCGTGCCCAAACTTTATGTAATCCCCGAGCCCGCGCCAAACGCCTTCGCTACCGGCCGAAATCCTCGTCACGCTTCTGTGGCCGTCACCGAAGGCTTGCTTGAGTTGATGACCGATGACGAACTGGAAGGCGTGATCGCCCACGAGCTTTCCCATGTGCGCAACTACGACATCCTGACCAGCTCCATTGCGGCAACCATCGCCGGCGCGATTACCTATCTGGCCTCCATGGGACGCTTCGCCATGATTTTCGGATATGGCGGCGATGACGATCGCGAGCGTGGCGGTGGTCTTGGCGCGCTTCTGATGATTTTCCTGGCGCCCATCGCCGCCATGATGCTGCAGCTTTTTTTGTCCCGCACCAGGGAATATTCCGCCGATGAAACCGGCGCTCGCATGGTCGGCCAGCCTTACGGACTAATCAGCGCTTTGCAAAAGTTGGGGGCCTACAACCAGCGCATTCCCACGACCACGGTTTCCCCGTCAACGGCGGCGTTGTGCATCGTAAAACCGTGGTTTGGCAGTGGCACATTGTCCTCGCTGTTCAGCACGCATCCCCCGCTCGCGGATCGCATCGAGGCGCTCCGTGAATTAACCATCGTGCCCAGCCGCTCCTGAGAGCGAGGGAGGTGGGCATCTACAAAGTCCGCGATCGCACAGTCGGCAATGTGTGGTGCGTAAATATTGCTCCAAGAACTTGTCCATTTCTTTGCACACTTTCGCTAAGCACATAAAATTCACTGTATTGCACAATTGCACACATCGAATAAAATTTGGTGCGCGGAGTGCATCATCTTAACATTACGGTGCAGAGTAATTAGTCGCGTCCAGGAAGCCGGGAAACATGACCTGTCGAGATACTATCCATTTGATTTGCTGGTACTTAGAACACAGATTGTCGCCAAATGTGGAAGACGAGATCTCCGCGCATTTGAGCAACTGCGCTGATTGCCGGTTGGTCTTGGAGGCCGCGACCCACACTTTGGATCGTTTCTTCGGGTCGGGTGTGAGCGGAGAACCGCGTACCGCCAGTAGAGCCGCCTAGTAATAACCCTTTCCGTGATAACAATTTAAGACTGAAAGTGTGCGCCTCCTCGTCGCAACGTCATCCGTAACCATCAAGCTCGCAGCACTCTCCTAAATGACACTGTTCCAGCAATTTTTACGTGTATGTAACACACCGTGTAAGCTTTACTAGTCCTAGTACCATTAGTCCTGCCTCCATCCGAATCCAGTTCCTTCCTATCTACCTGCAGCAGTTGGTGTTGACTCGACCCGGTGACCTACAAGGGAAGTTGGCCGCCGATATGCAGTGTTCAGGGTATGTGGCGAGCCCGGGTGGGTGCCGCCGAAGAGGAGAACTCAATGAGCGAATATCAGGAACCGGTGGTGGCGCAGTCAACTGAAGCCCCGCGCTGGGTAGCGCTGGCGGTGGCTATCGTCGCAATTTTGTCGTTAATTGGGCTTGGAGTAGGTTGGAGTGCTCTTGGTCACGCCAATAGTATTGAACAGTCAACACAAGCATCCGTGAAGCAGACTAGCGACGCACTGGGCCAGCGTTTGGCGAAAACAGAAGAGCAAAACCAGCAGCTCCAGAGCGATCTGAAAGTGGTTACCAATAAGCTCAAGCTAACGCAAGGCGAATTGATCGCAGCGCGCAAGCTAACCAAATCCGCAACCGTAGCGTACGAGAAGAAGCTCAGCGGTTTGGAAAGCTCCGTGAATTCGGAATTGGCCACCAAGGCCAGCGCCGACGATTTCAATAAGCTCAATGGAGACGTGACCGGCGTAAAGGGCGATCTGGATGCCACCAAAAACAGCATTCAAATGGCGCGCAGCGAGATGGGCACGCTCATCGCTCGTAACCACGACGAAATCGATCAACTCCGCCGCATGGGCCAGCGCGAATATTTTGAATTTACTTTGACGCGCAAGAGCGGACCGCAAAAAGTCGGCGGCATTCAAGTCCAGCTGAAAGGTACCAACGTAAAGAAGAATCGCTACACCGTAGATGTGCTGGCCGATGACAAGAGCTTCGAGAAAAAGGACCGCTCCGTCAACGAGCCCATCTTCTTCTACACCGGCGGGAGCCGCGCGGCACTCGAGCTGGTAATCAACAAAGTGACCAAGACCGGAGCCACAGGCTATTTGAGCCTTCCCAAAGCCGCGGGAGCTACCAGCGCCAGCAACACCGCAGCCAGCAGCTAGAAATTTTACAATCCTATTGTCGCAAAGATCAGCGCCGCCTGAGAGTCGGATTCTGATCGCAAAAAGGAGGACTTGATAGAGTCCTCCTTTTTGTTTGTGCCACACCGTTGGAGTAAGTAACTTGGATCGCCATCCCCGACCCACGCGTTAAACGTGTCAACGACGATCGAAATTCCACGCGTTTTGTACCGCGCAAAGTTTCCGCTACGATGTACTGCTGCCATGACTACAACTCTGATTCACGCCAAACGGGCGCTGACACCCACAGGCGAAATCGCCGACGCCGGATTACTCATTCGCGATGGCGTCATCGAACTGATCGGCCCACGCGAAGGGATGAACCTTCCGGACGATGCTGCTGAAATCGACGCCACCGATAAGTGCGCCATTCCCGGGTTCGTCGACGTGCACATCCACGGAGCCGGCGGACGCGATGTGATGGAAGGCACGCCGGAAGCTTTGAGCGTTGTCGCCAAGACCGTCGCTCGTCACGGCACCACTTCCTTCGTGGCCACCACGGTAACCGCCAGCCCGGATGACATTTGCCACAGCAGCGAGGGCATCGCCAGATATATCGCCACCCAGCATGAACCCCACGAACCGCGCGCCGAGGTGCTGGGTATACACTTCGAAGGACCATTTTTGAACGAACTCAGGCGCGGCGTGCATCCCGCCGAGTGGCTCAGACTTCCTTCGGCGGAATTACTGGCCAGGTTCGTCGCCGCTGCAGGTGGAAATGCGCGGATTTTGACGCTCGCGCCCGAATTGATGGGAGCGATGCCCTGCATTGACGCTGCCATAAAAGCTGGAATGGTCGTCGGCATCGGGCATACCGACGCAACCTACGAGCAAGCTCGCGCCGCCATCGCCCACGGCGCCAACCACGCCGTGCATGTCTACAACGCCATGCGCCCCTTTTCGCACCGCGACAGCGGAGTGATTGGCGCTATTCTCACCACGCCGAACGTCACCGCCGAGTTAATCGCTGACGGCGTGCACGTGGAAGAAGCCGCCATGCGTCTGCTCTTGCAAGCCAAAAGCGCAGACTGCGTGATCTTGGTCAGCGACGGAGTTTCAGCCACCGGCATGCCGGACGGAAAATACAGGCTTGGACAATTTGAAGTGACCGTCTCTGGCGGTGTGTGCCGAAATTCCGAAGGAAAATTAGCAGGCAGCACACTAACGCTGGACAAGGCCCTCAGAAACGTGATGGCACTCGGCAAATCGTTTGCAGACACCACCCGCATGCTCACCCTAAACCCTGCTGCCTTGCTGGGCGTAGAGTTCAAAAAGGGCGCGCTACGTGTAGGCGCGGACGCCGACGTCGTCTTGCTCGACGAAGCCCTGCAAATCTCGGACGTCTGGACACGTGGAATGGCCGTAAATTGATTGTCGGCCCAGAAATCTGACAGACGTTAAGATTTGTTCAGCGGGATTTTCAGTTCTGAAGCCAGCGCCACCGGATTAAACGGGCTGCACGCGAAATAGCGATCGCCCACACGCAGCGTCGGAACTTTTCGTTTGCCGTTGTTGGCTTGAATCACAATTTCTTCGCCCGTGGGATCTTCCTCTATATCCACTTCCCGGAATTCCACTCCGCGTTCCTTCATAAACGATTTAGCCCGCCGGCAATCCGGACACCAGGCGGTCGTGTACATCGTGATGGCTTCCATGAAAAACATCGTCCTTTGAGTGGTGGGAAGGCCCTGAGGCGCCCAATCAACATCGATTACAGTTTAACCTAAACGCGAGTTTAATTGCTGTGGGTGTACACGCGGCGATGGAGCTCGCCCACCTTAATGCGCACCAGCGCACGCTGCAACGCGACGGTGGCGCGATCCCAATCTACATTCGCATCGGTCGACGCCAAGCGCTTTTCCGCTCGTGCTAGAGCTTCTTTGGCGCGGTCCACATCGATTTCTTCCGGACGCTCTGCGGTTTCCGCCAGCACCGTCACGCGCTCGGGCAAAACTTCCGCAAAACCACTGAGCACCGCAAGCACAACCGGCTCGCCGCCGCCCGCCGCCTTGTAACTTAGCTCACCGTTGCCGAGTTCCGTAATCAGCGGCGCGTGACCGGGCAAAATGCCGAGTTCTCCGCTGGCGCCGGGAAGTTGCACGCTCGCAACCTTTCCACGCAGCAGTTGTCGCTGCGGCGTGACGATGATCAGCTCAATGGCTTCGGGAAGCATCTTGTTCTTCTCTGAATCCGTCTACGCGTTGCTCTTCATGGTTTCAGCCTTCTTCAAAGCTTCTTCGATCGTGCCCACCATGTAAAAAGCCTGCTCCGGAACATCGTCGTATTTGCCTTCCACGATTTCCTTGAAGCTCCGCACCGTATCTTCGATCTTCACGTATTTCCCTTCCAGCCCAGTAAACTGCGCCGCTACGAACATCGGCTGCGAAAGGAACTTTTCGATTTTGCGAGCGCGCGCCACGGTGCGCTTATCGTCGTCGGAAAGTTCTTCAATACCGAGAATGGCGATGATGTCTTGCAGATCCTTGTAGCGCTGCAAAATCGATTTCACACCGCGTGCCACCGAATAATGTTCGGCTCCCACGATGCGTGGATCCAGAATGCGCGAAAAACTAGCCAATGGATCAACCGCCGGATAAATGCCCCGCTCTACGATCTGGCGGCTCAGATTGGTAGTGGCGTCCAGATGCGCGAAAGTTGCCGCTGGAGCCGGATCGGTATAGTCATCGGCCGGCACATAAATCGCCTGCACCGAAGTGATCGATCCATTTTTCGTGGAAGTAATGCGCTCCTGCAACTCTCCGATTTCGGTGTTGAGATTGGGCTGGTATCCCACCGCCGATGGCATGCGCCCGAGAAGTGCGGAAACTTCCGCTCCCGCTTGCACAAAGCGGAAAATATTGTCGATGAACAGCAGCACGTCGAGATGTTCTTCGTCGCGGAAATATTCCGCCACCGTCAGTCCTGTCAGACCGACGCGCAGACGCGACCCGGGTGGTTCGGTCATCTGCCCATAGATCAATGCGGCACGCGATTTTTCCGTGTTGCCCGGAACGATCACGCCCGACTCCGACATTTCCAGCCAAAGGTCGTTGCCCTCGCGCGTGCGTTCGCCCACTCCCGCGAACACCGAAAGTCCGCCATGCTGCATGGCCACGTTGTGGATGAGCTCCAGAATCAAAACGGTTTTGCCCACACCGGCGCCGCCGAACAATCCAATTTTTCCGCCCTTTACATAAGGCTCCATCAGATCGACGACTTTAATTCCGGTCTCAAACATCTCCAGTCCCGTGGATTGATCTTCCAGAGGAGGCGCGGCGCGATGAATCGGATAATGCGTAGGGCTATTGATGGGACCAAGCTGGTCCACCGGCTTGCCCAGCACGTTCATCACTCGTCCAAGCGTGGCGCGACCAACCGGCACGGTGATGCCATGCCCCAAATCCTCCGCGGGCATGCCGCGTACCATGCCTTCGACCGCTTCCATAGCCACTGCGCGCACGCGACCCTCGCCAAGATGCTGCTGCACTTCCGCGGTAACGTCCAGCGGCTCAGGAATATTGAAACCTTCGCTGGTGATGCGCACTGCGTTGTAAATGGCCGGCAGGTGCCCCGCTTCAAATTGAATGTCCAGCACCGGACCGATCACCTGCACCACTCGTCCGATGTGTCCACGTTTTTCCGCCATGCTTTCTCCTAAGCCCCGTACGAGGCGCCGCTGACAATTTCAATAATTTCCTTGGTAATAGCCGCCTGCCGCACTTTGTTCATGTGCAGCGTCAGCGCTTCAATCACATCGTTCGCGTTGTTCGTAGCCGCTTCCATGGCCGTCATGCGCGCGGCGTGTTCAGCCGCGGAAGATTCCAGCATGGCGCGCAAAATTTGCGTCTCAACGTAACGCGGAAGCAGCTTGGCCAGGAGTTGTTCTTCGGGCTGCTCATAAATGTAGTCGACGGGAGTTTCGCTGGCCCCGCCCGGCTTTTTGTTTTCCCTGTCTCGCTGCGTAGTCTTGTCGGCATCATCTTCGCGAATGGCTTCCACCGGCAGCAGCTTTTCCACCGCCAGAGTAGGAACCATCACGCTTTTGAATTCGCTGAAAATAATGTAGACAGAATCGATCTCTTCCTTGATGTACAGATCGGCGACAAGATTGCCGATTTCCCGCGCGGTTCTAAAGTCCACGCGCGCCAGCACGTTTACATATTCCGCGGCAAACGTGAAACCCGCTCTGCGCAGCGAGTCGCGGCCCTTTTTTCCCACCGGAATTGTCGTGATTTTCTTGCTCTGATGCCTGCGGAAAAATTCCTGGGCCTTGCGCAGCACGTTGCTGTTGAAAGCGCCCGCCAGCCCACGTTCGCCGGTAAGTATGATGGCTAGAATATTATTTTCCGGCCGTTTTGCCAGCAACGGATGCTCCGGCGATTCGATGCGCGCCATGGTGGAACGCAACACCCGAGCAAGCTCCACCGCGTAGGGACGAGCAGCCAGCGCGGCTTCCTGCGCGCGACGCAACCGTGCCGCGGCGACAAACTTCATCGCGCGGGTAATCTGCTGGGTGTTTTTCACCGAGCGGATGCGGCGCCGGAAATCAAGTAATGTGGCCATGGCTTAAGAATTTATTCGCTACAGCAAATTACTTTGCGACCGGCGTCTCTTCTTTCTTCGCCGATGGATCTTCGCTCTTGGGCGTAACCACCGCTCCGGTGCCATCCTGATTCTTGGCTGGAACCGCCCCAGCCTTCGCTGCCGATTCACCGGCTTCTTCTACATCCGCGGCAAATCGTTCCTTGAACGCCTCGACGGCTTTCTTGATTTCGCTCTTGATGTTATCGTCCAGCGCTTTCTTTTCCGCGATAGTCTTCAGGATGCCGGGATAGTTGGTCTCCACAAACGCCAGGAATTCGCGTTCGAAGCGCCGCACCGAAGGAACCGGAATGCTGTCCAATGCTCCGCTGGTGGCCACCAATAAACTGAGCACCTGTTTTTCAACTGTAAACGGAGCGTATTGATCCTGTTTCAAAATTTCCGTGAGCCGTTGCCCACGGCCCAGTTGCGCTTGCGTGGCTTTATCGAGCTGGTCGGCGCCGAATTGTGCAAACGCCGCCAGGTCGCGATATTGCGCCATATCTAAGCGAAGCGAGCCAGCCACCTGGCGCATCGCCTTGATCTGCGCGTTGCCGCCCACGCGGCTAACGGAAATTCCCACGTTAATCGCCGGGCGGATGCCGGCGTTGAAAAGATCCGCTTCCAGATATATCTGCCCGTCCGTAATGGAGATGACGTTGGTCGGAATGTAAGCGGAAACATCTCCAGCCTGCGTTTCAATTACCGGCAAGGAAGTCAACGAGCCCCCGCCCAATTTATCGTTTAGCTTGGCGGCCCGTTCCAGCAATCGAGAGTGCAGGTAAAAGACGTCGCCGGGGAAAGCTTCGCGACCCGGCGGGCGCCGCAACAGCAAGGAAATCTCGCGGTAAGCTTGCGCGTGCTTCGAAAGATCATCGTAAAAAGTTACCGCGTGCCGCTTGGTGTCGCGGAAAAATTCGCCCATCGCGCAAGCGGCATACGGCGCGATGTACTGCAGCGAAGCAGGCTCCGATGCCGTGGAAGCCACCACAATCGTGTAGTCCATCGCGCCCGCGTCGGTCAACGTCTTCACCACTTGCGCGATCGTCGACCGCTTCTGCCCAATACCGCAGTAAATACAAATGACGTCGCCACCTTTTTGATTAATGATGGTGTCAAGAATCACCGCCGTCTTGCCGGTCTGGCGGTCGCCGATAATCAATTCGCGCTGGCCGCGGCCGATAGGAATCATCGCGTCGATAGCCTTGATACCCGTCTGCAGCGGCTCGCGCACCGGCTGCCGGTCCAGCACACCCGGCGCTATGCGCTCCAGCGG
>Ga0209625_1000255_pt1 | contig 13658 bp, 16 predicted proteins | sample JacPin_JW_Ref_M2_FD_187960 | JGI IMG/M metagenome (GOLD analysis project Ga0209625, IMG submission 187960) | Forest soil microbial communities from Algoma, Ontario, Canada - Jack Pine, Ontario site 1_JW_Ref_M2 (SPAdes) (version 2) | ecosystem: Environmental > Terrestrial > Soil > Boreal...
TCGACGTTGAGATTACCGAGTTTCGTGAAGCTGCCAGGCTCGACCCCCAGCTGCCGGATGCATTCGTAAATCTCGGCGCCGCCTATATGGAGAAACACGATTACGGCGCGGCCATCACTCCTCTGAAGCGCGCGCTGGAACTCAGTCCAGACTTGCTGCCGGCCCACCAGTTTTTGGGTTACGCGCTGCTCGCCCAAGGCTATGCCGCGGAGGCCATCCCGCATCTCGCGCGGGCCGGCGCACAGGAAGCCTTGGGAATCGCGCAAATCGAAACCGGCCAGCTAACCGAAGCAGTCGCCAATTTCACCGCCGCGCTTCCCCAACATCCCAATGATCCTGACTTGTTATTTTACCTGGGCCATTCCAGCGGCTTACTTTCCAAGACGGCCATCGACACTTTGATTGCCAATCATCCTGATTCCGCTCGCGCGCACCAGGCCCTCGGCGAAAACTATTTGGTGCTTCGGCAAATGCCGCAAGCCGAGAAAGAATACCTGGAGGCGCTGCGCCTTCGTCCGGATTTGCCCGGGCTTCATCTGGAATTAGGCCAGGTCTACGCCAACTCGGCCCAGTGGCCTAAAGCGGAGGCCGAATTTCGCGCTGAAGCAAAATTGCAGCCTGGTAACGCGGAAGCCGCATACCGCCTCGGCGCGGCTTTGCTCCAGCAAGGAAATGCGCACGACGCGCTGGCCGAATTGAAGCGGTCAAACCAGCTGAAGCCGGAGATGCCAGAGACTCTGTACTTCCTCGGCAAGGCTGCGTCCATGACCGGCGAAAGCGCCGTAGCCGAGCAAGCTTGGCTGAAAGTAATCGAACTGGAAAAAAACACTTCGATCGCCGCTCAAGGGTATTTCGGTCTCGCCGGTTTACATCGCAAGCAAGGCAAGGTCGCCCAGTCGCAACATGAAATGGAAGAGTTTCAGAAACTTCAAAACACTATCGGACCACCGCGCTCTGAATAGAAAACCGTCAGCGAAAGCGTGGCCGCAATTACTCAAGAATCTCCCGAGCGGGCATACGTGCTTTTCTAGATTGTCCGTGGGGTTTGCTCCGCCTCTGCGCTGATATTCATTTCTACGGCTTGTGATTTGAGAAAGGGGTAGTCCGTGTAGCCGACGGGCGAGGATCCGTAATAGCCTTCGGGACGTTGTTCATTCAACGGCGCGTCCAAACGGATGCGCTCGACCAGGTCGGGATTTGCAATGTAGTCCCTTCCAAACGCGATGAGATCGCCTAATCCCTCCAGCGTAAGTTCGGCGCCGTGCTTCCGGCCGATGCCTACATTGAGAATCAAAGTTCCGTGGTAGCAGCCGCGGAAGTGATGAATTACGCCGTCGCCCGCCAGTGCAGAGATGGGCGTTTTTGACAGGTCGGCAAGCTGCCTCATGAGGTACACGTGAGACAACTTGTAGCTATTCAGCCGTTCATAAACGTATTCAGAGGTGGGGACCGTCGATGGAACGGCTCTGAATAAACCGAGCTCGTTCATCATCGGGCCGGCCTTCACGCCTACGCGCTGACTCGGCCAAACATTGAGGACTGCTTCCAACACTTCAAACAGGAAGCGCCCCCGATTTTCGATACTGCCTCCGTATTCGTCGGTTCTGCGATTGGTAGTCTCATGCAGGAACTGTTGGATGAGATACACGAATCCGGCCTGAATCTGTACGCCATCGAACCCGGCGTCCTTTGCCACTTGCGCCGAGTTGTAGTATTCGTCGATGGCCTGCTGGATATCCGCAAGCGTCATCTCCCGCGGCGTTTCGCTCATGCGCGTCCCTCCAGGAACATGAATCAACTGTTCCGGATTGATGGCCGAAGGAGCCACGGGCAACCGGCCATCGCCGAAAAATGAAGGATGGGAGACCGAGCCTTGGTGCCATAGCTGAGCGAATATCCGTCCGCCGCGCGCGTGAACTGCATCGGTAATCGCCTTCCATGCGGCGCGCTGAGTTTCGTTGTAGATTCCTGGAGCTCCGTGCCAACCTTGTGCGTTTTCACTAACCCAGACGCCCTCACTTATGATGAGACCCGCGGATGCGCGTTGTTCGTAATATTGGCGCATCAAGTCGGTGGGCACGTGGCCCGGATTATCGGCGCGTGTTCTCGTCAAAGGCGCCATCACCACACGATTACGAAGCCGAAGGTCGCCCAGCATGTAAGGCTCAAGCAACGGTTGGCGCGTTTCATTCTGCATGGTCTTCTGCCTCACACTGCTAATTGAGCGCCGTTGCCAGCGCCGGCTACTTTCAACGATCAACTCCAGTGACTATTCTCAACTGAACGGTTCATTACAAACTCGCACAAAATTGTGAATCTCTCCTCGCTTGAAACGAAGTTAAGTGGTGACGACGACTTTCCCGAACTGCTCGTTGGACTCGAGATAGCGGTGAGCGTCGACGATGCTTTCGAAGGGATATGTCTTCGCGATCCTGGGCTTGAATGCACCGGACGCGAGTCCGGGAAGGATGTAGCTTTTGAGAGCGTTGAGGCGGGCGTCATCGTCTAGCGTGCTGTTCGCTGCAAAACCACGAATCGTCAAACGCCGCCGCAAGACTTGAATTGCCGGAAACGAATTCATTTCTTTGCTGAGCACGCCATACGCCAGGACCAGACCATCCATGGGTGTTGCGCAAACCAGCTTCGCGAACGACGGACCGCCCACTGCGTCGAAAACTACCCTTGCTCCTTTGCCGTCGGTAAGCCGCTTTACTTCTTCTTCCACGTCCTTCTCTTCGGTGGCAATCACATGCGCTGCACCCGCTTGCAACAAAGCGTCCGCTTTCCCTGAGCGACGCGTCAGTGCGATGGGAATGGCGCCTTCCTGTCCTGCCATCTGAATAGCCGCGAGACCGACGCCGCTCGACGCAGCCGTAATCAGGACGGTATCCTTCGCGGCCAACTTCGCAATATCGATCAGACCGGTCCAAGCCGTCGTGAACGGCATCCAACTCGCGGCCGCCTCTTCCCATGTCAGGTTGGCAGGATGCTTGACGACGGACCGCGCAGGAGCAAGCACGAGATCGCCATATAAACCCGTATTGCGCGGGACCGAACGTCGCGATGACGCTTACCGCGTCGCCTGTCCTAAAATTTGTTATGCCCGTTCCGACGGCGTCGACCTCACCGGAAACCTCCGAACCGAGTTGTGCAGGAAGCGCCGGCGGAGGACCGTAGGTGCCCGCACGAAAGTTGACTTCCGAGCGATTGAGCCCGATGGCCTTCACCCGCATTCTGATTTCACCAGCTCCCGGTTCTGGTGGGGGAACCTCAACGATCTTGAGCACCTCCGGGCCACCCGTTTCGTAAAATAATATTTTCCGAGCCACCGTATCTCCTGCTTCTCAGCGTGCCACCGTAGCCGAGAGTCCCCTGACTCAATTTTTCGCGCCATTTAAAAAAAACAACATCGTCGCCGGAGCTGCGCCTTTGTTTCGCCACGCGTGCCGAGTCCCATTCTGGACGACGACATTGCCCTTCTGGAGATGAACCGCTTTTCCGTCATCCAGTTCGAGCCATATCTCGCCTTCGAACACGACCGCGTAATCCACTGTGTTTGTCTTGTGCATGGCCCGGTCTTCCGCTTCGAAGTGGTCCGCAAGCCCCTTCAGCCTGCTCAGAGCCTCTTTATGCGCGGCGTTGCCATCAAAAGACGGATCTTCGAATACAGAACTGGGCGGAAAGGTAACGATATGAAGGCTTGTCCCTCCCGGCCCAGGAACAACGGACTCAGGGTAGCCATCCATCTTTTGTTGCTGACTCAGATCGGGAATCGATGAATTCACCCAGACGAGACGATGGATGTAGCCTGGAACAGTCTTGAAATTGTAGTTTTCCAGCAACTCATCACTCTGGATAACAGACTTAGCTTGTATTTCTGCGGTGACCACGCGACGATAGCTCGCCTTTTTATTTTCGGGTTTCACATTTCCTCCCTTCTTCTCTATTTATTTCCGGATCCCGCCGGGAATTTTTCCCCGAACACGGGCAGTCCACTTTTCGACTGCTGCTCCGTAGCCTCATCCTGAATAACATCCCAATGCTCCACGAGTATCCCGTTCTCCATGCGCACAATATCTGCGGCGATCCAATTCACAGGAGCACCGAAACCGCTAAATCGCCCGTGCACGATCACGAAGTCTCCCTCAGCCACCATCGTTCCCGGCTCGTACTTCAAGGTCGGTGGGATGCTCTTGATAAGATTGAAAAGGCCCTCGCGACCAGGTGCGATATGAGCACTGTGCTGCATGTAATTCGGTGACCAGAATTTTTCCGCTGCCGCGTAATCGCGCTTATTGAACAGGGTTTCGAACGCTTCAAGAACGATGGTCTTATTTTTTGCTACTGTCGATTCGCTCATTTCGCCTCTCTTCTCCGTTCAGGACTGCTGCTGCAACATCGAATCGTTGAACTGAGTGACCAACGCTCCTTCGTTTCGCCCTGGGTTGTTGCGGAGCGGCTTCGCGCGTTCTACGAGGACTTCCTGCGCATCAGTCCCAAGAACCCCGATCGTCTCCTCGATAAATTCAGCGAGGGGCATCGCGCGCGGTTCATTGTTGCTGCCCATCAGGTCGGTTTGCACCCAAGGGGGAGCGATCTCGACTACACTGGCCGCCGTGTTCTTGAGTTTGTAGCGCTGGGAAAGAACATAGGAATGCAGCGCCGCCTTCGTCGCTGAGTACACCGCGGTGATGGCCAGCGGAACGTATCCGAGCACTGAAGTGTTGTAAATGATCGTTGCCGATGGTTGCTTTTTCAGGTGTTCGATGAACGCCGAGGTCACTCGGATGGTCCCCAGCAGATTAGTGTTCACGGTGGCGACCAGCAGAGCGTCGTCGATCACGCTCGCGGCATCGTCAATCTGCATAATGCCGGCGTTGTTGATCAGGACGTTGAGCTTCGGATAGCGGGCGATAAGCTTCTTTGCCACCGAGGCGATGCTCTTGGGGTCTTGAAGATCCAACTCGACCGAGGCCATCCCAGGGTTCGCCTTCGTCGTAGCGTCCAAGTGTGATTGCCGGCGACCGGAAATGATGATTTGGTTTCCGCGCTTATGCAGCGCCTCCGCGAGACCGCGTCCGATTCCCGAACCACCGCCGGTGATGAAAATCGTGTTTCCTGTGAGAATCATGGATTATTTCCTTCCCGCCAAAACACATATCCGCTCCATCAACTCGAAGCGGGTGTTGCTTTTTAATGAACCGTTCAGTTCAATATGATGCATGAAAATCCTCCGCGTTACAACAATATTGCACCGAACAGTTCAATACGTCATAATGTGCACATGGGACGACCTAAGAACTTCAGCCGGGAAGGCGTCCTTGAGAAGACGCTGCCGGTCTTCTGGAAATACGGCTTCGCGGATACCAGCCTTCAGGAATTGGAAAAGGCTACGGGCGTCAACAAGTCCGGCCTTTATTCCGAGTTCGCGGACAAGGGCGATCTGTATTTGGAGAGTTTGCGGCACTACTTGAGAACACGGCAAGAAGAAGAATTACTGACCGCCAAGCCGCTCGGCTGGAAAAACATCGGGCGCTTTCTGAAACTCGCGCCTTGTAGCCTGGAGGGTCAAAAAGGTTGTTTCGCGGTCAATTCCATGAACCAGTTCGCTGTGCTCCCACCCGCGGCGCAGGAAATCGTTTCAAAGAGCCGCGCTTTTCTCAAAGACCTCATCGCGAGAAATGTCGAAGCCGAGAAGCCCGCGATGAAACCAGCCGCGCTGGCGGAGATGATCTTGACCTTCTTCACGGGCGTCAGCATGGAGCAGCACCTGAAAGGCACCAAAGCGTCCATGAATCGAAAAGTGGACGCCTTCATGAAGGTCATCCGTAAACTGTGAATCCACAGTTCCGCTAAGCGCATTCGGCACGAATCGATCTGTGATCCAGGATCTGTCTCTTTTCCCTATCACCTGCTGATCAGCGGTATCGCTTGTCCCGCAACAAGCCAGCGCACTCCCGATCTTCAAAACCCTAAATTAGAAGATTGCGCCATTTTGTCGAATGCTCGGCCACCCAAATCCGCACCGCGCACACGGCTTCAAGGTTTAGTGAGCGGCCTGACACATAGGTGACAGTTTGTACCGGACACATGGGTGACACTTTTTCCCTTTAAGGGGGAGTGATGCCTCGGAAGGAGTGTTCGGTAAATGGATGAGAGGTTGCAATTTGTGGCTCGCCGGCGAGAAGAGAAAAAAGGAGAAAAAATCTTGGTACCAGTACGTTTTTCTCAGACTCGCCGGGGAGGACGAGGCCACAGAGGAAGTTGGGGCCATCGCCCATCGACAGTGTCGGTTAATCTGGTTGATCCTGCACCAGGGAGTCCGTTACGAAGAAAGGGCCCAGCAGTCACCAAAAGATCGAAGCAACTCCGCACTTGGAAGATGCTTCGGCAACTCCGAAGCCTTGGCTATCGAATCGAAACGCCGAATCCTCAACAACCCAGCCAAGCACAAGCGCGGTGATTTTTCGACCCTGGCAGGAGATCACTAACTCAATCTTCTGTGGAGACAGATCGTGGCTCCAACAGCAAATGGATGTCTGGTTCTGCATATCGCAAGATGTCGGCAACCCTGCCCTTACCAGATTATGGAAGGCTTGCCCGTAACCAGGGTGCCATTCGGGACCGCGTCGTTCAGCGGCTGCGGCGAGGTCACTTCGACGAGTGCCCGACTGATCGGGCACTTGGACATGGAAGTTTCTACCCGCGCAGGCAGCGGTGAATGTCCAAGAGCATCTTCCTTTTGCATTAACTTTGCCATCACACCTGTACCTCCGGCTGGTAGCAGGCTGGCTTTTGGGAGTAGTAGTGTGGAGACATCCAGGGCACGACGAATCTACCCGAGGAGAACACAGCTATGGGTCTTCTCGACTCCATGGTAAGCCGGGCTTTTCGAGATGAACACACTGGCCGCGTGGTCGTTTTTAGCGGGGATCGCCGCGGTCGAGGCTACATCGTCCGTTCTGCATCCGACGAACTGAAGATCAAATCATTCCTCAAGATGTTTTACATTGCTTATTTTGCCATTCTTTGGCTAGGGATGTTGGTAGCGAATGGATGCTCGACGTTTATCATCCATCTGGATGGAATGGGCAGGCCAGCCGCGCATATGCTCCGAATCATGGGCATTGCTCTGGGAGTTTATTCCGTTGTCGTAGGGTTGCCACTCATCTTTCTTTGGAGAACCTACAAGAAGGCAATCTTGGGCTTTGTTTCAGCCCAAGACGCGGTTTCGCGATCCGACAGTGCCGTGATGCGACACCGCCGGATTGTGGCTCTGGTGCTGATTACGTTGGGTTTCTTCGTGTTAGGGCTTGGTATTTTTTGGCTCATTCGGGCCAAATAGTTTGCTCCAAATTGGCTGATTTTAACCAAGATCGTGAACGAGTTTTCGCGCGCGCTCCGTAAGAGTGGAAGCAGTGGGCGTGTCGATTCGAGCCGCCACGCCAGATAGTTCCCGGATCGTCGGAAGTTATCCTAACGCCCGATTTGCCGGGCGGTAAGTGACCAACTCCTGGTGGGTCGCGTCACCGGACGTGTAGCCCTCATAGTGCACAAACGGGATGTGGGAATTGAATGCTATCGATCAGCGTCGGTCCGCTGCGCAACACGCTCGGCGAAAAGGTGAAATTAGATACCTGGTTCCGATCAGGGTCCAATAAATCGCGGCAAAGAATTCCTTAGAGCACCAAAGAACGGGCTGTCAGCACCGTTCGGTTTCATTGAGTTCCGACCAACTGCCACTCTGTAACAGCAGCAGCCAGAATTCCGCGAAGTACGGAATTGTGTTTCGGACTTTTCGCGCGAGCTAGCGGTGCCACCCTCGAAGCTCGTTTTGCTCTTTAATGCCGCCTTTTGCCGCCGCGACCAATCACTAAGTTATTAGAGGGAAACAAGGTGACTGGAGCGAGCGATGGGAATCGAACCCAGACACGATTACCTCTATGTTGCTGACACTATTGGCTATTCTTGCCAGCTGCCGTACAAAACCGGCCATAATCGGGTAACCGACGCGAAAAAACCGCGACAGAGCAGCTCGAATAGTTGGTGATTTGATGAGACAGATAACGCAACAGGGCGCCCATGTCCGAAGGTTGGGAAGCGTCTGTGTGATTCGCGGAGTCAAGCGCAACATTATCCTTAAAACGGAATAAAGCGCTAGCGTTTGTTTCTCGGTACTAACCCAACGGGCGAGCTGATGATACGGGCTACACGGAAGTTATCCGCCAAAATCCATTCCTACTTCTTCTGGTGGCTGACTTGGTAGTGATGTTGGAGCAGGTCCTTGCCAAAGTCGCCGCTGAAGTCGCGCCACACGGAATGGATGTGGTTGGCGTCGTCCTGTGTGTCGTCTAGCTCAATGAGGAAGGAGGGAGTCTGAACGCGGTAATAGTGCGGCTCGTTACTGTTAATGCTCCCCGACCAAGCGAAGTAGATATTCCGGCCGGCCTCATTTATCTGCTTTGTCCGGCCTTCGGCCAGTTCATCGGACACGTTGCGCGCATACACTTCCATAAGGGCCATCAGCGCGTCGAACTGGTTGGCAATCATATTGGAAGCGGAGAGACCGGATGGCTGACCCTGCAGCGCCGCCTTGCGACTGGCCGAGGTCAGGATGTCCGCGTAGGCCTTTGTGTCCACGATTGCGACCTTCTGCTGTTGTTCGTCGAGTGCGTGGATCAAGTCGATGCCAAGATCGTCTTCCCCAAACAAAGTGCGCAGTCCCTTGCGCGGCCCTTGTCGCACTTCAGCGGGATTGGCGCCGAAGAAGCTGGGTCCATCGATGACTTTGCCATTCACCACTGTGAAATTCTGGCTGAGATGGTGGCCCTCGACGCGGTAGCCCCACGTTCCGCTGTCGGACGGGATACCGAACACCGAGAAGTAATATTTCTCTGGGTTGCGACGCTCGCCGTTATCGCTCTCTATGATCCTGAGCACGTCTTCCAGGCTCATGATGGTCACGGCCTTGATGTAGCCCGTCTGGCTCAACCCCGACGCCAAAAGCGCGCTGGCAAGGTGCTTTTGATAGGGCATCATCTCGCGCAGCGGGAGGCCCCTGCGCTCTTTCGGGATGAAGTGCCAGTTCATGCGCTCGTCGGTATCGAACGGGAAGGTGGCTTTGCCGCGCTGGTTGGCGTCGAGCGCGGCCAGAAAACGGCTGGCGCACTCGGTCATGAGCGACGCGGCGTGGACGTGGTGCGGATGCACCTTGCCGGCTTGGCCATCGTCATGCGAGGCAAGCATAGTGGCTCCGACGAACGCGGCCGACGAATGTAAAAACGATCGGCGTTTCATGCACATGGATTTACCCCCGGTGCGTCGCCAATGAAAATACAGAAAGGCCGTTGAGTCAATGGCGTGAAACGATGGGAACCGGCTATATGCCCTCTCAACCGATTGGTTTGCGGGCGCTAGTGCGTGGAACCCGAATATTTTACGGAACAGCCGTACGGACGCGTCGCAGGCGTTTGCACTTGCTTGCCGGTCATGGCCTGTTCGAGGGCGAGAGTAACGTAGTTAGTCGCTCCAGTGATGTCGCTCAGGTCGGTTGTCGCCTTGTCATCGATGGCGCCATCGTAAATCACGATACCTTCAGGATTGACGACGACCATCTGTGGAGACGTCTTGGCGTCGTAAAGATGGCCGATCTCCCCGCTGGGGTCGAGCAGCGCAGCGGTCGGTGCCGCGTGCATTTTCGTCAGGTATTCGTTCTCTTCGCTGGCGGTCACGTAGCCTTGATTGCCCGGGGCCGAAGAGATAATCGTGAACCAGACGACGCTCTGGCCGGTCCACTGCTTTTGCAGGCGTTGCATATTGCCGCTTTTGTAGTGCTTGCCCACGTAAGGGCACCCGTTGTTGTGCCACTCAAGAACCACGTACTTGCCGCGATTATCGGAGAGGCGAAATGTTTTGCCGTTGCTGGCCGTGGCCGTAAAGTCCGGCGCTGCCTGGCCGACTTTCGCAGCCGCGACCAGCAGCGGGGCTGTCCAGATTACAACCGCAACGAGCATTGAGAATAGAGTCGAGCGCTTCATTGCTGGGATACCTCCTTTGAAGATTGTATCTCGGGGATTCCACTGCTGGAGTTGTTCGTCTGCGCGCCACGCTTGCTGACGGGCACATCAATCAAATAAGCGCGATTACTGGAGAGCACCAGCACTCCCTGCAAGCGGTCGATCGGTTTGAGAAGCCGATCTGATTTTCGAAGCGTCAGCCGAAATCCGCTGGGCAGAGGGTGGAGAACTTGTGGCGCTGCATTGTCAATCTGGGCTACGACAAGTGGAAAGAAGATTGCTTGTTTGATTTGGACAGCGACGTTCGCGGCAAATACGAAGGAGTCTCTTGCATCATCTACACTGAATTTCCAAACCTGAGGCGCGAGACGCGGCAAGTCTTTACGCGCGGCAGCGAACAATTCGCGGGTTCGCACATCCGGCGCGGGCGGCTGCGACTTGATGGGGAGAATGAGCGAGAGTTGCGTCTTGCCAGGGATGCACATTTCGCGGCAGACCAGAACTTTTATTTCAGCGCCGAGGTGAGCTGACGGCTCCGCCGCCAAGCTGGTCTCGGCATGCACGGGCACGATCAGCGTCACTGCGTCCTGATAACCGAAATCCACAACGCTGGATGTCCCTAGACGCTGCGGCGCGGGCCACTCGATCACTCCGGGGCTGAGGTCTGATGGCAACTGCCATTTTACGCTCGGCGGCTCGCCAGAGTCGCCCGGATTGACCCAATAGATGTGCCAACCCTTCTCAAGTTGGAAGTGCAACCCGAGAAAAAACTCATGCCCCGGTGTGACCCATTGATTCTCGGCGATGAGTTCCAGAGTGCCGTGGGGAATGGGTGAGCTTGAGGCCCGTGCGCCAGCGGCGGACGGCACCAGAGCGGCCAGAAATGCAAGGGCCGCGGAAAAACCGCGACTTGATTTGTGCCCACTCATTTCTCTCCAGGGTCGGCTGCTGCTTCAGCCCGCCTTTCTTCTATCTGACGGTACATAGGATTAATTGGTGTCCTCTATCAGTTTCCGTCTGGATACTTGGGCCATCCACCCGGAAAGAGCAGAGCAGTCAATACGAGCGCGTTTCTCGTTACCTATCTGGTGAGACTTCCCACAACCGGACTTATCGGGACTTGGCTAGTTGCCAAACGAAGTTTCAAGTTCCAGGGTCCAATTTCCGAGCGATGCTCCGGCGATATGTCACCCGCCACGCCAAATACGCTCAAACCCTAGCGCACCCGCGGATGATCTATTCTGATAACTGTTAATCTAATTATATGTGTACTTGGACGAGAAGTTTTAAAAAATGTCCACAGGACTTTCACTTTCAGCAATCATGGATTCATGAAAGCCACGGAAACCGATCCAAACGCGGAATTGCAGGAAAACGCCGAGCAACATAAGTCCCTGACTAATGTGCTCGTGAAATCCGAGCACGTCGAGACCCTGGTGAAAGAATCCGCCGAGGAACTGTCGACGGTCAATGCAGATATTAAGCAGGAGCTTGCGCATCAAGGCTCGCTGCCCGGGGTTGAAAACGCCCTCCAGAAAAGCAAAGCGGTTGAAGACAAAGTGCAAGAGGCGTCCGACAAGCTGTCGGATGTGAATCAGGCGCTGAAGGGTGAGGTCAAGAAGCGCCACGTTCTGGAAGGTAAGTTGGCTGCGGTCAAAGAACAGGGAGACGTGGATCGCCATGCAGCGTTCCATGATGTTTTGACTGGCCTGCCCAACCGAGCACTGTTCTATGATCGGCTGGGACATGGATTTGAACAAGCAAAACGGCATGGCTGGGCTTTGGCGGTAATGTTCTTCGATGTGGATGATTTCAAAATCGTTAACGATACATATGGGCACCTCGCAGGTGACAAAGTCCTGCAAGGGATTGCCGGACGGCTCAAGAAAAATACTCGCGGCGAGGATACAGTAAGCCGTTACGGCGGCGATGAATTTGTGATCCTGATCAATGAGGTCCGGGAAGAAACAAATATTTCGCTGATCGCGGAAAAGATCCTCAAGGAGACTCAAGCGCCTTGTAACATCCGGATTCGCGGCCTCACAATCAGTCTAAGTATCAAGGCAAGTATTGGAATCTCCATCTACCCGAAAGATGGCAGCACTGCGGGTACGTTGGTCGAGAGTGCGGATAAGGCAATGTACGTGGCAAAGGAGAATAAGACTCGGTATTCCTTCGCACTGTGAGAATTGCAGGTGGCTTTTGCTTCGCGGCGGAACAATTTCAATTCTACCTAGTCAGCAGCGCCTTATTCTCCACGATTAAGTTCTGGGTTTGTGCAAACTTCACACATTTCTCGCTGAGGACTACTTTTGCGGATTGCGCCTGAGAAACGCTAGCGCTTTACCGGATGCGCGTTCTCGGTGAGGAGTGAGCGGAGGCGGGGGAGTTCTGCGCGCGTCCGACGTTGGCGAATGCAGAATCTTCTTGAAACGCATGTTTCTGTCCTCCCCCCAACCCTGTGTCGCTGCAGGACGCGCCTCAATAGATGAGCTTTAGCGAAAACTGAATTTGCCGCGAACTTCCAGCGGTCTTGCTGATCATGCCAAACCCTGTACCCGCGATGATGTTCGCGGGTAGCCCCATGTTGACGATGTTAAACAGATTAAATAACTCTCCGCGGAATTGCAGGTCAGCTATCTCCGAACCGCTTTCGCGGTGGCCAATCGGAGTCGTCTTGATGAGCGCAAAATCGAAATCGTAATATGCCGGTCCGCGAAATGTATTACGGCCGAGCGTTCCAAAGCGCCCGGAGTTTGGTCCGGTCCCGCCCTGGATACCGATGGGAATGGAAAAGAAACTTGTGTTGTTTGCGCCCCGCCCAAAATAATCGTCGCGCGATCGGGTTGAGGTGCCAGCGCTCGAGAGGTCCGGTATTCCCATCTGGTCCGGTCGGTCCGCACCAATTGTCCCCGCCCCCGTCTGCTGGATTCCTGAGTACACCGTAAACGGCGAACCGCTCGTAATCGTTGAGATGCTCAGAAACTCCCAGCCCTTCGTCAACAACTGGGTTCGATCCGACTGAAGTCCCAAATGCTCAAAATGCAAATCCTGGGCCGCGCTCAACGTGAAGGCGTGGGTCACGTCAAAGCTCGACGGCCCCCTCTCGGCTTGCGTATTGAAAGGGTCTTGTGGGCTGAACAGCGTCACGGCGCCGGTGGATCCTGTTCCTCCTAGGATGCCGCTGACATCATCCAGTGACTTGCCCCAAGTGTACCCTGCTTGCAATGACGGACCGCCGTGCCCAACATTTCCCGACAATGAAGTCTGGAGCGCGTTGTACGATGAGTGCGACGTTGCCGTTATCACGGACTCGAATCCGAAACCTCCCGTCACCGTTCCGCTGCTGTCGAAGTTTGTAAACCGAGCAAATTCCGAGTCCGCTCCGGGATACGCGTTCGGATATGACATTCTGGGAAGTCGAAACGCCGATGTTCCCACATACGCGACATCAGCCGTGAGGCCGCCGAAAGCCCGTTCCAGCCCCAATGTCCAAGTCTGCAAGTAGCCATTGCCGAAGCGCCGGTCGATCCCGGACAAACTCAGCAGCGAGAGCTGATGACTCGGCGCCAGCGCTGCCAAATCTTGCTGGTACCGATTTACGTCCATCACCGTGTTCGCCGGCACTTTTTTCGGATCGCC
>Ga0209625_1000256_pt1 | contig 13648 bp, 15 predicted proteins | sample JacPin_JW_Ref_M2_FD_187960 | JGI IMG/M metagenome (GOLD analysis project Ga0209625, IMG submission 187960) | Forest soil microbial communities from Algoma, Ontario, Canada - Jack Pine, Ontario site 1_JW_Ref_M2 (SPAdes) (version 2) | ecosystem: Environmental > Terrestrial > Soil > Boreal...
CAGAATCTTCAGCACTTCATCGTGAATCTTCCCGTTGGTGCTGACGAGCTGCCCCGAATAGATCGTTCTCTCGCCGCGCAGATTCGTCGAGCGACCTCCCGCTTCCTCCACGATGATTCCCAGCGGCGCAAGATCCCATGGCTGAGAGGTCAGGTCCACCGCAACTTCCGTGGCGCCCTCGGCGACCAGCATGTGTTGCCAGAACCCGCCAATCGAGCGGCCATTTCGCGCCGTATCGGACAGCAAGCGCAGTTTCGCCCGCATTGCTGGATCTTTCTTGGGTCCAGTGCCGGTTGTGAAGATCATCGCCCTGCTGAGCGCGTCCACGCTCGAGACGTGAATGCGCTGGCCATTCCGGTAAGCGCCTTCCCCGCGATAAGCCCACCACCGCGAACCCAATCCCGGAGCGCTCGCCATCCCGGCAACAATTTCGCCGTTCACTTCGATTCCGATAAGCGTCCCAAACGTCGGAATTCCACGCGAAAACTCTTCCGTGCCGTCGATTGGATCGATAATCATTCGGGCTCGTCCCGACTTGCTCGCGGCATTCGAATCTCCGCCGCCCATCTCCTCACCCAGAACGTCCAGCGCCAGCCCGCTCGCCTTCACCTTCGCCCGGGCCATCTCTTCCACGCTGCGGTCGGCCTGCGTTACCGCCGTGCCGTCGCCCTTCCTTTCAACTCGCAACTCATCCGCGCGGAAATACCGCATCGCAATCGCATCCGCCTCCTCCGCGATCGCGTCCAGCAAAGCCCCGTACGTTTCCACGTATCCCATTCGTTCTCCCTTATCGCGGCCCTTCAAAGGAACGGTGTTTCCCATCACCAGTCACAAATCTCTAATCACCTGATTTGACTCTCTCCTCCCGCACCCCTAGCATACAAAGTTACGCGAATGTCTGCTCAAGCCAACACCGGAACCGTCCTCGATCGGATTCTCGAGGCTCGCCGTGCCGAAGTCGATCATCGCAAACGCGTCTTACCCGAGGCTGCGCTGAAGTATGGAGTGAAGGCAGCCACTCCGCTCCGCAATTTTTCCGCGGCGCTCTGCCGCGATACTCTAAACGTGCTTGCGGAACTCAAGCCCGCTTCGCCTTCACGCGGCGTCCTTCGCGATCCCTTCGATCCCGTGGCCCTCGCGCAAGCGCTCGAAAGTGCGGGCGCTTCCGCTCTCTCCGTTTTGACCGAAAGCGAATTTTTCCGCAGCTCGCTGAAAAATCTCCGCGACGCCCGCAAGTCCATCCAGCTCCCGGTCCTGCGAAAGGATTTTATCTTCGATTCCTGGCAGGTCTGGGAAACTCGCGCCAACGACGCGGATAGCTTTCTCCTCATCGTCTGCATACTTGAAGATGCGCTCCTTCGCGACCTCATTGCACTGGGCCGCGAAATTGGCATGGAGCCGCTCGTCGAGGTCCACACCTCGCAAGAACTCGAGCGCGCCCTCGCCGCCGGGGCCCGCATCGTCGGCGTAAACAACCGCAATCTCAAGACGCTCACCGTCAGCGTCGAAGCATCCTTCGAATTGATCGGCCGCATTCCGGACGACTGCATCGCCGTGAGCGAATCCGGCTTGCGCACCCACGACGAACTTGTGAAGCTTCGCGCTGCCGGTTTCGACGCTTTTCTCGTCGGCACGCATCTCATGCTTTCTCCCGATCCCGCCGCGGCTCTTTCCGCTCTCCTCATTTCTCCCCCGGGAACCCTGTAGGTGGCCATGATCCGCGTCAAAATCTGCGGCATCACCAACGCGGCGGACGGCCTCGCCGCCATCGAAGCCGGCGCCAATCTCCTCGGGTTCAATTTCTATGCCAAGAGCCCGCGCCACATCACGGAGGACGAAGCCGCAAAGATTCGCCGGCAGCTTCCGAAAAAGGTCAAAGCTGTGGGCATTTTCGTTAACGCCGCACCGGTTGACGTCGCTGAACTCTGCAAATCGCTGAAGCTCGACGCCGCCCAGCTTCATGGCGACGAGACCCCGGAAACCGTTGCCGAATTGTCCCGCAGCGTTCCGGTTTTCAAAGCCTTCCGTGTCGAGCCTGAATTTCGCTTGGGAACTCTCGATGAATATCCCGAGGCGTTTGCCTTTCTGTTTGACGCCGCGCACACAGGCCAATATGGTGGTACGGGCCGCACCACCGATTGGGATGTTGCGCGACGCGCCGCGGTTGGTCGCCGTATCATTTTGGCAGGCGGCTTGAACGTCGAAAACGTAGCTGCAGCCGTGCGCATTGTACGCCCCTACGGAATTGACGTTGCCAGCGGCGTAGAATCAAGGCCGGGAGAGAAAGATCACGGCCTGCTGCGCGAATTCATTCGGGAAGTCCGCCGCGGCGAGCGGAAATAGAATTATCTAGTGGAAGATTCACGAAAATCCATGAGCTCCATCCTCCAATCACCAACCACGGCGCCGGGACGATTCGGCCCCTACGGCGGGCGCTACGTTCCCGAAACGCTGATGGTGCCGCTCTTCGAGCTCGAACGTGCCTATGAAGCTGCGAAGTCGGATCCCTTGTTTCAAACTCGCTTTAACGATCTTCTAAAAAACTTCGCCGGCCGCCCGACACCGCTGCAGCTCGCTGCGCGGCTCACCGAAAAACTCGGCGGACCTCGCATTTATCTGAAGCGCGAAGATTTGCTCCATACCGGCGCGCACAAAATCAATAACGCCATCGGCCAGGGCCTGCTCGCCGTGAAAATGGGTAAGCCGCGCATTATCGCGGAAACGGGTGCAGGCCAGCACGGGGTTGCCTCCGCCACTGTTGCCGCGCATCTTGGCCTCGAATGCGTCGTCTACATGGGCACGGAAGACATGGCGCGCCAGGCGCTCAACGTCGCGCGCATGCGCATGGTTGGCGCGCAAGTCGTTGCCGTCGATTCCGGCAGCCGCACCCTCAAGGACGCTATCAACGAGGCCATGCGCGACTGGGTCACCAATGTCCGCACAACCCACTATCTTCTCGGGTCCGTTCTCGGCGCGCATCCCTATCCCACGATGGTCCGCGATTTTCAGTGCGTGATCGGCTGCGAGGCCCGCGAACAAATCCTCGCTGCCGAAAAGCGCCTGCCCACACATCTTTTTGCCTGTGTCGGCGGCGGTTCGAATTCCATCGGCCTCTTTTACAATTTCCTTCGCGATGCCAGCGTAAAAATGATCGGCATCGAAGCCGGCGGCCGCGGCGGCGAACTTGGTGAACACGCCGCTCGCCTCGCCGCGCATCAAGGTTTTTCCGGCGCGCGCCCCGGCGTTCTCCAGGGCACTTACACCTATGTTTTGCAGAACGAAGACGGCCAGATCGCCACGACGCACTCCATCTCCGCCGGCCTCGATTATCCCGCCATCGGCCCCGAGCACGCCTGGCTCGCCGACCAGCGCCGCGCCGAATATTCCGCCGTGTCCGATCAAGCAGCGCTCGATGCCGCACGCCTCCTCTCGCGCACCGAAGGCATCATTCCCGCGCTCGAGTCGGCCCACGCCATCGCCGGTCTGATCGAGCGTCTCCCGCAATTGAAGAAGGACAACCTGGTCATCCTCAATCTCTCCGGCCGCGGCGACAAGGACATGGACACTTACTCCCGCCTGCTCTAATCTTTATCCTTTCCCGAAATCCAATGGCCTCGGCTTCTCTTAACTCGACCCGCATCTCCAAACGCTTCGCCGAACTCCGCGCATCCGGCGAACTCGGCATCGTCGCTTACATCACCGTCGGCGATCCTTCCCTCGACGCCTCGTTGAAATTCGTCCGTGCACTTGCTGAAGCCGGCGCGGACGTTATTGAACTGGGCGTGCCCTTCAGCGATCCTCTCGCGGATGGGCCGACGATCCAGCGCGCTTCGGAGCGCGCTTTGAGATCCGGGACGACTCTCGCCGGTGTTCTCGATCTTGTCCGCCGCATTCGTGAGTTTTCCCAAGTCCCGCTTGTTCTCTTTAGCTACTACAATCCCATCTTGCAAATGGGCCTCGAAAGATTCGCATCTTCCGCAGCGTCTGCCGGCGCGGACGGAGTTCTCGCTACCGATCTCACACCCGAAGAATCCGAAGACTATCGCCGCATTCTCGGCGTGCACCATCTCGACACCATTTTTCTTGGCGCTCCCACTTCCACAGACGAACGCCTCGCGAAAATCGCCGCCTGTTCTTCCGGCTTTCTCTATCTGATTTCCCGCACCGGCGTTACCGGCGCGAAGGATGCCTTGCCCGACGATCTCCCAGCGCTCATCCGCCGCACCCGCGGCGTCACGCAGCTCCCCATCGCCGTTGGCTTCGGCATCTCGCTTCCCGGCCACGTTTCCGTTCTCGGGGGCCTGGCCGACGCGGCCGTAGTCGGCTCCGCGCTCGTCTCCGAGATTGAAAAAGCGAAGTCGGTGGATGGTGCTGCCACTGCGCTTGCGGAACGCGTTCGCTCGCTCAAGGATGCCGCCCGCCACGGCCTGTCTCGCCGCGAGGTAGCGCCATGATGCATAGTGACACCTGGGATTTCGTTTCTCCTTGTAGTGGCGCAGCATGCTGCGCCACTACAAGGCGCACGGCACAGCCCGTCGCGGCAAGGTCTTCCGCACGCCCTATTCGCCCAACCCATTTCCAGTCTGCAGATTCGTCCGTTCGTGGCCCGCGATGGCGAGGAGCTCGGCCATGAACCTCAGTGATTGGCGACGGCGCATCGATGAAATCGACAAGAAACTCGTACAACTCTTGAACGAGCGCTCGCAATGCGCTCTCGAAGTTGGCAAGCTCAAACAAGCGGCGAAAATTCCGCTATACCAGCCCGACCGCGAAAACGAAGTGCTCGCCAATGCCGAGCGCAACAATTCCGGTCCGCTGACCGACGCAGCCATTCGCCGCCTTTTCGAGCGCATTATTGACGAAGCGCGCGCCGCAGAACGCGACGCCATGCATTCGAGCGACAGTCAAGCCAAAGGCGGGAATGAATGATCGGCCAACGCGGTATGTGTAGATAGGGTTGTTGTGGCGGCCGGACTTTGGTGCGGCATTTCCGATTTGATCGTTTTTCGAAGAAAAAATGCGGGACTAGAGTCCCGCCACTACATCGCTTAGAGAAGGAAACAGGAAACTCTTATGGTCATCGTGATGCAAGAAGGGGCCACTGACGCCCAAATCCAGCATGTCATCGACCGCCTCGTTGCCAGCGGCTTCAACGTTCACCGCTCCACCGGCGAATCGCACACCGTCCTCGGCGCCGTCGGCGTTCATCGCGACTTCGATCATCGCGACTTCGAGTTGCTCGACGGCGTGCGCGAAGTCATGCGCATCACCCAGCCGTTCAAACTTGCCAGCCGCCAGTTCAAGCCCGAAGGCACCATCGTCGATCTCGGCCGGGGTGTCCGGATCGGCGGACCGGAAGTTGCCGTTGCCGCGGGCCCGTGTTCGGTCGAATCACGCGAGCAAATTCATTCCATTGCGGAAAGCGTTGCCAAGGCCGGCGCAAAAATCTTGCGCGGCGGCGCCTTCAAACCGCGCACTTCTCCTTATGCCTTCCAGGGCATGGGTGAACCGGGCCTCAAGCTCATGCGCGAAGCCGCCGACAAATTCGGCCTCTTTACCATTAGCGAAGTGATGGACGCGTCACAGATTCAGATGATAATGGGCTACGTCGACATCTTCCAGGTTGGCGCGCGCAACATGCAGAACTACTACCTCCTTCGCGCGCTCGGCGAAATCCGTAAACCGGTTCTTTTGAAGCGCGGCATGTCCGCCACCATGGAAGAACTCCTGATGAGCGCCGAATATATCCTCGCCGGCGGCAATTACAACGTCATTCTCTGCGAGCGCGGAATTCGCACGTTCGAAACTTACACCCGCAACACGTTCGACATCGCAGCCATCCCCGTCATCAAGAAACTTTCGCATCTGCCGATGCTTGCCGATCCATCTCACGGCACCGGCCGCCGCGACAAGGTGCCGCCCATGGCCCGCGCTGCCGTCGCCGCCGGGGCTGACGGCTTGCTCATCGAAGTCCACAACGATCCCGACCACGCGCTCTCCGACGGCGCGCAATCGCTCGAACCCAACGCTTTTACTCAGCTTATGGCCGAACTCCGTATCATTGCTCCCGCCATCGGTCGCCGCATCGCGTGAGGGAGTTTTCGGTCGTCAGTGGTCAGTGCTCAGTTTCGGAAAACAAGGGTCCGCGGCTGGCGCTCTGCGATGGCAGAGCCAATCTCCGGTGCATGGTTTTCTTCGCTGAGGCTCTCTCCGCTAACCTTTGCGCCCCAGGCATCTCTGCGTTAGCATTTGTCCTCGATTTGTTTCTCGGACCGAGAACTAACAACTGACAACCAAAAACTAAAAACCTCAATGTCCCCCCACCTCATCTCCCGCGTCACCATCGTCGGCACGGGCCTCATCGGCGGCTCCTTTGCTCTCGCGCTACGCAAATACACCACTGACATGCACATCTCCGGATGGGACCGCCCCGATGTCATTCGCGAAGCGCAAAGTCGCAGCGCCGTCGACGAAGCCTTTTCCGGCGAGCTAGCGCCCGCTCTGCATAACTCCGATTTGATCTACATCGCGCTGCCCATCGCCGCGACAATCGATCTTCTTCCGGAAATCGCGCGCCACGCTCCGCCTCACGCGCTGGTCACCGACGCGTGCAGCACCAAAGTCCGCATCGCCCAAGCCGCCGCCGAACTTTTCCCCGGCGAAAGAGGCCCGATCTTCCTCGGCGGCCACCCCATGGCCGGCAGGGAACTCCCCGGAATCGCGCACGCCGATGCAGATCTTTTCCGCGAGAACACCTATGCGCTGATCGCCAAATCTCCCGAAGCCGTAGTGGCGGGTCTTCAGACCCGTTCTTTTCCCCCTGCTAGTGAACGCGGCTCCTCTGACGATCCACGCGTTTCGGCTTTCGTCAAAATTCTTGAAAAAATCGGCGCCCGCCCGCTCTGGCTCGGCGCACCGCAGCACGACTATGCCGTCGGCCTGGCATCCCATCTGCCGCAACTCGCCGCCGTCGCTCTCGCGGGATTCCTCTACGACCGCCTCGACGAAAACGGCCTTCCCATAACGCTCGCGGGTCCCGGCCTCCGCGATTCGCTTCGCCTCGCCGGCAGTCCCTATTCCACCTGGCGCGATATCGTCCTCACCAACCAGGAAGTCCTCTCCGCCGCACTCGATCTCTTCGCCCGTCGCCTCGACGATCTGCGCGAAAAACTCGCCTCCCGCGAGCTCGAAGCCGATTTCGATGCCGCCAATGAACTCTACAAGCTCCTACGCAGTCTCTGACGCGATGAGCCTTTCTTGTACGAGCGCGATAGACCACGCCCTCTACCGTGCTGGCCTGTGATTCCGTCTACCAAACGCCTTCCTTCCTGCCAACCCACCAGATCAGCCCGACCGTGGCGGTCTGCTGTTCTTTTTTCAGCACGCCGTCCCGATCGGTGAAAAATGACGGCTGGTTCGAGAAGTCCCGGCGCCACTCGTAGCGCATCAGGAATCCTTCGGCAAATTTGTAATCGAAAGTGGCGGTGGTTTCCTTTAGGGCCTGCGTGAGCCCGCTGAAGAGGCCGCCGCGATCGGAGAGATACTCTGCCCGGCCCGCCACGGCAATTCTTGGCGTGAATTGGTACCGTGCATAGGCAGCGCCGCCGATGACGTGGGAAGGCGCCGAGGAACGCCCCGGTGCCGAAGTTCTCCACTCGCGCTGGATTACATAATCGCCTTCCAACGCCCATGCGAGCTTCGGCGTAGCTTGCCAGGTCACGTAGCTGTCAAATATGTGCAACCGGCCGTCCGGAGCTGGCCGGATCGCAGTAAACGTCAGCCCCGGCTGAACTGGTATCGGTCCGCTCGTCGATACCGGGACACGGTCGGGATGCTCCTGCCCCAGGTAATAGTTCACATTCCAAGTGATCGCCTTGCGAGGCGTGGCTGTGAAGCCGAACAACTCGTCTTTAAAACCATTGGTGGCTTCGGCCTGGTTCGTGCCGTTCACGAGCCAGTAGTTCAATGTCAGCCGATCGTTGAGTTTGTAGCCGGCGCGCATGCCCATGTGATAGAACGGCAGGAAATCGAACCACAAGGCTCGCGAGTAGTTCGTCTGGTCTTTGGTGTAGTTTCCTTCGATTCCGATCGAGCTTCCCCACTTGCCGACGTCCAGCGTCAGCCCGCCGCCGAGCGGTGCGACGTACGTTCCGTAAGCCTGAAATATATTTCGATAGATCTGCGGCCTTGGTTCGTTCGCGGGATTTCCTTGCAGTGTGTCCGTGGCTTGGCCGAATTGCAAGTCGATGCGGACTCCAAACGGGCGTCCGGCGGCAGCGTCGGGGGCGCGCTCGAAAACCAGATCGGCCTGATTCAGACTGATATTGTTGCTCAGAACGTCGTACGCTCGCAGTGCGTTCACCCGGCCCACGGGGCGATTGAAGTTGTATCCATAATATTCATCCAGGGCGAAATTCAAGGTTGCTCCGTGCAAATAGTCAAGAATCCCGCGATCCCCGGCGATCGCCTGTTCTTTAGGTGCTTCCAAGGAAGCGCTCTGCGCGGGCGCTGTTGCCGGTGTAGTCGTTACTGTGGCTGTAGCGGCGGGGAGCGCAGCGACTGCATCTGTGTGATTTCTCTCTGTTCTCTCCGTGGAAGAGGCCTGCCGTTGTTTCAGCTCCTTTTCTAATTCGGTCACCCGTGTAAGCAAGCTCTGCACCACCTCGCGCAATTGTTTGACCTCCTCGGCCGATGCCGGAGCCTGATTGTTGGCCTGCGCGCGGCCCGGTGGACACCACGCTAGCAGGGCGAGAAACATCCCCATCGTGTAACGCAGAGAGATGTTGCGAATTAGCGTGTGACTGGAGGTCTGGTTGATCATGGGGTGGCGTCTTTCCCGGTTGGCATCCACTCGCTCCAACCGCGTTATCGCCTCCGAGTTTTAACATGGATTGCTTGAAAATGAGTCCACCGCGAACTCGAAGCTGGCTTCGAGGCTGCCCACGAACTCTGCAAATTTCGCAGAGTCATCAGTCACCTCGATGCGTATAACGACCGTCTTCCAGCCCGAATGCTAGATGAAGTAAACTGCCGCGAACACTTCGGAGCACAGTATGGACAAACGCATCGCCTCCGCCGACGCCGCCATTGAGAAAATCCCTGACGGCGCCACCATCCTGATGGGCGGCTTCGGCCTCTGCGGCATCCCGGAAAACCTCATCGCCGCCATCCGCCGCAAAGGAACGAAGAACCTCACCATCGTCAGCAATAATGCCGGTGTCGACGACTTCGGCATCGGCGTCTTGCTCCAGCAGCGCCAAGTTAAAAAAATGATCTCCACCTACGTTGGCGAAAACAAACTGTTCGAGCAATTAGTCCTGAGCGGAGAATTGCAAGTGGAATTGAATCCGCAGGGCACGCTGAGCGAGCGCCTTCGCGCTGGCGGCGCCGGCATTCCCGCGTTCTACACACCCACCGGCTACGGCACCATGGTCGCGGAAGGAAAAGAAACTCGCGAGTTCGACGGCCGCGTGTTCGTCATGGAACGCGCCATCCGCGGAGATTTCGCTTTCATCAGAGCCTGGAAGGGCGACCGCTGGGGAAACTTGATCTACCGCAAGACCGCGCGCAACTTCAATCCCATGATGGCCACCGCCGCCGACTACGTCATCGCCGAAGTCGAAGAACTTGTTGAACTCGGCCAGCTCGACCCCAACCAAGTTCATACCCCCGGTATTTTTGTTGATGCCATTTTCCAGGGCCCCAAGTACGAAAAGCGCATCGAGCGCCGCACAACTCGAAAGATTTAGGTGGGACAGGCATTCCTGCCTGTCCTCCTGTTATCGTTCTTTGCTGTTAACTGTAAACTGTCAACTGTGAACTCCTCATGCCACTGACCGAAGACCAAAAGCGCGAACGCATCGCCCGCCGTATCGCTCTCGAACTGCGTGACGGCTACTACGTCAATCTCGGCATCGGCATGCCCACGCTCGTCGCCAACTACGTCCCGAAAGGTATGGACGTCATTCTGCAATCCGAAAACGGCATGCTCGGCGTCGGCCCCTATCCGCTCGAATCGGAAGTCGATCCTGACCTCATCAACGCCGGAAAGGAAACCGTCACCGAACTCGCCGGCAGCGCCTACTTTTCTTCCGCCGATTCCTTCGCCATGATTCGTGGCGGCCACGTGGACCTCACCGTTCTCGGCGCGTTGCAGGTCGATGAAAAGGGAACCCTCGCCAACTGGGCCATCCCCGGCAAAATGTTAAAAGGCATGGGCGGTGCCATGGACCTCGTCGCCGGCGCCAAACGCGTCTTCATCGCCATGGAACACGCCACGCGCGACAACAAACCAAAAATCCTGAAAAAATGTACGCTTCCACTCACCGGCGTCGAAGTCGTCGACCACATCGTCACCGAACTCGCGCTCATCGACGTCACTCCCGACGGCCTCCTGCTCCGCGAGCTTGCTCCCGACGCCACCCTCGAACAAGTCCAGTCCCTTACCGAGCCCAAGCTCCTCGTTCCTCCCGGCGGCCCCCAAGTCATGCTCGTGTAGGATTCAAACGTCCTTGGCAAAGGCGGGTCACATGAAACCAAAGAGAAAAGCTGCCAAGACGAAATCCAAACGCTCGAAGATGCCGAAGTGGTTCCCCGTCGACGACGAAATGAAGGAACTTTCGGCCATGCTGGAAAAAGAGGTCTCGGACTGGCCCGGTGTTTCAAAGAGACCCATGTTTGGATACCAGGGTTTTTATCGAGACGGCGTGATCTTTGCGGCGCTGCCACGCTCCCGCGCCATGAAATCGCCAAGGTCACTCATGTTTAAATTTGCGTCCATGTCCCCTGCCATCTTGGACTCTGCCAAAAAAGATTCCAGGATAGACACAAATGCGCGCGCGCCCGGCCCCGGGTGGCTCATGTTCGAGATAGATGAAGCCTCCGCCACGAAGGATGCCCTCGACTGGCTCGGCCGCGCTTACGAAGCCGCCAAAAAGTAGCCACTATCTCGCCGCCCGATCGGATTTTCACTTCTTTTCTAGAGTGGAACCAGCGGGGTGCCGGGCGGTGGTGAACGAATAATGAAAGCTCGAGACCACGCTCAACACTGTAACTAAGTAAATGAGCACGCGGACAAATGTGCCGAGCTCAAGATTGGGATATGCAGCCGCGAGAACCACAGTGAAAACAAGGACGATCTGAGTGGCGGTAGTGGCTTTGCCGTAGATGCTGGGCGGAAAAGGCCGGTACCCGGAGACAAGCAAAATAACAACAGCGACGATCAGGATCAGCACGTCGCGGCTAAGAACGATGATCGTGAGCCACCACGCCAATTGCTTCTTGAATGCCAGAATGAGGAAAGAAGAGGAGAGCAAAAGTTTGTCGGCGATGGGATCGAGATACGCGCCGAGAGCGGAACGTTGATTGAGGCGGCGGGCGAGAAGCCCGTCGATTCCGTCCGATAGTCCCGCAACCACCAGAACGAGCAGCGCCCACCGGTACCGCTCGTACGACATGAGTATCAGAAACAGCGGCAGAAAGCCGAGCCGGAGAAAGGTAATTTGATTGGGTACCGTCCAAATGCGGCCTTTCATTGTGATTCAGAATAGCGCAGTTCAGGCGAATTGCGCGAGATAGTCGGAAAGCGAACGCCCCACCTTGCGCGCGAAAAGCTCGTTCATCGAGGGGATGGAGCCGGAGGCTTCATCGAGAGAGATGCGCTCGAGGCGGTTCATGGGAAAGAAAATGGTGGGGAGGCCCACGCGCTCGCCGTCGGGCTCATTGATCTGCCGGATGAAGTGGTCGAAGGAATTTAAGTCGATGCCGCGGAGCGTAATTCCGGAAGGGTTGATTGCCAGGAGCTCGCCCCACACTTTTTCCTTAGGCGTGTGGAGACTGACGACGACGATGGAGTGAGGATCCACCAGTTGTGCCTCTTGCGATGAATACAGTATCGCACTTTTTCTTGACGCGTCGTTGGAATCTGACTATCGCCCCGGCAGCGGGTCGCGAAAGTGCAGGATCATCAGCACGAAGCTCGCGACAATCACAATTCCCGCGAGCCAACCGAGCGTCTGTGCCCGTTTCCGCTCCGCAGCATTCATCGGCCGGCGATCTTCATAAATCTTGCCTATGGCAAATCCGACGGCGAAGCCCCCAATATGGGCCGAATTGTCGACGCCGAGACCACCCCAAAATCCGATCATGAACAGGATCACCACAGAAGTGACTAACCGCGACCGCAATTCGCGCATAAACGAGCCGCCGCGCTTCGTGGTAACCGCCAGCATCGCGCCGATCAGCCCTAACAAGGCACCGCTGGCACCGATGGAAAAGTGCCCTATCAACGCGCTGGTCATGAAGCCAAGCGCTCCCGTGACCACGTAGAGGAACAGGTAGCGCGCGGACCCATATAGTTCTTCCAACGCCGGACCAAATTGCAGCAGGGTCATCATGTTGAAGCCGATGTGAATCAATCCGCCGTGCAGGAACATCGCGGTAACCAGCCGCCACCATTGATGATCCTGGAGCAAGAAGGGGAACGGAAGGCTCATCCCCAATTGGTAGGAAGCTGCGCCGCTCATACCCCAGAGCGTGCGCAGGCCGCCGGCCTCACCCGCTTGCATGGTCAACATCCAGCTCACGCCGAACATTAGAATGTTTGCGACCAGCAGGGCGGAAGTCGCGGGAGTTTCTTGCTCACCGAAGAGTCCGGAAAGTTTTTTGGTCAGTGCCGCGAGGGAAAATCGCGTGCTGGCTCCACACTCGTGGCAGCGCGTCGCGCTGATTCCGACCAGCGCTCCGCACGAGGGGCAGATTTTCGGCCGGGGCTGCTGGTCGCCGCCGCCGAAAAATGCGCGCATCGCGTTCTTCCATTTGTCCACCCGCCACTGCCACCGATAGGGAAGCGCCAATTCTCCTCCTTGCGGCCCGCACACCGCGTTCCTATAATACCCAAGTCGCCGCGCTTCTTCTCGGCACGGCGATTTTTACGAGGACCTATCACTTATGGATAAATTCGAAGAGTTCGGCAAGCGCATGGACGACGAGTTCACGCGGATTAAGAGCATTAAAAACTTCGAAGATTTTGGCAAGCGAGTTGACGAGGAACTTGCGCGCGTGAAGAGTTTTGTCAAGGAAGAGGTCGCGCCTGAAACGGAAAAGCGTACGGCGCAATTTTTGCGCGAGGTTTCCGAGAAGTTCTCCGAGGCAGCGGCGTGGATCGAAGCGCGCAATGCCGCGCGGAATCCGCAGAATCCGCGATCTTCATGACGCAGGCGGCGCCTTGAAGATTTCACCGGAAACAGTTTCCGTCACTTTGGATTCGCGCAGACACGTTTTCCACCCGCAACTTGGTTGTCTTTTGAATTTTTCATGTACGCCACTGTTTGCTCTCTGCGCGCTCGGTCTCCTCTGTGTTTATTCTTCCGGCTGCGCGGCGCGCAAACCGATCGCGGATCGCCGCCAACCTCCTCCTGTCGAACCATCCTCCACGCCGCCGGAAACCGCCGACGCTGCCAAGCGCTCTACCGATGTACCCGACCCCTCCGCGCCTCCACCGGCAGTGGCGCCCGTTCCCAAAAAAAACAGGCCGGCTCCCGTGCCTGCTCCCTCCGGTTACACGGAGGAAGGCAACGCTTCCTGGTATGGCATGCCGTTTCACGGGCGGCACGCTTCGAACGGAGAGATCTACGACATGTATAAACTC
>Ga0209625_1000257_pt1 | contig 13618 bp, 9 predicted proteins | sample JacPin_JW_Ref_M2_FD_187960 | JGI IMG/M metagenome (GOLD analysis project Ga0209625, IMG submission 187960) | Forest soil microbial communities from Algoma, Ontario, Canada - Jack Pine, Ontario site 1_JW_Ref_M2 (SPAdes) (version 2) | ecosystem: Environmental > Terrestrial > Soil > Boreal...
TACGTACGGCACTGCAAAAGCTGCTGTCCCTTTCCACTGATCTTCTTTTAGCGTCGCTTGGGTGGACACATCGAGCTCATGATCTGCCCCATGCAAAGAAAATATTCCATGAAGCTTCAAATTTGAATTTCCGAGCTGAACGATGGTTCCGTCGGCACGATCCGGCCGAAACACGACCTCGGAGTATTGGTTGCTTTCGAGAATTTCCTTACGCATCCGGCGATCTCGAGCGTTGTTACCACTTTCGCCCGAGGTAGCATCGACGACAATTTCACCACTGGCCTTTCCGGTTGCGGGATCGACAGATACCGTGCCGCGCTTCACATGAAACGTTCCATGCACGGTATGTAAACTGGATTCCACGCTCCAATGCACGGTACTTTTTGCGGGGTCAACGGACAAAACGATTTGCTGTGCGACTGGCGTTGCATGAGAACCTTGCTGCGAAGTAGCGGCCTGACGAGCGGGCGTTGCTACGCCGACGAGCACAACCGCAGCGAGACAATTCCTCAGTGCGTACATCATCTTTGGAAAGCCTTGATTCATGCCGCCAGAAATCGCCAACCGAGCAAAGCGCCAGTGGTAGCAAAATGTACCGGCGAAGTTTCGCCCACGTGAATGGATACCAGTCGCGCGAAAACCTCTGGATCATTTCTGAAAACGGTTAGAGTTCTTCGACGCAGACGCGCGCGCCCATCAAGTAACAGCAGCAGCCGCGCCATAAAAGTTGGCCGCCTGGCAAATTGGCGATGAGCTTTTTGATACAAGTCCAGAGAGTTTTTCTGCATAGCCTCGGCCAAGGCCATGGCTTGATGAAAGCTCAAGCTCAATCCTTCGCCGGTAATGGCATCCACGCTACCCGATGCGTCGCCAATAAGCGCAATGTTGCCACGAGAAACGCGCTTCAGCCGATGCATGGTCGTGATTGTGCCGCGTGCCGGTCGCGAAGCCCTTTCACTACTCAAGCGGCTTGCCAGTTCCGGAAATTCGTTAAGCGCAAGTCGAATGTCGCGGTTTTCATTTCGTGACGCCATCACCACGCACACTTCGTTCGCCGACACCGGCGTAACATACGCTTGCGCATTCTCGGCCCAATGAATTTCCACGAATTCTGACCAAGGCGCAACAACGAAGTGTGCCCGCCACGCCAGCCGGGAGTCCCTCTTGTTAGAAGAATCTAACCCCGCCCACCGCCTAACCCGCGATTGGCCGCCGTCCGCGCCTATAATCCAATTCGCGTGGACGAAATTTCCTCCAGCCAGGTTTACACCATCGCGCCCAATGCCCATAACGGGCGTTCCCCAAAGAAAATGAACGCCCAGCGCCACAGCGCAATCCAGCATTTTTTGGTGGAGTATAGGCCGGCGTAATCCCACGCCTCGTCCAGTCGGAAAACATGCGGCAGCAGACTTTTCTTTTTCGAGGAATTTTATTCCCTGAAGCGGGTATCCTTCATCGGCCGCAATCTCCACGCCGAGCTCTTGAAGAGCGGCAATGGAATCCGGCATCAAGCCTTCGCCACACGGCTTATCAATCGGGGGTTTGTTTCCATCTGCGACGATTACTTGGAAACCGCGCCGTCGCGCCGCGATCGCTGCAGCTAGACCCGCGGGGCCGCCTCCTATCACGAACACGTCCGTGCCGTTGACCATAAATCGTCCGTTTCCTCAACATTTCGGTGGTCCACTTGGAGGGTTGTTGTTAAAGATGCCGGAAAAGGGCCGCAAGATGCTTGTATGTAAAGGAACTATAAACAGGTATAAACTAGATTTATCTGTCGGCTGAAAAGTATTAATTTGATCTATGAGCGTTTTGGGGACATTCTGATCTCACGGATTCGCTTGTTACTCAGTCGGCTGACACGTGATGGTGGCTGGGTTCAAAAGTCCACTAAACTAATTGTGCCCGGACAAAGAACTACAGCGCAAACGGAGAAATTTTAAGTGAGCGAGTCGCTCCCCAGACCTCGTAGTCATACCCTTGTCGACGGCGCCAACCGTTCGCCGGCGCGCGCGATGCTTCGCGCTTCCGGCCTCGCGGACGGAGACTTCAAGAAACCACTAATAGGTGTGGCCAACACGTGGATCGAAATCGGCCCGTGTAACTACCACCTTCGCGAGTTGGCAAAACACGTGAAGGACGGAATTCGCGCGGCCGGCGCCGTCCCACTGGAGTTCAATACCGTCTCGATTTCCGACGGCATCACCATGGGCACGGAAGGCATGCGCACGTCGCTCATCAGCCGTGAAGTGATCGCCGATTCCATCGAACTGGTTACGCGGGGCAATCTATTCGACGCGCTGATCGTGCTGGTGGGCTGCGACAAAACCATCCCCGCTGGCATTATGGCGTTGGCTCGTCTGAATATTCCTGGACTGATTTTATACGGCGGTTCCATCGCCCCGGGCCAGTTTGAAGGCCATTCCGTCACGATTCAGGATGTGTTCGAGGCTGTCGGCACTTATGGCCGCGGGGAAATGAGCGAGAAGCGTTTGACCGCGCTCGAAAGTGTTGCGTGTCCAGGAGCCGGCGCCTGCGGCGGCCAATTCACCGCCAATACCATGGCGCTGGTTTGCGAATTTCTTGGAGTGGCGCCTATGGGACTCTCTAGCACACCCGCCACGAACGAGGCAAAAGCCGAAGCCGGTTATCGCGCCGGCGAACTCGTCGTTGATCTTCTGCGCAGAAATGTTTTGCCATTGCAAATCATAAATAAGGCATCGATTGAAAACGCCATCGCCGGTGTAGCGGCCACAGGCGGCTCGACAAACGCAGTTCTACATTTGCTGGCTATCGCCAACGAAGCGAAGCTGCCTTTGTCCATTGACGATTTTGACCGCATCAGCTCACGTGTTCCGATTCTTGCAGACCTAAAGCCTGGGGGAAGATTTGTCGCAACCGACCTTTACGCAGCGGGCGGTACTGCGCTTGTCGCAAAGCGCCTACTTGAAGCTGGACTATTGCGTGGCGACGCGATCACGGTTACTGGCCGCACCATCGCCGAAGAAGCCAACGCCGCAAAAGAAGCGCCCGGGCAAGAGGTCGTTCGCAAATTAAACGCGCCGCTCAAGCCCACCGGCGGCCTGGTGATTTTGAAAGGCAATCTTGCTCCTGAAGGGTGCGTGGTCAAAGTCGCGGGTCACAACATTCAAACCTTCAGAGGCACTGCCCGCGTTTTTGACAACGAAGAAGGGGCGTTCCAGGCGGTGGAGAACCGCACCGTTAAAGCGGGAGACGTCATGGTGATTCGTTACGAAGGGCCTAAAGGCGGCCCGGGAATGCGCGAGATGCTCGCGGTTACTGCGGCGTTAGTTGGTGCGGGCCTCGGCGACAGCGTTGCTCTCCTAACCGACGGCCGTTTTTCCGGCGCAACACACGGGCTCATGGCGGGCCACGTCGCTCCTGAAGCGGCTAACGGCGGCCCTATCGCTGCCGTCGTTGAAGGCGATACCATTGTTTTCGATCTGCCATCGCGCACATTAAATCTGGAAATTAGTAGCGCGGAGATGCAGCGAAGGCTGGCCTCCTGGCGCGCCCCCGCGCCGCGTTACACTTCTGGCGTGATGGCCAAGTATGCGCTGCTGGTTTCGTCATCGGCTTTAGGAGCTATCACCGCAGTTCCGCAAATACTGCCGTCCGCAATGCAACCTGGGACGAATGTGAGGACCTTATGAAGTTAACCGGCGCGGAAATTCTTTGCGAATCGCTGACCCGCCTCGGCGTTAAGCACATCTTTGGCTATCCAGGCGGCGCAATTTTGCCGGTTTACGACGCGCTTGGAAAATCAAAATTGCACCACGTACTGGTGCGCCACGAGCAAGGCGCGACGCATATGGCCGACGGTTACGCGCGAGCCAGTGGCGAGGTAGGCTGTGCGATGGCTACTTCCGGTCCAGGCGCCACAAATATGGTCACCGGTATTGCTACGGCCATGCTTGATTCCTCGCCGGTCGTCTGTATCACCGGCCAAGTCAGCAGCAAAGTTTTGGGCTCCGACGCGTTTCAGGAAATCGATATCACCGGCATCACCATGCCGATTACCAAGCACAACGTGGTGGTAACCCGCGCCGAGGATGTTGCTCGCACCGTCCGTGAAGCGTTTCTTATCGCCGCCTCTGGCCGCCCCGGACCGGTTTTAGTGGACATCACCAAGGATGCGCAGCAGGCTTCCTGCGAATTTGATTGGGATGCTTCCGCTCCAAAACTTCCGCCAAAACGTCAGCGAATAAATTATGACCAGGCGGAATTCGATCGCGCCGTGGAATTGCTGAACTCCGCAAAGCGTCCGCTGATCCTGGCTGGACACGGCATCATCGTTTCCGGCGCGATGAAAGCTTTCGAGCAGTTCGTGCGCGCCGGAAATTACCCGGTAGCTATGACGCTGCTCGGCATCGGCTGCTTCCCTGCCAAAGATCCTCTCAACCTGGGCATGATGGGCATGCACGGTGAAGCCTGGGTCAACAACGCCATTCAGGAGTCCGATCTGCTGATAGCGGTGGGAATGCGTTTCGATGACCGCGTCACTGGCGATTTGCGCACCTATGCCAAAAATGCGCGCAAGATTCACATCGAGATTGATCGCGCGGAGATCAACAAAAATGTGCCGGTGGACGTGGCGCTCGTTGGCGATGCGCGCGAAGTTCTGGAGAAGCTCACTCCACACATGGAAACACGCGACCACGGCGTTTGGCTCCGCCACATTCAGGAATCAAAGGGCGGTTCTGCCGTACGCGACATTCAAAGCCTGCCTGACAACGGCCATCTCTATGCCGCCCACGTGATCAACGACATCTGGAAAGAAACGCGTGGGGAAGCCATCGTGGTAACGGATGTTGGTCAGCACCAAATGTGGGAGGCGCAGTATTACCATCACAATTTGCCGCGCACGCTGATCACTTCCGGCGGACTTGGAACCATGGGTTTCGCGCTGCCAGCGGCCATAGGCGCCAAATTCGCCAAACCTGACGCCGAAGTGTGGGTTGTAGTCGGTGACGGCGGATTCCAAATGACCATGAGCGAGTTAGCCACCATCGTGCAAGAAAAAATCAACATCAAGATCGCCATCATCAACAACGGCTTCCTGGGCATGGTCCGTCAATGGCAGGAGTTTTTCTATGATAAACGCTATGTCGCGACTCCGCTCGTCGCTCCCGATTTTGCAGCGTTGGCCAATGCCTTTGGCATACGTGGCGAACGCATCGCTACTCGAGCCGAAGTAATCCCGTGTATTCGGGCCGCTCGCGAATCCAAGGAAACGGTACTCATCGATTTTCGCGTGGAGCAGGAAGACTCCGTTTACCCCATGGTGGCGGCCGGCGCATCGCTTCACGACATGATTCGGCGGCCCGATAGTCCGCTGGTGGAGACCGCCACGGAGCCATGAAAAAAATAGAGGAAACCATGCAAACACTTGTCGCTTACGTGGAGAACAAACCAGGCGTCCTCAACCGCGTCTCTTCTCTGGCTCGGCGGCTGGCAATCAATATCGATTCGCTTACCGTGGGCCCCACGGAGAACGAAGAAGTTGCGCGCATGACTATCGTCGCGCACACCGACGAAAAGGGCGCGCATCGGCTCGAGGCCAGCCTCGAAAAACTGGTGGACGTGCTGCTGGCTGAAAATATTTCCAACCGCTCCATTCTCGAACGGGACCTCGCGCTGATTAAAGTTTTGGCGGACCAGAAAAATCGTCCGCATCTTATGGAATTGATCAAGGTGTTCCGGGCCCGCGTGGTGGACGTTGCTCCGGAATCCCTCATCCTGGAAGTTTCCGGCACCGTGGATAAAATTGACGGCCTGCTGGAAGTCTTGCGCCCCTTTGGCGTTTTGGAAATGGCGCGTACCGGCAGAATTGCGATGACTCGTGGAGGCGATTTGCTTCGTCCACCGGTTGTTAATGAACCGGAAGTTTCTGCAAATCCAGAGACTCGCGCCGGAACAACGGTCGCAAGCTGACGAGTGCTTCTAGCGCTTTCGTAAATCTGTTGAGCAAATCAGATTTATTGCGGCCGAGTAGGCCGCCCAAGGAAAAACCATGGCAAAACTCTATTACGACGATTCCGCGGACTTATCACTCATTCAATCAAAAAAAGTAGCCATCATCGGTTACGGCTCGCAGGGGCACGCGCACGCATTGAACCTGCTCGATAGCGGCGTGTCCGTCCGCGTAGGTTTGCAACCCGGCAGTGCATCGCGCTCCAAGGCCGAAAAAGACGGCTTGACCGTCAACACTCCGGCGGAAGCAGCCGCGTGGGCCGATGTCATCATGATCCTTGCCCCCGATACTAAGCAGCCGAAGCTGTACCACGAAGCCATCGAGCCAAATCTCAAAGCCGGCAAGACGCTGATGTTCGCGCACGGTTTCAACATTCGCTTCGGCGCCATCAAACCGCCGCAGTCCGTTGACGTTTCGATGATCGCTCCCAAAGCACCGGGACATCGAGTCCGGGAAGTTTTCAGCGAAGGTGGTGGCACTCCGGCGTTGCTCGCGGTGGAACAAGACGCCAGCGGCACAGCGAAAGAACTGGCATTGTCCTATGCCAAAGCGCTTGGAACCACTCGCGCAGGCGTGCTTGAAACCACTTTCACCGAAGAAACGGAAACGGATCTCTTTGGCGAACAGGCCGTCTTGTGCGGTGGTGTAAGCGAGCTCATCAAAGCCGGTTTTGAGACGCTGGTGGCCGCCGGATACCAGCCCGAGGTGGCCTATTTTGAATGCATGCACGAATTAAAACTGATCGTGGACCTGATTTATCGCGGCGGTCTTAGCTACATGCGCTATTCCATCAGCGATACCGCGGAACAAGGCGATTACAGTGCCGGCCCGCGCATCATCAATGCCAAGACCAAAGAAGAAATGCGCAAAATTCTGTCCGAGATCCGCGACGGCAGCTTCGCCAAAAAATGGATTGAAGAAAACGAGCAGGGTTGCCCAAATTTTCTGGCTGCCAGACTGCGCGAGCAAACCCATCCCATTGAGCAATTGGGGCCAGAGCTTCGAGCCATGATGCCATTTCTCCACCCGATCACCGCTCCGGGCCTGGCCAAGCCCGCGGCAGCCAGCAAAAAATGATGGAATTAATTTGTAACTTTTTTGACCATCTATGGCTCATAGTATTGACAGACCGGTAAATTTGAATAATTCTCTGGCAGCAATGAAAGCCAAGCCTCAGAGTGCCGTGCCACACCTAGCAGAACGTATCGATCAACTTAGTATCAAACGCCAGGAAATCATACGTCCCATTCTGGAGCATCCGCGAGAATACGTCTTACTCAGCGTTCGTGCCCTCGCCAAACGGCTGGGCACCGATCCGGCGACAATTGTGCGCATCGTTCGTGGCCTCGGATTCGAAAGTTATCGCGATTTTCAACATCATCTTCACGAACTATCTCTTGCGTTTGCCACTTCCTTAGATACCATGCGTGCAGCCGGCCATGACGGGGGCATGCCTGGCTATATTCGCGAAGCGCTTGAGCAGGACCTAAAAAACCTTCAGGGCCTGAAGAACAGTCTGGATGAGCGTCGCTTGGTGGCTTTGGCCAAACGAATCTATGCGGCACGGAAAATCATCCTCATTGCCGGGGACTTGGCTGCTTACCTGGCGGATTATTTCGAATACCAGACCAGCGTGGTGGGATTGCCCGTGTTCTCGGCCACTTCGTACGGACGAATCGCCCACTTGGCGCGCACCGCCACCAAGCAGGATCTGGTCATCGCCATCAGCTTCCGCCGCGGACTGCGGCAGACCGTAGAAGGCGCGCAACTAGCGCGGGCCAAAGGCGCGTATTGCGTTGGCATAGCAGACACGTTTCTTTCGCCGCTGGCACGGATATGCGACGAAATATTTTTAGCTTCCGTGGAATCCACTTCATTTGCGGCTTCGTTCACTGCTCCCGTAGCACTGTTAAATGCCATCGTGGTGACCTGCGCACAATACCGGCGCGCAGAAACAATGGTGGTGGTGAAAGAATTGGCCGAGGAACAGCGCAAGGGTTTTCGCTGGTACACCGCGTAGTTCCACCACCGCCGCTATTCGCTAAATCGCAGCCATGGGAGAAATAGCAGCGACAACGGAGCTAAAGGAGCTTCGGGATACTATCAGGACGCCTATCGCAGTGACTTGAGCTGCTTGATTGGAGCGATTTTAACTCAGAGAAATCTTGCCGAGCTCCGCGACACGCCGTTCGAAGGTCATTTCCACCAGGCCATGCTTCCCGTAGTAGCGCAGCACAATCTTATGTCCTGGTTCAATCCTGGCCCGGGCCCGGATCAACGAATCCGACATTTCCACCCATTCGCCGGTCACCAGGTAGGTGCCTTCCCAGCCGCGCAATTCGAACCGGCCGTCATGCCGTAGGGTAAGCGGGACTGCGGAGCACTTGATCGTTTTGCCGGCTAGCTTGGCCGCTGAGCACTCATAGCGCCCGGAAACGTCCACGCTGTCCGCCGCTGCCCGTGGAGCCGCAGCTACCAGGGGCAAGAGGAAGAAAGCTAGAATCCAACTTCTGTTCAGTAAGTACCGCATGTGTGCATCTCCCGACAGATAGCACGCTGCTAATTTCGTGTGCGATCACTGGCAGTAATGCAAGCGAACCGCCACGAAAATGAATCATGGCAACGTTAGAACAAATGCACTTACGCCGCCTTCCAAGATTGAGAGTCACCTTAAAGGAACATTCCGTGTCTCTTGACACGCCATCTTGTGCAAACTTCTGCGGTACTAAAACGGTCGTCCAGTACGGCCTATACTATTGGATTAAGAGTTCCAAACTCGCCTGCCCATCCTTACGAGGATCAGATGCGCCGTAATTAACGCCGGTCGCAAAGTCTCTTAGGACCGCCTGCCCTCCGCCCATCACACTGGAAAACGGTCCCCTCAAATCTATTTTGTGACCCTTGCCTGTGAGTTCATTGCGAACGTTGCCGGCGAAGCGGTTTTCCATCGACACATCGCAGCCGCCGAAGGTGTGTTTAGAGAATCTGGGCGCCTCCAAGGCCGCCTGGATGTTCATTTTGAAGTCCGAAATGTTAGCCACGAATTGCGCATGCGCCTGCGACTGATTCCAGCCGCCCATGATCCCAAACGCCAGCCGAGTGTCGCCTTTCTGCGCAAACGCCGGGATGATGGTGTGCAGTGGCCGCTTCCGCCCGGCCAATGCATTCGGAGACGCGGGATCAAGCGTAAAAAGGCCGCCGCGGTCATGCAAAACGAACCCGGTACCGGCCGCCACGATGCCCGAGCCGAAGGCGGCGAAGTTGCTCTGGATCAAAGACACCATATTCCCTTCGCGATCCACCACGCTCAAATACGTCGTATCCGTTCCGCCGCGCAACTCTCCAGCCGAGACATCACAATTGGCATGCGCCGGGTCGATCAATTTCGCTCGCTGCTGCGCCCATTGCTTTGAGAGCAACGTCGACACCGGCAATTTTTGTTGCCGCGGATCCCCGATGTACTTCGCCAAATCCGCGTACGCCAACTTCTTGGCCTCAATCATGGTGTGCAGAGCGTTCGGGGAACCAAACTCCCAATTTTTCTGGCCCAACGGAAATTTCTCCATAATGTTCAGCATTTCAAGTGCGGCCAGCCCTTGGCCATTCGGCGGCAATTCGAATACTGTCCATTGGCGATAGGTAGTTGAAATCGGTTCCACCCATTCGCTTGAATATTCCGCCAGATCTTGCGCGGTCATCACCCCACCGTGATGTTTCATGCTGTCAAGAATCTTTTTGGCGACTTCGCCTGTATAAAAGGCGTCTTTTCCATGAGCGGCGATTTGCTGTAGCGACCACGCGAGGTCGGGATTGCGAAAGATTTCCCCGACATGCGGCGCGTGATCCTGTATCAAATACGTCTGGGAAGCGGCATTATCTCCGCGCAAAAGGTCCGTTTGCGCGGTCCAGACAGCCGCGGTCATTTCGGGTACAGGAAAACCATCCTGGGCAATCTTTATTGCCGCCGCCAGATCTTCACTTAATTTCTTGCGTCCGAACCTGTCCGCCAGCTTTTGCCATCCATCTACCGCGCCTGGGACCGTCACGGAGTAGATGCCTTGCTGTGGCATATCTCGCAGCCCGTGGTGATGCAGAAATTCGATGGTCAGATCTTTGGGCGCCCAACCGCTGGCATTCAGTCCATATAGTTTGTTGGTCTTCACGTCGTAGACAATTACAAAAAGATCGCCCCCTAGGCCGTTCATCATGGGTGCGACTACACCCAGAGCTGCATTCGCCGCTATCGCAGCGTCCACCGCGTTGCCGCCGTGCTCCAGAATTCGCACGCCCGCTTGCGCCGCCAAAGGCGATTCCGCAGCCACAATACCATCGCGCGAAATCACCATCGAACGCGCCTGAGAACGATCCTGGGCCTGCCAAGTAAAGAGCGGCATCAGGCAAAAAATATAAACCGAAAATCTGAATAATTTGGAAACTTGCATCTCGCTCCGTCGTCATGGCGCGCTGATGTTCGCCAAATCAATTCACATATTTGTCCGTGGACTATACACCCTCGACGGCTCTTTTTATAGCTGCCGACTTTCAGCGAACCGTTGCTTATCACGCCGTCATAGCGACAACCTTCAAACGATTGGCATTTGGCTCCAGACACTCTAGAATCCAAGAGCGCGGTTGTGCCCGGAAGCTTTTCGTGTGACTGCACCCCTTTCGGCCCGCGCGGGAGAATCTTCATTGCCGCAGCAGCCTCGAGAACCGCAGAAACCGCAAGAACAAAGCAGCGCGGGCGCGCAAACGGTTTCCGCGCCGGACGTCAGAAATGATGCCGCAATCGACGCCCTCCTGAACGGCCGTCACACCGATCCTTTCGCGCTCCTCGGGCCGCATCCGGTGCCGGGCGGCTGGGTCATCCGATTTTTTATTCCCTGGGCAGCGGAAGCCAGCATCGCCATCGGTGGAAACAGCGCTCCTGGCGGGCCGGTACTCAACAGCATGAAAGTCACGGATGCCGTGAAAATTCGCCCGGAGGGCTTCTTCGAAGCTCTGTGGCCTTCAAATCAATCCGCGCCGCCCGCACCCGGCAGCTACAAAATTCAGGGGCGCACACACCATGGCGAAGCCTTTGAAATGTATGACGCGTATTCCTTCCCCTATCTCCTGAGCGAATTCGATTTATATCTCATGGGCGAGGGCCGTCACTACGACACCTATGAAAAACTTGGCGCGCATATAAAGACCGTTCAGGAAGTTCGCGGCGTAAATTTTGCAGTGTGGGCGCCCAGCGCCAGGCGCGTCAGCGTGGTCGGCGATTTCAATCGTTGGGATGGCCGCGTGAACGTGATGCGTGCGCGCGGTTCTTCGGGTATCTGGGAGTTGTTCGTCCCCGAATTAAATGAAGGCGCGATCTACAAGTACGAAATCATCGGCCCCACTGGCGATATGCTTCCGCTGAAAGCGGATCCCTATGCTTTTCGCGCCGAGCTGCGGCCAAACACCGGTTCGATCGTCGCCGACCTGGATAAGTACAAATGGAATGACACCAAGTGGATGAAGGAACGGCCTCAGAGAAACTGGTTCGAATCGCCGGTTTCGATTTACGAAGTGCATCTCGGCGCGTGGCGACGCATACCGGAAGAAAACAACCGATGGCTGACCTACAAAGAGCTCAGTGACCAGCTTATCCCCTACGTAAAAGACCTCGGATACTCCCACATTGAGCTGTTACCGATCATGGAGCATCCCTTCGACGGCTCCTGGGGTTATCAAACACTCGGTTATTACGCGGCCACCAGTCGCTATGGCTCGCCCACAGAGTTCATGGATTTCGTCGACCGTTGTCACAACGCCGGTATCGGTGTCATCCTGGACTGGACACCCGCCCACTTCCCACGAGACTCCTACGGTCTCGCGCAATTTGACGGCACGCACCTCTACGAACACTCCGATCCCCGGCAAGGTGCACAACTGGATTGGGGCACGCTGGTCTACAATTACGGCCGCAATGAAGTCCGCAATTACTTGATCTCCAACGCCCTGTTTTGGCTCGACAAATACCACATCGATGGGCTGCGCGTTGACGCTGTCGCCTCTATGATTTATCTGGATTATTCCCGCAAGCCCGGCGAATGGATCCCCAATAAATTTGGCGGCCGCGAAAATCTGGAAGCCGTTGATTTCCTTAAGCGGCTGAATGAGATCACCTTCGAGCGCTTCCCAGGCATTCTGACTGTCGCCGAGGAGTCCACCGCATGGCCAAGTGTCTCGCGCCCCACTTTTCTGGGCGGCCTGGGCTTCAGCATGAAGTGGAACATGGGCTGGATGAACGACACCTTGAGGTATTTCTCCGCCGACCCCGTTCATCGCAAATACGAACACAACAAGCTAACCTTCTCCTTGATTTACGCCTTCACCGAAAACTTCGTTCTGCCCTTCTCGCACGACGAGGTAGTTCACGGCAAGAATTCCCTGCTCCACAAAATGCCCGGCGACATGTGGCAGCAGTTCGCTAACCTGCGTCTTCTCTATGCCTACCAGTATGCGCATCCTGGTAAGAAACTCCTGTTCATGGGCGAGGAATTCGGCCAGCGCCAGGAATTTAGCGAAGCGCGCAGCCTGGACTGGCATTTACTTCAGTGGGAATCCCATCGCGGTCTGCAGCGCCTGGTCGGCGACCTGAACAAGTTGTATGCGCAAGAACCCGCGCTCCACGAGGTGGACTTCGACTGGCCTGGATTCGAATGGATCGATGCCAACGATGCCGATAACAGTATCTTTTCCTTCGCGCGTCACGGCAAAACCCCTGGAGAGCTTATCGTCGTCATTCTGAACGCCACACCGGTCTTGAGGGGCAGTTACCGCATCGGCGTGCCTCAACCGGGGTTTTACGTCGAGTCGTTGAACACCGACTCAGCGATATACGGCGGATCCAACGCGGGCAATCTGGGCGGCGTGCAGGCCGATGCGGTCCCCCATATGGGTCGCCCTTATTCGCTCACGCTCACCGTTCCGCCCCTGGGCGCGTTGTTCCTCAAATGGACGCCGGAAGTAACGCCGAAAGCCTAGCTGACGTGACCCCCGATCCGGACAGAACCGATCTTCTGCCCGGCTGTTCTCGAGTCCAGACCGTCTGTCCTGCACGTAAATCACGTAAATAAGATTCCCTCCAGAAACATTTTCAGGGCAGGCCTCGTATGTATAGGCAGTGCCGGGGAGGCATCTACACTATGTTCAATCGCACGCAGCGTTTTGGGGTCATTAGCCTATTGTCCGCCATGGTGGTACTTGCGGGTGCCTCGGCGGCTTTTGGGCAATCAGGGTCTGCCAAGGACCGCTGGCTGCATGTCCGAGTCATCAACTCCGATAACAAAGGCGAAACCGTCAGGGTGAATATCCCGCTGGAATTAGCGGAAAACGTTTTGCCGACTATCAATAAAAACCATTTGCACAACGGCAAAGTGACCATCGATCAGGCGCACATGAATGACGTCGACGTGCACGCGCTCCTAAACGCCATTCGCACCGCTAAGGACGGCGAATATGTCACCGTCCAAGGCACCGATCAGGATGTTCGCGTAGCTAAAGAGGGCGGCCGCCTATTGGTTCATGTGAAAGATAACAAGGGTTCCAAGTCAAATAAGTCGAATGTAGATATTAAGGTTCCCATGC
>Ga0209625_1000258_pt1 | contig 13606 bp, 12 predicted proteins | sample JacPin_JW_Ref_M2_FD_187960 | JGI IMG/M metagenome (GOLD analysis project Ga0209625, IMG submission 187960) | Forest soil microbial communities from Algoma, Ontario, Canada - Jack Pine, Ontario site 1_JW_Ref_M2 (SPAdes) (version 2) | ecosystem: Environmental > Terrestrial > Soil > Boreal...
GGCGACGGTGCACGAGTGACGGGGCACTCGGAAACAAGCCCTTGCCACTGCCGGTCTTCTTTCCCAAACTAAGCCAGTACCTAATGGTTCTCCCAGGGGAGAAGCGATATAGGTTCGTGTTAGAGTGCGGGGCTACAGGAGAAAACGGTGGCGTACGCAGACTTGCGGGAGTTTGTTCGGAAGCTGGAGAAGGAAGGGGAGCTGAAGCGGATTCGCGCGGAAGTTGATCCTGTGCTGGAGATCGCGGAAGTTACGCAGCGCGTTGCGCGCGCGGCGGGGCGGAAGCCGAACAGCGTTGGGCCGGCACTACTGTTCGAAAAGCCGAAGGGATCGCGGCATCCCCTGCTGATCAATGCGTTTGGAAGCGTGCGGCGGATGGAAATCGCTTTTGAAGTGAATGGTCTGGATGAAATCGCGGAGCGCATCCAGGGATTTTTGAAAATGGAAACTCCGCAAGGATTCTTCGACAAAGTCAAGATGCTGCCGAAGCTGGCGGAGCTCGGGTCGTTTTTTCCGAAGAGCGTGAAGTCTGGATCGTGCAAGGAAGTGATTCAGAAGGGAAGCGACGTCAATCTTTTTGATTTTCCGATCCTGAAGTGCTGGCCGCAGGATGGGGGACGGTTCATCACATTTCCGCTGGTCTTTACAAGGAACCCGGAAACCAGAAAACGAAATGTCGGGATGTACCGCATGCAGATTTACGACGAGCGGACGACGGGAATGCATTGGCAGACGCAGAAGCATGGGGCGGAGCATTTTCGGCGAGCCAAGGCGAAGAATCCCGAAGGCAGAATTCCCGTGAGCGTGGTGATTGGCGCCGATCCGGCGACGGCGCTGGCGGGGATGCTGCCGATTCCACCGGATCTGGATGAAATGATGTTCGCGGGATTTCTGCGGCGCGAGCCGGTGGAAATGGTACCGTGCGAGACCAACGACCTGGAAGTGCCTGCGAACGCCGAGATTGTGCTGGAGGGCTACGTCAATCTGAATGAGATGCGCACGGAGGGCCCCTTCGGAGACCACACAGGATTCTACTCGCTGGAAGGGGAGTACCCCGTATTTCACGTGGAATGCGTGACGCGGCGAAAAGAACCGATCTACTTGACGACGGTCGTGGGGCCGCCGCCGCAGGAAGATTATTACATGGGGTATGCCGTGGAGCGCGTGTTCTTGCCGGTGATGAAGATGCAGTATCCGGAGATTGTAGATGTGGCGATGCCTGCCGAGGGAATTTTCCACAACCTGATGATCGTGGCCATTCGAAAGTCCTATCCGGGGCATGCACGGAAGATCATGAATGCGATTTGGTCGCTGGGGCAGGCCATGTTTACGAAGGTAATCGTGGTGGTGGATCACGACGTGAATATCCACAACTACAGCGAGGTGGTTTGGAAGACGCTCTGTGCGCTGGATCCCGAGCGGGATGTGCAGTTTGTGCTGGGCCCCATGGATACACTGGATCATGCGGCGCGGATGCAGGACTTTGGATCGAAGATGGGAATCGATGCCACGCGCAAGTGGGCCTCGGAAGGCTTTACGCGGCCGTGGCCGGATGAGATTTTGATGGACGAAGCCACGAAGAAACGGGTCGATGCCCTGTGGAAATCCCTGTCGCTGGATAAAGCGTGATAAGAATTTTGAAGTGGAGATGCGTCCCTTGCATTGGTGGTGCGGTGCAAAGAGTCCAGTCGGTCTGAGGGGGCAGAAACAAAGCGAATCTGCCAGCTGGAATAGAAAGAAGTACTTGTTCGTGCCGTGAGACTGATTTCAAAGGATAACCGTACCTGGGGACAGGGCGGAGGCTGCAAAACCACAAGTAATTGTGGTACCTCAACGTATCCAACCCAATATAAGTGGGTACTATCGGACAATACCCCCCAAACTGCCTAGAACTACCCGTATTGTTAGGACAACAGCCCTATAGATTCCCTTGACGCTCGGAATGGTAAGATGTCATAAAGTTCCCACGGGCTGCATCTCCGGGAGTCCGCAGCGCAAGCGGGGAGCAGCGAGCGGTAGTGGTTTCAAGTGTCTTCGGATGCCGGGGTGGCGTTCCTCGTGAGCGAATCGCGCGAAGTGATGAATGTACGGCAGGCGTCGCAATATCTGGGCATCTCCCCGGATACCCTGTACCGTTACATCACGGAAGGCGAAATACCCGCATTCAAACTCGGCAACCGTTGGAAACTGCGTAAAACGATCCTGGACCGCTGGATGGAACGCAAGATGAGCCAGGCGACCGCGAGGCGCCGTTAGTCTGGCGCGGGAAACAGGGAAAGAGGCCGCGAAATGTTGGGAATGGGAAAAAAGAGCCGGCAACTCGTGGGGCTGGACATCGGGTCCAGTTCGATCAAGGCCGTGGAACTGAAATCGACGAAAGCGGGCTATGAACTCGTGAGCTTCGGGATGGAAGCACTGGCGCCGGACACGGTGGTGGACGGAGCCATCATGGACGCGCCGCAAGTGGCGAACGCTATCAGCAAGATTTTCGACGCGCAGCGGATCAAGACGAAAAACGTGGCTACATCGGTTTCAGGGCACTCGGTGATCGTCAAGCGCGTGCCGCTGCCATTGATGACCGAAGACGAACTTTACGACCGGATTCCTTCCGAGGCCAGCCAGCACATTCCGTTCGATATCGCGGACGTGAACCTGAGCTATCAACTGCTGGAGTCGATGGACTCGCAGATGGACGTTCTGCTGGTGGCGGTGAAGAAGGACAAGATTTTGAATCACACCAACGTCTTGGCGCAGGCGGGCAAGACGCCAGTGGTGGTGGATATCGATGCCTTCGGTTTGCAGAACTGCTTCGAAATCAATTACGAGCCGGATGCGGGGCAGACGGTGGCGCTGTTGAACATCGGCGCGAGCGTCATGAATATTAATATCGTGCGCGGGGGCGTGCCGTTGTTCACGCGCGACGTGAGCGTCGGAGGCAACCAGTACACCGACGCGCTGCAGAAGGAACTGGACCTCAGCTTTGAAGATGCGGAGCGCTTGAAGAGGGGCGATTCGCTGCCGAGCGTCACCGACGAACAGAAGCAGCAGATTCTGCGCAGCGTTTCCGACATCCTGACGCTGGAAATTCAAAAAACGTTTGACTTCTTCCGGGCAACGGCCAGCGGGGAGAATATTCAACGAATCGTAGTGGCAGGCGGCACGGCGCGTGTTCCGGGCCTGGTGGACTTGCTGAGGGAAGAATTTGCCATGCCGGTGGAAGAATTGAATCCGTTCCGCAAGGTGCTGATCGATCCCGGCAAGCACAGTGATGACCAGATCCGCGAAATGGCGCCGCGGCTGGCCATTGCCGTAGGTCTGGCGCTGAGGAGCTTCGACTAGCCATGATCCGCATAAACCTTCTTGGACAAATTCGACCGAAGGCGGCACGGCGTCCCGTAGATACAGGAGCAGCGCTGCCGGTGGTATTCATCGGCGCAGGACTGGTTCTCGGCGCCGTGGTCCTCGGGTTTTTCTATTACACGTGGCAAAACCAGCTCAATAAAGAAAACGCGGAAATCAAGAGACTGACGGCACAAAAGACGGATCTAGAGCAGACCAAGCTGCAAGTCGAGGCGTTCGAAAAGCAAAAGGTGGTCTTGCAACAGCGCGTTTCGACGATCGAGCAGTTGCAACGCGACCGCACCGGCGGACAGGAACTGCTCGAGATGGTTGCCAACACGGTCTCGCGGACCGAAAACCTGTGGCTCACGGAGATGATCCGCAAGGGCAACACGCTTTCGCTGGAAGGCTCGTCCGCATCGATCAACGCGGTTGCGAACTTTATCACCGCGCTGAAGCGCTCCGGCTATTTCCAGAAGGTCGAAATCAAGGAATCGAGGCAGGACGAGAAGAACATGGCAGTGCAGTCCTTCCTGTTCCAGATTTCAGCTGAAATCACTCCGCCCCCCGCAATGCAGGCGAGGCCGGCCAACGCGCCGGCACCCGCTGCGGCTGCGAAGGCGCCGGCGAAGAAAGGATAAGGGGGCGCCATGGCCAATCCATTTCGAGACATGTCCGTGATCATGCAGGCCCTGGTGGCTGCGGCAGTCGCTGTAGTGCTGGTTTTGGTGGGCGTTTACGTGCCGGGTTCTCCGATTGCTCGAGAACGGGACGAGGTGGACAGCGCCGTTCAGAAACGCACCAAGCTCAACCAGGAAGTCACCCAACTCCAGGTGTACAAGCAACGCTACGGAGAGTTGAAGCAACAGATGGACGCGCTGTCGAAGCAACTGGACACGCTGAAAACCATCGTGCCGGAAGAAAAAGAGACCGACGAGTTTATCCGACTGTTGCAGGGAGCAGCCAGCGCATCCAGCGTGTCGATTCGACGTTTGACGGCGCAGGCCATCGTTCCCAAAGAGTATCACTACGAAATGCCGTTCGAGGTGCAGGCCGATGGCCCGTACTTCAATATCCTGGATTTCTTCGGGAGGTTGGGCCGTTTGTCGCGAATCATCAATGTGGGCGACCTGACATTTGACGATCCGGACAAGCCGAAGGGCACGAAGTATCCGACGCGTCCCGGAACAACGGTTTCTGGAATTTTCACGGCAACAACATTCTTCACCAAGCCCGCCGATACGGGTGCAGCTCCGCCAGCCGGAGCCAAGCCTCAAGCCGGCGGGGCTGGGAAACCCTGAGCGGGAATGAGCGAACTATGCGTTCAGCGATAACTCTGGGACTAGGGATTTTAATCGCGGCAGCGACGCCCGGATTGCGGGCGCAGGTCAACCCGTCAACGCCGAACAGTGTGAAGTCCGCACTGGGGACCGCGGGCAAGCCCGCGCAGCAAGCGGCCAAGCCAGCAGCACCCGCTACGGGCAAACCCGCACCGCAAACGGCGCCCAAGCCTGGCGTCCCAGCCGCGAGCAAACCCGCACCACAAGCTGCCAAACCGACTGGGCAGCCCGCAGTCAAGCCCGCTGGAAAGCCTGGAACAAAGAGGGCAACGAAGCCGGCGGCGAAACCGACTGTAAGAGCAGTGGAGAGGCGTGCTACTCCAGGCAGCGCACCGGCGGCCGCGGAAAGCGAAGTGAAACAGGCTCGCCGTGATCCTTTTGAGTCCTTGATCGGCCGGCAAAAAGACGCGCCCAAGAACCTGCCTCCCGGCAAGCTGGGTTTGCAGGTCAGCACGCTGCGTCTTGACGGCATCGTGCGCGCGCCGAATGGGATGATCGCGGTGGTTTCGAATCCGCAGGCGCGCACGTACTTCTTACGTGAAGGCGACCGTTTGTATGACGGCAGCGTAGAAAAGATTTCGATGGATGGCGTTTCCTTCCATGAAGAAGGAAAAGATGCATTCGGGAAGCCCGTCGAGCACCAGGTAAATAAACGAATTTACTCCAGTCCAGGAGAACAGCAATGAAGACGAATTGGCCGGCCCTTCGGCATGGCTACCTGATCCTTGCAAGCATGGCACTGGCGAGCAGCCCCGTGCTTGCGCAAACGCAGGCGCCCGGTGGCGCAACGGCGACCGCAGCGGTCATCTCCAGCGTTGCCATTACCCAAGCGTCGCAACGGGCGGCGGTTCGCGTGGAAGGCGAGGGACGTCTCGAAGTACGCGCCGGCCGAATGCAAAACCCGGATCGGCTGGTGCTGGATTTTGCTGGAGCGCGAATGGCAGTCCAGAAGACGGTCATACCGGGAATAGCCGCCCCCGTGCGCGGAGTACGCATCGGACAATACCGTCCGGATGTGGCGCGCGTGGTTGTCGATCTCACGACGGCGACTCCATACCAGATTTCACGCGATGGCGAGGCGGTAGTCATCTACTTCGAGACTCCATCGACGACTCCAGTCGAGCCTGTGTCAAGCGCGACAACGCTGACGTTGCGGCAGAGTGAGAAGGCGCGCCCGGAATTCCGTTACTGCGCGACGTCGCCCCGCCTGGTTGCGAGCCGCTCGTCCATGGATTGGAAGATTTCCGCTCCTCGCTTCGCCTTGCCAGGTGAACTGACCCAGCCCTCAATCACCCTGGCATCGTTTGGCGGGAAGAAGGAACCGGTTCGGCCGGATTCCGCGACGCAACAAGCGGCCGCTCAGCAGGCAGTGCAGCAAGCAAACACGGCAGCCACAACGATGGCGACATCGTCGGCAACGCAGGCCCCGGCGGGAGCGGCTCCTGCTCCGGCAGCGGGAAAATATACCGGTGAGCCGATCTCCGTAAACCTGAAGGACGTCGACCTCAAAGACTTCTTCCGGCTGATTCACGAAATCAGCGGACTGAACGTGGTGCTGGATCCCGCGGTCAAGGGGAGCCTTACGATCGTTCTGGATGAAGTGCCATGGGATCAGGCGCTCGACATCGTAATGCAGAACAACAGCCTCGACAAACAACTCAACGGCAACGTTCTGCGTATCGCGACGCGCTCCACTCTTAAGAATGAAGCCGAAACACAGCGCGATCTGGAAAAGGCGCAAGCCGAAGCGATCGCTCCGGTGACCGTCACCCGCGTACTCAGCTATGCCAAGGCGGCTTCGATGGCGCCCACGCTGAAGAAGTTTCTCAGTTCGCGCGGTGATATTTTGTATGATGACCGTTCGAACCAGGTCATCATTCGCGACATTCCGTCGGTCATTCCCATCCTCGATAACCTGATCCGCCAACTGGACCGCAAGTCGCAGCAGGTGGAAATCGAAGCGCGCGTCGTTTCCGCTTCACGTTCCTTCGCGATAGATATCGGCACGCAGTTGGGCTTTGCTGGAAGAACCTCAAGCGGCCGTTCATTTGCGGGTGGTGATTCGGCGGTGGGTACCAGCGATGTCGCGAATGGCCCCACTCTCGCTCCCTTCTATACGAGTGCGGGAAGCACTAGCCTGCCGCTGAATACTAACCTCGGAGCCGGTGCTCCGACGAGCGGAATATTCCTCGGCCATCGTTCGCCCAACTTTGCGGTCGACTTCTTCATCACGGCAGCGGAAGCCAAAGGCGTCGGCAAGCTACTTTCAAAGCCCAAGGTCATTACTCAGAACAACGAGAAAGCGACGGTCAAGCAGGGTACTAAGATCCCGATTCAGACGACGATCAATAACACAATCTCGGTGCAGTTCATTGATGCCGTGCTGAAACTGGAAGTGACGCCGCAGATCACGGCGGAAGGCACGGTGTTCATGGACGTGCTCGTTGAGAATACGCAAATCGATGCCGGTATCCCGCGCGTGTCGGGAATCCCGGCTCTCGATACCGAGTCGGCGGAAACCAAGGTGACCGTGGCGGATGGCGGTACCGTCGTAATCGGCGGCATCATCATCTCTACGCAGCGCACGGACATCCAACAGGTTCCGCTCGTGGGCAGCTTGCCGCTGATCGGGCATCTCTTCAAGCGGACCAGCGTTTCTACTACGTCGCAGGAACTGATGTTCTTCCTGACTCCGCGGATTATCCCGGGGTAATTGGGAACTAGTTTCTCAACCAGAGGCGGAAACGAGGAGACTATGGTCTCCTCGTTCCATTTATGAAGACACTCTTGCATCGACGCCGCGACAGCCTGACTTCAAACCTCCTTGACGCGAAAATCGATGCGCTGCTGACCACCAGCCCGGCCAACTGGTATTACTTGACGGGCTTTACTGGGGAGTCCGGTGCTTTGGTCGTGTCGCGGAAGGGTACCACCCTGATCACGGACGGCCGATTCATGGTACAGGGCCAAGAGGAGGCGTCTGGAGTCCGCATCCTCCAACAAAAAGGCTCCCTGTATGAATCGGCTGGCCAATTCTTGAAGAATTCACATTCTAACCGGGTGGGGTTCGATCCCTCCCAGGTTACGGTGGGACAACTGCAGAGCCTTCGCAAAGCCGCTGGTCCGCGGGTGCGCTGGATTCCGGCAGTGGGCAAGGTGGAGAGCCTCCGGATACGGAAGGATGCGGCAGAGCTGGCGCAAATGCGACGGGCGGCCATCCTGGCGGGTGAGGTGGTGCAACAGGCAATCGGTCTGCTAAAACCGGGGATTCGAGAATTTGAGGTGGGAGCCGAGATCGAATATCAAATGAGAAAGAAAGGCGCGTCGGGACCGGCGTTTGAAACGATAGTGGCGTTTGGAGAGAGAGCAGCCCTGCCGCATGCACGCCCCACGGCCAAGCGACTGAGGAAAAATGAGTTGGTCGTGCTGGACCTGGGTGTTATACTCGGCCACTATTGCAGCGACATTACCCGCACAGTGTACTTGGGGCGGGCCCCAAAACGCATTCGGACCTGGTATCAGGCGGTTTTGGAGGCCCAGACAGCAGCGATTGCGGCTGCAAAGAGCGGGGTGGCCTGTGGGGATATCGATAGGGCGGCAAGGGGAGTCCTTGCCGGGTATCGCCTAGACCATCTCTTTGTTCACAGCACGGGCCATGGGCTTGGACTCGAAGTGCATGAGGATCCCCGGGTGGCGCGGGGGCAGAAGAAGCGCCTGGAGCCGGGGAACGTAATCACCATTGAACCTGGCGTATATTCGGCAGGCATCGGGGGGATTCGCATTGAAGACGATGTCGCCGTTCACGCCGACCATACGGAAGTACTGACCCGCGCACCGCGGGATCTCATCGAGATCTAGAGCAGGCATGAAACGCAAAAAGCCTACAAAGTCCAGTACGTCGTTCGCCCATCCGGAAATTCAGCAGATCGAACAGCTCCTCCAGTTCATGACGGAGCACAATCTAGAAGAGTTTGAATATTCGAGGGGTGATTTGCATATCCGGCTGCGCAAGACCTCGGCCGGAGTGGTGGTGGCCGCTCCACGGGTAATGGCCGCGCCGGAGATTATCGTTCCCGGTTCAGTGGAGGCTCCGCACGCATCGGCAGGCGGCGTTCCGGCTCCTGCGGAGGGGCGTTCCACCGAAGATCTACACTTGGTCAAGTCTCCCATCGTTGGGACGTTTTATGAGTCGCCCAGCCCCGGGACGGAGGCTTTTGTGAAGGTAGGCTCTCACGTGGAGACGGGAAAAACGCTTTGCATCGTGGAAGCGATGAAACTGATGAACGAGATCGAATCCGACGCCACCGGCGAAGTCATCCGAATTTTCGTGGAAAACGGACAGCCGGTTGAATACGGGCAGCCTCTCTTTGGCATCCGTCCGAGCCGGAAGAAGTAGCCGGCACGCCAGACCATGTTCCAGAAAATCCTAGTTGCCAATCGCGGGGAGATCGCCCTGCGGGTCATTTGCGCCTGCAAGGAATTGGGGATATCCACCGTTGCCGTTTATTCCGAAGCGGACCGTAACTCGCTCCATGTCCGGTTTGCCGATGAGGCAGTTTGCATCGGACCGGCACGGAGCAGCGAGAGTTATCTGAACATTCCCCAGGTGATCAGCGCGGCCGAAATCACAAACGTGGATGCCATCCATCCGGGGTACGGGTTCCTCTCTGAAAACGCCAACTTCGCCAAGGTTTGCGAAGCATCGGAAATTACGTTTATCGGCCCCAAGCCGGAAATCATAGAAATGATGGGAGAAAAGGACCGGGCACGGCGCGAAGTGAAGACCGCCGGTTTGCCTACTATTCCGGGAAGCGAAGGCATCGTTGAAGGGGAAGAGCAGCTCGCCAAAGAGGCGGCGCACATCGGGTATCCGCTCATTCTCAAAGCCTCGGCGGGCGGAGGTGGGCGAGGAATGCGTGTGGTGCGCAAGCAGGATGAACTTCTGTCCGCTTACCAGACGGCCCGGAGCGAAGCACAGCAAGCCTTTGGGACGCCGGACGTTTACGCGGAAAAATTTCTTGAGCATCCTCGTCACATCGAATTTCAAGTGCTGGGAGACCAGCATGGGAAAGTGATCCATCTCGGCGAACGCGAATGCAGCATTCAGCGGCGGCACCAGAAATTGGTGGAGGAGTCGCCTTCGCCGGTGCTGGAGGCGAAGCGGCGGAAGGACCTTGGCGCGAAAGTGGTGAAGGCGCTGGAAAAGATCGGCTACACCAACGCGGGGACCGTCGAGTTTCTGATGGATGAAGACGGATCAATGTACTTCATTGAGATGAATACGCGCATTCAGGTTGAACATCCCGTGACGGAGCTTGTTACCGGAGTGGATTTGATCAAGGCGCAGATCCGGATCGCCGCCGGCGAACGGATGGAGGATGCTACCGGGGAGATTCACCATTCCGGGCATGCCATTGAATGCCGGATCAATGCCGAGGATCCGGTGACGTTTGTGCCCTCTGCCGGACGCATTACGACGTTCCAAGCTCCGGGAGGCACTGGTGTGCGTGTGGATTCGGCGGCCTATGCCGATGCCATCATTCCTCCGTACTACGATTCGATGATTGCAAAGCTGATCGTCAAGGGGCGCGACCGCAGCGAAGCAATTGGGCGCATGAAGCGGGCGCTTGAGATGTTCGTCATAGAAGGCATCAAGACGTCGATCCCGTTGCACCGCCGGATTCTCGCCGATGCGGATTTTGCCGCGGGGAATTTCGATACCCACTTCATCGAAAGATTGCTCGGAACGAACGGAAAATAAACGTTGAAGCGCCTTGTTCTACCGCGGCTGTATGTGATATTAGACGCAGCATTGCTAACCGTTCCCGAAGCAGAGTGCGCCCAAAAACTCGCCGATGCCGGTGTCCGGTTGCTACAATACCGGAACAAGTGGGCATCCCCCCGCAAACTTTTCGAATCTTCAAGAGAGCTGGTTTCGCTGCTTGCACCGCTGAAGGTTTCGGTGGTGGTGAATGACCGCGCCGATTTCGCGACCGTCGCGGGAGCAAACGGCGTCCACGTTGGCCAGGAAGATTTAGAGGTGGAGAAAGCGCGGCAGGTGGTTGGAACAGAGAAACTCGTTGGCGTGTCCACGCACAATCTCGAACAGTTCCAGCGCGCCACTGCATCTTCTGCGGATTACATCGCCGTCGGCCCCATCTTTGCTACCGGCACAAAGTCAAATCCCGATCCTGTTGTTGGGACAGAGTTCATCCGAAAGGTCAGACTGCTAACTGATAAACCGATTGTAGCTATTGGAGGCATCACGTTGGAGCGCGCTCCTGAGATAATCGAGTCAGGGGCCGATTCCGTGGCGGTTATCAGCGATATCCTGGGCGCCCCGGAACCTGGGAAGCGCGCCAGGCAATACATCGACTTGCTGGGACACCAACCACGCGGCGACAGGCTGAGGACATTCGGCGAATGGTAGACACAACACATCCTCTTGCGGACACCAGTGCAAAATCGGGGCCTGGCTTTGTGCGTGCCATTGGATTGTTCGACGGCACGATGATTGTTGTCGGCTCGATGATCGGGTCGGGCATCTTCCTCGTCGCCGCAAATATTTCGCGCCAGACGGGATCCGCCGGCGGGCTGCTACTCACCTGGATTCTCACGGGACTATTGACGATTTCCGCCGCGCTTTCCTACGGCGAGCTGGCGGGGTTGTTTCCGCACGCCGGGGGTCAGTATGTTTACTTGCGGGAAGCCTACTCGCCGCTCTGGGGATTTCTTTACGGCTGGACACTTTTCCTGGTGATTCAGACGGGCACCATCGCTGCCGTTGCCGTGGGCTTTGCGCGGTATCTGGGCGTCTTGCTGCCGTCGATTTCGCCGACTGCATGGATCATCCATCCTATCGCCCTAGGTTCGAAGGTTGCCATCAGCCTCTCTGTTCAGCAGTTGGTTGCCATACTTATGATCAGTTTTCTTACCTTCCTGAATACCCTGGGGGTGCGCCTCGGCAAGCTGATTCAGAACATCTTCACGTCTGCTAAGACAGCGTCACTTCTGGGGTTGATTTTCCTGGGTATTTTTGTGGGGAGAAATGCAGGGGCGATCACGGAAAATTTCAGTCATCTCTGGACAGTCCGCAACCCGCTACTCATCGAGCCGGGCGCGAATTTTTTGAAGAGCCTTGTGCCAACCGTCACCGCCGCGAGCGGCGCTTTTGGATTGTTTGTGGCTTTAGGAGTGGCCCAAGCTGGTTCGCTGTTCTCCGCGGACGCCTGGAACAATATCGGCTTCACGGCTGCGGAAGTGAAAAACCCCAAGCGTGACGTAGCCCTTTCGATGGCTTTCGGGACCATCATTGTCATCACCTTGTATTGCCTTGCGAATCTCGCCTACCTTTGCACTCTGCCACTGGTGCAGATCCAGACCGCTCCCGATGATCGCGTGGCCAGCGCGGCCCTGAATGCCATTTTCGGCCCGACCGGCGCGATGATCATGGCTGTGGCAATCATCATTTCCACGTTCGGTTGCAACAACGGCCTCATTCTCGCGGGCGCCCGCGTTTCCTACGCGATGGCGAAAGATGGACTTTTTTTCAAATCTACCAGTACGCTGAACAAAAAGGGTGTTCCCGGAACAGCGTTGGTATATCAGGGAATTTGGATTGCTATCCTGATTTTACTGCGCAGGCGGCGCGTGGATGCTGCCGGGGCCGTAACTTACGGCAATCTTTACAGCGACCTGCTCGACTACGTCGTGTTTGCTGCGCTGCTCTTCTATGCGCTCACAATCGTTGGAATCTTTGTCTTGCGAGCAAAACGTCCGAACGCTGAGCGGCCATACCGGGCCTTCGGTTATCCGTTCGTTCCCGTGCTGTACCTATTGGCAGCGGTCGCGATCCTGTCCGTGCTTCTGCTCTACCAGACCCAAACGGCCGGTGCGGGACTGGTGCTCGTGCTTATCGGGCTGCCGGTCTATTGGCTATGGGTGTGGTGGTCTCGGCGGAAGGTGAAGACCAGTTCCACACAATAATCGAATTTAGTTGTAGGGGGGCAGCATGCCGCGCCCCTACAATGTTTCAGGCCAAATTGGCCCCGATTTCAGGAATCGGGGCCGAACCCCAAAGGAGGAGTTGCATGGGCAACCCCTTGTTCGCAAGAAAACCGATGAGCATGCTGCTCGCGGAAGCAAAGGAAGCGGGCGAGCACAGCCTGAAGCGCACGCTTGGTCCGGTCCAATTGACGGCGCTGGGCGTAGGGGCGGTCATCGGTGCGGGCATATTTGTGTTTTCGGGACTGGGTGCGCACTATGCCGGGCCTGGCTTGATGCTCTCCTTCGTGCTCTCCGGACTGGGCTGCGCGTTCGCCGCGCTGTGCTACGCGGAATTCGCCGCCATGATTCCGCTGGCGGGCAGCGCTTACACTTACGCCTACGCAACCCTCGGCGAACTATTCGCTTGGATCATCGGGTGGGATCTCACGCTTGAGTACGCCATGGGCGCAAGTACCGTTTCATCGGGCTGGTCCAACCACTTCATTGAATTGCTGAATATTTTCAAGATCAAAATGCCATTGTGGCTGGCCTACGACCACTGGACCGGGCTGGGCACCGCTACGAAGATCGTCGCGCGCCAGATGGCACAGGCCTCGGACACTACGTTGCAGCCAGGCACGCAGGCCTTCCTCGACAAGGTCGATGCCATCGTCAAGGCGCAGTCGCCGGAATTGGTTCAGCAGGCGCACGCGCTTCTCAATGCCCCGACGCTTTTCGGATCGGAAATCGGCTTCAATCTACCCGCATTTTTGATCGCTCTCATCATCACCGCGGTCTTGGTCATCGGCATCAAAGAAAGCGCGCGCTTCAATGCCGCCATCGTGACCATCAAGGTTGCCGTGGTGCTCTTCGTCATCGGCCTGGGAATCCAATACGTCGATTTTTCCAATTGGGGCCATGACTGGTCCACCTTCGCGCCC
>Ga0209625_1000259_pt1 | contig 13587 bp, 8 predicted proteins | sample JacPin_JW_Ref_M2_FD_187960 | JGI IMG/M metagenome (GOLD analysis project Ga0209625, IMG submission 187960) | Forest soil microbial communities from Algoma, Ontario, Canada - Jack Pine, Ontario site 1_JW_Ref_M2 (SPAdes) (version 2) | ecosystem: Environmental > Terrestrial > Soil > Boreal...
AAGTAATCGTCCCCTCCGCGCGGCTGGCTTCAAATGGCCTGGAAGCCTACCGTCTCGCCATCCAACGAAAATTCGAGGGCCTGGTAGCCAAGGATCTCTCTTCGCCTTACGTCGAAGGCCGTTCCAGTTTCTGGCTAAAAGTAAAAGTCCATCAGGAAGATGAATTCGTGATCGGCGGATTCACCGCGCCCTCCGGCTCGCGCAGCCATTTCGGAGCGCTTCTCTTGGGCGCCTACGATCGCGGCAAACTGCATTTCGTGGGAAAAGTCGGCACCGGTTTCAACCAAGAAAGTCTCGGCACGTTGTTTAAGAAATTCCGTCCGCTGGTGCGCCAGCAAAGCCCGTTCGTCGATCCTCCGCGAGAACGGGACGTCACCTTTCTAGCGCCGAAGCTCGTCGCCCAAATTTCTTACCAGGAATGGACCAGCGACAAAAAACTTCGCCAGCCTGTTTTTCTCGGGCTTCGCGATGACAAAAGCCCGCAGGAAGTTCGCATGCCGGAGTTCGCCGCATGAAAGCCAAACAAACCAGATCAACGAAATCGATCAAGTCGCCCAGACCTGCAAAAATCTCGAAGTCCCCGAACATAACGCCCGCGAAAACCGGGAAACCTGCCCCCGCGACTCCGTCCTCCAAAACTCTTCCAATCACCGTTTCCAATCCCACTAAAGTTTTCTGGCCCGACGAAGGCTACACCAAGCTGCAGCTCATCGAGTTTTACGCCGATATTTTTCCCAAGCTCCAACCCTACCTAAAAGAGCGCATGCTCTCTCTCGAGCGCTGCCCCGACGGCATGCGCGGCGGCTGTTTCTATCAAAAAGAAGCCCCGTCCAGCATGCCACCCGGCACGCCCACCAAGCGGATCGCCCACGTAGGCAAATCCGCTAAATCCACAAATTATGTCGTGGGTGGCTTGCTGGCCACGCAACTCGCGTTGGCAAATCTCGGTTGCATCGCCGTTCACGTATCGGGAAGCCGCGCATCTTCCTTGCGCAAGCCCGACTGGGTTTGTTTCGATATGGATCCGCAATCGGGAAAATTCCGCGATGCCGCGCGCGCCGGCCTGCGACTCAAAGAACTTCTTGATGTGTTAAAGCTCGAATCTTTTCCCAAAACTTCCGGCAGCCGCGGACTCCACGTTTTTGTTCCCATCAAGCCGGAAACCGACGTGGATGAAGTTTTGTCTTTCGCCGGGTCACTCGTCGCGCGCCTTGCGGCGCAATTCCCCAAAGAACTCACCGTCGAACATTCCATCGCGGCCCGCAAACAGCGCGTCTATCTCGACCCTTACCGCAACGGTTTTGGCCAGACCGTCGTAGCCCCATACTCCGTGCGGCGCCGCCCCAAAGCCCCATTTTCAAGTCCGCTCTCCTGGCCGGAAGTTACTCCGACCCTCGATCCTTCCGAATTCAATCTAGGCAACTACGCAAAACGTCTGAGCGGCGCTGATCCGTGGCAGGATTTTTTCAAGAATCGTCAGCCTCTAAAGGTGGCGATAAACGCGCTGAAAAAAATCTGACGGTGTAGTCATTGCTAAATTTTTGGACTGATTCCCCGCCAGCGTAGTTATAAATAATATTTTCCGCAATCGCCGAACCCAGCTTGGTCATGCGCTCGGACAACCTTGGCGGGACCCGCCCACCATGCAAAGGCAAATCAGCAAATCCGCTCTGCACATTTCATAACAAAGCTTTTTGACTTATTCCATATTTCCAGTATTATCGAATCATGCCAAACGTTACCCCCGCTCAGATCGCCCGCTTCGCCGATATGTTCTCCGCCATGGGCACCGAAGCACGCCTGCGCATCATGCAACTTCTGATGACTGCCGAGCCGAAGGGGATGGTCGTCGGCGATATCCAGTCCGAAATCGAAATTCCCAATTCCACGCTCTCGCACCATCTCGACAAGTTGAAAAACGAAAACCTGGTCACCGTGCGCCGCGAAGGAACCTACCTCTGGTATCGCGCCAACACCGACGCGCTCAAAGATCTTCTCGGCTTCCTCTACGCCGAATGCTGCACGCGCAACCATGTAGTCGCGCCGAAGGATTTAGTTTCGATTTCCAGGTAAAAAGGGAGACGCGCATGAGTTCAGAAAATATCAAATCCATCGTGCAGGAAAAGTATGGCGCAGCAGCCCAGCGCGCCGCGTCAGGTCAATCCTCGGCATGTTGCGGTTCCAGTCCCGCATCCGCCACCGACAGATGCGATCCCATCACCGCGAATCTATACGGCGAAGGCGAAGCCGGCTCCGTCCCGGAAGCCGCCCTGCGCGCCTCACTCGGCTGCGGCAATCCCACCGCTCTCGCGAATCTCGCGCCTGGCGAAATCGTTCTTGATCTAGGATCGGGCGGAGGCATTGACGTTCTCCTCTCCGCGCGCCGCGTCGGTCCCACAGGAAAAGCCTACGGCCTGGACATGACCGACGAAATGCTCGCGTTGGCGGAAGAAAACAAACGCAAATCCGGCCTCCTCAACGTCGAATTTTTGAAAGGTGAAATCGAAAACATTCCGCTGCCCGACAATTCTGTCGACGTCATCGTATCCAACTGCGTAATCAATCTTTCCGGCGACAAGGACCGCGTTCTGCGCGAAGCATTCCGCGTACTCAAGCCCGGCGGCCGCTTTGCAATTTCAGACGTGGTAGTCCGCGGCGAAGTCCCGGAGCAGATTCGCAAGAGCGTGGAACTGTGGGTCGGCTGCGTGGCAGGCGCGCTAACAGACACGGAATACCAGCAAAAACTTGCCGCCGCGGGCTTCGAATCCGTCGACATCGAACCCACGCGCGTCTACAGCATCAACGACGCCAAAGAATTTCTGAATGCCGTGGGCATCGACGCCGACGCTGTCGCGCCGCAAATCCGCGACAAATTCATCAGCGCCTTCGTGCGCGCACAAAAGCCCGTAGCCAAAACTTGCTGCGGCCCCACCTGTTGCGCAAACTAACTCTCACTCGAACAAATGTGTGACTGGGCCCGAGCTATCAAAATTCCTGAATGCTCAGGCCCGGTCACAATCGCAATTATTAAAAAATAAGCTTCAGTCCAAGTTGCATGGTGCGGTTGCCGCCCGTGAATTGATGAAAATTTAAGAAGCTGCTCGGCGCGGTAATCAAGACAAGTCCCCCGGCAAACGGATTGGGATTGGTAGTCGAATCCAACGCTCCATTGTTGGACGGGAGTCCGATGCTGAAGTTTCGGTGATTGAAAGTGTTGTAAGTTTCAGCCCGGAATTGCACGTTCAGCCGTTCGCCGAATTTCGTGCTTTTCAGCAACGCAATATTCCAAAGGTTTAGTCCGGGCGTGTTGATGGTGTCGCGCCCGATGATGTTGTTATCGGTCCCCAGGCCGGCTTTCACGTACCTGGACGCCGGGTTGGCCGCCACGTACCCCGCCACATTTGCCGCGCCTCCGCAACCGGTGGCCGATCCCTGCACGCTGGTGTTTCCGACTCCGTCCACGCACACGAAATTAATTCCTGAAGGCACATTCGACGTTCCCGCCGGGTTGAATACCGGCCGATCAGCCGTGGCACTGCCATTCGCATTCGCATCGCTGCCGTTTAGCAGCGTCACCGGTTGTCCGCTCTCAAAAAGGTAGCTTCCACTAACTTCCCAACCGTGGATGAAGCCACCGACAAACCTGTTGCCAACCTGTACGTTCGGGAGGTCGTAGACCCATGAGACCGCCACCTTGTGCGTAAAGTCCAGCGCAGAACGCCCGCGATCCGCTGAAATATTTCGAGCATCCAGCGGGCGCCGCGGGTTGATGGTGCTGGAATTCAACTCGTTGGTGGCGTCGTCGATTGTTTTCGAGAACGTGTAGTTGCCGCGCAAATATAATCCACGCGCGAAACGGTGGATGGTGTCAACGGATCCCGCGTGGTACATGGATTGCCCCCACGGAGCTTCGTCCGTCAACACTCCAAAGAAACCATCCGCGGAATAAGGTTGAAAAAATCCTTGCGCGAGGAAGTTTTGGAAATCTGACAAGCGTTGAGATGTTGCCGGCAAAGTCGCTGGAATTTGCGATGTTGAGAGATACGTTGGCAGCGGTTTCAGCCCACCGCCCGGAAATCTCGGATCGAATGCCGAAACCTCGTTGAGCCTTATTTGCACTGGCAGAGAGATGGCATGGGTTCCCAGATATCGAACCTCAATGCTGGTGTCTTTCTGTAATTGATGCTGAACGCTCAAGCTCCAACTAAGGATCTTGGGCGCGGTAAGGTCCGGAACAATGCCCGCGGTAAGCGCACGGGCCAGAGTTTGTGTGCTGGGGGTAATAAATGGCGAGAGCCCTCCTCCGGCTAGGAAGCCTTTGCCAGTCCCGTCGGCGGGATCCAGAAAACTCGCGCACCACGGCGTGCTCGGCGCGATCTGGCACGTTAGTCCTGGATTGTTTTCAAATTGGCGCTGCGGCGGCTGGTTGTTCGTTTCAAAGTTAGTGGGATAGATGTCATAGAAATATCCCGCGCCGCCACGAACCGACCATTTACCGTTACCGGTGACATCCCACGCAAAACCGATGCGCGGTCCGAAATTATTTGTATCCGGTTTTGGCGCGGTAAAAAATAACCCCAGGGCCGGATCATTGGCCACGGCATTGAATGCCTGATTATTGGCATCGCGCGGTGTACCAAAATACTCATAGCGCAGACCCAGATTGAGTGTCAGGCGGGAAGTTACTTTCAAATCGTCCTGCAAAAACCCGGCGAAACCGTTGTCATTGCCGACAAACGTTCCGTTCCCAACGTTTTTCAGCGCGCCGTTCCCACCGTCTGGCACAAAATCATTGAGAAAGGAATTCAGCGTCGCCCAATCCCACTCTCCTCGCGCTCGCGGTAGAAAAATCGTCTTGTCGATATATTTGCGAATCTCAATTCCGCCACGCAACGTATGTCGTCCCCGGACGTAAGTAAGATTTTCCTGAAGTTGATATGTGTTCTGCGTGTAGCCTTGGGGAGCTCCCGGAAATGGGCCGGTATTTATACTGAGTTCATCCACTTCCGCATTGGGAAATGTTGCAAGGTTTGCGGGGAGCACAGAGTTAGGTCCGTTCACGCGTGAATACGACAATCTGAAATCGTTAACCAGGCGCGAATTTATTGTCCACGCGTCGGTAAAAATTATTTTGCGCGAGTCCGAAGCCGATGTGCCGTTAAATTGGGTCTGAGGCTGAGCTGGATTAGGCAGTGGGCCACGGATGCGGTCGAAAAGAAATCGCCCTCGCAATTGGTGAGCTCCTAGGTTCAAGTCCGCATTGGTGATGAAATCGTTTTCATTCACAAAATTGGGGGCTATCGCCTGTAAGGTTCCGACCTCAATCGGCACCCTGCCGGAAGCTGTAGTTACGCATGCAAAATCTGGCGTGATGTCTGCGGCGCCCGAATTGCAATGACTAGGGAAATTGCTGGCAGGCGCCACGGGCGTTTGCGCGAGGATGCCCTGAATCGCAGTGTCGGGCTGCGCCAGGGTCATAATTTGTTGTAAACCCGCCGCGGTCGGAGCAGTTATGACCGGGCTTCCCGCCGCGAGCCCGTTATTCTGGAATTCGTAACCGCCAAAAATGAACAACTTGTCTTTTTTGATCGGCCCGCCGATGCTCCCGCCTGCGCGGTTATAATCAAAACGGTTTTTCACGCCATTCGCTTTTTGCAGATTGTCTTCCGCGAAGTAATTTCTATTCTGGTTATATTCGTGAGCTTCGCCGTGCCAATTATTGGTGCCGGACTTTGTAGTGATAATGAATTGTCCGGCCGCGGAATGGCCGTACTCCGCGCTGAACTGATTCGTCAGCAGAGTAAATTCCGCCACTGAGTCCTGAATCACCGGCTGCGTGGGACCATTCACGCCTTGATTGTTATCGTCGGCCCCGTCGATCGTGAAACTATTAAATCGCGGCCGTAAACCACCGATTGCGCCGCCTGATCCGCCCGATGCGCCCCCCGGCTGGGTGGTGCTGTTGGGCATGAGAGTGGCATATTCCAGAACCGAGCCCCCAGGCACGGTAATCGGTATTTCATTGACCACTCTCCCGTCGAGACTGGAGCCTAACTCCGAGGAAGTAGTCTTGATCAAATCGCCCGCCGAGTTTACTTCCACGACTACGCTGGCTTGTCCCAGCTCTAACTTGACAGTAGCATCGGCTACTTGACTGGCCGCCACCCGCACACCTGTACCGACGTATTTTTTGAATCCTTCTTTCTCCACCGTGACGGTGTAGGAACCGATCAATAAATTCGGAAATTCATAAGCACCGTTGCTCGATGCGTTGGTCGACTGCGAAACATTCGTGCCTTCGTTGGTAACCGTAACCTTGGCATCCGTAACGCTGGCCCCGGAAACGTCCGAGACCACCACGCGTAATGTGCCGTCCAGTCTTTGCGGCAAGGCCGTAGGCCCGAAACTTAGCGTTATAAGGATAGCTATTACTAAAGATAGGAAAGTACATTTAGGCCGCATATAAACTTGATGTGTGTGCGCGCGTTCAAGGCTTTCGCTATTCATAAATGTTCCTCCGTCGTTTTGACAGCTCAGTTGTTTCATCGCTATCCACTGCGGATGTGTAGCTGGGCGTTACTGAAACGTAACGAAGGACAGTGCACCTACAGAACCAACTTTGTATCCCAGCTAAGTTGTTTTGTAAGCGTGCATTAACGAATTGAGAGACAAAACCGAGGATAAACTATCGATAGTTATAAATATTTTTAGATGAATCAGTCTGGGTTCTCATAGATTAGTCCGAAGTATCACCTAAGAATGGACACATCAAATGCCTGGGAGACGACAACCGAACTCACTCGACCGTGGATGCGACTGGACGCACTGATGAGTTGATTTACTGGTGTCGTCGTGGGCTCAACGACCAGAAGCGTCGTTACCTATGCACGAATCACTAACGCTGCTCGGCGATCTCGCCACGTAATTGTGCAAGCCGAAAATACGCGGGGTATGTTGACCTTAAGCCACATCTTTTAGTCAGGCGACGTTCGCCACACCACCACAGTTGCGATCTAGAACTGGTATCGCAGCGCGAACTCCATGACCCGTGGCTTGGTAATGGTCCCGGAATATTGTCCGAGCGAAGAAGGATTAGTGAGTGCGCCATTGAAAGTGATGGTCGCGGCGTCGAAGCGCACCGAGTTCGTCAAGTTATAAGCGTAGGCGCTGAAGCGCAGAATTTGTCGTTCGGTGATATGGAAGTTCTTGTTAACTCCCAGATCGACACCAAAAAATCCCGGTCCCCGGAAATTGTTGCGCGGTCCGGACTCGCCCGGGTACGGCAGCCGAAAGAATTGATTGGCGAAACCGACAGGGTCGGATCCTAAATTGAACGCGAAGGGATCGCCATTCGAATTGAAAAACAGTCCGGCCTTTGGCCGTGTACCGACTAACTCCGCATTGCCGGACAGCTGGAAGTTTGTATTCCACGTGCCACCCGCGGGAATAGTGAAGGGAAAGCCGCTGGTCCAGCGGTAGATTCCGCTAATCTGCCAGCCACCCGCCAAGGCATCCGTCACGCGATTCCAGCCGTTACCGAAATACCTCCCGCGTCCAAAGGGCAGGTCATACACCCAGTTGGAGTTGATTTGATGCCGGGCATCGAAGTCGGATGGCCCACGAAGTTGTTTCGGCTCCCAAGTATTGATAATGGCGCTTAAGCCTCCGTAACGGGGTACACGTTCCGCGTCGGAGCCTTCGTCGAGTGACTTGGAAAGCGTGTAGTTGAAATCAAATTGCAATCCATGTGTAGGACGGCTTCGCAACGTGAATTGTCCGGCGTTGTACGCGCTGGTGCCCATGGACGACCAGGCATACAGAGCGGTGAATTGCGGATTATAGAACTGGAACGGCACGCCTCCGACAGGTTGTCCCGGTAACTGCAAACAAGACGGAAAACAATTTGTGTCAAAGACATTGATGAAGTTGCTGGCTCCCAGCGTACTCGCGCCCCAGTTGCACTGGAACATTTCATACATGGATTGCGTGGCCGTTGGATTGGGCGTTGTCGGTCCGTTGCAGTACGTTCCATCCACGCCTGCCGCAGCCGGAAATAGATTTTCAAAATACGGGATGGCCTGAACCTGGCTCGGCGGAGTATTGGCATTAGCCAGCTTTGCGAACATCGTGGCGGCCGTGAAGTAATCCATCCCGGATTTCGGGTCTTTAAGATTGAGCGGCATGGCCAGATCCCGTTGTTGCAACAGACGATGTCCCAACCGGCCGACATACGTGGCGCTGAAAATTAAACCTCCGGGCAGTTCGCGCTGGAACGAAAGGTCAAGCAGCTCTGAATAGGGAGTCCTCAGCTTATCGTCAAAGCCAAAGGCAATTTGCTGAACGGAATTGGCCAAGGTGCTGACGGGCGGAGTAAATGGAAACGGCGCTGTAGGCGGAGGAGCTAATAACTGTCCATTCGCGCTCGCCACCGGTATGTCGTGCAGCCCCGTAAAACGGGCGCTTCCGTCCACCGTCTGAACGGACGCGGCATTGGTGACCACGGTGTTAAGTCCGAACGCGCCGCTTGCGTCGTAGGTGTCGATAAGCGGTTCGCCGAAATGGTCATACACGATCCCGAAACCGGCGCGAATCGAGGACTGTCCAGGTCCGCCAAACAAGGATTTGAACAATCCTGTTGAACCCGAGGGCGAGTAGGCAATAGCAAGTCGCGGCCCAAAGTTTTTATAGTCATATGGCCAGAAAGGCTGCTTGCCATTGGCTTGTCCATTTGGCGAATAGCTGATGATCTGACTGCTTGTTTGACCTTGCTCCATAAGCGTCGCACGTTGTTTGACGTAATCATTCAAGCTGGCATCGGGAGCTACCTGGTTACCGTTTATTTCATACGGCGGTTGCAGCAAGCTGTAACGCAATCCTGCCGTGATGGTCAGGCTGGAAGTTAGATGCCAGGAATCCTGAACATACCAATCATATTCCCATGACTTGAAGTGTTTGGGGACCAGCGTACCTTGGGGTATTTGAACGTTTTGCGCAGTGCGATTGTAACCGCTCGTTACTTGAGGAACTAATCCCACCAGATTGACTACCGCGTTGTCGTACACTTGCGAGTTGTTGGGATCAACAGTGGGAAAACCAAACGCATCTGGATCAAGGCTTCCCCCGCTGCCAGAAGGGCCTTGCAGCAGCCAGACGGGATTGGTGGAAGCGGCGTTAAAGTTGGAAGCATCGGTGGCAAAAACATTGTTGATCAAGCGAATGTTGGTGCCGAATTGTAACGTGTGTTTGCCCTTGGTCCACGAAACATCATCCAGCCAATTATGAACTGGCACGTGGAACTTGGTGGTAAACGAAGTCTCCGGTGAAAGTGTAGATATTCCCGGATGAAGGTCATCGAATCCGCGAAACGTGACGATCGGCCCGTTTTCGATTCCGAGATTGTCCTGACTCTCGCGCGTCAGTCCGTAATGAAAGCTGTTGACTACTGTTTTTGAAAGCACCGCCGTATACCCGGTTGCGATAGCCCGGCTGGTATTGCGCAAAGTGTTGGCGGGTGACTGCCCAGGGAACTGTGGCGGAAATGCTTTACGATCGGTTTGATAATTCCCGCGAACAAAAAGTCTGTGGCTTCCGGAACGCGTGAGGTTGTAGTCGATCTTGGCGATGGTGGTGTTGAGATGTTGCGGCTGCGGCGCGGAGAAGGTGAAGCAGGAAAAGTTAAAGCCATCGGAGTTGCCGCAAATATTCGAATTAGGCGAAGGATATTGCTGGAAAACATTCACCACGTTCGAATTCACGCCGTTGCCCATCGGGCAAGTGCCGGTGGTCAGGCAACCTTGATCCATGGCCTTAATATCCGCGGGCCCAACGGCGGCGGTGCCTGCCCCGAAACTATATGGCGTGCCGCTTAGGCCCTGCACCGAGCCGCCCGGGCATTGCGTAACATCCGCGCAAGGGTACAGAACTACTCCGTCGCGCAAGTTTGCGCTAGGAACGTTGCGAATGACTTGGGTATTTTCGGCCAGCCTCTGACCTTCATACGTGCCGAAGAAGAACAAGCGGTCTTTTAAGATCGGACCGCCGAGCGCGCCGCCGAAAGTGTTGCGGATAATCTTTCCCGCAACGTTTGCCTCGCCCTCTCCCAATTGCGCGTGTTTGTTGAACCAGTCATTCGCCGCGGTCACAGTTGGACGGTTCTGTTCATACAGAGAACCGTGAAAAGTGTTCGTGCCGCTCTTGGTAACCAGCGCGACTTGTCCACCAGAGGAGCGCCCTTGATCGGCATTGTCCCCCGCGGTGGTTACGCGGAATTCTTCGATGGAATCCAACGTGGAACGCACCGCTCCTTGAAATGCTGTTCCGCGGACCTGATCATTGTTGTCCACGCCATCGAGCGTAATGTTGGCCTGGTCGCTGCGCCCTCCATTCAACGCTCCATTGCGCGTGTCGATGTTGTCGTCAACATTCGTGCCGATAAAAGTTGCGCCCGGTTGCAGACTCAAGACTCCCGCGGCGTCGCGACCTTCAAATGGCAACGCCAGTATTTGCCGCGAGTCGAAGGCGTTGCCGATGGTGGCGTCGGTGGTATTGACAGCCGCGCCTGGACTCTCCATCACCGTCACCGTATCCGATACGGTCCCCAGCTCCAGCTTGATGTTCACCCGTTGGGTGGTCGAAACCAGGGCTTCCACTTTTTCCGTGACCGCATTGCGGAAACCGTCGGCTTCAACCCGCACAATGTATGACCCAGGCTGTAGTGAGAGAAACTCATAGTGGCCCTGGTCGTTCGTCTGCGTTGTGCGCGTCACTCCGCTTGCCGCGTCTGCCGCGGTGACTTTGGCCGCGCTGACGGCTCCGCCCTGGGCATCGGTAACATCACCCACAATAGATGTGGTTCCCTGCTGCGCTGCAATAACACTCACAACCACCGCCCACAAGACCGCCACAAATAAAACACGAGCCCCCATCTGCATCGACAAACGATTCACAGTGCCTCCGTTGAAATGCACACGCAACATCACAGTTGGGGAGCGTGGCAATCCGTGTGCCGAATCACGCTATTGAAAAGAAAGGCGCTTAGAATCTAAAAAATATTAATTGTCTTCAGGTTCAGGAATTTACTTATAGGTTTCCGAACGGCTCGATCAGGCCGCGTATCTTGTGGCGTGTGGATGGACCGCAACGGTGGAAAAACTCACGCTGCTGTGGACGGCATCATTCGCTTCACTTCACTCTGCGAACTACGCGTCAAAATGGCCGGCTTTTCTGCGTAGCTCGACTAGTAACCTCGGTGGACAAACAACACCAGAGCAGCACCCAATAATACGGCGCCGACAAATATTGAGATCGCGCCTGCTCTAAACCACCTGGAAGTCTCAAAGGCGCCGAAAAAGGTTTCTACCGTCGGAGACGTTATACCTTCGGACAATCCAGCGGCCAATGCACTGTTTTGTCGCGAGACAAACGGCGATTGTTCTACACATTGTGCATTTGCGATGAATGTGTATCCCCGGCGTGGTATCGTTTCCACATAAAGCGGGCGATCGTGCGAGTCGCCAAGAATATGACGCAACTTATTCACCGTGGTGTTGACGTTCGCGTCGTAATTGATTTCTGTTTCGTTGGGCCATAAACGCGCCCGAAGAGTTTCACGCGTGATTATCTGCCCGGGATTCTCCACCAGGATAAGCAGTGCCTCAATAACTTTGCTCTGCATCCTCACCCGTAAGCCATCTTTAAACAATTCCCGTCGCTCTACATCCAGATAAAATGAGCCAAAATGAAGATAATTTCTAAGCTGCGGACTTGCCAGTGCTGTGGAAGGTATATTCTTGGATTGCTGCCGCGTAGCGGAGTTGTATGCGTCCACGGTTCACCCCTACCGGAGATCGGAAAAATCCGGTTCTTGACACCTTGGGGACGACGTTATACTTATGTGTATATACAAGTCAAGGCTTATAGGTGCGCTCTATGACCGATATGCTCGCCAATTTGGACTTAACCGGAACCGGCTATTGCGCTAGCCTGAATTTCCGCAGAATCTCCCGCATCGTTACGCGCATGTACGACACCGCCATGCAAGAGTCGGGCGTTCGTTCCACGCAGTTCGCCATTCTCGTGGGTATCGCTAAACTTCAGCCGGTCGCCATGGGCACTCTGACGAAGGTGCTTATGCTCGATAGCAGCACGCTCACCCGCAGTCTCCGGCTGCTGCAAAAAGAAGGAATGATTGAAATATCAAAGCGTGCTGCGATGCGCCGGCGCTTTCTGAAACTGACACGCCCTGGTGAGAAAGCCCTGCAGCGCAGTCTGCCTCTCTGGCGAGCAGCGCATGCACGATTTGTCGCCACAGTAGGTGCGGAATATTGGTTCAAGTTGAGAAACGAACTTGAAACCATCGCAAAATCCGCGCGTATGACCAAGTTCACGCAGATCACGCCAGAAGATTAAGCCGCGGAAAGCAATCTAAACCAGCTCTAGCCAACCGAATAAACTTTCGCGAAAATCTCAGTCAAATTTAGTGTGAAACATTTGGTGAACGTGACCGGGATCGAACGTCCGGTGACCTTGCTCACAAACTGGTGGAACGTCGGCAAGAAAAATCCGAGTCGTTGTTTGTGTTGCGCTATCTCACGATCCCACCGGAACAGTATTCGCAATTGCTCCAAACTTGCTCCAAGGCATCGAATAGAAGAAATCGTGGCTTTAGAACCGCGAGCACTAGGCCGTCCTGATCCAGGGCTTGCTGTGGTTCGCTAAAATTTCACACTGCCAGTCGCGAACCTGCAAACCGCTTCTTCGCTGTACGCTTCTTGTACCGTCTGCACTACCTGGGCCGGCGTGTTGGAGTTGTGGTATAACAGTTATACTAAAGTGCGATTCCACTTTGATCAGCGGAAGAGCAAACGGTTAAGGGCAAAATCCGAGCGGGGGATCGGGTTTGAAGAGGCACAAGAAATCTTTTCTCATTTCTACTACCTTGATCAGCGCTCTGACATGCCGGTGCAGTACAGAGCCATCGGCTGGGTAGGAGCAAAATTGTACTCGCTCATCTTTGAAGTGCGGGAAGACAAGGAAGGAGAGTATTACCACCTCGTGACTCTGTAGAAAGCAACGAAACAGGAGCAACAGCTTTATGAAGAGCACTGGTAAACGGGAGAAGCCCGTGGCGGCAGAAACCATTACGCGTCTCGCCGACAATGGAAAAGATGTCTCGCGTTTTTTCACGAACGCAGGCCGCATGATGGGTCCGATCCAGCGGGTCAATGTAGATTTCGCGTCGCCGATGTTGGACGAGTTGGACAACGCAGCAAAAGAACTGAACGTCAGCCGCCAAGCGGTAATCAAGACTCTGATTCGACAGGCGCTTGACCAGCATTATCTGGCAACGGCAGGTCAGCCTGCTGCGAAGCAGCGTTAGCGCGGACACCCTCAATCCGCGTAGCGTGAGGAACTCTCCCTGCTCTGGTTTAACGCCTAGTCCTCGTGGAAGTAAGTAGGGCCGCTAAGTATTGTACGACGCAGAAAAATTGGTGGACGTGACCGGGATCGAACCGGTGACCCCTGCTTGCAAATTCAGAAAGCAGACTTGGAACAAGTGAAGAAGAGTGAGAACGAATAGCAACTAGT